>JAAUXU010023981.1_pt1 | contig 10154 bp, 11 predicted proteins | sample 7278151 | NCBI WGS metagenome assembly JAAUXU01 (sample SAMN14350113, study PRJNA611818) | marine sediment metagenome | isolation source: surface marine sediment (1.8m) | place: French Polynesia: Moorea | collected 2018-08 | reverse complement strand
CCTTCCCCTTCTTGTCCTTCCCCTTCTTGTCCTTCCCCTTCTTGTCCTTCCCCTTCTTGTCCTTCCCCTTCTTGTCCTTCCCCTTCTTGTCCTTCCCCTTCTTCTGGTCCTCCTCCATCTTCTTCATGTACTGCTTGTTGCTCGTCTCCTCCTTCTTTTGCTTGAGCTACTTTTGGGGGGCCCCAATTAGAGAGCTTCTTCTCAGTCAGTCAATTTGTAACCAGCCTAGATTCATCCACTCCACACCAATTCATCAAGGTTTTTTTCTGGCCAAACCAACATTTCTCTTTCTCGAATATCTCGGAATTTTAAAACCTCTCCTCGCTTGAACCATTAGTGAAGAACAAAGCATTTTTTGTCCTATTAATGCGTCTACGCTTTTTCGGGATCTCCATCAGTTTTATTTCATGCTCTGAAGCGGTTTTCGGTAGACGAAGGTTTGTTCTGTCTGTCTGTAGCCACTCTGACAATTGAGCTGAGTGACCTCGAGCCAAAACAAGCCACGCTGGAGGTGTCGGGACAGTGACAGTCGGCATTGTCGTCGGCATTCATTATGAGGCTGAGGAATTGCAGGTGAAAACGCTAAGAAATGAATCGCTTTTGAGGGGGCAGGAGACAAAAAGTTAACTTCGAAAAGTGAAAATTTTCAAGACTTTTCAAAATATTTCATAAACCCAAGTTGCTCATTAATCATCTCAGGAATTTCCCAGGTCGAATCATCATGAATCTCGGAAAGTTTATCAATGCTTTGTACTTGACGTTCCTCCCACAAGAAAAAAAAACTTATATTAGGTGAATTTCCAATAACTGTTTACGGGGCCTTTGACTATTTGCCCACAAATGAGGTCGACCAACGCCCAAAGCAACCGCGCTTTTGCCAACTTGTGCACAAGCGTTCAAGCCAACAATTGTGACTAGCACAGAATGTCTCAGCCTTGATCAATCCGGGGGAAGATTTTCAAGACGCTCCAGCCTGATTGAACGTATGACGTCTTATAATGTATTGAAAAGCCATGCAAAAACCCCGAGCTGCGGGAATTATCGTCAGCCACGTGCAAAATTTCCCGCCCGCCCTGTGCGATTCCGAGTGCTCTAATGTTGGCAAATTTGCCATTTCCTTGCACGCTCAGTACAAAGCGGACAGAGTCGACGTTGAAAAATGTCCATTTCTCCAGTCCCTCTGAGGTCTCTGCTTCCCCATCCTTTAATCTGGCACATTCCAGAGACAGACACATTCTTTGGCTGATGTTGCGGTTTGGCGGAAAAAAGAGCGCAAGAAGACAGAGATGAGGGCAAGGAAGGATCTGTGTCACGACATCACCACGAGATGAGGTCAAGACAAAAAGAAGCCTTCAGGAAGAAATGCAATCACTTAGAAGAGACGCCAGCAAGTGTTGGACTCTGCCAGTCCTCCTGGCACTCGTCCCTCAAGTGTGTTTTCACGTAATACACACAATAGCTTTTTCTTATGGTTAAAGTCACTCATGATGACATAATTGTCCGGTGTCTCGCCGACCATTTGCATAAAATGCACTCTAAATAGGAGCCGTGCGTAAGCTCTCTGGCCGTGACGCTGAGTCGATGACTTCAGCTTTCAATCACTGCCAACAAGTTAGGGGAATTCCCACATAAAAAATATTGGCAAAAAATCTGAGGATACGGAAAATGAGGGAAAGAAGGACTAAAAAAGCAGCTTCCCTCATGTGCTGCCAATCAAAATTCCGAGCCCACTGGAAGCGATCGCGAGAGGTTCCAAAACCACCCATTTTTTTTTCTCTCTCTCTCTCTGTTACTCTCCTAGAAGAACCCCTAATTAACCTGCAGGGGTTCGGTCGCGTGCGCCTGCAAGAAAATCGTGCGAGCCTCAAAGGACGCGCGTCTGACGGTGGCGAGGCGGAAACACCGCACTTATTTCGGCCTCACAGTGTGCGCGAGCTCTTAACATGGCCCATTAGAGCCAGTGCTGGCGCTACTAAAAAAAAAAGACCACCAAGAAAGCTTTTTTTTTCGCTTTTGCTTTCAAGAATTTTTGGGAAAAAAGAAGTGGTGGAAAAAATTAAAAAGTTTTGCTCGCTCTTGTCTGTCCCTGAGCTGCAGCCATAAATAGTTGTTGCTTTCGTGGTGCTGCAACAAACAGCTCTATTTAGTGTCCCCCATTGTTATCTGGGCGAGAAATGGGCGAGACTGAAAAAAGGGGCTCCATCGATAAGACGAACTGGGGGAGGGAGAAAAATCTGTCAAAACAAGTTGTTCACAGCGGAGCAAAAGAAAGAAAGAAAAGAGCCGACGTCATCGATGGACTCGGAATGTTACGTGAACTCATTCTTCTGCTTCTCCACCGTTTTGGGCCGTCAGAAAGGGACCTAAGGGGGAGGGGGCTAGAGAGAAAGAACCAGGAGTTGTGACTTGAACGCTGACATCAGCAGCAGCAGCAACAACAACAACAACAACAGCGACAACATGATGTGCGTGTGCGCGCTCTCTATCGGCTTTGCCGCCACCCAATTTTCCCTCGCCTTCTTCGTGGCGGCATCCGAGGGGTAGAAAAGAAGAAGGCAGACATTGATGTCAGCTACTACCGACATTTTCTGTGTGCGTGCGTGCGTGCGTGCGTGCGTGCGTGTGTCTCTCGCTCTCTCTGGCCGCCACCCAATTTTCTTCCGCCGTCCGCTTCTCATTCTCTCAACTCATTGTTGCTGCTGCTGCCCAAAACTCAATCTCTTGGGTTGACTTTAACGCGTGGACGGACACAGAAAAGACATCGGCTTCTCTGTTCACGAAAAAGCCGACCCGGTGTAGACGTGGGGTCGGACCTCGGGGACGTGCGCCACAACCAAGAGAGCCTCGACTGCGGGTGGTTCCTCGGGTTCAATGCCATTCTTTATCGCAGTTCACTGCCAGATTCGGACGAGCATCGACACTGTGATAAGTGTTTCAGACTGTACACTGTTTTTTCAGACTGTAATAACAATCTATGTATTATGCAATAGGGTCGCGCCCAATGGCGGGGCAGATTGTGGCAATTTTCTTTTTTTGCAAATTTGTACGTCTCAATATGCACGGTCCAGATTGACCCCGGTGCCCATTTTTTCTGAGCACACCTCTAACCGCCCACTGGACACTTTGTCCGATTAACTTGCGCTACTCCGTGCTCGTGTGCTCGAGGGCGGCATATGGCGAATGGACGAGGAAGAGTTCCTTGGAGGCGGCGGGCGACTGCGGCGACTGCGGCGACTGCGGCGACGGTGGCGACGGCGGCCTCGGCGGCCCACTCAAAAGCGCTCATTTCAAGATTCGTCCGTCCCCGCAACACAAAAGCCACACACAACAAAAGCGCAGGACAAAAATTGAGGGGAGGGGGGAACAACGACGGACTCGGGGGGGGGATGACCGTAGGTAGGGTGTTCCATCTAGCTTCTTACCCCCGCTCTCCCGGCCCCGCGTGCGCACGTATGAGCAGGAGAAGAGAATGATGAATTAAGTCGTGTGGAAGCCATTAACTCCCAAGGCGAGAGGCGAAGCAGATGATATAATGATGATCTGATCTTTGCCTGCTGCTTTTCTGCTACCGAAACACACCCGGGATCGGGAGAAAGGGATAAAATGGGGGGCAAAAGAAGGGAAACCCAGAGAGGGGCAGAAGAAATGGACTAATTGGTGACTGCTCTGGAAATAAAAGACTCGGTCAGACAATAACGACTTCTCTAATGTTTCATTTCTTTCCAGCTGATTGAGCCCATGGAACCCACGGATCTGAGTCTGAAGCCTTTGGCGACTCGACCTGCGGCCAAAGCTCCAAAAGTCGCCACATTCACTCAGTTGCCTTCTTCTCCGTCTTCTCCGTCTTCTTCGGCCATGATGATGACGCACATGACGCACCTGGTGGCGGCAGCGTCGTCCCTCACGCATCATCAAAGTGTCCACCAATACGTACGACAGCAACTGGTCATGCAGCCGCCGCAGCAGCCGCCACAGCAGTTGCAGCCGCAGCAGCACCAGCTGCACCCGGGGGCGGCCAACGACGCCGCCATCATGTCAGGTATAATAAAGCATATTAAACAGTTCAATAACAAGTGTTACCATCATCATATCATTTCAGATTCTCTTCCTCATCAGAGGAGATCAGCTTTTGTGCCTGTCGTTCCTCCTGCGTCTCCTCTCCTCCTACACTCTGGTGACCCGGAGATCCGGGTTCCTCTCCGGGCTGGACAACCCTCGTCGATCTTCCCGACATTACCGAGCAGTCAACAACAACAGGTGAAGAAGAAGAGGAAAAGTAGGAAAAGTCTAGACTCAAGCAAGGACGAGGACGACCTCGAAGATCTTGACGACGAGGATGAGGACGACGGTGCAGACGACGATGACGACGACGACGACTCCGGAGATTCGCCCAAGAGACTCCTGAGACAAGAACGCTTGAAAGACATCAGCACGTGCAGAAACAGAAATCCAGAGGATCAACCGTCAAGCAGCAGGAGGTGAGAAAGGCTCTGCAACAGTTACAAACATGTATATGGATGAATGAAACTTGGGGAATTTTAGATCAAAACCAAAATTCTCCTTTGATCATGAGACAAGGATGCCTTGAGCTGTTTTTCGCCTTTGTTCACCAGTGCACCACTTCACCTGTACTAAGAGGGTTTGGTCAGGAGAGCAGGGCAACCTTAGGTGGCTTGGCTGTGGGAGAGTGGGGAATGTGGAGCGTATGAGCCATGATCGTGACTCCTCGAAGGGTGAAGCGAGAGCCGTGGAGTAATAACAAAAATATACCTAGTAGGCTAGACTTCTTTTAATCACTTTCTGCATGCTGGACTTGTGGCAAGAGTCCAAAGTCCGCCCTAAGCAAGTGTAATGGAGAAATAGTCCGTTTTTGGATGTCCTCTTTGCCTTTAACAAACAGTACGTAAGAATGTTAGGTCAACAGTAGGACCTGCTTAGTTACATTTCTAAACTGCAGCGCTGTAGTTAAATGAGACTGCAAACAAGGCGTACCTCGTGGCCTTCAAGGTCTGCACACCTTGTCATGACCTAAACTTATGTTACTACATAAGTTGACTTACTGCAAGTTGACTTACTGCAAGTTGACTTACTGCAAGTTGACTTACTGGGAGAGAGGGGATAGAAAGATCTTTTTTGAAGCCATTTGGATGCATCTTTACAATTTGGCATTCGGCAACAAACCGAAGATGCACTCAGCAAAATTCCAAAATTTTCACATTTTGGTCTAGTCTAATACTTAAAAAAGAGAGGGGTGCAATTTTGAAAAAATGTCGTTACAAGGATGCCACAACAAATTTGAAAAAAGCCACATTTTTTGTCACGTAAATTGCTAAAAATCTTCAGGTAAAATTCTGAGGTCTAATAACGACTGTCGCCATGTCCCGCAAACACCAGAGGGCTCCTTTTTCATGCGCCAGATGATCCAATGAAGTCTTTCTACTTTCCAGCTCGTGCGCCACGTCCAAGTCCAGGTCGACCAAGTCCTGCTCCAACAGCAGCAAAGGCAACCACGTGTCCGAGCAAACGATGCGCAAGCGGCGCCTGGCGGCCAACGCCAGGGAGCGCCGGCGCATGGACATGCTCAACAAGGGCTTCGACAGGCTGAGGGGAGTGCTGCCCGGCCTCGGTCCGGAGCGCCAGCTGTCCAAGTACGAAACGCTCCAGATGGCGCAGAGCTACATCAGCGAGCTCACGGAGCTCCTCACCTGACCGGTGCCAAAGGATGCGTCCTTGGCACTCTTTGCCAACTGATCCAGAAGCCATGAACGACCTCTTTTCTGTCCTTGTGAATCAGCATATCTCCAAAAGAGTCAACCCTCAGTGGAGCAAACGCACAAGTATTGACTGAAACTGTGAATTGATGATAATAAGAATAAATCACATTTTTCTACCATAAATAGCACATCTTTCCACGGGGTGACCCCAAGAGTTATCCAACATTTACTCTCGAGGAAATGTCTTTTCATGACTCACCCTGTGCTAGTTTTTATTCCTTGTCAACAGAGTCTTCGATCAATGGCCAATATTATCTCTGACTCGCCTCGAGTGGATAGGCTCCCGTGAAAATGAGATAGGTACATTGGGTGGGGTATCACAAAAAAATATCAAATGGGAAAGCTGCTTGGGGCAAAAGTTTTCATTGCCACTTGAAACGTCCACGACTGCAGCTTCAGATTATTGGTCACCCGTCCGTAGCCCCCTTCTCGTCTCTCCCTTGCCCTCCTTGCGCTTACGTATGACCGTCCCGTCGTCGGGGCGCAATAATAAGCGCCTCGTGTCACGAAAAAAAATGGGTGGAAGGAAGAAGTCAAGTTGAGTTCACTTCTTTGTCGTCGTTTGAGTTACACTCGCACGCACGCACGCACGCACACACACACACACACACACACACACACACACACACCTGCCCATTGAGGTAGCTGCTCATAATCATTTCGCTGCCCGTTGTCTGCAGCTGCATTATGGGCACAAAAAAGAGTTGAGAGCTCTTTCCAAAATAGGATGACACAAATGTAGAAGAAGGACAAATTTTGAAAAAAATCTCCAGAGAACAAAATAGTTCGTGTACGTACACACAACAGAGGCGGGAGATTTTGGGTCAATGAGCAATCTGAGGAGAGCATAATTTGGGAGAGCGAAATGAGGGGGGAGGCCTACTATGTACCTACACCTTGTAAACAACAATTTTCGACGGCTCTGAGGAAGAAACAATCATCGGAGGAAGCCTGACTTGACTACAGGGCGGGTGAGGCTAAATGGACGAGGCGAATGTTGCATTCAGCCTTGCCAATCACCCCGTAGTCAGAGCATGGAGACGAGACCTCATTGCTGACGTCTGCGTGTGTGTGGCTCGCCCTCAATTTGACGCATTTTCTGGTGGCCGCCCGGTGGCTCCGGAAATGAAATTGACGGGGCCACGGGGGTCTGGCCCGGGGGGGAGGGGGAGGGGGAGGTGGAGGACGCCTTGGGAGGGCTCAAGAAGCGCGAGGCTATTAAATCAAGAAGAAAGAAAGGTCCTAGGGGTAGCCAAAGAAACGAGTCTCCAGGCTGGGGCTTCTTTAGTAGGAGCTAGGCCCGGCCCGACGAAGAAGAACGGATCGCGGCCCATCCCCAACGAGCCCTGCAAGGCGAGGAAAAATTCTGCTCGTGATCCTTGGGGGCCATCGATTGTCACTTGAGTGAAAACAAAAAACCCAAGAAGAAGACTTACCTCAAAGATACGCGGCTTTCGGCCTGGAGGCCTCAAGCCTCTGGTAGTGCAAAGTCACTTTTACGTTTGGCTTCAACCTTGCTCTCCTAGGCTTTAAAGCCTTGAAATTAGAAGTCATGCACAATTCCTGAGGCTGTCAACGTGCAAAGCAAAAAGTGCCTCGAGTTGTGATCTTGCTTCCATTGAATTGGTAATGGCAATCCCTATGCCAGACGTTCCATGGCAACTCTGACCTTCCTCCCCCTCCCTCCCTCCCTCCCTCTCCGGTGGCCACCCGGATAGCGGCCGGAGTCTTCTCGTATACGCAAGAAGCGAGCGAGTTTAATGGCCTGTGGTAACAGGCAATTTGGCCGAGACAGAGAGAAGAAAAAGAAGAAGCCTTCGTTAAGCAGAAAACTCTTTCACCACCCTGTAGCAGCCTTACAAACTGCGTGCAAAGTTAAGACTAGTTGAGCAAGTGTTAAAAAAAGTGTCAAGCTACGGTGTAAGAACAAAATCGAAGCATTTTTACCTCATGCAGAGTGATCGAAATCTTTTTCGCTCTCTTTGTGTCTGTTCTCTTTTTACACCCCCCTGCGGTCAAACGGGGCCACTTTCGGGCGGGAAAAAGATCGATCTACATTATGTCAAATCAGGAACAGATTTGGAGACCTCCTAGAGACAGTGGAATGAATTACTTCTGCTCTCCGGCAAAATCAGAAAAGCCTGATTCGGAGAATTGCTGTGGCCTCGACCGACACGTTAAAAGTGTGGAGAGCGAAAAACTGGGGTTCTTTTTTAACAGAAAGTGTTCTTTTAGTCGAAATCAAGTTTATTTTTCTTTTAAACTTAGCATAACTTCCTCCTGTTCGGTCATTCTCTAGTCATTCCTGGTCACAGGGTCGAAAAAGCCCCAGGGTTGGAAACAATAGGGAGCGCTGACAATGTTATGAAAGCATGAGTAACAAATGACGTTAGCGGTGCACGAAGCTGAACGAAATCGGACAATGCTTGAGACGACTCCAAAGATGGTCGAGTCGACGTTGGTGATGCTTCGAGTCGACTTGGTGGGGTCCGGATCGGGTCGACTCGAGCTTAGGGATTGGGGATTCGGATGAGTCAATGCAAGGCCATACGTACAAAAGGAACTGCATGCGCTGATGTCGGGTTGGTAAGAAGATACGTAAGTGAAAGTTATTAGGGGCAATTGACAGGTTGGTATGAACGATGACATGGTGTATCATTGTTGTGTTTGTGCATCTTTATGGTCTTCAGCGTCAACAGCACAGTGGAGACCTTCCACACGGCCGCTGCCTGCAACTTCATCCTCTTCAGGATGGTGGTTCCGGTGAAACAAATCAGTCAAACAAGTATGTAGTCAGGAATCTTTGTAAATGTACACTGGGTGGCAAGCAGGAGTGGTCACCGACCGACACCACATTGCCGTCGCTGGTCTTCCTGCTGTCTCACTCGTCGGTGCCAGAGCTGATCCACGCAATATTTCACCAGGAGGATGAACAGAAAACTTGAAGTAAAGGCAGCACAATGGACTGTTTGTTTTAAAAATGCGATCGATCTTCCTCAGTACTTTTAGCGTAGGCTATGTGTACGCTCACCTTATAGACGTAGACGTACCTCTCGTTGGCCTACGCTAAAATTCAATGAAGTTGTATCAACAGTGTGTTCGTCGTTTGCTTTCCTTTCCACATATTTTGCAACGAAAATGGCGTAAAAATGCTTTAGAAGTCACATGAAGACGACAAAAATCACCTGTCCTTCCCTTCTCCTGTTATTCTTCTTGAATATATCGACTACGCTTATTCTCAGTGGAAAAAATCGTCGAAGAATTCAGATTCTTCACAAAGGAAGACTTTTTTCTCCTGCCTCTGCTGTCGATGCCGCCCTGAAATTGAGCCATTTGGTCGCAGTAGTGTTGGGGAGAGAAATGAGCATCAAATTTAGACCAGGGGTGAGGACAATTTCTTGGGGTCACCTCAAAGGCGGAATGCCGACCAATTCCTCTCTCTCCATCTCTCCACCAATCTATCTATCTGCTTCCAAACAGTTGCGTAGCGCTGAGCAACAAAGTTGCGCAAATGATTCAATTTGCAGCATCACCAGAGGCTTTTTCTTCGGCTAAATAGACGTCACGGGCCTGAGTGGTGGCATGCGCAAAAAATCAGGAGGGACAGACAGAAGGCATTTGATGAAGTTGTACAGCACGATCGAAGATGTGTTGAGACCATTGGCAAGGCGAAAAACTGCATTGCGAATCTCCTTTGGCCATCCCGCACTTTTTTTGCTGTGATCCTGTGACTTGATCAATTAGGTCGCACGAACAAAACATAACTAAAACAAACAGAACTGCACTTAACTGAACATTTTCTTCACATGTGCCTCTGCTTAGGACCGCGTCCGCCAGATGGAGACAACGGCAAGAGGTCACTATAAAAAATAGACATATAGAATTGACGGGTCGGCCAGGCGAGGGGAACGGCCAAAGAGCAGAAAACAACCATTCAAATGTCAGCTGGCTTAACGGTTTTAACTCTGGCCATTAGCCAATAAAGCCCGATAGCTGCTAATATAGTCCTTCTCATGACGAAAAGATGCCCAAACTATGCAAAAAGCACCACCTAGTGGAGACTTTAATCATTTCACCCAAAAAATAAAGCTCTTTCGGCCGATACAGGGAATTTCAGCCAAGGCACCGATACAGGAGAAGTTCCCCGATACATTGTTGGCATTGCTTAAGGTCAAAATGTATTTGCTGAAATAGAAATACAGAGTGTCCATAAAGTTCCCTTACACTTTTGAATGTTTATAACTCAGCACTGGAGTGAGCTAGAGACCTAAATTTAACACCACTTGAAAGACAAGATTCATGAGATTTATTTCAAACAGGCAATGAGCTATGTTTGAGCCTCTTCTCAAATGCACCAAGGGCATGTTCCAAGTGATCTGG
>JAAUXU010028369.1_pt1 | contig 10157 bp, 14 predicted proteins | sample 7278151 | NCBI WGS metagenome assembly JAAUXU01 (sample SAMN14350113, study PRJNA611818) | marine sediment metagenome | isolation source: surface marine sediment (1.8m) | place: French Polynesia: Moorea | collected 2018-08 | reverse complement strand
TCGCAATCTAATTTCATTTTGGGGTGTGACCCCACCCCTCCTCTTGACTACCTGAACTAGCCCTTCAATCTCCCACTACGATTTCGGAACGGGGTGTGACCCCCCCTTCTTGACCATACATGGGCATTCAAACCATACAGGGGCTTTTGACAAAAAAATAAAAAATAAAAACAAACATGGGGTCCTGCTTTTGATTTTTTCAAAACCATACATGGGCTCTCACAGTGCCCATGTATAAAAGTTATTCCCCCCCCCAACAACAACAACAACAACCAGGGTCACTAGTAGACCTGCGGGCCTACGGCCACAGGTAAAAACACGTGATACCTGGCAATCGGCTTTAGGAAACCCATCTCACTCCGTTGGAGGCTCCAAGAAAAAAAGGGGAGCGAGCGAGCGAGAGGGCGGAGGAGGAAGGGGGGGGAGACGAGTGCGAAGAAGGAAAAAGATCGTTTGTCGCTTTCTCGCTCCGTTTGATGGCTGGAAGGAGGAGGAGGGAAAGGCGAGCAGCGGGGTAGGTAAGGGGCCTCCCTCCCTTCGGTCTCGCCCGACTGGAGGCGCCTTTAACCGGGTAAGTGAGGTTGGAGGCTCCCCTCTTTTGCCTGTACGCGGAGGACTTCCCCCGACTAACGACCTGGAGAAGGGGAAATGCATGATGTGCACCAATGTTTGTCGTTTTCGTCCGAAGGCTGAGGCTCAGTCGTCCCAGGATCAGGGACGAGAGAAAGCAATGGAGCGACGACGGTCGGCGGCTTCATTGCCAAGTGGGGAATGGGGGGGCATGCGAGGCGGAGAAAGAAAGAGAGGAAATCGGAGCAGATTTGGGTTACTTCTCCTCGATGTGGGCCCTTGCTATTTGTACCGGCCGGGGGAAAACGTGTCCATTAAGTCTATTTGTGTCAGAAGTGAACAGTGGAACAAGCCAGATTCAGACGACCTTACGTGGGCGTAGGGATATCAACAACATATCGCGTTGCCGCTTTCGCTTCAAAAATAAGTGGCTGAGGGGGACTTTTTTATGGCTGGCCTCCTCTTCTCCCCCCTTTTTGGCGCATTGGCCCGGGCGGGTGCCCAATTTCAAGGCCCCATCATCCTTCCTTCCTTCCTTCCTTCAGGCCACTCGAAATTTGATCATCGCCGCCGCCGCCGCGGGGGAGGAGAGAAGGAGAGAAGGTTTTTTTAGTTGCTGTGTGGCCCCCCCTCCCCCTTAAGTGGCCCCTCCTCCGCTCTCGAGAGAAGAGGAGGAGGCATCCTTCACCTCTCAGAGATCCTCGGTGGACCGTTAAAGGTTATCCGATACTGGGCGGGCGGGCGGCCATCCGAAAATTGGAGGTAGAGAAGGGGGATTCGCGCTTTTTGGCGCCAAAAGTTGATATCCCCCCTCTTCCAACACACAAATGCGAGAAATCCCCCAGGATAGTTTTTTTCCTTCCCCCCTTTGCCCGATAATCCTCGGGGGTGCCAAAAAGGAGAGGAGGAAGTGGGAGGGGAGGAAGAGGAGCTGTGAATCCATGAGACGCCTCCGCTTCCCTCAGCTGCCGAATCATCAACCCGCGCCTTGGGATTCGCCCAGAATCTTCCAAGCTTACATATCCAAGGAAGAAGGATGTGAATATTCGGCGGTTCCCCACACTTCTCCGAATAGGCATCTTCCTCCTCCTTGGCGCCAGCGAACGAACGAACGGCATCATCACCAAGGTCGTCAGCGGGGAAGAAAAAGAGGAGGAAGAGGAGGGGATTTATCAGGGAAATGGATTGACGACGCCGTCCTCCTCGATTCCTCCTCCCCCTGCATGAGTGAGCCCCCCTCCCCCCTCTCTCGGCATAAGGAAGGAGGCTTTAAATCCCTTTTTCGATCGCCCCGATTCATCGATCCGTCGATCGGAGGAGAGAGAAGGGGCCTTTGCTTCATCGCCCGGTTTCATAGAATTGTAAGACCAGTAGCATGAAAATAAATACATGCCGTCGATTTTTTACCCTTTAGAGTAATATTTGCACACTTTTCTTTCTCATTTCGGCAGAGTTTCTTAAAGACTTCTTCCTCTGCGCGTACGGGGAATCTAATAATCCATTGAAGGCGGCGGCAGTATCTGGTTGGGCGCGGGAAGCGCACATCCTCGAGATCATCAACATAATCGCCCGGATGGAAAAAGAGAGTCTTGTCCTATAAGGCCTAAGAAGGAGAACGCTCCTGGTCCTTTCTTTTACGCACGCACGCAAAGCGTATGCGACAGAGGAGAAGAGTGTATGTGTCATGTAATGTAGGTTGGAGACCCAGATATCGGAAGAAGAAGAAGAAATCGAGCTCCTCCTCTTCTGCCTCCGGTATTTTCCCTTCTTCTTTTCCTCACCCACATTTCCCTCTTCCGGTCACGCGCGCCCCATCCCTCTTTTTCCTCCCCTCCCCTCCCTCTCCTCTGCCTTGCCCACATTTCAAGAATAAGAATTTTCAACAACCCCTTCAACTTCTTCGAATTCAGGAAAAGATTTTCTCCCCCCCCCCTCCCCTGCGGTGCATGAAAGTCCCACTGGTAATCCCACCTTGCCCGTTGGATATCCCACCCCAAAAACCCTTCTTCCTCCTCCTCCTCCGCTTCACGAGCGAAGGAGATATTTTCGGAAGAAAATATGCGAAATGGAGAGATGACGGAGGGAAGGAAGGGAGGGGAGAGGAAGGGTTGTGAAAGTTATGCCGCCGCCGTAGTAGTAGTAAAAGTTTTCTTCGGATCGACGAGACTTGACGGGCTGCGAGCGCTCGGACGGACGGTCACTGACCTCGACGGGAGGAGAGGGGGAAAAAACTTTAAAACCCGCTCACTCTCTTTTCCCGGCCACCGTTTGAGGAGGGAAGGAGAAACCACAGCACGTGGCTTTTTTTCACCTCCCCTCCTTTTCGAACTTTATGGGAAGCGGCTGCGGTGTGAGACGGGGATCCATCCCTTCCGGTGTGGTGAGGGGGTGAGAGTTAAAAAAGTTGCTAACTAGCTTTGCTGACAGGGATTCTCCGCTCCATAGCGATTTTCTGGCGAAGAAACGGTGGGTGGGGAATCCCCCTATTTCATATACCGCTTGCCTCAGCAATTTTTCCCCCCTGCCGCTCACCCAACGGCACAACAAAGATTGCCATTCACTAGTTTCTTCGTCATGCAGGGCAAAAGAAGTTTGCCCAACCTCTACGTACATTTCGTACAATGTTGGCACTCCTCCCGGCACACCCGACCCATGAGACGGTTCTTTTTGCGTCTGAAAATTGGCTGCTGCAGGAGCATCTTCCAGCCTTCCGCTCCTCTTGGGACTAATCAAGCATCCTTCCACTATATCGGAATGGAGAAAGAGGAGGGGAAAGAAAGAAAGGGGAAAGCTAGAAAAGACGACTTTTCCCCCTCTTCCTCGATAGCGAATATCTTTCTCTCTAGCGGCAATAACGTGATGATTGTCGAAAGAGAAAGAGGAATGGCCCAGACCATAAGAAAAAGGGGGAGAAACCAATATCTCCTCCTCGTCTGAGGTATTTTTATGGGCGATCGCACTCCCCTGCCAATTCTCCCCTCCCCTCAGTTTCCTTCTTAGCCGAAAAGAAAATAATCCTGTTGCTCGTTATGCGATATGTGCGAATAAAAACGCAGGGGAAAAGGTGGTTTTGGGGTGGAGGGGGAGGGGCGGCGACGCGGGGGGTTGGTTCCGCTTTTTTTTATTCATGCTCACATTTGGTGGGGTAAAAGCAATTTGCGTGACCCCACCCCCTAAAAAAGCCGGGGGTTGTTGCACCCCCCTCCGTATCATCCACAGGGAAAGCAACAGACGCGAGTAATAATACTAAAAATAAGGAGATGAATTTTTCTCCGTGAAAAATTATGGGGGATAACCGTATACGGATCCATATTTTCGCTTTTTACTGCTATATCAATCCCCCTTTCCCCCCTCCCTGGCATATTACCATGGGGCGTCTGTTTTTCTGAGTCATACCACGGGGGGGGGATCATCTTAATGGTCATCTTTCCGCTATTATTTTTTCTTGCTAGGGGGTTGAGACAGTGGCTCAGAAAAGCAACCTGGCAAAAGTTTACAGCGTATGGAATTTCCAACTCTGCTTCCTAAACACTACAAACGCAGCGGAAATGAGATAATATGTGCGAACAGAGATATGGGGGGCGAGGAATTTGAAGGGGGGTCCCAAGTTCTGTAACTGAAAGCAAAGGGGTGAGTGAGGGTGGCAAAGGTATTTTCTACCTCTCTCCAGTTCACTTGCTGCGAACTAGAATCCGCCTAATTGGCCCACGGCGACATGGCTTCAGGAGTCGTCTCGTCTTGTATGCTCTAAAAAAGTGAAGCATCGAAATAAATCTCCGCCCCAACACGGCTAGATAAGTCAGGTGGGCGCCAGTGCCACCCAAGTGGGCAACTCGACTCTAAATTGGGCGAAAATCGCCAAGAACTTTAAAAAGACATAAAGCCAATACTTAGTAAGATAGTAGACTCAACTACTTTCTGCCTTGGTGAATCCTTGCGAGTATCTCCCTAATCCTCTCGGCCCAACCCTCCCCCCATCCATCGCATGCATACATGCCCCCGAGAAAAAAAGATCTCCGGCAGCTGTCTCCTACTTCTCATCGCCCAAGGGGGGAGGAGAGGAGAGGAGGAGGTGTTGATGTTGTTGTTTCTCCTTCGCTTCCTCATTCGCACCCCTTTCCCCCCCTCCCTCACACATTTGCTTGTGTGTGGCCCACTTTGCTCGCTACATAAGTTAAAGGTTGGGGGGGCGGGATTCGCCCATGGGCAGCACAAGATTCCCCTCTCTCGCTGGAAAGCTAATTGAAGACTAGGAGGAGGAGGAGGAGGAGGCGATTCTGTGCCGCCGCCCCCATGCAGCTTCTTCTTTCCCCCGCGTTTAGAAGACAATAAATTGTCCCTTCTCCCTCCCCTCCTTCTACGTATACCTGATATCCCCCCAAGGGAGAAGGAGGAGGAGGAGGAGGAGGGGCATATCCCCCCACCCCACCCACTCTCGCCTGCTAGCTTGCGTGTGTGTCTGCTCGCCTCCTCCCACAATTCTTTCCCAGGCAGGCCATTCTTTAGGGCACCTGTCAAATTCAAAAAGAAGAGGAGAAAAAGACAAAGAAGAAGAAGAAGAAGAAAGCCGTAGCGTCGCAGCAGCAGGGGAGAAGCCAGACTTCTGCCGGGAAATAAAGTTCTGAGAATTTCCCCCATTTCCCCTCTTCGCGGAGAAGGAAGAGGAGTGAGAGCCATTTAGAAAAGGGAAGTGTCGTCTGACAGAGAGAGAGAGGGTGTCGCCAAGAAAGCGAACGAACGTTCCAAATTCGGCCTTGAGGAAGAGGGGAGAGCAGGGGACACTCTCTTCCACGTCGACACATATCCTCCTCCTCCTCCTCCTCCCTTCTCTGCTAATTTGCAGTTAGGCAAAGCCCCCCTCCACCTCCTCTTCCTTCCGACGTATAGTGACTATCCCCTCCCGTCTACTACCACTCCGATTCTGGGCCTATCACCCAGCCAACGCACATGCTGCTATCTCGGAGGAGAAGGAGCGACAATCGCCGCAGTCCTCTCCAAGTGTGACTTTTCCTCCGTAATCACACTCTCGCACCGGTTGGGCGAATCCCCAGTCTGCGTCAGAATGAGGTCTCATTTCCCTTTCTCCCTCTTTCTCCAAATGGTGGTGGTACTACGTACTACTACATACTACGTACACGTAAGTGGAGTAAGTAGGGAAATGAGGGCGTCTTTTCGTTCTATGTAGATCGAGCACCCTGGCCTAGTAGTACTACAGTAGTATAGTAACACCGCTACTAAATATGTACGTGGGGACTTCCGTTCTTTCTCCCTGTCCCCCCCTCCCCCCGTGGCCCCATCCGTATCCATCTGTATTCTTCTTCGTTCCTTCTTCCTCGGGCGGCGGCGGCGGATGGTGCATTCGCGGAAGAAGCTGATATCGAAAGGAGGGAGGGGAAGAAGAAAAGAAAGGAGGGAGGAAGGAGAAGAAAAAGTTGGACTTGTTGGAGGAGGTGTTATGGCAAAAGTTTCCTCCCCTTTCCCCGCCCCCTCCTCTCAAATTGGGAGCGAAAGTTTTTTCTTTTCTTCCGCCTTCCTTTGGGGGAGGGAGGGACGAGGGCTGGTCTTGCGCGTATGGGCGCAATGGGAGGAGGGCAAAGGAGGCGCCAGGGGGGGAGGATATATATGGGACACGGAAGGGTGGCATCCCTTTCTCCCGAGCGGGGGCGGAGGGCAATTTTGAGAAAACCCTCCCCCAAAAGAGTCGTTACCCATTGCTGGCATTTTCTTATCCATTTTTCAGTCGCAAATACACACGCCTGTTCTCAAGAATAAGAGATGTATCCCTCCTTTCTCCTGCCTCTGTTCATTGTCGCTGCGTAATTGGCCGTGTGAGTTGTTGCTGTTGCAGTACGAACGCCGATCGCGCGCGAATGACGCCCGCCTTCCCTCCCTCCTTCCTGCACAATGTACTGTACAGGATAGAAGAGAAAAACAAAAGAGAAAGCAAACGGCCACACGAAATCTCTTTTATCAAAGCTAACAAATAATCGGCTTACTTCCTACTCTCGCATTTTCAAAGGTTTCTATATACTCACCGTCTTTTTCCTGCAATTATTCGGTGAAAGTCTCACACCTATAGATCGCCATCCCCCTCCGCCCTCTCCGATAGGCACTCTTCCGTGACGACGCATCCAGCCCCCCCTACTCCCCCTCCTCCTCCTCGATCCCGCCACCGCTGCACTTGCTGCGACTGCACTCGGGACAGCCAGCACCGATGGATCATCGCAGCTTGCCAAAAAAAACCGCAAGAATACTACTTTTCAGTACGGTACGTACTGTGCTTTCGCAGGAGAATCCGGACTTCCCTTTTGAAGAAACCCCCCTTTCTCCTCCTCCTCCTCCTCCTCCTTGATAAAGCGGTTATCTGACCACCCAACCAGGGTTAAAGTAAGCCCCCCCCTCCCCCTCCCCCTCCACACTTTTCCCCATTTCCTCCCCCCTCTTTTTCGAACTCCTCCCCCCGCCGAGAGAAGAAAAAGGAAGGGGGTCAGATGAAAATCGCCCCAGGGAAAGATAGAGAGAGAGAAAAGGGGAGCAAATAGCAGCGAGCGACCGTAGCAGGAGGAGGAGGAGGAGGAGGAGGGAGATCCTGCCCCGAATTCGAAAGGAATAAGAAAATTGGCACGTAGGGACGGACTGTTAAAGTGCAATGCAAAAAAATATGAGCAGAAGTCTTACAACTTTATAACGTCATTTTTTTGTTTTCGTTGAATGTTCGCAAAAATAAACGAGCTGTTGGCGAATTCGCATCCTAGGTCGCACGCAGGGAGGCGGGGGAGGGGGACTCAGCAGCGTCCTAGGAGGGTGGTGCGCCCTCCATAGCTGGCAAAAGTGGAGAAGGAGGTTAAAAGTGGGCTCCAACGAGAGGGAGAGAGAGTCTGTAAATATGCTGCCTCAGGTGATAAAAAACGTGGGCTAGTAGTAAATACGAGAAGCCACTCTTCACAAATAAATTTGTTAAATGTAAATTGACATTGCTTGGATTAAATTTTGTTCCCATAATCACTGGGAGAGACATTTGCATGGATTTTTCTCGTGAAAAGTTGAGTGAGGTCCCACACAATTTCCACTCGCTTCCCCCCCTTCTCCTCTTCCTCCTCCTCCCCCACTTCCTATCATCCAACTTTTTCGCCAAGTCTTCAAGTGGAAGAGACGCCGAGAGAGGGAGGGAGGAGATTGGGGAGGAAGCAGAAGTGGGACACGGCGAAGGCAAAAGCACCAGATGTGGAGGAGGAGGAGGAGGAGAATTCGCCAGTCACGCAAAAAAGCGCTCTTTTCCGTCCTTCCTCCCAGTTAGATGCGGGGTTGCTGTGAGTAGAGGGGAAGGGAGGAGGAGGAGGAGGAGGCAGCTGTGATTGAAAATGCATTAGCGGGGGGGAGGAAAGAGAGGGAAGGACCATCACAGCCTCGCTTCCTAGGAGCTTAAAGGGGGGTTGGCAGAGTAGTGGAGGAGGGGGTTGCTTGGAGGCACTTTCGAAGGGTGGCGGCGCTCTCATCAAAAAGAGAAAAAAAGTTGTCTTCTTCCTTATGGACCTGTGAGGGAGGAGGAAAGGGGTAGAGAGACCTTTTTTCCCATCGCAGCAACCCCTTCTTTCCCATCCCCCCCCTTCTTCTTCCGTCTCTCTCTTAATAGGATCAGCGACGGCGGCGAAATTAGTTTTCAGGGGAGGGGAGGGGTGCAAGAAGAGAGCAAGACAGCAAAAATTTTGCTCTGTAGATTTTCGAAAATATTTGTACCTCTAAGGGTTGGTTGGCTGTTGGCTTTTGGAGGAAAAATCCAGGCGCAAAAGGGGTAAACGACCTCTGAAGTGGGAATGCAAATACCGCCAAGGATGGAAGAGAGGGGGAAAGAGAGGAGAGGGAGAGCAGCGGAAGTGAAGAAGGCACACACGTACGTACACATCATGATGCCAGCCAAGATTGAGGTAGGGGAAAAGAGGGGGAGAGATTCCCCCAAACGGTCCATTGCAAAACGTCGCAAGAACGTCTAGAAACGGTGTTTTGAGGGTCTTTGGAGATTCCCGCCGCCGGCCAAGCAAGCAGTCCAGACTGCGAGGGAAAAAGTAGTGGTTGCTTGGGGGAGGGAGGGTGCTTACTTGCACTCACAAAACGCACCAGGCGATCGAAGGGAAGCAACCCCCCCCCTCTCCCTCCCTTCAGCAAACACTAAACCCAAATCAAAACCATTTCACCGTGTTCGTAGCGGGTTCTTTTTGGCGCATCCACTCCACACTAACGCACTGTACAGCCTCCAGACAAAATAAGCATTGCCTCCTTCTCCTTTTCCAAACAAGGTAGTACGTAGTAGTAGTAGTATATACGCGATAAATTTCTCTCCTCTCCCCAGCAGCTACTTTGATCAATTACTCTACTAGGTATATATCCCCCCCCCCTTCGCTCCTCCCCACAGCACAAAACGTATGGGGGGGTAGGATAGGGGAGGGAGGAGGGGGGAGACCCAATCTTATAAAAGAAAAGGAGGGGGGGGAGAGAAAAGGAAAGGGATGGATTTTTCAACCCCCTTTCCCAATCTCCTTTCTCCCTTTTCGAAACGCGGAGGAAGGGTGGGTTCGCTCGATCCCCCATTTTTCAGCGAGCTGCAAAAGGGATCTTCTTCTCCTGGCGGTACGAACGGATCGGTGAAAGGACCTCGATGGATTTGCCACATGTTAAGGTGAAGATTTTTGAACGAAAACAATAAATGTTTCACAGATGAAGCCTTCGTCAAGTTTGACTTGCCATTTCGGGAGAGAATCCTCTTTCGCCCTTTGCCCTCTTTCAGCGGTGGTGAATAAAGCGACTCCTTCTCTGCTTTCACTTCTTCTTCCTACGTTTGTTTGCTCGAGAGAAGAAAGGGATGCAAAAAAGTGTCCCAGATTCTCGCGCCAACACTGTTTCGCACTACGTATTCGCGCAATACAGGAAGGAAACAGCGGATATTTATTGTTTGCAGGTATATCCGCAAAAAGGGACTGTCTTGACTTTCCAAGAATGGGGGGAGAAGGAATATTGCGAGTTCCACGAAAGTTTTTTTCTTTTTCCACTGACAGGTGATGTCCAAATTTGGAAAGATCCAATGTCCAGTCAAAAAAAGGAGAGGAACCCCTTCTCGAGTCCATATTTGCCTATTTTCTTCTCGCCCCCTCTCTTTTCTTCCAAGAAAGGAATCTCATTTGCACCAAACTCTTCTTTTCTTCCAACCCCCCCTTTTTCCCCTCAGCACCCACCACCTTTTTCTTTAGGCGTTGGATCAATTGCTGCAGGAGGATAGGAGGGGAGGAGGCTTCCAACCCTCCCTCCTGTGAAATTCTTTCTTTACCCTCCTTCTTTTCTTTTTCTTTTTCTCCACACCTCCGTATAGCATCCCTCCTTTCTCTTGCGGGACCAACTTCATAAAAATAGGTGGAAGGGTTGCAGGGCCGGACAAAAACAATACATTTACGGCACCGCTTAGTCCGTCGCCGCATTTAAAAATCCAACTCGCCTGTTTTATGAAACTCTCCCCGTTCCTCCCCCGCCCGGTTCTGTGGCTCCTCCTTCTCCCCCTTTCCACGTTCGGGTGGGTAGACTTTCAATGAGTGGTATTG
>JAAUXU010073405.1_pt1 | contig 10158 bp, 6 predicted proteins | sample 7278151 | NCBI WGS metagenome assembly JAAUXU01 (sample SAMN14350113, study PRJNA611818) | marine sediment metagenome | isolation source: surface marine sediment (1.8m) | place: French Polynesia: Moorea | collected 2018-08 | reverse complement strand
TGAAGGTTGAAAATAGAGCTATTTGAGCAAACCTGGTTATAACACCAGATTGCTTATAAGACCAGAATTGCCGCAGCCCAAGGGTGGTGTTATAAGCGGGGTCTACTGTATCATTGCATCCTCTGAAGAATTGTGCATAACGTTCACACCACGTAAGACAAGGAGCAAAAGGTTCATAACGCTGAGAGACCTCGTTATGAAGTGTCAACGCTGAAGACTGTGAACACGCAGAGGATAGCGACAAGAGGAGCTTCTGCTAATTTCCAGCAAGAATGACCATTCATAACTCGTTACCCCTATCATAAACAAAAAAGGGGACGTCGTCAAGAATGAACGATGAAGACACCAAACATAAGTTGAGCCTTCCACGAGTCCTCACTATGAGCTCCGGACGAGCTATGAGCTCCATCATTGAGAACGGCTTGAGTAGAAGCTCGAGCTTCAAGGGATCGTAAAATGGAGTCACGAGCCTTAAGCTCCAGCCCTGAGGAAAAGGGCTCGAGCCCTACATAAGAGGGGGAGGGAGAACCATGCTCATGTGAGCTTTATTCACAGCAATAAACAATAAACTTTTGAAACAAAACCTGTAACCTTTGTAACCTAGACAAAATGGAAGCTTTTCACTAGTCTTGACTGCACATTTCACATGCCATTGCCGGGCGTGCACTCAAGTTCAAGCAGACTCAGGTGTGACTACAGCACGATTCATGGCTCGGTTCTCCGAAATATTTCTGTCGAGTCTTGAGGAGTGCTTTTTGAATCCGAGCTTTGATGTGAACTTTGGTCTCGAGCTCAGGCTCGAGTCATGAAAAAAGCGGAAAAGCTCGAGGCTCGTGAGTCATGAGCTCAGGCTCGACCCCTCCCTAGAAGACACGTGTCTTAATAGCATAACCAAGGGAATATTTCAGTTTACCAGACTCAACTAGTGGTGGACAAGAGCCGAGGGTCTTTCGGTTTTCTTTTTTTTAAGCAAGAAACTCAGAAAATGAGAAGAACATGCTCATTGTGCGTAATAGACTTAGGCAGCTTTGGCATGAGTGAAAGACAATTGGCTCTCGAGCCGGAAGAAAATGACTCGACCCGAGATTTTACGGGTCAGGCCTGACCCGAGCCCACCACTAGTCTCAACGTAGGCATCACAGAAGTGCGTCAACGATTTGGGCCCACGGGGGCAGATTTGGCTTGATCGCTGGCAAAATATGCGTCTGTCAGGCCCATGATGCAGGCTGGAGCACATTGGTAGAGAGAGGCTGAACTACGGGTGGCTGAGGACGACTTTTCCAGACTTCGGAAATTCAAGAGGTCGAACAAGAGGTCGAACGCTCGAACGAGATCCCAGATCGGCCCTCAAACTTGGAACTGAGACAGGTCGAGCTGTGTGTCATAAAATTCGAGGCCGTCAGTAACTCGGCATGCGAACTTCTTTGTGGGCAGCTTGACCTTTACCCAGGAGGTCTTGAGTACATGGCTGCATTTCTCAGCTTGTTACAGGTCTCGGTCCTTGTTTTCCTTGCGGCTGGACCAAGCCTGGACACATTTGACGGGCTCGCCTTTGACATTCAGGGCGCATCTACATGCGCTGAGTGTTCCGTAAGAGCCTGATCTCGTGCCGCCGGCATGGACCGATTTGTCTGAGGAATGGGGACAAACTGGCTGAAGATGAGGAATGTCCTTCACATGCGCACCTCCAACATGGTGGCACCACCATTGAAGATGGCGCTCCTGGTCGTGGAGGTTTGGCCACGCAAGACAATGTTGGCTAGTCTATGTCACTGTCACAATGTGGGCTTGTTCAATCCCACTGAGTGCGCTGGTAAATTTAGTGCACGGCAAAAAATGCAGAGCATGGCAAAAAATGTAGTTCACCGAGTTTTTTACGGCCAGCGCTACTTTTGTCCATGGAAGCCAGGTGACTTTTGATGTCTGTCATGACGATGCAGTGCAGGCCCTCCTCCTTGGGCCTTTTTCTCGTTCGTCTGGCCTCCTTTTGGAAGCTTCCACCGGCTCCTGGGTGAAGCCGGGCCAGGGGGTTCCACCGGACAGCTGAGCCAAGCCCACATGAGGAACTCCCAGGGCAAAAGCGTCTCTCGTCGCGTAGCCTTTGCTTGAATAGCATGGCCGCGTGGGTGTCGACGGCCGTGTCGATGGCGCACACTTGACTCTGCTCACTCGTTCTGACTTGTGGCTGGTCTCCAGGTGTCCTCCGGGAACGCTCGAGGCCGCAGAAGCCAACAAAGTATCGCCCTCGCCACTATGATCATCCCCAGCTCGCCAGCTTTTTTACTACGGTTTCGAGGGTCTCGGCCTGCTTCCTGTGCTTACAAATCCTAATGATGTTCTGCCGCTGCTCAGTTTCTTCCAACAGACTCCAGTCGAGGTCACAGAACAACATTGTGAGCTAAAGGATGGCAGTGGTCATTTTTCAGTGCTCTTTTTTCTCCAAGTCTGCTTTGACAGACGGAGCGAGTCCATTTTCTCTTGACTCAGCTTCTTGGGCGTGGACCGGACTTGCAGCCGTGCCTGCTGGCGAGGCTGGTACAAGACCTCGTAGGAGAGGACCTCCTCCGAGGTCCTGATCGTCGCACCGTCGATCAGTGAGGGCTGGAGGTGATCGGAGCAGACGTTGCGGGGACTCGAGATAAAGCCCTTCCGCTCCAAACTTTTGCTGGAGTCCAAAACCTTGAGTACCTCACAGAACAAGGTCGAGTTCACCAGTTGTCCGCTGAGACAAACTCCCAAGCAGCACAAGAATGTATCCAAGATTCACAAAGTTTTTGAGCCTCATTTCATTCTTCTCTGGTCCAACTTCTAGCAAAACTTCCTCGAACTGAAGTAGTGTGTACAGATTGCAAAAATGTTGACAGCACCAGAACACTTCCTGAATGGCACCTGCACAACCAGGACGACTACAATTTTTCTACTGCATTGCTGTACTGCCAGTACTTGCACTGCAGGACTCCAAATCCCTGGTGGTCCCAAGGTTGACCTTTACTCCCAAAACTTGGTCTCACTCACACTGGGCTTCTGGCTGACCCTGCCCGAGCTCATTGTTACAGATGTCCAGTTCACTTGACTGGAAGCTCCTGCTGCTCACCCAGTTGCCCACCAGGGACTCCCTGTTGTTTGGCATGGTTGTATGTGAGGATAAGACTTTATTTCAACAACAGAAACAAAGGGAAATGACTGACATCATCTCAGACTTGACTAGCAAAAAAAGGGGGAGTTCTTTAGTTGCGCGGAATGTTAGTGACGTACGCAGTCCTGTTATAGCACGGAAAGCAGTCATATCTTTAGTGCTGTCTTCACTCTCTTAGCAAACCCTGTTAGACGTTCCCTATTTCATCTTCTTCCAGTTCAACAAGCGTGGTGGTACTTGACCAGGGCAATGGCGGCCACCTCCTTGCTGAACTCCTCGAGAATGATGAGGCCGTCGATGACCTTGATCTCAGCTCTGCTGAGGTTCAGAGCGGCCCTGTCGGCCTCGCTCGTCGACCCCATGAGCAGCGTCTTGCGGCACACGTAGATCTTCCTCGGCAGCTGCTCGATGCTCGCCACGGCCGCCCTGACGCGCGAGACCAGTGACCGTAGCACGGAGTGCAGAGTCCGGACCCCCGACACCAGGGGCAACGTCGGGTTCAGCAGGTACTCGTGGAGGTAGGGATGCGGCAGCTGTGCCAGCCTGGACAGGATCGCGGTCACCTTGAGAAAAATGAGAACAGATACACTGAGTCAGTGGGAGGGAAGCACAATAGATTTATTACAACAGTACCGTGTGGCTCATGAGTAGTGATATACGAATAAGAATTTGTGGCGGGCCCATTAGATATACGGATTGATGTCAAGCTCTGGCTATTGCGACAGCTGTCGGGTAAAAAATGGACGAAATTGGAGAAGAAACAGCAGAAAAGGACACGAAAACCAATAGCAACATCACGTTCGCCCAGGACGTTTTCTGCAACGACGCTAGCTAGCACAGAAGTTGATGACTGAGGATGGTGACCCGACACGAGTCCAAGACGGTGTCTGCCGACTCGGCCGCTCACTTCATTGACTGCAGCAGACACATCCTGGACGTCAAGCACCCCATCACCAACGAGACGAGGTGCGCGGACGTCGTGGGCAGGCAGGAAGATGCCCAGATATCACTTGAGAAATGGCATATTGATCTGAAACGCCGCAGTTGGTGACGTGGCAATGACGTGATCACAGATATCCTACTTCAACATTTGCAAGGCTCAATCTTTGGCCACGATCCCTTGACGACTGCCTTGTGCAACCCCTCGACCATGTTCTCCAAGGTCTGCATGACGTCGTTCAAGTGGTCGCTGAGTGCCTCTTTTTCCATCCACCCTGTAAAAATCGCGGTCTGCTTGGGCTCGTTAGACGGACAATAACTCAAGTTTTTTTTCAGTAATAGTCTCGTCTTATCATTATCCAGGTTTTTCCTGCTCGTGTGCGCAAGAACTCATAACGGTTGTTAGAGTCAAGATGGAAGTTGTGTCCGAAAAGACCAAACTTTGCTTTGGGATCGGCCTTGACATTGACTCCGGTCCTTCTGAGCAATCGTTGCTACCCAACTACAGTCGTCTGTGGTTAAGTCATCACCAAGGCTTAGACGATAATATTCTTATAACGCGTACGAGTGAGAACAAATGGAACTTTCATTATGTGCCTTCAGTGCAAAGAAAACTCATATATGTTGGGTCACATTCCATTCTTCATTACAGTAGGAGAACATGGGCGCCTTCGTACATAGGGTTTCCAACTGACGTCAAAATTTTGAGTTGCACACGAGAATGCCAAATTTTGTTTGAGCAATTTGAATTTCCCGCGGTTAATTTGACAACTGCACGACGACTGTGACCGCTAAGACTGCTTTTGCTCCATGAAGTCAGAAAATACTGATGACTACAACTGACGTAGTAGCAAGTTCGTGAGTGAAAACAAATGTCCCCCACAGCCAATGTTGACAGATGTAACTCATTCCAGTGTTATGCAAAACACAAGTGTGACCGTGACTGAGGCCAAATACGTGGTAAGAAAGCTGCCAGCTGGAAATGAGACTCAATCCAAGCACTGCCTGAGGGACAAAAGCTCCGCAAGAAGCCCTAACCTCAAGGCCATGGAGGGATTGACGTCCGCGGTGTCAGTCAGACAGTTCTGCACCAAGTGGTGCAAAATTGATGTAGTGTTCATTATGCGGCTGCTCCCGGTCGAGGCTGGAGATTGTTTTTCGTCAGAAGGGAGAGTACACAGACCAGCATTCACCATCTGGCTCTGCAAGGGTTATCGTTTCCATTGAATTCCCCATTCCCCAAATAGAACCAATTTGCGCCGGAAGTCAAGGTTGCAACAACTTCAGGCCTTGCACAAGTGTTGGGCTTGGTTGACTTGGTGAGGAGCAAGTGAGCAGACGTGTTTCCCGCAGGGTCCACGGGCAGGTACGTAGGTACTGATCACAGATCAGGTAAGGACTAGATCTCGCCTTCAGTAGAAGGAAAAAAGGCCAATGGCAACGCTGCCGCTGTCAGCTGTCGAAGACACCAAGAGGAACGCAAGACATGCATTGAGCATTATCCATAACTGCCCATGAGCATGCACTAGGAATGTGGTATCGAGTGTATCTGCGAACATTTCTCCTAAACTGAAAAGAGAAAGCAAAGCTTCTATTCAGACCTATATTCTGGCAAGTCATATGCACGATATAAAGTGCTTTTTAAAGTCACAGGCCTCTCATTCACCCTGGAGGAGGATGGCTTTTGTACGAGACTTTCTCACAAAAGTTTTCCTGTAGTTGAAAGTAATTTGCCTAGCATAATAATGTAATTAATCTCTCTAAATATAAAAGGACAGGCCCGTATGTGTGTGTGTCTGCCTGTCTGTGTATGTGTCTGTCCACGGCTGGTGCTTCTATCAGCGGCCGGATTTTCTTATTGGCGGTAGATTTTTGCCATTTTCGCGGCGGATCTTGGCGGCAGATATACGTGCGTCTGTCCGCGGCTGGTTTCTGTCATCTTGCGGCTGATTTCACAGTGATCTGTCTGCGCGGCTGGTCTTGGCGGCGGATTTTGATCTTGGCAGCTGATATGTGCGTGTGTGTGTCTGTCCCCGGCTGATTCTGGTGTGTGTGCATGGGTGCGTGCGTGCGTGCGTGCGAGCGTGCGTCCGTGTATTTGTCTACCCGTGGCTGCTTTGAAGCGCATGTTGATTTTCATGGCTGTTGGCGGCTGCTTCCGATCCCATAACATAAGTCAGAAAACGGCCTAGTTTTCTGCCCGTTGGCCGCCCAACTGGCAGCCAATGCCCATGCTTATGTTATCACGGTCGAGAGGAGATCATAGCCAACACAGACACCGCGAAGTCATAAAGTTAACGGACCGGGATATATTGTGGACATAAAGTCAACAGCTGTCCGACTCGTCCACTCACGCTACATGTTGTCTATGCTCGAACTTCACCCAGGCTGCCTGTCAGGTGCCAGGCTGTTCTCATTAGCCGGGCGAAGCAATCTTTACCTACATATGCAGACTGATGCCAGGCCTGCAGAAGAGGACAGATGTCAATATGATTCAGGGAGGTGATTTAACAGATGAAGCGGATATGTTGGGCTGAAGGGCCAACCTGGCAAGACAGCATCAGGCTAAATTTTGTCATGACAACCCAGGTCCCACAACAAACAGCTGCTGCGCCTCAGAAGCCCACGTCCTGATTGATTCAGAATATTGTCGACAAAACTGATGTCTCAACTTCTGACATCAAGTGCTATAAACGTAATAGAGGGTAAACACAATTAGTATTTACGTGGGCATGCTGAATAGGACACTGGCAGCCTTGTTCAGGAGGACCTCAATAAGAGCTGCATAGCACGCTTAGACGTCCACTCCATCTGTTATAACACCTCCACTATATGATAGTCTGTTTTCTTTTGTGCTAACTTGACGAGTTCTCCATGGAGTGGGGCGCTAAAGTTGTCAGTGGCTTCCTACTTAACAGATTTGGGTGCCATTCGCCAAGCTGAACCGTGCATAAAAATTATATCCAGATCGATATCCCTTGGCAGCTCTGTTCCATCATCAATCGGCAAGTGACACACGCTTACCCATGAGCATAACTTCAGGTCCGCGGGTTATTAGGCCATATTTGACACTTCGCAGTTGTAGGGTTTGCCAAGGAAGAAAAATCTAAAAATAGTACAGTAAGTTCTGCAACTCCTTGACAACCCTCAAATGCAGTCAATATGCATTTTCTCCTTCAGTAGCAATGACCTCTGGCTATGTTGAGGCTATGGCCAAACTGGTCCTACCTATTTATTCCTGTCAGCGTCAAGCTGTGACTCCATTTTTTCCTAAGATGCTGGTTACTTTCGTCTGTGTTTCGGCCTCGAGACAGCTCTGCTGATGCATTCTGACTCCATGGAGCACAGAGATGAGATGACATTTCATCAGTCCAGTGGATCTGGCCCTTTGGTCAGGTCCACTGGCAACTCACAAGTTGTGAACATCATAAGATAAGAATTTGCATCCAGCATTGAGGAGGGTGAAAAAGTAAGGACCCACACCCACAATTAAAAATGTGTTTGGAGAGCTTCCAATGCCAAAATAGGAGATCAGTTTTGTCCACAACTCACTCTTAGTCTCATCTTCAGAGAAGTGGATTCTGTGGTTTGTACAGGCTTCACTTTTCGACATGGTCCCTTGGGTGTGCCCTCTGGCAATACCTTTTGGCATTTGGCATCATTGTCCACGACTATGATGGTGTTTGAGATTCCAAGCAATCAAAGAGTTTCTGCATCCACTTAATGAAATATTGATGGTCAAACATGCCGTGGTAATCCTTGGTTTGCTTCTTCCCACCTTGAAAGATATCCAATGTTTCTGGCAAGAACTGAGCTTTCTGACCTCCTTCTGGATTGTCCACTGAGTGATTTGCATCAATGAGAGCTCAAACAGTACCGTTGTCCCTTGTGCTTTGCTTCCACCTCAAGGTCTTGGTCATCATGTGGGTCATACAATGAGTCATTGTGACGGACGTAGTTCTTGTGCATGTCAGACTCATCCTTGTAGACAATCCTATGATTCTTTTTCTTCTTTTCCTCTGTTAATCACTGGACATGAGCATCACATTTGGCCACATTCTCTGCTTTCATGGTTCCCTTTTTCTTGCCACGCTGATATCCTTGGCAACATAAAAACCGTTGCACAGAACGTGGAGTATTACTCATGGACTTTTTGTCGGTTCTGATCAAGTCTTTGCTCACGGAGAAATTTTTGCCAAGCAGAGCAGAGGTCACACACGTTTCGTGTTTGGAACTGCTGTTGGTCGAGCACCTCAGTCAGGGCTTGACCTTGGAGAGCTGTCAAACGTAGAAACCCTGCCCAAGTTGCTGCAACCAAATCCTTTTTCCGACGCAAAGTTCTTGCCACTCGCTCTGGGTGCACAACGAGTGTTGACTCTCCGACCTGGGCCAACCTTCCTTCGGATGTCTTCATGTTCCTGTCGAAAATGAGATTGGAGCAGTAAAATGTCAATCTTTGCCTCTGCTGTCAGGGCACAAGGTCGATGTTTCTTGGCAAACTGCAGCAGGTTCATCATGAGAAACTGTATCAGTGCTTCCTGATGTGTTCCCACTTGGTCCTGCTTCACTTTGATGGCTCCATAACTTGGGCAGATGTTGGAGCTGTCGACTCGAGTGCAACGATGGAAATGTTTGGTTGGAAAGAGAAATGTTTTGTTTCATGATGCTTGAGAAGAGATGTGAAATGAAATGTCTTTTCACCCTCAACGCTGTTGCGGACTGTTAGTAGAGTCCTCAACCTGACTTGAGCATCCTGGAAGTAGCTGTTCGTCATTTTGATGCGTAATTCTCACTCTACATTGGCTTTTTTCCCTCACGAGCCGTAAATATGAAACTGCTTTTCTGAAGCGATTTCACTTCATTGGGCCACTCTTCCACTTTACTGAAGTGCTTCTCCACTTTACGTTATTGGAGCATTGTGGTTGTCGTCCATTGCACTGACAAGTTGCAGCTGTGGAGGAAGAGCTGAATTTGACGAGCTCAACCTGAGCCTGAGCCTCAAATACAGGAAATTATCTTCAGGAAAGGCTAAACTCAGGTAGTCACGGTAAAGCCAGAGCTTTGCGTCAAACTGCCCCACCGCATGTGGGCCTCGTTGGGCCCATCGTTCACCTGTTGACTCCCAAGTATTTAACGGTCATTGACTGGCCTCAAGCTCGGCTGAAGAACTCGTCAATAAAGTCCTAGTTTATGGCCAGGCAATATATAGGTATGGCCACATCATGGGTTGAATGCAGCCAAATGTTTAGTTGGCAGGGCAGCTTGGTCAGGTTCAATTTCTTTAACCGTATCAAAGGTTGACTGTGGCAAGGTCGAGCATGAAGGTCGTGGCTGTACTAACAGTAGTAAACATTTGATTGTTCGTCAACGTAAGTTATCTCTGTGCTTGCCAGGGTGAATCTGGGCTGGACCAGAGGGGCATCTTTGCTGCGGGGGCAGCAGCACCAAGGAGTGGCACGAGTTTGGTGGCTTATAAACTTTGGCTGGCTTGGCGTCTTCACAACAGAAGTGCCACGGTTGTGTTGAGTGAGACCATGCAGAGCAGCACCTGGTGCAAGTCCCTGCTCTCCATCTCCATACTCACATACCTGGACCCAGTGGAACAGGGTTTGAAAGCCACCAATACTCAAATGTTACCATAAAAAAATGTGCATTTGTGCCTCAATAACCAATAAGATTACAAGTGCAATTTTAGGCTGAGGTGAGGGGCACTTAAGGTGCTACACTTGGGAAATGTCAATATTGTGAAAAGTTGAGCGGTCCTAGAGCAAAAGTGTGCTTCAGTTAGGGGAGATTCTCATCTGTCCACAGAGAGTTGAACCACTTATGTAGCTCAGTTCAGTCAAGTTGTGACTGTCAAAGGGCAACAAACACTGATCATTTGCGCTCAATTTTGGCCTTAAGAGTTGCATCCATATTTAGGGGAAAAATACAGTAAATATCCATATGAGTTCTAAACTTTCCGTCGAGGGGGAAACCACTTCTGTAGCTCACACCAGTAAAAAGTTCTGGCCTTACAAAGTTGACGGCAGGGGGGGGGGGGGGAAATGCCAAATTGGCGTGTGAGCAAATTAAAAATAAAT
>JAAUXU010001934.1_pt1 | contig 10158 bp, 17 predicted proteins | sample 7278151 | NCBI WGS metagenome assembly JAAUXU01 (sample SAMN14350113, study PRJNA611818) | marine sediment metagenome | isolation source: surface marine sediment (1.8m) | place: French Polynesia: Moorea | collected 2018-08 | reverse complement strand
CTTTTCAAGTGCGCATTAGAGCGGACGGACGAATCCGATGATGATGACTCAGATATCTGTCCGAAGAGGAGAAGGGGGAGGAGGAGGAATAGGAGGAGCTCTCTTTTTACATTCCCCCCCTTTTCTTTTCTCTCTTCGCCGCTGAGTCAGTGACATGCCTTCCCTCCTCCTCTCTTCTTCTTTCGATAGCCGCTTGACTCGAGTGGATATGGGGGAGGGGGGAAAAGTCGGGGGGAACCCTCCCTCCCCCATCCATATCCATCCAACACTCGAATATTATTCCTCCCACGGACGGTGGCGTGAAGGGGCCTTCCTTCCCATTGCGTGTGTTGAATAACGGGGGCGGAGAGGAGTGAGCGGGGTGTTGTTTGGATATGTGCGGACGGGCTTTCAATCAAAAATGCCTCCCTCCCTCCCTCCGATCATCACCTGCCTGGCGTGAGGAGGGATCGTATCACGCTACTGCCATCAGACCGGCGACGCCTCCTCCCCCTTTACCACATCTAGGAATTTTCCTATTTTTCTCAAAGCGAAAAAATGTGGGAAAACAGAAGTGGAACGCAAAGGCTGGAGGTAGAGGTAGCGGAGGTAGCATAATTCTGTGGCTTCCTCTTCTAGCTTCTTCGTCCGGACTTCAAAAAGGGTGAATTTTTTGAAGCGCAACGCGAAGTATACAGCGCCGTCAAAGGAAATGATTTTTCTTCTCCTTCCCTCCCTCCCTCCGACCGAGGCGGAGGCGGAGGGTGAGTTACCCGCTGCCGCCGGGGGAGACAGACCGCAGTCGAGTAATATCATTTCTGCGAGCGGTTTTTCTGGCAACGAAACCCGCTCTCTCTCTCTCGCTTGCTTCCCCTGCACCCAAATGGATTCGCGTTTCGTGCTACCGCCGCCGCCGCCGCCGCTCAGAAAGACACACAGAGAAGAAGATAAATTTTTCCCAGGCTTCTCCCCCTTCCTCTTCCCCCTTTAACCTGTGCGTTTCACTCATCGCTGTGAACTGCAAGCGAAGCAAAAAGGAAGGAAGAAGAGGGAAGAGAGAGGAGGGTACAACCATTTCCAGCACAGCACGAAATTGCACCTGAATTTGACCCCAGATGTGAAAAAACCTGGGGAGAACGGAGGAGGGAGAGGGTGTTTCCCCTGCCAATCATCTTTTATGTGAAGAGAGGAGGGGCCGTTTCTCTTCTTCCACTGTTACGGGAATTCTTTTTTTCCCCGCCGAACAGCAAAAACAGATTTTCCTTTCTTTTCGTTTTTTGACGAAAGGCAGATCCGTTTGCTCGGCAGCTGGGATCGGCGAGATTGGCACTTCCTCGGTCGGATTAGTTTCATTTCGCCATAAAAGAAGTCGGCTCCTCCTCCCCCTTTCCCCCTTTTCCTTTCTCCATTTTTCGCCATATCCACTCGACCCCGTTTTCCCTCTTCTGAGACGATGTTTGTTCTACTTTTTTTTACTCCCCTCCTCCCTCTTTGCAGCAAAAGCACAAAGTTTTTTTCAAGCACTCTTGCTTTTGCTCTCCTGTGTCGACGACGGATTTATCTCCTGCTGCCCCCGTTTTACTTATAGCGGCGAGAAGGAGAGACAAAAAAAGTCGGGGAATAAAAAAAGTCGGAGGGGGGAAAGGGAAAGGTTATCAAGTTTCTTTTTCTACATTTTGTCTCTGTAGCTCTCCGAGGGGGGGGATGAGAGGGGGAGCTTCTAGGGTTAAGCCCCCCTCCGTTCTATTTTTCTAGGAAAAGAGTCTCCTTCTTTAATTACTCGAAGAGAGGAAAAAATTTCTTCTTTGTCGTCGTGCTTACCTTCACTGGATTTGGGGACACGGAAGGAAAAGTCACCCCGGGGATCGGCTCTCCTGCAAAATAAAGAGAGAGAGAAATAGGACGGATTAGCAAAAGATCCAGAACAATCCTTCGGTGCAGAAATTGACCCCCCCTTTCGTGGGGTCAAAAACGGACAGATTCGATTCCCCCCCGCCCCTCTCTTATTTTCCGGACGGATTTTTCCCGGGAAAACTTTTGGGAAAGGCGGTGCATCGTCCTCCTCCTCCTCTTCTGGACAACAAAGGCTGTCTTTCATTACAGCACGTTTCCTCCCCCTTCTTTTGTAGTACCGTAGTTAGTCGCTTCTTTTTTCGGGGTAACTAATGAGGAACAGATTTTCCGAATTCCTCCTCCTCCTCTTATGTACCGTACTGAACATACTTCAAGGCACGAGCCTTCGCGGCGGCGGAGGGGGAAAGAAGAGTAGGAGGCATTTATAAGTCTTGTTGCCCCCGCCCCTCTTTTCTGTCACATCTCAGAGTTGCATTTCCTGAACGGCAGGAGAAGAACTATTTCCCCCCTTCTTCCTCGTTGCATTTCCATATTCTTTGCCTCCATTCTCCGTCTCTTTCTCTCCCGGAAAAGTCAGCTAGCAAGGAAAGCCTTTCTTTCTTTCCCCTCTTCTCTTTCCAGGGAGAGGAGGAAGGAGGAAGGAAGACTTATCTGGAATCTCCCAACTTCCTCCTCTTTTTTTCTTTGGGGTCAATCTTCGTATTTCGTCTTCCTTCGGAGGAAGGGAAGAGTGAGGCAATAATGCGCATTGTCATGGAGAAACTTTGTTGCTGAGCAACCACTGAGCGGGGAAAATAGAAAACGCAGGACTACAGTAGAAGTAAGGAGAGATCGGAGGAGGGGCAAGAATTACACTCAGCCGTCGGCTCGGCCGACAGTGCTTTGAAAGCAAACCCTCGTAAACCCAGAAACACCCCAAGAGAGAGACCACCCTCGTCCTCCTCCTCCTTTCTCCTCCTTTTCTTCCCCAGACACGGAGGAGGAGGAAAGAGAGCCATGAAAGACCAAAGAGGGAAACGCGGACATCAACTCCCATTTCCCGCTTCTCTTTTCGGCTTTTTTGGCCTCTTCTTTGTTTCCTCCTCAGACCGGAAATGGAGGATTTCTTTTTCTTTGGGCTTTTTAATAACGCTTCGCTCTCGATCCTCTCTCCTCCTCTTTATCCTCTCATCCTCTGTAGCTTTTTTCCCCTACTGCAGACATCAAGCGGCAGCTGCAACAACATCATTCTGAGGGCGAACTCCCCTTCTTCCCTTGCAACAAAGAGGCAAAAATAAACTCGATAAAAGGGGGAAATGTCTGTGAGTCTCCCTACGGTCAATGTGAGATTATACCCAGTCGACTTTTTGCTTCCTCTTTTCCTTTTTCCCCCTCTCCTTTCGCCGCTGCGTGCATTAGCAGATGAGTATTGGAAAGAGGAGGGGGGGAGGAAAAAGAGGACTCCTAATCTGGAGTCGAGAGAAAAAAGAAGAAAGAGGGTGACCACAAGAAAGACAGAAATGGACTTATAAGAGAGAGACTAGTGGCTCTTCCAGTAGCAGCCTTTTCTCCTTCTTTGGCTGGTTCTCGCCCGGCAATATTTTTGTACCTCGCCGTCTCCCCCACTCTTCGCCTCCCTTATCCAGCGGCGGAATCTAAAGAGGCGGCGGAGATACAAGGGGGAAGAAAAGAGAAAGAACCTACACTACCTACAACACATCGCCGGACTGCGAAAGCAAATACCCTTCTTATCCCTAGTATACAGCAGATAGAATATTGAGTCATATCCACAACGTGATTTTTTTTCTCTGCGCTTTTTTATTAGATTACGTACACTGAGAGAGCCATCGTACCACCCAAAAAGCGATTCCCCTCTTGATGGCACCAGGAATCATCCCCCCTCCCCTTTTCCTGTCTTCACGTCATCAGTGGATCAAGATTCTCCCTTTTCCTCTCTCCTCGCGAGCGAGCGGCCCCTCCTCCTTCGTCCACTAAATCCATTAGTGCCGTCATCACTCCTCCTCCGACCGGCCGACCATCAGTGGACGTGGTACTTGAGAGAAGTGGTCTGGCATGGAATTCGACAATTTATAGTCTGGAGCAAATTTAATCCTCTCCTTGGTTTCACGAATTAAAGCCGACTGCCAATGCGACACTTTTTCGTCGAAGTCTTGGGCGAATTTCTAGCATGGCCAGCCGCTTTCTTGGGCTCTACCCTATCCTCACTTTTTCTTTCTCCCCCCTCCCTCCCTCCCTCCCTCTTCCTTCTCAACATGCGCTAATCGTGCTGATATTATTCCTCGGGCGTTCTTCTAGCCCCCTTCTCCTTCTTCCCCCAGCCGCCCGCCACTGTCTCAAGTGGTGGTTGTAAAGAGGGGGAAGAAAAGGGAGAAGGGTAAGAAGCGACGCATAAATTTGGATGTGTGTAAGGGGGGGGGGAGAAGGGAAACAGGGTGTCGTCTCTCGAGTATTTATTTATTTGTGCTGCTGAAGAGAGAAGAAACGTTCTTATCTTCGCGGTGGTGTTGGGTTCTTTTTTCTCTCTCGCCAAATGTCTTCTTGTTTCTGAGCGTCGTCGCACACACATACCCGCATTTCACATATGGGCGGACGTTGAATCTTTTTTCCCCTTCCCCCCCCATGGGTAGGGGGAGGGGGAGAGAAGGTGGTAGTTGTGACAGGGGGACGGAAAAGGGAAGGCGACAAAACGCGAAGAGTGGAGGGAGGGGGATTGGAGGTGACATATGTTTCGGGTTCGGAGATTGAGCAGTCATATCGCATTTGCGAAAAGGAATGTCGGAGGAGGGGGGGGAAGATATGGGAGAATAGGGGGCTGTAAAAAGGGGCGAGAATGGAAAAATATTCCCTATTCTTGACAAATGTATATTCTTTCCTCTATCTTATGAAGAATTTTGGAAGGATTATGAATTGGAGCAAAAAAAACCGGGGAAAGCGAGAAAGTAGGAAGTTGACTCAAAACAAGGGCGTAAATCTAATAAATCCCGCAGCCTCAGTTTCGAAAAAGAAAAGCGGAAGCGACGACTCAAGATAAATCCCTCTTGTTCCGCCCCGAAAACGGAGACGACGACCCTTCGCTTCCCCAGAATTCTTAATGTATTTTTTTGCCCCCTCTTCGCAATTTTCAAAAAAAGTCCTGTAGAGACGCTAATCTGGACGAATGACTCTCGACTTGTGGGGGGGCGGAGAAGGAAAGATGGCCAAAGCGGAACTATTTCGGAACGGGAGCATCATTCATCTCTTCCCACATATACAAACACACACACACAAACTTTGCATTCTTTCGAATGGGGGAGGAGGGGGACAGTCTCCTTTTACGGAGTCTCTTTCGCTTTTCGGCCTCCGTTCGATATGTGGGAAAGGGGAAGTGGCGGAGGAGGAGGACCCATAAATCAAACAGCGCCCCACACTCCTCTTCCTCTTCCTCCATGCCCCTCCTCTTCGGTCGCTGCGAAGGAGGAGGAGGAGGAGGAAAAGAGACTCTTCCACTGCATCGTCCGCCGCTTCCTTGCAGCGCTCTGCTTTTTTTTCGCAAAAAAAGAGAAAGAGAAATCCCTGCTCGGACTGAATGCGGGAGAAAAATCTGCCGCAGTATCTCCCGTTTCCTCCGCCTACAACTGCTTTCGAATGAACGAGAAATATAAATGTCTCTCCTCATTTGGAAACGTTGGGAATTCGGGTGTCGCCGTACAAGGAAGACGGCGGCAACAGATTAATGGGGGATACATGACCAAGTCGCTTTTTTTCCTGACCCGAACTCATCTGCATGCCATGAGTGTCAGAATGTGGACAGGGAGCGTGTGACACGACACCACTGCATAACGGTCTTTCCCTCCCCCTCGTAAAAGACAGTGGTGGCATGTCCCGAGGATTCATAAGTCGGGGCGAGGCTGAGGAAAAGAATGGGTTCAATTATTGCTCTCTTAGACTTGCCACCCCACCCCACCCCTAGCTAATAGGGAGCGGAAACCGGAGCCTGAGTCCGTGTAGCAATTTCGTTCTCTCTGAGGTCAGACGTTAGAACCTTCCCCTTTTTACTACCAACACCCTTTTACTTTTGTGTCACTGACATTCACCAACCTTTTAAGAAGAAGACTTTTTCTAATTTCTACGTAGTAGACCAGTCGATGCCTGGGAGAATTCGTAGGAGCTTTTCCCCCCTCTGTTATCACCGCGCACGTGTCTCCAAGGAGGAGGGGGAGAAGCACTTCACTCAAGCCCCTTTTGCACATGGCCCCCCAACCCAACCGTCGCAGGAGGAGAAGGGAAAATTCAATAAGGCAGAGTGGGGCGGAAAAAAAGAGGTGGAAAGGAGGAGGAGAAGGAGGTGGTAGTGGTAGTTTTCTCGAGCACGCCCGTCCCTCCTCCTCCTCCTCCTTTATACGTACTCACAAGGAGGAGACGGAGGAGGTCAGAGATACCGCCGCGATACTACACTATCCACCGCAGACCTGGGCGCAAACACACTTGGATCCACTCCATCCAATTTTGGGAGGAGCGAAGGAGAGGGCCACAATTGTCACTTTCCCACATGTTTGTGCGCGAGTTCGTAGTAGGTGCAGAAAATCGACAGACGGTCGGTTGCCCTTATGAGGGGAAAGGGGGGGGAGGGAGAGAAAAAACATTCTATTTTTGCGCGGAGGAGGGGGGAAAGCGAAAGGGGTTGTTTTTCCGTTTCTCCCTCGCAGCCGACAACAGTTCGCCCTTCTCTGGATCTGATGACGACGACTGAGTGTCAGTCCCCCTTCCTCCCTTCCTTTCTGCAATACATTTCCCGAATCAGCGGAAATGATGAATGCCAGATGTGAGCGGCCGCTGCTTTCATTATTCGGAGCAGCTCGCATAATTTCCCTATTTCTGGGAGACCGTGGCGAGTTATAGCGGAGCAGAAAAGTGTATTAAAAAAGGAACGTCGGACGGATGTGGTCGCGTGACTTAGGAGAGGGGCGAGTTTTGCAAATTTTATTTTACTGCCTGCTCCCGCCCTCCTTTCCCTCTTCCTTTTTGCGGATATGAAGCTTTTTTTGGATGACAAAGGTCTCACTCCGCTGGTATATGAACTGTTGTATTCTACGCCCAGCGGTTTTCCTGAAAAATTGAGTAACAGGTGCCACCCACCCAGCGAGCGAACTTTTTTTTTGCAGTCTGTGTTTTTGTTTGCTTTTCCGCAGAAGTTTCACTACCTTACTACAACTTCCTCGCATTGATTTTTCCCGGCAAATCATTTCCTGTTTTTTGCAGAAACATCTTGCGAAAAAAGGATGACGAATCACCTGATATCTTTCTTCCTTAGGAGATATGTAGGAAAAATATCGGCAATAGCACCTTTTCCATCACATTGCGGTCGGTGTCCACGCACAAAGCGGGGGCGGGGACTAATTGCCCCCATTCGTTAGCACACGCAAAAAAACTCGTACGCACACCCCGCGGTTTCCCATAATGCCCCGGCTCACGCGCTCGTTTGACCCTCCCCTCGCCAATGCATCAGCAGGTCTTATTCCCACACGGTTATGTAAAAGGAGGAGATTACCACGTAGCTGCAATGCATCGTCCAGGTTTTTGGTCCATGGTTGCATTCTGCTTGCAACGCAGGAAAAAGCTCTTTTGTAGTACAAAATATTTGGTAGTGCTATCGACGAGGACCCTTCAAAAATATCGTAGGGGGGAGACAAGGGCTTGTTACACATACTCAATCGCAAGAGGAGGAGGCTTGATTACGTACGTTGCCGTTGCCGGGGTAGGAAATTGGAATAGAGAGATAGCAAACGCGCGGGGGGGTGATTTATGGGGTGTTCCTCTTCCAATGAAATTTGAATGAATTGATGGACGGTGGAAAGAGGGAAAATGAGGCGTGTGCACCGGTCACCCAATCCATCAAAGGAACGGACGGAACAGAGTGGCAAGCCAAGCGTGCCACTTACGCTACTACTGCTTTGTTGTAGTTTTTCTGTGGAAATTTTTTCGTTGCCGCTGAATGGGGCATTATTAGGGGGGGGACCAGAATCTAGCGACGCCTGAATGGGCACGCACAGGAATTGGCCCCGAATTTATTATTTTTTGAGGAGAGGGAAATATCTGCATGATAATAAGTCGGCGGCGGAACCGACGACCGTTCCGTTAGCACTGCAGTATTGGCATAACAATGGGGGCTGGCCGGCCGGCCGTGGCGATCTATTGAAAGAGAGCGGCGGCGGCTGACTAATCATGGGGAAATTGGACCCCTCCCTTGGTTGCACACACAAGGATCTCCCTCTCGTGTTTGCCAAGGGGATTCTGTGTAGCGGGACAGGGTATTTCTTTCTTCTGGAAAAAAGTTTTCTTTCCTTTCGCGGGGGAAAAGGGGTGTGTCTTTTGGGGCGGGAATATTGGCACATCCTGTAGCCGGGGAGAAGAAAAAAGTAGACAAAGGCGGGCATTGTTTTGTGACACACGACCCAATTTATGGCCGGGACACGAAGAGAGGGAAAAGGGGGGTGGGAAGGACGGAAAAGGGGTGAGGAGTGATACCCGCCTCCTTCACGGGCAGTTGAGAGAGAGAGGGGGGGGGGCTTGGCATCATTGTTGTTTGCGTTGCCCCCGCAGAGAGCAAAGCCGGACAAAAGAGGGTGGGATGATATATATTCGAAGGAGGTGATGGAGCGAGTTGTGCCTACTAGGAGGTGGGGGCAAAAAAATAAGGAGACACAACAAGGTCCGTTTTTCTCACGAGAAAAATTTTCTCAGGATTTCCGCAGGACTGGAGGCTTCCGCCCGGTTTATGGAATAAATACACAGAGTGTGTGCCTCCGCCTCAGCCGCCCCCTGAAATTTTCTCGTGAAAATATAATTCCAGTTTCTTGGAAGCACGAGGGCGAGGGGGGGGAGAGGGGAGAAAATGCCGTGGTAGTTCGTGCGACGAGGAGAGAACTCCCTCCCTCAACCTGCCAAAGTAATTTGTGAAATGAGATGCTTTACCCTGGGCTGCTGCTGCTCCTCTCCTCTTCTATCCACCCCTTTCCCTCGTCGCTGGTACCAAACTCGGACGGAGGAAGAAGAGGAAGAGGAGGAAGAGGAGGAGACGAGGAGGGGGACGATGGCTCCGGTCGTTTGCATCTCATATTCAAGAACGGGGGGAAGACGAGGAGGAGGGGGAGGAATTTTCCCCGCTTTCTTTTTTACACGGTAAACTACATGTAGTAACATGTACGTACGTCGAAGAAAAAACCAACCAACTTCGGCTAGTGATTCACCGCCCCGCCGCGACCCCCTCATGCTCCAATTTGCCAATTCTGTCCCCTACTTGTTCCCGAGAACCAAATGTGGCAAATTTGCAAATTTCTTTGGAATAATTGATGGGCGGCCTGTCTGGAGAGGGTGCTGGTTTTTTTAAAAAAAAATCAATTTCCGAGGAAATTTGGGTGAATCACTCTCTTTTGAGGGTATGGGGGGTAGGACATGCATGCTTGGGAGAGTCCGTTGGGAGGGGGGGGGTCACATCGGACTGTCCCCCCAACTTTTTTTCTTCACATTTCCACGTTCCGGTGTTGTACAGACAACTTTTTTTTTCTTCTTCGCCCGCTCAATGGTCGCTGCTGGGAGGATGGCGAAGTTTTTCTATGAATAAACGTGACGCTGGGAAAAAGAAGGGGGGAAAATGGAAAGTTTCTTTTCGAGCTCTTTTCCCGGGAAAAAAAGACACGGAAAGGGGACGGAGAAGGAAGGGGGAGATGAAAGCTTTTTGTGCAAATGTCATATTCGTCCCAGTTGAAAAGGGGAGAAACACGAGAAAACGTGAAAAAGCGTTTCTTGTCCGTCCAACCCGCCCGCCCGCACACTTGTACACATGGACACAAGTACAGAGAAACGGAGAAAAAAGTATAGTAAGAAATGGGGTTGACAGGGGTCGTTCGATTTTTCTCCCTCTGTCGTCTGTCTGTGTTTTCCTCGGCAAATGTGTGGCAAATGATGGATCGACGGAGGACCGGACTGAGCCGCCCAAAAAGCCGGGGGCGAGAAAGCTGATCCCTCGTCCGCCCGAGCGACCATCGGTCAAGACTAATTTCTTGCGCACACACTCACATCTCCCAGCCAAAAAAAACCAAGAGGGTGGAAAATACTACTGACCGTTCCACACATATAGGGTGCGGAAATCTAGTTAGCGATTCTTCCTCCGTCCCTCCCCCCCTTCATTAGCGCAGCTATAGCCAAAAAACCCTCCTATTTCTGGGAGATCGTTAGTTCGTTACTCACCTCTCGGTATTTTTCCGCCGCCGGCGGAGGAAGGATTTTTTTTGTGTGTCTTCTCTCGCTTTTTCCCCAACCACCTTCCCTCGTCTGATGAGGAGGAGG
>JAAUXU010032578.1_pt1 | contig 10161 bp, 13 predicted proteins | sample 7278151 | NCBI WGS metagenome assembly JAAUXU01 (sample SAMN14350113, study PRJNA611818) | marine sediment metagenome | isolation source: surface marine sediment (1.8m) | place: French Polynesia: Moorea | collected 2018-08 | reverse complement strand
GTGTGACTGCAGCCTTAAGTTATCTGTGAAAGGGAGGACCACCACGACAGCTGACTTTTTGCCTCAAAATCCTCAGAGCGAGCCAGGGTAACGTTCACCTTCTCCCTCCTTAATTTTCTTTGCAGTTATCGCGTGAAAACGGGACAAAAAATCAACTTTTCCTGTATATATGTGTGTAGACAGATAATTAGCGGCTCGCGTTCCATGTCACTATTATCACATGCATGAGTCATACCTGGGACAACCGACAAAGTCAATGGTCCTCTCAGAGGTACTGGCACTCGTACACATTCACGGAGGCGGGAGTCACTTATCGATTGCCAGATACTGATTGCGTAATCATGATTACGCAATAACGTCGGAACACATGAAAACTGCGTTTGGTCATCTTTGACCCAAACTTGAAATGATTTAAACACGTGTGCAGACTTACCTCATCAATCAGCAGGTTCCTAGCAACATGATGCAAGCATGTATAGGGTACGCGATTTATAGCATACACAAACAAGTCTATTGCGTAGTGAGTACGGAGGCCATAATCAGGCGTAAATTAATGCGAGTAATACTGTTAGTGAAACGTTGCTCTCTAAGTCACATGTCTGCCATTGTTTGCCACAAACTAACATTTTCTTATTTCATGGATTGTTGCCTTTCCATCTTGTGGACACAGCTTGCGTGGAAGTAGGGAGACACTTCCTCATCGCAACATTTCCCTAGTTACTCTAACAAGTGTAACATTTCATACCTTGTGTCTGTATTTTCACCAGATGGGCATCACAGAGCAAGGGCATACTTTGCTCACTTTCCCAGCCATCATTGTCATCGTCAATCAAGCCCATTGCCATTGACATCCTCAATGGTCATTTTCTTCTCCTCGACTTTTTCTGGGAGTTCCTCGGCCTTAAGAATTTCTGGAGCTCGTATCAATCACCAGACTTTCTTCGATGTTGCACTGCCTGGCTACATGAGCCTTTGGCACTAATACTGCCGTCACAATCATGCTCTCTTTCGTCTCGGCAACCTTGACTTCGATCTTGCGTTGATCAGCATGTTTCTTGTGACCGACAAATTCTGTCTATTGCTTTCTCAAGCTAGAAAGTCTGCATTGTACCGGTATTTCCAGACATATCGGTCTGAGTGCGTCTTATTCTCAAGGGCCCATCGATAAATAAATCAATTTGGGTGTTATTCTGGCAGATCAATCGATCAATTCAGATTAATTTTCAGGTTTCTGCATTTTTGACATCTTGACCATACAGTGATCTTCCTGCATAGAGCACCCACAAATGCTACTCGCTAAGTTAGGGTAGAATGCGCACGAAAACGAGTCACAACCAACAGTTTATTAATGATATGTGAGTACTGCAACAATTGCAAGAGCTAGCGCTAGAAATGATATAGCTAGATTCAGTACCAAACATCAGGTCCCGTATAGCAAAGATAGACTCTCCACCGTCGAGCCCACTGATGCAAGACGTTTGGGCCGCAGTAAGACAAAATTCATTCTGTTAGAAACGTAAAAAGCGTGCGTCAACGTATTTTTTCTGTCGAAGAGCTCATTTTCCCCTCCCTAAATGCTCGTTGCACAAAAGTCTCAGATTTCAATCATTTATTACCGTTTATTTCTTGCAATTATCGCTGCTTTTTCACTGCTGGTGAAACATTTAGGTAGTTGGCCTGGATTGCATAACTTTTGCTTGCTCATATGAGCAAGCAAATCATAAGCATCATTAGCGAGATTTGGCTTCATGTTATCAGATGGACATCCTGGTGAGTGTTCAGGGTCCACAACTCAGTATTTTGATCACAGCAGGAGATTCCTTCCAACTGTCAGAAATGAGCAATTTGATTAGTGTTTATTTCCAGTTTGGGACTGACAGGAGTTTCTCTCCCGAAAAGCAAAGAAAAAGATCAACCGCTAGATTTCTTTCAGCCATGTCGATTTTAAATATCTAAGTCTAGTGCAATAAGCCAACCAAAAACATCAAATCAGGCACTCATTTTGGAACAGAGGGAATAAAACATTCTGAACGCTAATGTTTTGGTGTGAATTTTGATGTAAAATGTAAAGAAGGGATACTTAGACATGACATCCAGAAGTTTGGTCAAGTTGCGTCTGCCGAATGTGAGACTAGAATGCTTTAACTGTGCTGGCTTGGAGACAGCATTGTGCTGGATGCATTTGAGTTTTAATGTTTCCGACCGCTTTTCCTTGGTAAAAGTTGCTGAAATCTTCTCTTCTGTGAGTGCTGCCGCACACCCTCCAGTGCCATTCGCAAAGATTGCATCCTCCAGTCCAGCTCCAGACGTGCTACGTGCCCCAAACACCTTACTACTGCACAAGGCTATGTTGTCACATAGGCACCATCGCAGTCACATGACAAGCACAGACACTCAGTAGCATCAGCAGCCAGGGCAGGCGACACTCGTGGACAGAGCGCCCTCGTTCTCATCTGGCTTTTTGAGGGGGTCAAATTGGAAAGAAAGGCAGAAAAAATTCTGCGTGACTTCTAACCCCCCAGGGGCATTTCCTGGGGTTACCAGTCACCGTAGGTCAGCATGCAAAAAAAACATTTGTTTATGGGATGAGGTTGCTAGTTTCTGTGAATTTACAAAAAGAGGGTGACAGGGTGACACTTAGAGGGGGAGAAGGGGTGACCAGAGGGGTCGTCAAAACTCGACAGCGGCAGAATCCAAAGAGAGCGGAAAGGCCTTGTACAGCTGTGTGTTTGATTTAATGCCCTCTTTCTAGTTGACAGGCTTTTGGAAGGAGCCAGCTCCCAGACAATTTGAGCTGCTGTAGGTGCTGCTGTGTTGAATGATATAGATAGGAAGGTGACTGTTTCGGAGGTAGGTTGTCATCAGACGAGCATTCAACCAGAGGATGTGCTTTTTGATGGTAATTGATGGTTAAGTTCATCATAGTGCACTAGATGGCACTTGTGGTTACTTCTCAAAGGAAGTGGCCAAATCTGAACTCTTGACCACCTGACTGATAACGAGTCACTCTACCCCTTCGCTATATCGCCAAGGGTGTGTGAGGTGGTCTAAAAATTGAATCCAACTTTTTGGTGCAGTTGGTCATAAAGTTGTTGGGCCAGGCTGTAAAGTTGCAGCAGGTGGCCATAAAGTATCCGCTGGAGGCCGTAAAGTATCAGCAGCAGCAGGCTGTAAAGTACCAGCAGCAGCCATAGCAAGAAGTACAGGGTGGTCAGTATAAAGTTACAGGTGACTTTGATATGATATTAAGATACTTTCAGCAACCCTGTTGACTAGTTGAGACATCAATTCGTTAGCTGAGAGTTACAGCTGCATTTCTGCTTTGAAATTCCGAAGATCTGATTCACTAGGCCGCAGCATGAAGCTGCGAGAACTCAAGCATGTCAAAATTCTTATGCTCCAGGATGTGCAGCACACACACAAGTTCATCTCTGAGCATCTCGGGGTCTCCTTGAAGCCATACACAGCGTCAATAAACAGGGCAAGGAGAGCATTGGTGCCAATCGCAGGCCTGGAACAGGGTTTGAGGAAGTCAAAGTGTACCCCTGACTTCATTGAACATCTCCTTAACTATAGTGTGCGGAAGCAAAATGAGTACTAACTTCCGAGCGCAATTTGAGGACATTCTAGGCAAAATATCAAGGTTTCATGAACTTTATTTTAAAGTTGAGATCTTCAGCTTTCAAATGAGATACTGTTTATTAAAACTCAGTCAACCACAAGGCATCATGGAGGCCAGAAGGCAGAGAGTGGCAGATTTGCTCGATGCCCAAGTGTCTGTGAGAGACATCATGAACATCGTGAAGTGCTGCAAGAACTTCGTCTACATGGTCAAAAGAAAGCATGAGAGTGGCGAGGGGCTTGCCAGAAAGCCTGGGAGTGGAGGTTTGAACAAAAAGTTGACTGCGGAGGTCTTGGCGGACCTCTTGGCCAAGATCAAGGCAGACCCGATCCGGTCCATGCAGAAGCTGGCAAAGGAGCTCAACGTACACGAGAAGACTGTGAGGACTGCCGTGGGCAAGCTTGGGCTGCACTCATACATGAGGAGGAGGAGGCAGTTGTTGACCAAGACGAGCAGAGAGAGATGTGTCGAGTTAGGCAAGAAGCTCATCTTCTGGCTGAAAAAGAAGCCCCCATCCACAGTCCTGGTCTTCTTTGACAAGAAGAACTGAACTGTGGATCAGTCCAGGAATGCCAGAAATGATTGATTTTGGGCTCATTGTGTCCAGGAGGTCCTAGCAATCAATCAGACAAAGCACCCACAGTCAGCCATGATGCTCGGGATCGTAGCATCAGATGGGAAAAGGATGCCACCCTTGTGGTTCCCCAAAAGCCTGCACCTGGGTGCCAAGGAGTACCTACACATCCTCAAATCGACGGTCAAGCCATGGTTGGATGCCAATTACCTGGAAGGCAACTATTGCTTCCAACAGGACTTGGTGCCGGGCCATGAGGCCACCAAAGTCCAGCAGTGGTGCAGCAACAATCTGGCCCAAATCTGGCCCAAGGAACTCTGGCCGCCTTCCTCGCTGGATGCGGTGCCTCTGGACTATGGGATATGGGGCTTCATGAAGAGCAAGGCCTGCACTGTCCCTCACCTGTCTGTGGATGCCATGAAGGCCTCCGTCACAAGGGAGTGGGCCGCTATGTCTGAGGACCACATCTGCAAGATGTGCAGGGCCTTCAGGCCCCACCTCGAGGCCATGGTCTCGGCCGATGGCAGTCATTTTGAGCAGTAATGCACAGGCCAGTAATAAAACTGTTCAGAAAGTTTTGTTGCGATAGAATGTGTTGTTCTTGTGCAAGTCGTACATGTTTGTTTTGACCCGCTTGAGTACTTGTTTTGCTTCCGCACACTGTATATTGCAGAGGATCTGACCACATCAATTTGTTCTCATGCGAGGATGATGGGAGCCATCCCACGATCTTAACACAGTTGAAGAAGTTGGAATTGAAGAGCTTTGTGAGGAGGAAACAGCAACTCATCACGGAGAAGACAAAGAAGAGGTTGGAGCAGTCAAAGATTCTCGTCTGGCTGAAGCAGGATTCTCATTGATGGAAAAGTCAGCAAGTGTCAACGGTAAGGATCTTCTCTGACAAGAAGATCTTTACAGTTGATCAACTTCACAACTGCCTGAAAGATTGCTACATTGCTCTGGACAGAGCCGCTGTCAAAGGGATTGTTCTATCCCCATATAAGGTATCTCAATGTAGCTACTACTACTTAAACACTCTCACTCTCCAGCATATGCTCTCTACCCTTTCCTACTTCAGTCTTGAATAAACATTCCTAGAGGACACACGTGTTTCATAACATGTGTGACATAACATGGCGTCGTGAACAACGAACTTAGTGCAAGAGGCAGAGAAGAAAGTGCTTATGTACTGCTCAAATTCGTGCCTCACCCTCGATAGTGCAACGATCGGCAACAATAGTGAACAGCTTCAACTTCGTGCATTACTTTGCACTCAATTTCGTGTATCACATGATACGACTGGTTCACAATAGTGCCTCAATTTTGCGTCTCACTTGTTCGGCAACGATACGATCGGCCACGACAGTGCTGAAATTCGTACCTCACACGATACGGTCGGCGACTACCGGGTGTACGGAAACACCTCAGAATTTTTTGAAGCAGAACTGCATCAAGATCTATCAGGAGAACCCGAAGAGCTATGGGAAAGTTTATTTAACAAAAAATGTTTGCCATTGTCTACCTTACAGTTACTTCTCAAAGACCCCCCCTCCGCCTCTATACACGCCTCCAGACAGGCCCTGAAGCTGCGGCACGCCTTGCTGAGGTCGGCCTGGTTCATGCTGTTCCAGGCGGCATCGACAGAGTCCCTCAGGCTGCTGGTGTAGCTATGGGCCTTCTTACAGGCCTCCTACTCCACTTGAATCCACACGTGGTAGTCCAGAGGATTCAGGTTGAGAGAACTGGGCGGTCAAAAGTCCTTCGACCAGAATCCCTCGGACCCCAACTTGGACTTGAGGTACTTCTGGATGCTGTCAGACACGTGGCAGGGGGCTCCATCTTGTTGCCGCACCCAGTTGCCACACCCATAAGTTCTTTTGAGCGCTGGGAACACTTTCCTGCTCAAGATGAGCTTGTCCTGGGTACTGTTGAGGTTGCCTTTTACCCAGATCAGAGGAAGAGCAAGTCCATTCGAGCAGACCATGCCCAACATCGTGGCCTTGGCCGGGAACTTGCTCTTGGGTGTGTACCTGATGCTCGGGTTGACGTCCATGGGCTTGTTGGCCAAGTACCTAGTGTTCCTCCTGTTGGTAACGGCATCGACATAGAAGTTTATCTCGTCGGAGAACACCACAACTTTTCCACTGTTGGATTTCATCCAGTTCAGCTTCTTTTTGGCCCTCTTGAGCCTCTTCTCCCTTTGGGCCGTGGTCAAGGTCTGGCACGGCGTCACGGCCTTCAAAACCAAGTTCAAGTCCTTCCTCACGAGCTCCAACATGCTCGAGGGAGCCATGTTATGGGCCTTGGCCAACTGCCTGATGCCTGTCCTTGGGTCCTTCTCGATGTTCCTCTTCACGGCCTTGATCACATTCTCTGTTCAGGCTGTTCGTGGCCTACCTCCTTTGGCATGTTTGTCAAAGCCCCCGGTCTCCTTGAACAGCTTCTTGACATTGTACACTGTGCTGAGGGCGACCTGGAAGCGGTTGGCGACCTTCTCTGGCTTGTCGCCAGCCTCGATCCACAAAATGATTCTCACGTGCAGTTCACTCATGGTCTCCCCGAGCGAGAATGAGTCAGCTGATTTCGATAAACAGTATTGCAAATTAAAGCCGCGATTCATCCAATCTTGTAGCTGTAAGAATGTTTCTGTAGGACAATTAGTTCTCGATATATAGCTGTCTAAAAACAATTCCGAGATGTTTCCGTTCACCTGGTATAGTGCTTATGTACTGCTCAAATTTATGCCTCATTGATCAGCATTTGGTCAAAAACGCTTTTCTTGAGCAGCATTTGGTCAAAACGTTTCTCTACAAGGAAAACGGCGGGGAAAACCGGTTTTCCACGGCTCAGCGCCTGAGATAACATTTGTGCTCACCCCTTCATATTGACTCCCTGGGGAGCACGCTCAGCGAGCAGCGCCATCTGGTGGCCAACAAGCACAGCGACCAGCATAAGAGTCCATCTCTGAGCAACCTCTCCCCATCGCACTGCCTCCTGGCAAGTATTGTAACTACTACCAGGGTTAGCTGCATTTAAGTACAAAAATGGCCAGTGACCAAGGAGAAGACAAAATGAAAGAAATGCAAAAGTCCTTAAAGGCTTACAAAGGCCACTTCACCAGAGCCATAACCTCTGCAGAGAGGTTGAGCAAGGCCATGACCAAGCATGAGGAAGTAGTGGCAGATTTGGTTATAAGTTTTCTGCTTTATAACTAGTGTCAAAGACCCGGACTTACAATACAAGTTCCTTCACTTGAAAGAGCCCACTGCAGAAGACATCATGCAGTCAGCCTTTGATCTAGAATCAACACAGCATCAAATGAAAGTGATGTCTTCATCATCAGCTATAGCAGCTATTTCCAAAGCTAAACAAAAGAAGTATATACTGACAAGCAAGAAGACCATATCACACAAGGACTTACAAGGCAAATGCTTCAGATGTGGTAATGCCAACCACAAGACTAAGGAACGCCAGAGGAAAAACTTAACTTGCCATGCATGTGGCAAACAAGACCACATTGCACCTGTATGCCTCAGCAACAGAAACCAAAGGCAGCAAGGTCAATTGCACCAGAGGAGTTCTAAAAAGGGGTCTGCATCTGCCCCAGCTTCACCAAATCTAATGCGTGATGCCACAGCAGCTCAGATATACTCCATCCCCTCATGTAACATTCCTACACCATGCATTCAAGTGACCGTAGAGCCAGAAGCTAAGGGAACCCCCTTTTCCCATGCAGCACTACCCGACTCCAGCACATCCACGTCGATTATATCTGCAGACCTGGTGTGCACCTATGGCCTACAAATTGATCCAAAGAGAACAATGAAACTGCAAGCAGTTAATAGTGCCCAACTAGCATGCAGTGGCTCAGTAGAAGCAGAAATTTCTTTTGGGATTCGAACCATTACGATCAGACTTATCTGATCTCCAGCTATTCATGGAGACATCATCCCCAGCTGGCACAACTTGATCAAGCTCAACATCTTAAGTCCCAATTTCCCTGCAGAAATAAACAAAACAGAGATGGTTGCAGAAGCCTCAGCACCACAGTCAGCTCCAGAAGTTTTAATGTTGATGCATGACAACTACCTGGATGTCCTGGGCATGTTTGGACAGGGCGAACCTCTGAAACCCATGAAAGGCCCACCAATGAAGATCACCTTACAAAATGACAAGCCAATGCAGCCTAAATGCATTCTTATGACAAGACAAATTCCAATACACATGCAAGAGGAGGCTAACAACATTATCAAACAAGCTATTCAAGATGGGATTCTACAGAAGACAAATGAACCAACTGACTGGATCAGCCCAGCATTCTTCATCTGGGACCCAGCACATGGGAAAAAGAAGGGAAAATTATGCCTTGTCTCAGACTTCTCTGAGCCAAACAAATACTTAAAGCGACCGGTACACCCATTTCCCTCATCGAAGGACATCATCAACAAAATCAGGCATGATTCAAAGGTGTTTGTTAAACTAGATGGGCTAAAGGGCTACTTTCAAATACTCTTGAATGAAGAGTCATCCTTTCTCATTACTATCCTCCTACCGAATGGAAATTATTGCTACAAGCAGGCCCCCATGGGCCTTTCATCCAGCACTGATGAATGGAACATATGCTCTGACACTGCAGTAGCAGGTCTCGATGGCATAGCTAAAGAGGTTGATGACATTTTGATTCAGGCACCGGATTATCCCACTTTGAGGAGAAGACTTAAAGAAACATTGGAAAAATGCTGGGAGCACGGCATTACAATCTCAAAGCAAAAGATAGAGATGGGAGAAACCATTAATTTGCTGGTTACATCTCAAAAGCTGGTATCACACCTGATGAGAAGATCAAGGCCATTAAGGATTTTCCTGCACCAACAGGTGTTGCAAGTGTGTCATCACTGCTAGGACTGGTGAATCATTTGGCCATATTCATTCCTGATGTCACCCATGTTAGAGCCAACATAAGGGCCCTACTTAGGAAAGATGTCACCTTCACATGGACTGAAGTTCAGCAGCATGATTTTGATACCATTGAGGCGGTTATCATAGTGCATATGTCCATCCAACATTTTGACCCGACACATTGAACACACCTCTTAACTGACGCTTCATGTCTAAAAGGCATTGGTTGTGCCTTGTTGCAGTACAATTCTAGCAACAGGATGTCACTAATCAGGTGTGGATCACGCTCCTTAAAATCAGCTAAATAGCACTATGCGACTGTGGAACTTGAATGTCTTGCCATTACATGGGCAATCACAGAGTGCCAGCATTGTCTTCTCAGATGTCCAGGGCCATTCACAGTGATCACAGATCATAGATCTCTCCCGGGCATCTTCTCAAAAGATTTACCAAATCTCAAGAATACAAGACTTCAGCATCTTAGACAAAAAGTTACAGACTACCAGTTCCAGGTGACATGGGCACCAGGGAAATCACATCTAATTGCAGATGCCCTGTCACATGCACCAGTTTTCACACCTCCAGAAGATGTGGACAAAGAGATTGCAGAATGCTTTGCCATTGGCACAAACTTAGCAGTGCACAGCAAAATTGTTCCTCACATAGGTGAGAACTACATCACTGTTTGTCAAGCCCTACAGAAAGATACCACATTGGCAAAACTTCTGCCTAATCACCTGGCAAAATTATTCAAGCACATGTGGCATCAGCTCTCAACCGATGGCATGCTTATCCTTCTGGGGGACAGGATTGTGATACTTTCACCAGCCCAACAACAGATTGTAGATATGCTGCACATTCCACACAACAGCATTGTAAAAACTCTACAATCTGCAAGACAGCTATACTATTGACCACGCATGACAAGAGATATTAGATCAAGTGAAGCATGCAGGCCTACGAGACTGCCATGAGAGTGTCGCCGTAGTCGATAGTAGTGAATAACATATGTAGTATTGCTATACAGTATATATGTCGTACTGTAACCATCCAACTAGCCCTGTAC
>JAAUXU010027647.1_pt1 | contig 10161 bp, 8 predicted proteins | sample 7278151 | NCBI WGS metagenome assembly JAAUXU01 (sample SAMN14350113, study PRJNA611818) | marine sediment metagenome | isolation source: surface marine sediment (1.8m) | place: French Polynesia: Moorea | collected 2018-08 | reverse complement strand
GACGGTCTCGTAAAAAGTCCGATATCGGCGTTACGCTTCAGCCTTCGTCATTGCGGCGTACCGTAAGTACGCCTCATTCCTCAGGATTCGCAAGCCGTATCTCGAACATTTTACGAAACCGTCTAAATCATGACTTTTTACGAGACCGTCAAGGTTTCAGTGTCCAGGTTTCAGGTGTCAGGAAGACCTGGCGTCGGCGCTTGCAGCCACGCCCTGAAACCTGAACCCCGACACCTGAAACCCTAAAGGATTTTCCACTCCGCCTCCGCGGCTGACGATCGGCCGCCATCCACCTTAAACCCCAAACCCGAACCGAGAACCCGGAACCCCGAACCCCCAAACCTGCCCTGCTAGCGCATCAGGCCGGGCAGCCAGAGGGCGATCTGGGGGAAGGGCAGCATCATCAGGGTGCCGACCACGAGGGCGATCAGAAGCGGGATGACGCCTCTGAAAATCACCTGCAGGGGGATGTCCCGGGCCACACCGCTGACCACGTAGACATTGACGCCCACCGGCGGGGTGATGACCCCGATCTGGGTTACCAGGACGATGATGACGCCGAACCATATGGGATTGTAGCCCATGGCGGTCACCACCGGGTAGAAAATGGGGACGGTGAGCATGATCAGGGCCAGGGCGTCGATCACGCAGCCGCCCACGAGATAGGCCATGATGATCATGCTCATGATGGCCCAGGGCGGCAGGTTGAAGCCCGCGACCCATTCGGCGATGTCGAAGGGAATCCGGGTGACGGCCAGGAAATGCCCGAACACGGTGGCCCCGGCCACGATCACCAGAATCATGCAGGCGATGCGGGTGGTCTCGAAGAGGGACTGTACGAAGCCCCGGACGGTCAGGTTGCGGCGCAGGACGGCAATCAGGATCGATCCGAAGGCGCCCACCGCACCGGCTTCGGTCGGGGTGAAAAACCCCAGGAAAAGTCCGCCCATGACGAGGAGGAAGAGCAGCAGGGTTTCGATCAGGCCCGCCAGCGAGGCGATGCGCTCCCGGATGCCGGTGCGCGGCCCCCGGGGGGCGATTTCCGGGGACAGGGACACCCAGATGACGATGGCGACGACGAAAAGCACGGCCAGCAGCATCCCCGGGAGAATGCCCGCCATGAAGAGCTCGCCGATGGACTGTTCGGTCATGATGCCGTAAATTATGAAAATCACGCTGGGCGGCACCAGAATCCCCATGCTGCCGCCGGCGGCCACGACCCCGGCAGCCAGGGTGTCGTGGTAGTCGTATTTGCGCATCTCCGGCAGGGTGACGGCCGCCATGGTGGCGGCCGTCGCGTTGGTGGAGCCGCAGATGGCCGAAAACCCCGTGCAGGCGCCGATGGTGGCGATGGCCAGGCCTCCCGGCCAGTGGCCGATGAACTTGTAGGCCACATCGAAGAGCCGCGTGCTGATGCCGGCGTGGAAGGAGATCTGGCCCATGAGGATGAACAGCGGAATGACCGTCAGATTGTAGGAGCCGAAGACGTCGAAGATGTCCTTGGCGAAGAGGCTCAGGGCGGCCTCCCAGGAGACCACGGTACTGAAACCGACGAATCCGATCAGGGCCATGACGAAGCCCACCGGCATGCGCGAGAAGATAAGAGCGAACAGGGCGATCAGACCAAGCACGCCGATGGCGGTCGGGGACATGCGAATCTCTTTCCACAACAACGGCGCCATCCGGACCGGATGACGCCGGTTTGAATGGTCCCCGTTAGATCGGGGATCAGGTTTTAAGGCTTCAGGGCGAGAGCCAGATTCTTCAGCACCCGCACCGCCAATACCACCACCAGCAGCCAGCAGCCCGCGGCGATGCCGTAGACGAACGGGTAGACCGGCATCTGCAGCGTCATCGACACTTCGCCGAAAGACTGCAGATCGGCGGCGTAGCGCATGCTTTGCCGGGCCAGCAGCCCAAACAGAACAGCGCATACCAGGGCATTCACGCCATCGATGACGGTCTGGGCCCGGGGCGGCAGCTTCTGGACGATAAAATCCACGGCGATGTGCCCGCGGTTGGTGGAGGTGTACCCCAGCGAAAAGGCCGCGAAGACCGCCCCCAGAAAGCCGACGACTTCATACGTGCCGGGAATGGGACGGCGAAACAGGCGCAGGACGACGTCCATGCAGGTCAGGAGCATCATGCCCGTAACTGCGGCCGCCGAGACCCAATTGAAGATTTCGGCGGCGCGGGCAGTCCATTTCTCAAGTCGCTCGATCACCAATTCTCCTGGTGCCGGAAGGTCTTCGATTTTAACGGGTGATCAATCCCCGGAGCGTCTGGATGTAGTCGTCGCCCGCCAACCCCTTGCTTTTAGCGGACTGGACATAATTGTCAATGATCGGCTGCACAGCGCCCTTCCATTGGGCACTCTCCGCTTCCGACAGCGGGATCACCTGGTTGCCGCGGCTCAAGGTAAAGGCCAGGCCTTCTTCGTCGTTCTTGTCCCAGGTGCGGCCGTGGACGTCGATGTATTCCCGGCTCACTTCCGTGAAGACCGCCTGGACGTCGGCGGGCAGTTTTTCCCATTTGCCGCGGTTCATGACCACGAACATGGCGGTGGTGTAGCCCACGCCGCGGCAGTCGGTTGTGGATTGGATCACCTCGCCCTGCTTCCAGCCCTTGAGCACCTCGATCGGCCCGAAGGTGCCTTCGACGACCCCTTTTTGCAGGGCTTCGTAGGTTGAAGGCTGGGGCATGGCCACCGGGACGCCGCCGAGCTTTTCAACGATCTTGGCGCTCAGACCGGTGGAGCGGATTTTCATACCCGCCATGTCCGCCATGGTCTTGACCGGACGTTTGGTGTGCAGCAGGCCGGGGCCGTGGGCGTGCAGGTAGAGCAGTTTGACCTGTGCCAGTTCCTTGGGCTGGAACTTGGCATAGAAGGCGTTGGCCGCGCGCGTCGCCACCAGGCCGCTGGGATAGCCCAGCGGCAGGTCCAGCGCCTCCATGACCGGGAACCGGCCCCGCGTGTAGGCAAACACCGACATGCCGATGTCGGAAATGCCGTTGACGACGCCGTCGTAGCATTGTTTGGCCTTGGTCAGGGTGCCGGCCGGAAAAACCTGGATCTGCACCCGACCGTTGGTGCGTTTGCCGATCTCTTCGGCCCAGGCTACGGCCGCCTGGCACTGGCCGTGGGAGGGTGGGAAAAAGATGCTGTAGGTCAGCTTGATGGGCGAATCGGCGGCATGGACGGCCGGTGCCACGGTCAGGAGCAGTGCGGGCAGCAGTAAAACGGCAACGGTCGAAAGCAGTTTCTTCATGGGTCCTCCTTGGCTTTGCCGGGTTGGATTGAGGATTCAGGCGTCTTGCCATTGCCCGCTGATGGCGGCGGCAAGCCGCTTGATCCGATGATAGCAATGGGACGAAGGCACGAATCATCACTGCCGGGGGGCGGATGCTTCGGGTGGGGGCCTGCATGCTCAGCGGATGACAAGCAGCAGGCCTTCAATAGGCATAATCGTAGGAGCAGTAGCGAAGATGTTGCCGGAAACGTCTGGACATAAAAACCTCAATTAATAAAGGTTGTTATGGATTAACCCTTTGGGCGTTGTCAAGCTTTTTATCCAACCTTGACTTTAGCTTGAGTTTTTATTCAAATACAGGCGGAATGCCGCCGGGACGACGACGGGCAGCGCCCCTGGTCATGGCGGCCGATTTTCGTCCGGATCCTGCAAACGCCAAAGGAGTTCTCGGTTTTCATGCTGACCATCGAATCGCTGGACACACGACAGGACCGTATCGCGGTGGTCGGGCTGGGGTATGTCGGCCTGCCCCTGGCCGTGCACCTGGCCCGCCATTTCGACGTGGTGGGGTTTGACTTAAACGCCGAGCGGGTGGCCGAACTGCGCGACGGCCGCGACCGCACCCTCGAAGTGGCGGCCGAGGACCTTCGGACCGTGGATATCCAATTCAGTGCCGACGCCGAGGCGCTGGCCGAATGCCGGCTCATCATCGTGGCCGTGCCGACGCCGATCGACGAATCGCGGATCCCGGACCTGGGGCCGTTGAAGGGCGCCTCGCGGTCGGTGGGCGATCACTTCGCGCGTGGCAGCTGCGTGGTCTTCGAATCCACGGTCTATCCCGGGGCCACGGAAGAGGTCTGCGTGCCGATCCTCGAAGCGCAGTCGGGCCTGGCGTTCGGAAGCGACTTCACGGTCGGCTATTCACCGGAGCGCATCAATCCCGGCGACAAGGTCCACACGCTGGACAGGATCGTCAAGATCGTTTCGGGCTCCGACGCCGCGACCACCCGATTGCTGGCCGCCGTCTACGGCCGGGTGGTGTCGGCCGGCATTCATCAGGCGCCCTCGATTCGGGTGGCCGAGGCGGCCAAGGTTATCGAGAACACCCAGCGCGACCTGAATATCGCCCTGATGAACGAGCTGGCCATGATCTTCGACCGGCTGGGGATCGACACCCGCGACGTTCTGGCGGCGGCGGGCACCAAGTGGAATTTTCTCAATTTCCACCCCGGTCTGGTCGGGGGGCACTGCATTGGCGTCGATCCGTATTATTTGACGTACAAGGCCGAGTCGATCGGCTATCACCCGGACATGATCGTGGCCGGGCGCCGCATCAACGACGGCATGGGCAAATATGTGGCCGAGAAGACGGTCAAACTCCTGATCAGGGGTGAGCGGCAGGTGCGCGGGGCCACGGTGGTCGTCCTGGGGCTGACTTTTAAGGAAAACGTTCCCGACCTGCGCAATACCCGCGTGGTGGACATCGTCAAAGAGCTTCAGGATTACGGCATGGACGTTCTGGTGCACGATCCCCTGGCGGACCCGGCGGAGGCCCAGCGTTACTACGGTATCCAGTTGGTCAGCCGGTCCCAGGTTCGCCATGCGGACGCTGCCATTCTGGCGGTCGGCCATGACGCCTACGCCAAAGGCGGCCTGGACGCGCTGGTGGACATGTTCAACCCGGCCTACCGTCTGCTGCTCGATATCAAGGCCGTTTTCGACCCCGGTGAGGCCGAAAAGCTAGGGATCCGCTACTGGCGGCTTTGACGGCGGCCGTCCGGCAGACGACAGCCGGTGGCGACTGAATGCGCACCGTGCCGTTGGCGCTGGGTGGGTCACAGGCGCGCCAAACGAAGGATGCATCCCGTGAACCGATACCTCAGGTACCTTTACAGCATTTACAAGTGGCTGGTGATAATTCCCGTTCTGGGGATTTCCACCTTTATTTGCGGCATGTCGGTCGTAGCCCTGGTGTGGTTCGTACCGCCCGCCACCCTGGCCCGTCTTTTCGCCCGGAGTTGGGCACGGATCAACAGCTGGTTTACGCCCATGCTGGTCAGGGTCGAAGGCCGGCACCATATCGACCCGGCGCAATCCTACGTTGTCGTCTGCAACCACCAGAGTCAGTACGATATTTTCGTGCTCTACGGCTGGCTGGACATCGACTTCAAATGGGTGATGAAGCAGGAGTTGCGCAACATCCCCGTCATCGGTATCGCCTGTGACAAACTGGGCCACATCTACGTGGACCGCTCGAACCGGGAAGGGGCCCTGAAGTCCATCGAGGCGGCCAAGTCCCGGATCACCCGCGGCACCTCGGTGCTTTTCTTTCCGGAAGGCACCCGCAGCCGCGACGGCCGGCTGAGAGATTTCAAGCGAGGGGCGTTTCACTTCGCCCTCGACCTGCAGTTGCCCTTGCTGCCTGTTACCATCAACGGGACGCGCGAGATCCTGCCCTCGGACACGCTTGACCTCTTTCCCGGACGGGCGACCATGACCATTCACGCACCCATCGACATCGAAGGCTATGCGCGCGGAAATATCAACGAACTGGCCGACCGCGTGCGCCAGAGCATTGCATCCGGACTGGAGCGCACCCCCCATGGCTGACCACCCGGACAGCCGGCGGCCTTCATGGCGACCGTGACCGCAATTGTGGCGCGGATGCCGTATTCGGACCCCGGATGCCAACAGGAGACGGCATGACGCCGCAAGGCTTCATCCTTTTGGGGGCGCCCTTTATTCTGGCGGCATTGCTGTTGAGTGAAAAAAAAGGCGCGACCCGATTCAAAATCGGTTTTAAATTTCTGCTCTCGTCCCTTTTTATCATTCTGGCACTCGTCCAGACGGCTCTGGATCCGCGTTATGCCCTCGCCGTCATCAGCGGGCTGACGCTATGCCTCGTTGGGGATGTGGCCCTGGCGGTACCGGGCCAAACCGCATTTCGCATCGGCCTGGTGGCTTTTCTTCTGGGGCATGTGGGTTATATCGTGGCCTTTGGCATGCTGGCCCGCCCCGGAACGGCCATGTGGATGACGGCCATTGCGGCCATTCCGGTGAGCACCTTCGTGTATGCGCGTCTGCTGCCTTATCTCGACGGCATGCGTCACCCCGTAATGGGGTATGTCGTGGTCATCACCCTCATGCTCATTGCGGCCGGCGCCCTGTGCGGTGCGGCCGACTTTTCCGTCACCGGCCGTCTGCTGGTCATCAACGGGGCGCTGGCCTTCTACCTTTCCGATCTTTTCGTTGCTCGGCAGCGCTTTGTGCACGCGTCTTTCTACAATCGCCTGGTCGGGCTTCCGCTCTATTACCTGGGCCAGTTTCAGATCGCGTATTCCATCGGGCTGATGGGGTGAAATCAAGGGTTCAGGGTTCCGGGTTCTCAGTTCAGGGTCGACTGGATGGCATCGATTCATCTCAGAACCCCGAACCTCAGAAGCGGATGCGGAACCCGCGGGTGGAACCCAACCCGCTCGATTGGTTGAGACCGACGAACGCCCCGCCGTTGCGCTCGCACAGGGCCCGCATAAGGGTGGCGAAACGCAGGCCGGTGATGCCCCGCGGGTCGTCCAGAACGGTGGGAAAGCCGACGGCGTGGATCCGGACCAGGCGGCGGCCTTTTTTATCCGTCCGGTTGATGCGATCGACCGCCTCGATGGCCCCCTGCATGTTCCTGCCGCTGTACTCGTCTCCGAACACATAGAGGCTGATGCGCAGCCCGGGGTCGTAATAGGTCCGGATGGCCTCGGTGATGCCTTCCACCGGGCTGCTGTTGCTGAAGGGGAACCAGGTCTTGAGGGTGTCGAGGATCCGGTTGCGGAAACGTGCCGTGTCGGGAATCCATTTGCCCCGGTAATAGGGGAACATGTACTCGCCCATGTCGTTTAAGACCTGGATGCCCTTGACCTTGGGGTAGATATCGAGGGTTTCGCGGATCTTGTTCTGGACCGTCACCCAGGCGGCGCGCTGCATGCTCCCCGAGGTGTCGATGATGAAGATGATGTATTCGCTGTCTACGGGGATGCCGCCCACGCTGCGGTCGATGCGCTTGCGCGGGGCCTGGGAAAGTCGCTTCATCTCCTCGGTGAGCGTCTGCAGGGCGCGGGCCATGCGGCCTTCGATGATGTTCTGGACCTCGGCGTCGTCGCGGGAGGCGGCAAACTCGCCTTCGATGGCCGTGAGATCCCCCTGAAGCCGGGCCAGTTTCTGGCGCGCCTCGGACTGCACCACGCGTTTGGCGGTCAGTTCGCGGTCGAGCAGCACGGTCTGCCCCCGGATTTCGTGCAGTTCCTCCTCCATGCGGACGATCTGGGCCTTGAGATCCGTGCGCACGTTTTCGATGACGCGCGATTCGGAGAACTTGGAGAGGACGAACAGCAGGATGATGGCGCCGAAGGCGCAGCAGATGCAGTCTAGAAAGGAGAGGCTGAAGACTTCGATTTCGCGGCGTTGTCGCGCCATGGGTGCCGCCTTTCAGGGCCAGTCCGCCGCCGGGCAGAAATAGCTGCCGCGTGTGTGCGTGGCCAGGCGCCAGAAAGCGCTGGCGGCCATGGGATCGCCCCGCAGGGGAAACTGGATGACGTTGACCGGCACCTTGGCCGGCAGTTTTTCGATGGCATCGTTGAACAGACTCAGACGCTTTTTGCTGGAGACCTTGCGGCGCCAGGGTTTGCCGGCGCCCATCGTGGGCAGCCCGTCGGTCAGCAGAAAGATATTGTCCGGGGGCGGCGTCATCAGGCTCAGGGCGTCGAAGGCGTTGGCCAGGCTGGTGCTCTTGGCCGGAGCGGTCTGGTAGAGCCGCTTGACGGCCGCATCCAGGCGCTTGCTCTCGGCCGCCGGCAGCCACTGGTTGCGGGTTCCCGGGATCAGCGGTTGGGCGGCTTCGTTGAAGGTGTAGATCTGGTACTGGCTCTCGGCCGGCATCTGGGCCGTGATCCAGTCCACCGTGGCGGCGGTCTGGCGCCACTTGGGGGCGCGCACTTTTTCGTCGCGCGGCAGATTGCGCCGGCGAATGATCCCCACGATGGTGTCGTCCAGCATGCTGGCCGAGGTGTCGACGAGAATGAAGATGCGCCTTCCGCCCACCTTGAGATCGGTCAGGTATTGGCGATCGCCCTCGCCGGCAAAAGTGCGGATGGTGTCGCCGCGGTCGTCCTCGGCCTGGCTGCCCGCCTTGAGGCGCCGGACCTCCTCCTCCAGTGAGCGGACGTCGGCCTTGAGTTTGTTCAGGTGGGCTTTTTCGGCCAGGTTGTCCTTGTCGTAATGGGCGATTTCGGCGCGGCGTGTTTCAAGGCGTTTGAGGATCCGGCGGCTGGCGCCCTGGGTGCGGGCGATGTCCGCCTCGGTGGTTTCGAGCGCGTTGCGCAGTTCCACCAGCCGTTTGCGGCCCTCCAGGACTTGGCGCTCGATGCGTTCGGCCTCGCTGTTGACGTCCTGGGTCACCAAGTCGCGCTGGACCGCGCTCTTGGCGTTGACGATCACGAAGAGCAGAATAACGGCCCCCAGACCGCAGCAGATGCAGTCGATGAACGAAAGGCTAAAGACATTAAGCGATCGTCGTTTCATGGTCCGTCAGGCAGGCAATGGCCTGCAGGGTTTCGCCCGGCGTACCGATGCGTATGACCTGTCCCACCGCGAGAACGGCCGTATCCGTTACCGCGACATCATCCACACGCGTGCCATAGCTGCTCGTGTCGGTCAACACGACCAGGCTGTTTTCGCGGCATACGGAAAAATGCTGCCGTGATATCCCGGCCAGCTGGCCTCGGACCCGGATACCGCGGGTGTCCGCCGGAAATTCGCGTCCCACCGTCAGCGGCGCCTCGGTGATGGGATAGGCCCAGCCGCGATAAACCAGATGGGTGGGGGCTGCAGGCGGTGCTTCCGCCGTCGCGGCGGAGGCCGTTGCAGGGGGCGCGGCCGCTGGTCCGGGAACGCGTTTCAACAAGGGCACGCCGTGAGCGCTGTCGCCGCCGGCGAAAAGACCGGCGTAGGCCAGGGCATTGGCGGCGGCCGTCCCGACGGGCAGCCGTCGGGCGTTCAGACCGGTGACGCTTTCCAACTGCGGCGCGAATTCTGGCAGCGCCGCCGCACGGTGGGTGAGCACCAGGCGCGAAGCCTCCGGTGGTGCGGACAGCGCCTCCTGCCAGGCGGCGACGGTTGCCGCCAGACTTGCGATCCAGGGGGCGTAAGGGGCCGTCAGGGCCCGGCGTTCGACCTGGATGCGGTGCGTTCGGCCGTCGGCCTGCATTTCGACCTGGATCGGATCCGATCGTTCCTCGGCATCGGTGATGCCGGGCAGGCGGTCGTGCAGGGTCTGCTCGCTTGCGGCCGCATAGAGCGGATCGAACCGGGTCTGGCGGACGAAAGCATCGGCCAGCATTCGCACCCACTGACGGTGGAGGGCTTCCCGGCCTTGATCGACGATGGTTGCATGGCGGCACACGCGGGGGCGGGTGCGACCGTCCACGGCCGTCAGGACCAGCCGGTGGAGGTGCAGGTCCACGTGAAAGTCGAACCAGGGGTAGGCCTGGGGCGAGTTGCCGGCCAGGGCCTGCGATATCAGGCCGCGGATCGGCATACCCAGCGTCGATGCGATGCCCAGCAGCAGTCCCAGCTCCTTGTCCCCGTAGTGATCGGGAACGACGAGAATCACTTCCGCTTGATCGGTCTTAATTTGCCGCCACACCCCTTCGAGATGCCGGTAGGCCAGTTCGGCGTGGCTGTAGCCTTCGAATTCAGGGCTGCGCAGGGGCTGGGCGTCGAATGCCTCCCAGAACCGGCAGTTGGTCTGGCGGGGGTGTCGGCGGGCTTGGTGGTAGGCAGGGGTGCCGACCAGAAGGTCGCGTCCGCGCAGCAGGGCGAAACCAGGGCTTTCCAGCGCGTCGGTTTCCGTGGGTTGGAGGCG
>JAAUXU010051569.1_pt1 | contig 10162 bp, 10 predicted proteins | sample 7278151 | NCBI WGS metagenome assembly JAAUXU01 (sample SAMN14350113, study PRJNA611818) | marine sediment metagenome | isolation source: surface marine sediment (1.8m) | place: French Polynesia: Moorea | collected 2018-08 | reverse complement strand
TCCCATTAAAATCATTTCCAAACCGATGGTGATGATAATAAGACCTAAAACATTTGGTTCTTTGGCACGGCGCAACACTGCAAATTCAAGAAAACATCCCAACAATATGGCAAATAACAGCGCACATGGAATCGCCACATAAATCGAAAACCCATGATATTCCAACACCATATAGGTTAAAAACGAAGAAAGCAGTGCCATTTCACCTTGGGCAAAATTGACCACTTCAGAAGTTTTGTAAATGATGACCATTGCCAGTCCCATGAGCGCATAGGAACTGCCCACGGCGATACCACTGACAATCATTTGCAGAAAATCTAGCATGCGGTCTTTTCCATATTAAAACGGCCAGGTTTTCCAATATTTTTTGGTGCGAATCCAGATACCATAGATTCCGAGCGGTTCAAACAACATGATTAGTACCATGATGAGGCCGAAAATGATGTATTGAATGTTGGAAACACCGGTGATTGAGAAATAGGTTTTTGAAAGGGTTTCCAACCATTGGCCAACATAGGGAATACTGAGAATATTGCGCAACTCCAAATCCAGCCAACTTAATAACCCCGCGCCGGCAATGGCTCCGAATATAGAGCCCAGCCCCCCCACAACCACCATGGCCAAGAAAATAATGGACATAAGCAGGGTAAACACTTCCGGCTCTATAAATCGTAAAACAAATGCATACAAACCACCGGCCACGCCAGTGTAAAAAGCACTAACCGCAAATGCCAGGGTTTTGTATAAAACCAGGTTAACTCCCATGGCTTCGGCGGCAATATCGGCATCGCGAATAGCGATGAAGGCCCGGCCGATCTTGGTTTTGACAAGATTACGCGCGGCTATTGCCAATAGAACTGTAATGGGAATCAGCAAGAAATAAAAGTCGCGATCGGAATTAAGGTGCCATGGGCCGATCGCAAGATCCGGTGTATGCAAACCTTGGCGCCCGCCAAAGAACTCAATCCGACCGATGACCTGCGTAATGGTAAATCCGAAACCAAGGGTGGCAATGGAGAGATAGGGACCTTCCAAACGCAAGGCCGGCAAGCCTAAAAGAAAACCAAAAGCTGCTGATATGAGGGCTGCAATGGGTAAAGCCACCATGAAGGGCATATGGACTTTGGCCATTAGCACCACCGTGCCATAGGCCCCGATAGCAAAAAAACCGGCATGCCCCAGCGAAATCTGACCAGTAAAGCCTACCAGTAAATTTAAGCCAATGGCCACTATCATGTTAATGGCCATATGATTGGCAACATAAACGTAATAATTTTTAAATATAAAGGGAAAAACCGCTAAAAATGCGATTAAGACTGCAAACCAGAAAAAAACCACTACGGAAGAGAATAGCTGAATATCTTCATAATAATTTCTCTTCATGTCCATGGCCGCAAACCCCGATGTCTTAGGTGAAGAGATGCACTCAAGCAAGCAATAGCAATAAGAATTAATTCGGCGCAAATGATTCGAATGGCCGGCGGCAACCTTATGTCTTGAGCATGCTCTTTGTCCTATATAGTTTTCTCCTTCTGAGGTCAACAGCATAGAAATGATTCTATTGACAGCCCCAACCATTAGCGGCTGAATAAAGCCATTGCACACATCCGTCCGGTACTTATGCTGTAAATATCCATAACTCCTAGAAATTTAGTTTCAGTGCCGCCGTAACAGAAGTTATGTAATCACGCGCTTTTATCTGCACCATTAATCATCAGTCTAATCAACATTAGGACCACTCGTAAAATAAACGCGCCTGTTGAGGACACCAAGAATCTTTACACTCAAGAAATGATGGGCCTTTTTGCTTCATAATATTTGATGATATGGCAGATATGGGTGATGTTAACGACATGATAACGCGGGTGGAACCAATCGCATATCTAAGAGAGCCTATAAAAAACAAAAGGGCTTGTAGTCTGCACAAGCCCTTTATATCGGTCCTGGAGGCGGCATCCGGATTCGAACCGGAGAATGGAGGTTTTGCAGACCTCTGCCTTACCACTTGGCTATGCCGCCAAAAAAAATGGAGCGGGAAACGGGATTTGAACCCGCGACTTCGACCTTGGCAAGGTCGCACTCTACCACTGAGTTATTCCCGCTCAGCTAAGAACCGACTAATTACAGTTTAGGCCCTTGAATGTCAACCTATTTTTAGAAGTCATCTCAATAATAGGATTTTGGTTTCAGCGCAAGGCGGCCGTGAGAATTGAACCGGAGGAATACCCAGGTATTTCGAGGATTCAATTCGATCGCCCAACACAGCGCTGGGGCCAGAGGGCATTTTTAAGATGACTTCTAGAATTTGAGCAGGTCCCTGAACCGCAGGAAATAATCGACGCCCGACCAGACCGTGAGCAGAAGCGCGCACCACAGAAAGAACATGCCGACGATGTGAAAATCGATCCCCAGCAGGGGATAATGAAACAGCAGCGGGATGATGGCGGCAATCTGGAACCCGGTTTTGTACTTGCCCAGGTTGGAGGCGGAGACATCCGCCTTGGCTTCGGCCACGATATTGCGCAGCCCGGTAACGGCCACCTCCCGACCGACGATGATGCACACGACCCAGGCGGGTATCCAGCCGAGGCCGGCCATCATGATAAAGGCCGAAGCCACCAGGATCTTATCCGCCACCGGGTCCATGACTTTTCCGAAGGTGGAGACCAGGTTGTATTTCCGGGCGTAGAAACCGTCCAGCGCATCCGTGATCGAAGCGGCGCTGAATATCAGACCTGCCAGAAGAGCGGTGAAACGATTGGGGGCCAGCAGCAGCAGGACGATCAGCGGAATGGCGATCACCCGGTAGAGGGTCAGCATGTTGGGGTTGCGAAAGTGCTGTTTGAGGCGTTCGACCGGAATCTTCAATGGAAATCCCCTCCGTTGTGCTTATCCGCGGGTGCCCCGCCCGTCAGGCGATAACGTTTGGCAACCGAATATAGCGCTGTCCCCTTGATCGATCGACCACTGAAGTGTTCAAGCACTTCTCAAAGCGTTACCGTATTCGACCCGAACGGGTTGAACACATTTTAGTTGCCGGCCTTTTTCCAGTCATCCAGAAAGGATTTGATCCCCTTGTCCGTCAGCGGGTGGGCGGCAAGCTTTTTAAGGACGCTGTAGGGAATGGTGGCGATGTCCGCCCCGATGACGGCGGAATCGAGCACATGCAGCGGGTTGCGGATGCTGGCCACGATGATTTCGGTATCAAAAGCATAGTTGCTGTAGATTTCGGCAATCTGTTCGATCAGCAGCATGCCCTCCTGGGAGAGATCGTCCAACCGGCCGACAAAAGGGCTGACAAAGGTGGCCCCGGCCTTGGCCGCCATCAGCGCCTGGAGAGCGGAGAAGACCAGGGTCACGTTGGTCTTGATGCCCTCGGCGGCCAGAATCCGAACCGCTTTGAGGCCGTCGGTGGTCATGGGAATCTTGACGACGATATTGACGTGAATCTTGGCCAATTCGCGCGCTTCCGCCACCATGCCGCCGGTTTCCAGGCTGATCACCTCCGCGCTGATGGGGCCGTCCACGATTTTGCAGATTTCGGTGATGACTTCCTTGAAATCGCGTCCCTCCCGGGCGATCAGGGTGGGATTGGTGGTCACGCCGTCCACCATGCCCATGCTGTGGGCGTCCTTGATTTCGTCGATGTTGGCCGTATCAATAAAGAATTTCATCCGCAACGAACCTCCTTGATAAAAATGATGAACCGCCCTGCGTGACGACAATGCCTGCGGTCTGCCCGTTCAGGCCCCACCGGAACGGTCTTCCGGGGAGGACGTGTCGAGCAGATAGCGTTCGCGGCACTTCGGGCTGCAAAAATAGAGATCCCGGCCTTCATGGCGCAGGTGCACGCCGTCACGCTGGGTAAAGTAGGTTTTGCATACCGGATCCTGGATCAGGGTGTCGTCCGCCTCGTTTCCAGTCGTCTGCTGCCGGGAGGCCGCACCACCGCCGGTCATCCAGTTTTTGAGCGCACGGTAGAAAACGTAGGCCACCAGTGCGAGAATGACAAACCTAATCATCGATCTGGATAATCTCCTGTTGCTCGTCATCCAGCTGGTCCAGCAGGGCCTGAACGGTCTGCCTCCGCACCGGATGAACAAACGCCGGATCTATATCACAGATGGGCTGCAAGACAAAACGCCTTTTATGCATGCGCGGGTGCGGGATTTCGAGCCGCGGTTCGCGGACCACCTGGTCAGCGTAGAAGATAATGTCCAGATCGAGTACGCGGGGGCCGAAACGGATCATGTCGTCCTTGCGCCCTGCCTGTTTCTGGATGGCGCTGATGGTGTCGAGAAGTTCCAGCGGCGTCAGGGTGGTCGTCAGTTGCAGGGCGGCATTCACGAACCAGTCCTGATCCAGGTAGTCCACCGGGGCCGTGCGGTAAAACGGCGAAACCACCACCTGGGCGACGTCGGCGAGCGCCGCCAGCTGCGTGATGCCGAACCGGCAGTTGCTCAGCTTGTCGCCCAGGTTGGCGCCGACCGAAATGAAGACCGTATGCGGACCGCTGCCTTGCATGCTGCCTGTCTGTTGAACCCCATGTCCCAAGGCGATACTAGCGCCTGAGGGCATCCGCCTGCAACTCGGCCGTATAGACGATGCGGGCGTCGCCCTCGAGATGGACCACGCCGAACCCCTGGCCCTCGCGACGGTAATGGATCGTCAGGATGCCGCCGCTGCGGGTGGTCACCGCGACGGGGCTGTCCCACCCCTGGCGGGTGGCCGCGACCAGGGCCGACGCCACGCACCCCGTGCCGCAGGCCAGGGTTTCGTCCTCCACACCCCGCTCGTAGGTCCGCACCGCGATGGCCCCGGGGCCGCGAACGGCCATGAAGTTGACGTTGGTACCCGCCGGTGCAAAGCGCGGGTGATAGCGGATTTCGCGACCACGCTCCCGGACCGGGGCCGCTTCCAGATCTTCGGTTTCGACCACCACGTGGGGCACGCCCGTGTTCACGTGGCTTACCACCTGCTCCCCGTCCGACAAGGCCAGGGCCTTGTCCATCGTCAGCCCGACGGGATCGGTCATCCGGATCTTGACATCTTCGCCGATCACCACGGCTTCGATCGTGCCGGCATCGGTGTTAAAGGTCATCTGGGTCCCGGCGATGCCGTTGATATGGGCGAAACGGGCCGCGCACCGGGCGCCGTTGCCGCACATCTCCGCGCGGCTGCCGTCGGCGTTGTAGAACTGCCATTTGAAATCGTGTGCGGCATCCGTTTCGATCAGGATCAGGCCGTCGGCCCCCACCGACAGTTTACGGCGGCAGACGCTCTGGATGAAGGCTGGCAGATCGGCCGGGGCGATAGCGTTGCGGTTGTCGATCACGATGAAGTCGTTGCCGCTGCCGTTCATCTTGGTGAAGGGTATCGGTTTCATGAGGGTTCACGCTCCTCCACAAAGGCCGGAATCGTTTCCCCGGCCACCAAGTCGTCGTAGTTCTGCCGGCGACGCACCACCTCGAACCGGTCGCCCCGCACCATGACCTCCGCGGCCCGGCGCCGCGAGCAATAGTTGGAGGACATGGTGAATCCGTAGGCCCCCGCGCTCATGACCGCCAGGAGATCGTCCCGGCGGGCATCCGGCACGATGCGGTCGCGCGAAAGGAAGTCGCCGGTTTCGCAAATCGGCCCGACCACGTCGGCCAGGACGCGGGCGGCGGCTAACGATTCGTCCACCGGCCGCACATCGTGAAAGGCATCGTAGAGCGAGGGGCGCAGCAGATCGTTCATGCCGGCGTCGACCACGATGAAATCCTTGGCCTCGCCGGCCTTGCGGTAGAGCACCCGGGTGACGAGCACGCCGGCATTGCCCACGATCACCCGCCCGGGCTCCAGCACGATCCGGGCATCGATCCCTTCCAGGCCTTCGCGGATGGCGCGGCCGTAGGCCTGCGGTTCGGGCGGTGCTTCGTCCTGGTAGGTGATACCCAGGCCGCCGCCGACGTCCACCACCTCGATCCGGATGCCCTGCGCGGCCAGTTCTTCGATCAGGCCCCGGAGACGCAGCAGGGCGTCGCGGAACGGTTCGGCCGTCGTGATCTGGGAGCCGATATGGCAGTCGATGCCCTTGACGGCCACGTTCTCCATATCCTGGGCCTGCCGGTAGACCGCCAGGGCAGTCTCGCGATCCATGCCGAATTTGTTCTTTTTGAGCCCGGTGGAAATATAGGGATGGGTCCGGGGATCCACGTCCGGGTTGACCCGCACGGCAATGGGGGCCCGGACCCCCATCTGACGCGCCCGCTGGTCGATCAGCGCGAGTTCTTCGGGGGATTCGACGTTGAGCATGTAAATACCCGTCTCCAGGGCGTAGTCGATCTCCTCCGCAGTCTTGCCCACCCCGGAGTAGACGATGCGCGACGGGGCGAACCCCGCTTTGAGCCCCCGGTAGAGCTCGCCGCCCGACACGATGTCCAGCCCGCTGCCGAGGCGGGCGAAAAGCGCCAGGACGGCCAGATTGGTGTTGGCCTTGGCGGAGTAGCAGATCATGCGGTCATGGCCGTCGAAAGCCCGGTCCAGGGCCTGGTAGTGTCGCTTGAGCGTGGCGTGGCTGTAAAGATAGAACGGCGTACCCACCGCGTCGGCGATGGCCTTGACCGCCACCTCCTCGCAGTAAAGTTCTCCGTTGCGGTAGTCGAAATGATGCATCGCTATTTCTCCTGAAAACCAATTAATACTTTTCAAACACTGCATCTAGTCGCAGTCAATAGTCCTGAGAGGAAAAACTGATCACTTTATTCCATTAATCCGTGGTCAACCGGACGAGGTTCGAATCCTCCCCCAGCAGACCGTGGTCATTAAAGGCCACGACCTTGAACGTATAGCGCATGCCGGGGCGTTGGGGCTCGCGAAAGCTCAAGACTTCCTCCGCACCCAATTCGCGGTAAATCTTCACCAGCCCCACGCGCCGGAAGAGAATCGGACAGCCCTCGCAGGCTTCGCTTTCGGCCGGTTCCTCGGCGCGATAGACATAAAACCCCTCGGCTGCCCGGTCCCCCTGGCGCGCCAGACCGCCCGTGGTCCATTCCAGCAAAATGTCTTCGCCGGCCAGGGTGGCCCGCAAGTCCGTGACCCCTTTGGGCGTCTTGACCTTGGGCAGCCGGGGCGCTTTCTTGATACCGCAGCCGCCCGCGGCCAGAAGCACGGCCACGACGACCAGCCAGCAGACATGATGGCTGCGCGGCCTGCTCACAGCCGACACGCCACGGGGGCGATGAGCGCCCATCAGCCGTCTGCTCCCGCGTCCCTGCCCGGGGTTTCATTTTGCAGATCTTCACGCGCCTTGTGAATGGCGGCTTTTACGCTGGCGGTGCCCGTTCCGCCCGCCGAGGTGCGGCGGTCCACGACCTGTTGGAGTTCGAGCGCCGCAAAGACGCCATCGTCGATCCGGTCCGAGAAGGCCTTGAGCTCATCCAGGCTGAGGGCCTGCAGCTCCTTGCCCTGATCGAGGGCATGGGCCACGGCCTGCCCGACCACGGCATGGGCTTCACGGAAGGCCAGGCCACGGCCCACCAGGTAGTCGGCCAGGTCGGTGGCGTTCAGGAAGCCGCGCTCGCTTTCCCGGCGCATGGCATCGGTGTTGAAGCGGATGTGCGGCAGCATGCGGGCCACCACTTCGATGACGGTCTTGATCGTATCCACCGTACTGAAGAGGGTGGCTTTGTCTTCCTGCATGTCGCGGTTGTAGGCCAGGGGCAGCGACTTCATGGTGGTCAGCAGCGCCATCAGGTCGCCGAAGACGCGCCCGGCCTTGCCGCGCACCAGTTCGGGCACGTCCGGGTTCTTCTTCTGGGGCATGATGCTGCTGCCGGTGGCGAAAGCGTCCGGCAGTTCGATGAACCCGAATTCGGCGCTGGACCAGAGGATCAACTCTTCCGCCAGACGGCTGAAATGCACCATGCCGATGCTGGCCGCGGCCAGGAATTCGAGCATGAAATCCCGGTCCGCCACCGCGTCCATGCTGTTGGCGGCCGTCGTCCGGAAACCGAGCGCGGCGGTGGTCGCGTCCCGGTCGATGGGAAATGTCGTTCCGGCCAGGGCGGCACAGCCGAGCGGGTTTGCGTCCATGCGCGCGCGGGCATCGGCAAACCGCCCGCTGTCGCGGGTGAACATTTCGTAGTAGGCCAGCAGGTGGTGAGAGAGCAGCACCGGCTGGGCCCGCTGGAGGTGCGTGTAGCCGGGCATGACGTGGCCGAGATGATCGGCGGCCATGTCCACCAGCACCCGCCGCAGGTCCTTGAGCAGGACGATGACGGCCCCGGTTTCCTCACGCAGATAGAGACGGGCGTCCACGGCCACCTGGTCGTTACGGCTGCGGGCGGTGTGAAGCTTGCGGGCCACTGGCCCCACCAGCTGTCCCAGCCGGTCTTCGATGTGCATGTGGATGTCTTCCAGGCGGTCCTCGTAGACGAACCGGCCTTCTTCGATCTCCTGCCGGATGGCTTCTAACCCCTCCACGAGGGTGGTCATTTCCGCCTCGCTGATGATGCCCGCCCCGGCCAGCATGCGGCAGTGGGCCATACTGCCCTCGATATCGTGACGGTAGAGGCGTCGGTCGATCTCAATCGAGGAGGTGAACCGCTCCACCACCTTGTCGGTGCCTTCGCTGAACCGGCCGTCCCAGAGTTTTGTGCTCATCGCGTCCCTACCCCGTTTGCTTGGCTAGCATGCTTTGGATCCTGAGCCGCAGCGCGTTCAGGCGGATGAAGCCTTCGGCGTCCTCATGGCTGTAGACCTCGTCGTCCTCGAAAGTGGCGAAGTCCTCCCGGTAGAGGGAACGCTCGGACTTGCGCCCGCTGACCCGACAGTTGCCCTTGTAGAGTTCCAGCCGCACGACACCGGACACGTTCTGCTGGGTCTGGTCGACCATCTGCTGCATGATCCGCATTTCCGGGGAGAACCAGAACCCGTTGTAGATCAGACGGGCGTATTTGGGCACCAGGGAATCGCGCAGGTAGAGAACTTCGCGGTCCATGGTGATGGACTCCATGGCCATGTGGGCCGTGCGCAGGATGGTTCCGCCGGGCGTCTCGTAGACGCCGCGCGATTTCATGCCCACGAACCGGTTTTCCACCAGGTCGACCCGGCCGATGCCGTGGCGGCCGCCCAGTGCGTTCAGCCGGGTCAGCATGGCCGCCGGCGTGAGGGCCTCGCCGTCGATAGCCACCGGGTTGCCGGCCTCGAAGGTCAGCTCGATGGTCTCGGAGGTGTCCGGAGCTTCCCGGGGTGACGTCGTAAGGGTGAAGATATCCTCGGGCGGGGCGGCCCAGGGGTCTTCCAGCACACCACCCTCGTAGCTGATGTGCAGCATGTTGCCGTCCGTGCTGTAAGGTTTGGCATGCGTGGTGGGCACGTCGATGCCGTGTTTTTGGGCAAAGGCCATCAGTGCCGTGCGCGAATTGAGATCCCACTCGCGCCAGGGCGCAATGATCTTGATCTGGGGGTTCAGCGCCAGATAGCCCAGTTCGAAGCGCACCTGGTCGTTGCCCTTGCCCGTGGCGCCATGACTCACGGTATCGGCGCCTTCGGCGGCGGCGATCTCGATCTGACGCTTGGCGATCAGCGGGCGGGCGATGGACGTTCCCAGAAGATAGGTTCCCTCGTAGATGGCGTTGGCACGGAAGGCCGGGAAAACGTAGTCGCGCACGAATTCTTCGCGCAGATCCTCCACATGGGCCTTGATCGCACCGGTCTTGTAGGCGTTGGCCTCGACATGCGCCATGTCGTCCACCTGGCCCAGGTCGGCCGAAAAGGTCACCACTTCACAGTCGTAGGTCTCGATCAGCCAGCGCAGAATGACGGACGTGTCCAGTCCACCGGAATAGGCCAGCACCACTTTGTTGACTTTTTTACTCACGTTCTCTTAAGCCTCCGTTATAGAATCGCGTCCAGACATTCAATCAGCGCGTCGATTTCATGCCTGCCGATGATCAGCGGCGGAGCGAAGCGCAGCACATCGCCTTGAACGCAGTTGATGACGAAGCCGCGCTCCAGGCAGCGATCCACGATGGGCGCCCCCGCGCAGGTCAGTTTGAGCCCCAGCAGAAGCCCCTGCCCGCGGACTTCCGCGACCACGTCGTGGCGTTCTTTGAGCCCCTCCAGTTGGCTTTGGAAATACCGGCCGGTTTCCTCAGCCCGGGCCACGAGCCCCTCC
>JAAUXU010032976.1_pt1 | contig 10163 bp, 12 predicted proteins | sample 7278151 | NCBI WGS metagenome assembly JAAUXU01 (sample SAMN14350113, study PRJNA611818) | marine sediment metagenome | isolation source: surface marine sediment (1.8m) | place: French Polynesia: Moorea | collected 2018-08 | reverse complement strand
TTTTTTAATAAGTGCGGGCTGGACTGCGGGCTGCGGGCTGATGCGGGCTGGCCAAAAAGGCCTGCGGGCCGCGGGCTCGCGGGCTCGGGCTCAGCCCGAACCCATCCCTAACTTCAAGTTAGTGTTGTTATTACGTGTGCAGAAACGACACCCAGGAAACTTATTCTGTGAAGCAATGTCGATCGCTAGATTCCTCTCCCTGCGCCGTAGGGAACTCTTGGTGTCTTCCGAGATGACCACAAGCAGCAGCAGCAACAACAGCAGCAGCCAGAGGGAGATGTCTGCTGCGGTGGAGGCCCTCCTGGCCGACTACAAGATACCCAAGAAGAAGCAGGAGGAGAGAGGCAGCAAGGACAAGAGGGACGTTTCTTCCGAGGAGCGGTGGAACACCAAGGTGTACAAGAGGATCAGGGTGGAGGAAGACAGCAGCAACAGCAGCAACAGCAGCGGGAGCGGAGACGAGAGCAACAGCAAGGACAACGTTCAGGAGGAGGTGAAATGTGGAAAAAGTGTTAGCATTCCTCGATAATCGATATATTGCTAAGTACTTAAAAAAACCCTTCAATTTATTTGTCTCAATTTTATCCTGCCCTAGTTTGTCGCTGCAAGCACTGGAAAGCGTCCATCTCCGACCCCTCCCAAGAGGTCGAGGATCGACGCACCCTCCTCTTCCTCCTCCGAGTCCGCCCACGCCGCCACCTACGGCGAGCACCGGCGGCACCGCTACGGCGTCCACGCCTGGCGCGCCCTCTACTCCCCCGCGCTGCCGGAGGACCTCCTCTCGCTGTGCCGCCCGCTCCAGTGCCAGGCCTGCGGCGTCGAGTTCACCAGCCCGGCGATGGGAAAGCAGCACTACGACGGGGCGCCGCACGAGAAGAGGGTCGCAGCTTGGCTGCAGGTAAAAGAGGAAAAAATCAGGTGTATTTTCCATTTGCTGAAGTGAAAAAAAATTCTCCCCAGAGATGGGCGGCTGACACTGGAAAGGAACTCCCTCTCCGCCGCCTGCCTGGACAGCAGGAAGAGGTTCCAGCCCCTCCTCCTCCTTCTCCTCAGCCCTCTTCCTCCGTCCCCCATGGCATGAACGTCCGCTACTGCCGCCTTTGCGAGCTGCACCTCACCTCTGAGGTCGTGGCGGCGCAGCACTACGCGGGGAAGGCGCACGCGAAGAAGAAAAGGAGGGTGGAGATGCTGGAGGACACGACGGCATGGCAGACGGCGGGTCCTGCTCCAGTAGCTCCTGCTCCTGCCGCTCCTGCTCCTGCTGCTCCTCTTGCTGATGACCTTTCCGCAGGTAGTGGTGGATTAGGAGATGCCGAAACGACGACCACAGCGGCACCTCCTTCCCCCGGCCTTACCTGCGAAGTTTGCAGGCTGAGGTTCGTCGACCTGGGCTCGCTGGCCAAGCACATGCAGAGCCCAGACCACTTCCTCAAGCAGATGAGAGGTGACAAACATTTCTTGCTCTTATGCGTTGTTGTTTAATTAGTTCTCGTTTTCTTAAGGCATCAGCAATCAAGACAAGGAGGAGGCGGTGGTGCAGCTCACGCGAGACGGGTCCCTCTACTGCAGCGTGTGCAAGGTCTACTGCACCGGGAAGGAGGTGGGGAAAGTGTGCTGACTAGTTTATTATTTTATTTATACGACTTCTCCACAGCCTATGGACCTCCACTTGAAAGGGAGGGCGCACAGGCGGCAGGTGGAGAGGAGCAAGGAGTTTGCCCCGGCGCCTGATGCCTCGCCATCCGCCTCTTCCTCTTCCAATACCGGAGGAAGCAACAGCAGCGTTACTTGGTACTGTAGTACGCTTTTTGCTTGCTATTTGGGGAAAAAGCCAGGTGTGAGTAATTTTGTTGCATATACTGCTAGGTGCGAGCTCTGCAAGGTTGACACTCCTGGCGGCGGGAACGCCATGGAGATCCACAAGATGGGCAAAAAGCACCTCAGGAAAGCCAAGATGATTGCCACAAAAATGTAGATGTGACTGTTTTGGCTTGATTCTTTCTCCAGAAATGTGTGCCTAAGAGTTCAACTCCCAGCTGGTCCTTGTATTGTCAGATTTCTTGCCAAAAAATGTCGTGAATGATTTGAAAGGAGAAGGGGAAAATATTTTGTACAGTGTACCTTTCTCCTCAGTTGTGATTTTTGTGGCTTGAGAGGAAAAAGAGCTTAAAGTGCTGTTGTTATAAAACTTAATAAATTATTGGAAAAAGTATCTATGACTCGTCCAAAACCTCGGGCCATTTCAGTTTTTTTTAGCCTAGGGAGAATGCTCCTATTTTTTACTGTTTGAACTTTGGGACCAAGTGTACTGTTGCCAGGTAAAAAAGAAAAGGAGAGCGGTTTGCCTTTGTAGGTGAAGAAAATGGAGTCGATATGGTACCAACTACCAACAGTCGTACACGTAAGGCGGCGGGTTTTTTTTGAGAAAAGGGAAGGGAGAAGAGGGCTCTCCACTCAAGCAGTCGCTTTTTCGAGGGAGAAGGGAGGGAGAAGCTCTCCGCGGAGAAGCAAAGGGAAAATCCCTTTCACTTTCAATGGCTGACACAGTCTCGCTCCCTTCTCTCCTTTCAATGATCGGTTATACCGCATTGAGCTACTTCTTCTATACCTTCTCCTGCGATCAGGTGCATACGAGCACCGTCCGTCTCCTCTTTTTTTAATTTGAGTCTTATTCCTGTACACCTCTTTTGACGGCAGTACTTTGGTCCGATAGGAAGATAATTCGAAGCGATAAGGGCAAAATTTGGAACTAGGTCAGGAAGGAGAAAAATAATTTTCAAATATTTTTTTTACAGTACGAAAATTGAGACGATGTTTTTTTAAAAAAAATCTTCTTGCTATTTCCTCTCCTTATCAGAAGTGCCTCTGTACCCTTATTCTTTCTTCCTCTGTTTTTTCCTATGTTGTATCCACCTAGAGACCTACATTCGCTCTTCCTCCACCTCCTCCCAACGCAACAGGCAGCGGCGGATAGGTGGGGGGGGAGGAAGGTGCGTCCTACATTTAAGGAGCTGGGAGGAGGGAGGGGGACTGCCTCCCTCACCGTTCAAAGAAGAAAGGAGGGAGGGACACTGCATTTTCCTCCTCCTCTGTTGCCGCCTCCTCCTCCTATTCCTCCTTCGCTTCCTCCTTCGGAAAAGAAAACCACGTCCGGGATCTCGACAAAGAGGAGGAGGAGGGGGGGAAACTGTTGGGAGGGAGCCTTGGGAAAAGAGGGTTTTGGCTTGGAGCGCGCTCCGTCGTCGTCGGCCAAGACGAGGAAGAACGGAGCAAGGATCTTCTCCTTGATGGCATAAAACAAAGTGGTGGGAGCGGGTGGAGGAGGAGGAGGCACGCACGAATCACGCAGGGGGGAGAAGAGGAGGAAAAAGTCCTGTAAGGACCTTCATGCAGAAGTGAGTGCGGAGGAGCGGAGGCGCTGGCAGACACACCAACCAAGTACTCGCACCACGGATAGGAGGAGAGAAAGGGAGGGGGAGTAAAAAAAAGCTACCTCATTCAAACGCCGACGAGAAGGAACAAAAAGCCTTATCCAGTGCCTCCAGTGCTCGCTTGCCCTTGCCATGTCCTCCAACGACGTCGGCGGAGGGGCCTCCCCGTCGTCACCGTCTGGGCGGCCGAGGTCTCCAGGGTCAAGTAGTGCCTCAGGAGAGGGGTCCTCGGCCTCCGGGTCTTCATCGTCGTCTGGGATGTGCTCCCAGTGCCACCAGACGGCGGGGGCGGCTGGCATTAAGAGTGGAGTCTTCAATAACAACAACAATAACAACAACAACGTCGGCGGCTTCAACAACAACAACAACAACAGCATGGGCATGGGCTACGGAGGAGGAGGAGTGCCCCCAATCCAGGTGACGGCAAAGGTCCTCTTCGGTTCCGTCAGCGCTATCTCGGCGCTCAACGCAGAGCGAAAGAAGAAGACGTGAAAACTGAAGCGAAAAATCCCTCAAAAAATTTATGAGCTTCCACCATGTGGTCGAATTTTTTTTACACATCTTGTCACCTTCACTCCCACGTTGAGAAGATTGAAAGAGAAGCAGAATGTCCGTGTGCAAAACAGCATGAAAGTTCCAGCGTGCTGCTGACGCCAATGCAGCCGCCACAATTGATGGTATGTAACATATATAACAACAACATATTCGACTGCCATGAAGACTAGTCCGGACAGACTGTGAACGAGAAAGTGAACCACCGAACCACCGAAAGGAAAAAAACTCGAAGAAGAGAAAGTATCATCAAGAATGGAATTTACTAACGTACGTTAGCTAGATCCTCCACAATTACCAACACCACCACTACCTGCTCCAGACCTAATCAAGGTGCCTCTTCGAAACCCACCTCTTTTTTAACGGCACGCGGCTCCGAGAAGAACAAAAGGGGGAGAGAAAAGGAAATGCCTTTTTCCTTCCCTTTTCCACCTCTTCTCCGAACCAGCGAACAAGAGAAACCATTTATTATTATTTTCGAAAAACAGTTTGTTACCAACTTCGTATTAACGGATTGCCTATTTGTACCTTAAAATTTGCATCGTTGTTGACCTATTCTTGATATGCCGGAATAATAAAGGCGGCGAAAAACGAGAACCTGCCGAAAGAGAAAGCGATGCGAATATTTTTGCCCCTCCATGCCCAAAGCCACATCATCTTCGGAACTCCCTCCTCCTCCTCTCTGCCCCAAATCCATTTCTGCGCCGTCCGTCGTCGATCTTCTCCTCTCCCCCCCTTGCTTCGTCCGCCCCAGCCACTTGTTGCGCAGTCAAAGCCCTGGCTTCTTCCTCCGTCCGCCTGGATACACTGACCGAGAACACACACCAAAGACGCTCCTCCTCCTCCTCCTCCTCTTTTGCAACGACTTGGGGCGTGTGCCGCCGCCGCCCGCCAACACCACCAACACCATGATGTGATGCCACAGCAGCTCCTTTTTGCCTCCTCCTCCCCTCCCCTCAATGAAACATACAGAATGTGACTTCCCTTCTGTTTTCCATTCCATGCGTCCAAACAGCAGGGCACGAAAGATTGTTGCACCAACGAGTGCCTCATTTGACGGCGCTGTTGTAGTCCATCGTCGTCATGGCCACCTCCTCCGCCAACGTCGCCTCCTCCTCGTACATATCTCCGGCCTCCGAGCCCCAAACGCCGCCGCCGCCGTACGTGCCGGAACCGCGGCAGGTGAAGGAGCAGTTTGAACAATATATATACCGATACTTCTAGGATGTCTTTTATGTCCTCAACTGAACGTAGAGTCGCGAGGCCACCCCTTCCGGTGCTCCATCCACGGCTTCACCTCTAATCTCCTCTTCGTCTGCTCCTCCTCCTCCCGTTCCCCCGGTCAGAAAGAGGTCCACCCTATTGAACCTCCACAGAGTGGTGGCGGAACAGGTGGGGCAAACAAGATTGCAGATTTCTTTTTGACTTTTGTACAGAAAAAATAAATTCCGCTCTCTTAGTACGAGGAGGAGCCCTGCTCGATGATCGGCGTCAAGTGGCTCCTGATCGTGTGCGGGTTCTCCATGCTTGCTGCCGTCGCCTACTTCATGGGGCTCTCAGTGTGGAACGTCGTGGCCAGGGAGGTCAGGGAGGCGTTCGAGATGGAGGAGAAATGAAGGAACAGCGATATCGAAAAATTGTGAATTGTTAACATACTGTGCAGTAGGAAAAAGTGGAAGCAATAAAGTAACCGGTGCTCAATTATTTTCGAGCGATCGTGGTTTCAAGCAGTTAGACGAGGATTATTCCTTAGTCAGCGGCAATGACTAGAAAAGAAGTCAGGTAATCACGCGGGAAAGAGGTGTTCATAGTATACGACCCCTTTTTTTTTCGGGGGTGGGGGAGAAAACATTGGGGTTTTTGCAACTAGCGGCGGCTATCTCCTCCCCCTTCCGCACTTCCTGCAACGTTGTCCTGCACCCTGGACTGTTCAGTGACGCCTCCCTCCCTCCCGAAACAAAGGAAGAAGCGTCACCCCTTTTTGCTCGACTACACAGTTGTACTAGGTGCAGTAGTAGTATATTTCACCATCACCTTTGGACCAAGGAAAACAAAACGCCCCCAGGAGAAAGAGAAGCGCGACCACCCACGTGAGGAAATTGCAGTAAGACGAAAGCAACGACACCGACAACATTAGCAATAACCCGAGGCTGTTGAAACAACTCTCTCGCAATGGGTAACTCCGTGCGCAAGCTCCTGGCCAACCTCTGCAGCTGCTGCTGCCCAAAGGACGACGACGAAGCCTCGGATCCCCTCGTGGAGAACCAGGTACGTACGGGATTTACCAAACTTAAAAGAGGAACTTCATGTTTTGTCCATTTAAAGGAGGGAGCATCCTCTTCATCGGTTCCGTCTTCGTCCTCTGCCGCGGTCCGCCGCCGCCGCCGCCGCAATGGCGTCCCTCCCGTGGCTCTGAGCCAGCGCCACGCCAGGAGACTGGATCAGATCCTGGCTGCCGCCGCCGCCGACATGGTGGACAGCCGCCCAATGGTGGTGCCGGAAAACGTCGCCGAGAGGAGGATGAGCGCGGAGGAGGTCGTCAAGAGAGGGCTGGACAAAGCCACGGCGTGAGTTCTTCCTCCCCCCAAAAAAAATGTTTGAATTCTAAGACATTTTGGGACAATACTAAATGCTAGCAAGGACTTTTGGACCGGCGGCTCGGCCGCTGGTCCTAGAAAGGCCAGAGTTGTGGTGGGGGACCGAAACGAGTTACCTATTTTACCATTTTCGAATAATTCATAGTCCATCACCAAGAATCCAAGAAGAAGAGCAAGAAGAACGCTTCGAAGAATGACTTACGCGCTTTCAAAGAAGGTGAAGCATAATATTTCAAACGGCTGATTTGCTGTACAAATAAAGTACATACTGTATTTGTTCCAGGCGCTTTGAGGAGAAGGGCCATGCGTGGGTCCCGTCGGAGGAGGAGCTGGAGGAGGAAGAAGAGGATGCTCCCCCTTACGTCTACGACCTGTCTCAGATGGAGGAAGAGGTCTTCGTCCCCTTCCAACTCGCCCGCCACCTGCATAGAACTGGCCACAACCGGGTGTAAGAGAGAAAGAGAGCTCGGAGAATTTCGACTGAAGAAACGGATCTCAAGATTAGGATGTGTTTGCTGCCACAATTTGCTGGGACTCCTCGTTTTTACTTCAATTTCAAGGCATTTTTGTTCTTCCACGACGGATACACACACACATTTTGTAAGTACTACGTACCTGTTCGAACTCATGGTTACAGTTCATATGTTTTTGAATAAACACCTGTTCTAGCAAAAGATTTTTAAAATTATCAACGGTATCTATTGCGATAAACATGAACAGTTTACAATTTTAAAAAGATGTCTTTTTCAAGGCTACCTGCATCGTCAAAACGACGTGTGTACTGTATATATATGGAACACATGTCGACGAAAAAGAATTATTGCATGTTTTATGGAGCAGCATTTTTCCACTATCGTACAGTGCCCTTACAGAAATCTCTCTCCTCATGCCAGACCAGACGAACATTGCATTATACTGATACATGTACACTTCGCCTAGATAAAGTCCTTTCCAGCCGCGCGGGGAAATGGGCAGTGGTGGGAAAGAGAGGTGCAGTGGGTGGGTAGTGGGAGATGTTATTGTTGGGCCAAGTTGGGAAGCTGCGCATCCGAATCAGCAGACCGGTTCGAGCGCCGATGCGCGGAGGAGGGGCGGCAGATGGATTACCAAGTGTCCATTACACACGACATGCCGATGCCGGTATACCTCGTTGTCCGTGCAGCAAGCTGAGCGCATCGTCATAAACCGACGCTTGGGACACTTGTGAAATATTTGATCGCTTCGCGGCTGCTGTTGGCTGGGGGATATGGAGACGCCTAAATACAAATCTGGAGAATATTAGGCGGTGTGAAAAGACCCTTATCTTTGCCGGCGAGAATTTGCTGCCAGCCACAGCACAATACACCTCGACTCACAGGTCGGAAGACAATATTTGCAGGCGCACACAAATGTGGTGAAGGATCCTTTCGGTAACGACGCAGTTGCGGGAAATAAGGGAGGGCCAAAAGTGCTGCTGCTCACGATGAAGAGGTTGGCGTTACTGTCGCTGCTGCTGTCGCTCCTCCTGTTGCTGCCGACGACGCTGTCGGCGGAGGAGGAAGGGGAGAAGTGCGCTGGGAAGGCGGAGGAGGACGGGGGTGGGGAGGAGGCCGGCTGTGGATGCAACACCAACAGGGAGAGGAAAGAGGAGGACGAGGACGAGGCTGCTGTTGAGGACGAAGACGACGATGGAGGAGACAAAGACAAACCTGGCAGTAAAAAGAAAAGTACTGGAGGAGCAGAGGGCGACGGAAAATACATTTCAAAGGTAAGGAGACGGAGGATGACTGTTGTTAGAAAGTGTTATTATATCTTTCCAAAAAAAAATAAGCAGTAATTTTACCAATGAGTATTTCATGTTTTCCCCCTTATTATTTCAGGTTCGCACCAACCAGATGGTGTCTATCTCCGGCGGCGCCTTCACCATGGGGACGGACAGTCCCGTGTTCGCCTCCGACGGGGAGGGCCCCGCGCGCAGGGTGAGGGTGGACGACTTCTTCCTGGACGTGCACGAGGTATCGAACTCGGAGTTCGCCCGATTCGTGGCAGACACCGGGCACAAGACGGAGGCAGAGGTCTTCGGGGACTCCTTCGTCATGGAGAGCTTCCTCAGCGAGGGGGTGCTGGCAACAATCACACAGGTGACGCATGTGTAGTATTATTTTGGGGGAAATTGGCTTTAATTACTCAAAGCTCCGCAACTGAAACTGCCACAGTTACATCATTTACATGATCAGTACTGTCTGTACTGTACACATCTGGGTGCTCGCCAATAAATGACGGCTCGAGCGGCTCTGATCGCCTAGCTGCCAGCACTGCCGGGAAAGAAAGAATTCAAAACTGCTGTAGCGAAAAAAATATTTTATTTTTTCACATCAACACCTGTTGTTGTGTAGTAGTTACAAGTCAACTCGATCGGTAATACCGGTATATTCTTAATGCAGGCTGTTCAGGCTGCCCCGTGGTGGCTGCCGGTGAAGGGCGCCGACTGGCGTAGACCGGAGGGCGTGGACTCCTCCATCCTGAAGGCGGAGGGCGGCGGCGGCGAGGGGAGCGACCGATTGCAGCACCCCGCGCTGCACGTCTCTTGGAACGACGCCGACGCGTACTGCAAGTGGGCGGGGAAGAGGCTGCCCACCGAAGCGGAGTGGGAGTACGCATGCAGGTCGGGTAGAATACCATAAAGCAAGAGGAAAAGAGAATGGCTGTCAGAGTAAAGAATAATCACAGATGAAGAAAAGAAAACCTTTGAAAAAATATTGTTTCCTCTTTCCTCAAGCTAATTCTGCCGTCGAAGACCAAGCGACCAAAAAATTTCCTCCTTTATTTCCCCTCCCCCTTCTAATAAAGTACGTATATAGGGGGGCTAATATGGGGACGAAAATCTGCTCCTTGTCCTTCCTAAAAAGGGCGTCATAAAGGCGTTCCTAAATAGAATAAGATTTTTTCACTACTCCTTTCTTAGTTAAAAGTTTGATTGAAAAATTCACTTAAATTATAACTCTACCTACATGTCTTACTTTTTATTATCAACAACCTTTCCTGTGGCTGCATGGCCTGTTTGAATATTTGATACAAAACTTTACCAAAAATGATTATTTTCAGACAAAAATTCTGAAAAAACTTGATTTATCGATTCCAGACAGTTTTTACTGTCCCCCAAAGTAATAATATTTAGTTAAAGAAACTATTCGTTTGAAAGGAGTAGTTCCAAAACCTGTTTTCGTGTTGTTGGAACGCCTTTCTTACGACCCCTTTAAAACTTCTTCGAGATTCCCCTGTCTTATTTTCGATTTTTCATGCTGTTGAAGGCTGCTTTTGCTTCCCTAGGAAATCTTTCACTCAATGCAAGGAAATATTTAATATTTCATCTTCCCTATTTCCCCTTCCGCTTTCCAGAGCCGGCAAGGAGAACCGCCTGTTCCCTTGGGGCAACAACTTCACCCCCAAGGGCGAGTACCTGGCCAACACCTGGACGGGCGTCTTCCCGGAGACCAACACGGAGGAGGACGGCTTCAAGGGCACCGCCCCCGTCACCGCCTTCCCTGAGAGCGCCCTCGGCCTGAGGAACATGATAGGGAACGCCTGGGAGTGGACGGCGGAC
>JAAUXU010010970.1_pt1 | contig 10164 bp, 4 predicted proteins | sample 7278151 | NCBI WGS metagenome assembly JAAUXU01 (sample SAMN14350113, study PRJNA611818) | marine sediment metagenome | isolation source: surface marine sediment (1.8m) | place: French Polynesia: Moorea | collected 2018-08 | reverse complement strand
GAAGAGAAGGAGTCAGTTGAAGTGGACAGTGAGCTGGACAAACCTGGCAAGCCCAACTGGGGCTTGACCTGTTGACTAATGGCCCGCTGCCGTCACTGCCACGAGCTGGGGAGAGGAAGCTGGGGGGGAAGAAGCGAGTGTCCGGATCAGCCAGTTCCAAAAGTAACAATGAAAATAGTGCGTGGTGAGGTTGAGGTGCATGGACAGCATGAAGTACGTGGTGAAAGAGGAGAGAGAGGGTGATAAATAGAATTCCCCCGAGCAAAGCCGGGTGCAGGTTCAACTACTTTTAACATATACTTGTTTACAAAATTTGATCTTTTTGTCTGGAATAGTCATCGGTTGACTCATAAAAACTTTGAAATGCAGCTGCTGTTGAAACTGAAAAAGATATGAAGTGCTTCTGTTCCGCAAATCATAAATTCTATTGCGCATTTCTGTAGTAACAGGTATAGGTGTATGAGAAATCAATGAAAAGGATTTCGGATGTGCTGCCAGCAGATACTTGAATTCTGGATTTGACTTGACTGAGTTTGGAAACCCATTTCAGGCCTTCATGTTTGCTAATCTTTGAAGATTTCCGCCAAACGTTTGAGACGGTCAACGAAATTATTGCAGAGCAGTCACTCAACCACTCAATTTGCTTGACCTATGAAAAAACGCTTACTCCGCAGGTACCCGATCTTTGCCCGTGCACTTTACTGTCCCTGAGCAGGTGGAATCTCCGGGTCATCCTGACTTTGGCGGACACATTCTCCGGGACGACAGCCATTGGGGCTGTAGCCCCGAGAGCAAGTGAAATAAGTAAGTACATGCGTTTTGTCAGAATAATCAATTCTTGGAGCCTGCTCATGATAAGAGGAGGATGGAGTGTGATACTATCAACAGCCTATTTCTCCAGCCTCGACAGTGGCGGGCAGGGAGGTGGCGACGATGTTCGACGCTGGCGTCCACCAGAAATGACTTACTTTTGTACTACTATTTGTCGACCACTTGTGGCCAGTTGTTTCTTTGCCGTACCATTCCAAGGGCTGCTGCAAAAGACCCCGTAGATAAAATTTCGACTTTACGACTGCAGCTATACCTGGCTGTATTAGCAATCCTTATACGGTTTGTCGCCTACACACCTTTTCCACGCGTCTCAGTCATAAGTTTGCACAGAGTGAACAGATTTGTTCACTGACACATGTATCATTTCTCCAATGCTGTTTGACTGTTAATCTGCTTGTCTGTTGCACTTGCACACAGGAGGGTGACGCTGGCCGTGTCTATACAAGTACTCACCCTTCTCCAGTCACAGCTCTCCTTCTCGACCCATGTGAAACCCTTAGTTTTGGGAATCTGACACAGCAGAAGTTCATAAACATTTTGTCTGCACATTTGTGGGATTGTTTTTTAGTCTTTTTTTGTCTGCTCCAAAATAATTACTGCTTATAGTGAATCACCTATAGGTTAGGGGTTTCTCCTGGGATCGATGTTTAGCACCCGCAACTATTCATTCAAGGACAAAAGGAGCAACAACTGCTATCTTATTTATCTTATTGTATGAGGGTTCCCGCTTGCTTCAGTTTTCTGTCTGAAGGTCGTGTGGACGTATGAGACACTGCATCAAAAAACCCCACAATTATTTTGCTTTCACACTACAAACAAACACCAGCAGGCTACAATTGATTTCCGGCCTTGGGAGGGACCTTGAGTATAGCTTTCCTCGCAGTCGTCTGTGCAACATGCATGCAAGCCGTATAAGTATGATTTGGACGATTAGCCTTGAAGGGGGCAAATGTACTCTGCTGTAGGAAGAAAACAGATACGTGAGCAAAATTTAACATGCTCCAGAGAGGCAATAAGTTATTCCTCTCATCGGTCAAGTCATTTTTTCATGATAATTGTTATTACACTCGTCCTTAATCGAAAATGACAAATAGCTACTTCAGCTGAGCATTTGCGTAGTTGCGTCGTGCAGGCAAGCACAAATTTCTGTCCCTATAACTTTACTAGTGCGTTGGTGTAATTCATATGCCATACCTCCCTCACCCATGCGCAGTTTAGACAGATGTGTCACTTAATATATACACAGCATACGGGTGAGTCAACAAGGGTTAGGGGTCATGACAGAGGGCAGCACAAGGAACATGAGAAGAGTTAAAGGAGGTGTCAGAGGAAACCTGGAAGGGGTAAAGAGTCTGTGAGAGAGAGGACGTGGAATATTTCCTTTTCACTCTCACAGTATGTTTTAAGTTCGTATAACAAGGGCGTAAGCAACTTTTTCTGCACATTGTGCAAGTGCTCTCCGGGAGCCAGGAGGCCAGCACAGTACTCGAACTGAGACGCACTCAAGACGGATCAGTACGAATATGGATTGAGCTTATTTGTACACACTCGTAGTTGAGCAACAGTTAAAATTATCGCAGATAAGGCCGGAGGGGGAGAGTCTCCATGAGCGCAATACTGCTGCTCTCCCAAATGCGTTCTTAGCAGCTTTGTTTACCTGCCCGCTAAAGAAGTGTCATTTCAGTAATAAACAAAGGCAGTCAAAAATAGTTTTGTGTACTTTGCGCCCCATGTTCGTACCACAGCTATCTCTGCTCGACAAGCTCAGCACACTTTTATCATCATCTCATGCCCTTTAATCGTCTCTTGTTTCCTCCTGTGCAAGTCACAAGGTACTGCGTTGTCGTACGTACAGCGAGACTGGACACACGAAGCAGACGTCAAGGTACTTTTGCTTATACCCAGAAATTTGGCTACAGACGTCGTATCGTTAAGCCAGTTTTCAGCGCTCAAGTGAACTCTCACGGAGAGTGAGAGAGATGCCCGTATCAAGCGGGCCTATGCACTTGGGCCTGCCCGGGCCACCGACGTAAATCGACCACGCGAGATGACGCGATTTCGTAGCAGATACAGGTTCTTACATCAGAAAAAAGAAAAAGAGAGAGAGAGAGAAGAGGTGCCAATCTTCGCATGAATCTGATGTAATTAGGTGCATGGAGCAGCAAGATCTTTCCTGGACCTAAGTTTTCCTTATTCCCTTCTCACTGCTCAGTACTTTCCCTGGTCAACCAAAGCATGGTACTCGTCTTGTGACTTGGACCGTGGAATCAAACGACCGCATCCTGCTGGCAAAAGAACGCGATGCTCGTGTGTGCATTATGTTAGTGCTGCATGAGCACACGAGGAGCTGCTCCTAAAGGCCACGCACGAAGAACATGAATGCGCGTACACACACGCAGACGGACCAACGGACTTATCTTGCATGTGAGAACTCCGCATCTACGCCCGAATGCACCCCTTCAAAGCGGGTCACGGCGCAATTGCCTAATACTCTGCCCAAAAAATCGTATGTTCTTTAAACTTCGTAACAATCGCAGCGCTCTTAGCGACAGCAACTCGAGTCTGCCGCTCTTGGCCCGAGTTCGAGACAAAGAGGAGCTGCTACTGCGCAAAAGTGAAGTTGGGCGAGAAACCCTCGTAGTCCGGGGATTTTCCAGCAGACATCCCTCCCCCCCCCCCCCTGCTACTCCTCCCCACTGCCCCCTTCCCCTTCACTACGTTCACGTCGCCAAAGTCTCTGACGTCGATTTTGAGAAGAGTTGGACCGAGCGCGCTCATCTTGCTTCCTGGCCAGCAACAACAGTAGCGAGACAGGTGCTGTGGCTTGCCTCCGCTTCAACTTAAACGTAATTCTGTACAGTGAGATTCTCCAAACAAAACATTACTTTGCGATCAAAATGCATAAGTCATTTTACCAACTGTTGGAGCACAAAGGATTTCAGACCACGTTCTAGGATAGGCAGAAAGAAAAAAAATAATTACAGACCCAAATGACGCACTTAGACGAGGTGCTGAAGTATGCACTGAACCTATCATTTGGAACTGACGTGCACGCATCAAATAATACTACGATTGGAGGGGGCTTTTTTGCGGGTGATGGATCTTCTTGATCACTGGTACACCGTAGCAGGAAAAACTTCTTCCTGTACTTCGTGTAGGACGACGTCGACGTTAGGCGGCGCTCGCTGCCCTGAGCGCCCAAGCTGTCGCCGCCCAAGACATTGGCACATCTTGAGGCAGATCTAAGACTTCCTTGTCCCCCCCACATGCACACAACAAGTGCAAGGCATGATCAGATCCATTCTAGAGTAACATGAGTGTACTTTTCTGTGCTTAAACATGACTTATGCTGACTCACTTCGCTACCTTTGCGCCTGAGCAACCATCCGTGCTGCACGCCGTGCAGGACACACGGGCAGTGCGAATTTGGATCCAACTTTGCGCCAGAGTCTTTCGTGGTACTTTCAATGCTTCGCGGAAATCTGCAAGCAGATACATCCGAACGGCCCTTGGGGCTGCGAATCGCCGTTAACGCAGAGAGAGAACTTTATCGGGTCCAACTTGCTGCCGCCACTGCTCATGCTGCCGCCACTGCTGCTGCTGCTGACGTCCGTTGAGAGAAGGAGGAAGAAGGGCAGAATGCTAGAAGCGTCGGACGCTCAGCTCAGAGGCAACGACAGCGGCAGCAGCAAGGGCAGCAGCAACGGCAGCACCGACGCCAGCAACAGAAACATGACAAGACTTTTATCTAAACGCCTGTGGGTAAGTAAGAGACCATAAACTTGAAGTTTCTCAACCTGGACGATCTCAAGGACACGGTCTTGACCAAACAGACGTTCGTCAATCCCCCCCCCTCAAATGTTTGACGTCTTCTTCCACATGACTCCTTTGTCCCCGTTTAGCATTCTGGTGACCCCTTGTCCGTTCTCCTTTTACCCTCCGTCGCGACCGCGACCACCTTCCCCATGGGGCACCTCTCACTGCCAACCTCGGACATGTTTGCGACTCACACGATGCTAAAAAATCATTGCAACATCTGAATAAAATGTGGAAAGCCGGCAACGGACGCTTCTACACTCTTCCAGAAGAAAGAACAATTTTGACGTCTCCTAGAGCCTCCGCTTGCTAGCGTCGCAGTCGAAGAGGAAGCCAAGCGCTCTCGCACTCGTCGAAGCTGACAGCGGCGGCCGAAACAGGCAGACAAGGGAGGAGAGGGAGGCGGAGGCAAAGCTCGACTACAGAACGCTTTGTTCCACGTCGAACGTACGTCCTTAGTCTCGAGAGGGGAAGCGACCGGGAGCGTCAGCAGCGTAGTACGAGCGACTACAAGCCAGGCAGGAGTCACATCTCCTGTTCCTCGACTGCAGGCCGGCCTCTTCAGTGTCGATCGGTGCGCAGCCGTGGAAGCAAGCACCCCTTCCTTCCACACCGACCGGGCCGAGGAGACCGAGGCGCACACGCCCGGCCAGAGAAAGGAGGGCCCGCTCGCACCTTCGTCCCACTTTGAAAAAGGCCACCGTCCATCCCGGCCTTGTGTAGAGTGTTTGAGACCGTCGGATCCTCAAGTCATCAGAGGTGTCCCTGTTCTCTATCATCTATAGAGCAGAGCAAAGCGAGCAGATTCCAGAAGCTCCTGCGGTTTGGCCCGCTTTGCCAACACACTCTGCCAATCACCCACCTGGAAGAAACCAATCATCACACTCCATGATGTTCTTCGACGACGAGAAGAAGAACAGCAACCACCTTGAAGACACGGCCAGCTCGGGTTTCGCCTCCGACTTCCCGGATTCCAGACGAGACAGCCTGGCCTCCAACGCTTCCACTGTGGCGTCTTCTGCGGCCTCTGTTATGCTCGGCTCCTCGCCATTCTCCGCTCTAGTATCAAGCGAGGACGAGTCGTCTTCGGCCAGTTCTCTGTCCGCAGTTCCCATGTCCTGCTCCGCCGACTCCATCAACTCCCACCTGGCCAGTTCCGTGAGCAGCGGTGATGGCGGCAGCAACATGAAGCAGCGCAGACGGAAGAAGAAGAAGAAGAAGTTAGGCGAGTCCTTGTCGTGTACGACGTTTAAAGACGTGTATTATTTGACGGGCGAGATCCTTGGGGAGGGCAGCTACGGACGGGTGGAGACTTGTATCAACATGTACACGGACATGGAATACGCCGTCAAGATCATCTCCAAGAACAACTGGTGCTTCTCGCGATCCAAAGTCCTCAAGGAGGTAGAGCTCTACTACCTTTGCCGCGGCCAGCAAGAAATCATCCAACTGATCGAGTACTTCGAGGAACCAGATTTCTTCTACCTGATCTTCGAGAAAGCATACGGCGGACCCTTGCTTAATCAGATCCAGTCACGGGTGCACTTTACCGAGGAAGAAGCCGTGTCCATCGTTAGGGATCTGGCGAAGGCGCTGAAGTTTCTACATGATCGGGGAATCGCCCACAGAGACCTGAAGCCGGAGAATATTCTGTGCATAGAGAAGAACTCTCCCAGGACAATCAAGCTCTGCGACTTCGACCTCTGCTCTTCCGTGCACCAGACCATGAGCACGCCGCTGCTGCAGAGCCCAGTAGGCAGCGCCGAGTACATGGCGCCTGAGGTAGTCAACGCCTTCAATTCCCTCGACTTGTATGAAGACGACGACCAGGAGTACGAGGACGAGCTCACCTACGATAAGAAGTGCGACCTCTGGTCTCTGGGCATCATCGCCTACATCCTGCTCTGTGGCTACCTACCCTTCACCGGCCGTTGCGGTCGCGACTGCGGCTGGGATCGGGGCGGCGAGTGTCCGCATTGTCAGCGCAGTCTCTTCCTGGCCATCCGTTCAGGCCAACTAGTCTTCCCCGAGCACCCGTGGTCCGGTGTCAGCTCGGATGCCAAAGATCTCATCAGCCACTTGCTGGTGAGGGACGCCTCGCGTCGCCTGGACGCCGCCGGCGTTTTAGCACACCCCTGGATTGCCGGCGGTGGTTCCAGCCACAACAGGCTAGAAACGCCTTCGGTATTGAGAAGGCAGGCCAGCGTCAAAGAGTTTTCAGAGTTCACCACCAACGCCCTAGCCATCAAACGCAACTTTGAGACGGCCAACCGGGTGGCCTCCAACTGGAACAACGTCAGTGGGCCACCGGTCCTGTGTCTCTCTGCGACACGTTACAAGAAGTAATGCTCCGGCCTCCCCCCTTTTCCTCCAGCTGCTGGCGAAAGTGCAGTCCCATGCTTGCTTCGCCAGCGGGTTTACAGACCTCGCTCATTTCCAACGATCGCTGTGAAGTCTGAAGATGTGCCTGCATTGATGAAATGGAGTATGCAAGAGATGAAGCAAACAGAGCAGACAGAGAGTGAGAGACAGAGAAGGCGCGCCAAAATCATAAGATCTTTCAACCAACCATGTTGATAAAAAAGCAAAAATATAAGTCATTGTAATCTATATTTTGCATACCAGAGACAAAACGATGCTGTTGTTTCCTGAAAAGTCGTAAATCTGGAATTAAATGGAGAATTCCTTTACCTTGTTCCCTCATTTGTAGAGCTGGGATTTTTGGTGATCCTGTCCCAGACTGATTGTACCACCGCACCTCCAGTAGTAAGTTTATCTCCGTGGACTTCATGAAGTGCGGAACGGTGACATCAGCAGTCGAGGACGATATCACCCAAAAAACCCCAGCTCATCTGGCTGGTCAGTATTGCAATACATACACATACCCTGGTACCGTGAGTCAGCTTCTTTTCGACTGTACTTTGTGTCCTCTTCAGCTGGCCTCGAGACTTGGATGAGACACCCCAGACACGACGCGCGTGGCAATGTGGGTAATTCAGCTCCCAGGTGCTGTTGCCAACGGTTGTTCACCCAGTGATTCTCCCCGGTGTTTGCTTTCTCTCCTGCCACAGCTCACATGCTTTTTCCGCGAAGTCGCAGAGCTGACGTCTCTTGATATTGTGCAAATGCAGAAATAGACTTCAGAAAGATTTGTCTCCACCAAGTTTAAAACCGTATCAAAAATAGCTGCTCACCATAAGTGGTGAGATGGATGAGGCCGTACATTAGAGGAGGACTGTGGTGACTAAGTGTTGTGATCGATCACTTTAGACCTGAGACCCTTGGCAACAAGAGTTCTCGTGAAGTGCAAAATACCGTCGCTTATAAAACACCTTTTAGTGCTAATGTACTTCTAGGGAGTGCACAGCGCAGCATTCACACTCCCTTAGAATGTTCGACTTCTGAATTTTGTAAATCCTAAATTTCAGCAATATGATATGTGCTAACGAAGTTGCTAACGAAGTTGCTAACGAAAAAAAAAAATCATTGACCATACTGGCACGCAAAACTGAGTACGTAGAGGAGTGGTGGAGCGCAGTGCATAACACACGTACGTGCATGTACTCCCACGTGCAGTGCTGCACCACAAGGTCTCGCGTGCACTTCGGCTCAACACCAGACATACTACGTGTCTTCTGCACGTCCGTCCAGAATATCAACCTTGGGACATGTTCTGCTGAAGAGTCTTTTTTCTGTTTTCTGCTTAAGAACTACTATAAAATCCATGTTTACGAAGAGAAGGCAGTGAAACATATTCCATATGCCACCAAATCTCCCAAAAGCGTCCTAACACTGTGTAATAGGAGCCTTGCACGCAGGCAATATGTGCACATGTGAGAGAGCAGAGCAATAGCCTCGACGCTTTGCCTGAGTCACTAGGGGGGTTTACACCGGCCTTTTCCTCATGCAAAGTAGGTGGCACATGCTCATGCCTCATACCTAAGTACGTATGTGCTACTTTCCACTTGTTACATTTTAAAGGCCCCGTCAGTTTGTAGCTGGGAAAAAGCTGCTTACAACTTCAAATCAATATGTGCACAAGGGAGAGCAAAAAGGATACGTGGACCTTGACATCTTGTAATTGAATGCGAGGCCTTTTTCTCTCCTCAAGGCTGTCGAGCGTAGACTGAGGCTGCGTGACAAAAAAAACAAGTTCTGGTGCTCGATACCGAAGTTTCCACTACTTGACTCTTGCTGTTCTAAAACGCACTCGTATCTAGCCGCTAAAGTGACGTACCGTACATGTACTTTGCCAAGTCAACCGTACACGTGTGGTAAGTAGGTAGGTAGGCAGCATTCATCCAAGATGCCCCGGGAATGTCCCTTTCGAAAGCAGTTCTCTATGATGCAGAGAGACGTGGGGCAGTACATACGGACACGTACACCACGGTAAGTCCAGTTAAGGTTCCAATACTTGGCATTCGTCGTCTCTGTGGTCAAGTTTCCCTTACAATTCATGTTATCGGTTTTCTCGAAGAAAAAAGTTAATCACAACATGGGGTCGTCTTCTCTCCCCAACGTGCACACGCACACAGTGTCTTAGCCCACTGTCGAGAAGAGACTCTGGCAAAAAAATATCTCTCTCTCTCTTCCGCTTGAGTCTTTCGACTTCCTCGTCAAGACAAAGACACAAAGAGGGAGGAATTTCCCCTCCCCAGGTGAAAGGCAGGGGATCTGTCTTTAATTTTCGCTGAATGGGGGCGAGCACTGAGTGCTGATCGTGAAAAATAGGCACACAAAGGAGCAACTTTGTCAGTGGCATTACTCATGCAACAGCAGCAAAGAAACATTTGCTGCCGGGACAATAGACTCAAGCTCGATGACTCATATAAATGACATTACATTGAATACAAACACATGTTAGGAAAGGATGACACAGAAAAGCACATCTTGTCTGTGAAGAGGTCGCGAACTAACGTATCCACGGACTGGACATCAATGGATACAGCACGTCCATGAGGAACTTCTCTTATTCAATGCTGAGTATATATGGAAACGTGCATATATCTTTTTTGGAAGGCATCCGTCCAGCTAAGGACATTTCAAGGATTTCTCTAGCTGAACTGGTCCTCACGTAACACGTAAACGCAGCCGTAGAAATGCAATCGCATTGCACAAGTGGAAGCTTCTGGAGAAAGTTAGGGAGTCGAGGCGATTTTTGATTGGGAAGGGCTTCTGTGCACTCTTCACTACAGTTCAGTCGCGTGTCAGATGATAATTTAAGGTTTGCTTTTAAGATCAAACGTGCCTAAAAAAAATATGTTAGTTCCACTATTCACAGCACTGAAAGAAAGTTTCTTTTTAGGCAGATCGTCGAATTTGTGGTCACAATGCCCCTGCAAATGTCTTAATCTGCATGCTGGGTATTTTTCAAAATGTCATATGGGGAGCACCCTCAGATACCAACCCCATTGGTTTCTCCAACACTACCGGGTCTGTTGATCGAACCTTTGCCAGATCAGCAGCGGCATCAACGAGTGAGACAGCATTACCATGGTGTTGAGGGCACGTAAGGCG
>JAAUXU010142388.1_pt1 | contig 10167 bp, 9 predicted proteins | sample 7278151 | NCBI WGS metagenome assembly JAAUXU01 (sample SAMN14350113, study PRJNA611818) | marine sediment metagenome | isolation source: surface marine sediment (1.8m) | place: French Polynesia: Moorea | collected 2018-08 | reverse complement strand
TGCAGTACAGGTGCAGTGCAGTACAGGTGCAGTGCAGTACAGGTGCAGTGCAGTACAGGTGCAGTGCAGTACAGGTGCAGTGCAGTACAGGTGCAGTGCAGTGCAGTACAGGTGCAGTGCAGTGCAGTACAGTGCAGTGCAGTACAGTACAGAGCACAGCAAGAAGGCTGGTAAGGTGACCAAGCAAGGTGTGCGGACGCGAATGCTTCCGGCGTCTCTCATGTCCCAATTGAACCAACTGTTACAAAAGTTGACACCGCACTGCGGTAGAGGAGAGGCTTGCAGAGACTGCTGCAAGAGGAGATAATGTCATACCAGAACTTTTTCTTTTGATTGATTTGAATTGATTTGAGTGTCTTAATTTCTTTTATTGTCTAGATATTCGTCCAGATACATATTCTTCCATTTCAACTTTTCTTTCTTGGTCTATGCACTCACTAAATTCATCAAGGTGTGGCTCACCATGCCAGCCCAACATTAAGGGATATTTACTGTGCATCAGTTTCTTAAAAAACTGCTTGAGTCACCCCATTGCCACACAATTCGAAAGAATTCACGCCCGCGCGCGCGCAGAGTGAGTACACTGGGGTTGCTTTTATAAAAGAATTTCATATCGAAAGGTGACAGATGTGTCGAGCCCTTTAAACAATAAATGAGGCCCTTGAAGTGCCCATTTGGGGCCCAAAATATGATGGTAAAAATGCAACACAACTTAAAAAGTCAAGAAAAAAGAGCAAAGGGGGGGGGCAAAACTTTGAAAAAAAGTATGGTTATAAAAGTGCCACTAGAGATGAAACGTGAAAGGCAATTTTGCAATTTCGCCCAAAATTGCCAAATACAACTCAAAGGTCTTCTGATTCGTGTAACAATCCTGCCTCAGTCATCCCCACTTGTTACACCGACACCCTTAGGACCCTCCGAATGTACCAGTGTTAGAATTATAGAAAGTCAGAATTATAAGAAGCACTCCTGAATTCCTCGTCTTTTACGGGTTTTGAAAGTGTATCGAAGCGTTCGAGTGAATATTGAACGCTAAATCATGAAGAAATTGCTACGTGCGGCAAAATTTATGCCTCAAGTCAAATTGTCTCGGAGAAAGGCAGTCCTTCTTTTGCACCACCACCACTCCAAAAAATGCAAAATTACCAGCAAGTGTGAGCAAATTCACGGCATCTTGTTTAGTAAGGAATGAGGACCTGAGAAAATTGTGGGTGTAAGCGAAATGTCGTTATATCCGGAGTCGATATAAGTGGAGACCACTGTACAAACACTACAGGCGAGCTCGACTGATAGAACTGAGAGCTTTGACAGTGCCGCAAAAGAAAAGTTTCGGCTAATAGGTTTGGCTTACACCAAACCAAGGGCAAATATTTATTATGAAGGCTGAACAAAGGCCAGAGCTTTTGATTCTGCCCTCTCCTGCTGCTGGAAGGTTGAAAATTCCTGCTGAAATGGCTGAGATTGACGTCTGTCATTCAGGCCTACGAATCGGTCACTTACAAGCCTAAAGGCCAATGTGTAGGGTGAGCGGGCAGGAGGCCTTCAACAGGCCTTGGCGCGAAACTGCTTGTAAGGTAATCTGCCAATCTATATGGTAACAGCCTTTGTCAAATCTGTCATCTGTACCTGTCAGATATCTGCCAGCAGTGTAAAAGTATAGTATAATATTAGAACAGGGTGCGCAACAATTAGCTTCCCTGGTACCTATGCTTGGATTCTAAGCAATGCTGGCAGCAAATTGACATTCACGACCTCCAGAGCAGCACGGACAGGAAGTAGAAGCTTTAAGCAATGAAGTGGCACGATGGTGTAGGACAGGGCAGAGAAGAAGAACCCCTGCGACAAGTAGAGATTACACTGCTTACCAAATTTTGACTTCTCAAAAACTTGAGTAAACGTTGAAAATGTCAACTAGGGGCTGCTGATGGGAAACTTCGTTGTGTCAAGTTAGCTTGGTTTGAGCAAAAAATGCCATTGTAGGTGAAAAATACCTTTGCATGATTCACCTTTTTTCCCAGAGTCTTCTCCTAAATGACTTCCTGAAACTGAGCAAGTTTGAGAACGTCCTCTCTGCTGCATGCATTTAAATTCATAAGACTTGACTCAAATCTGGTCCCGGCTGTCCCTGATCCTGGTCCTGACGGCTTCAAGGCTGGAAAGGCTGGACTGCAGCCTCGGCGAGAGCACCAAAAGGGTAAAGTCGAAGAAGCTGCAATCAGAGCTGGATGGAGGCCAAACATCGTTCCCCAAAAAAACAATTGGACACAGCTTCTCACAAAGATATTGCTGAGTCAAACAAGAGGTATGTGCTGGAGCTTCATTTTATGTGAAGGAAGTCAAGTCCTTTAGAGCGTACCTCTCCCAGGTCCACTTCTGCCAGTGAGTCCACGGCGTCCCAATCGTAGTTCTCGGCCGTGACGCGCCTGTCAAGAAATGTTGGAGTCATCACGGTCTCATCCAAGCGGATGGCAGCAAAGGTCATGACCAAGGCGGACTTCTTCCTCCTGTCTGCGGCGGGGGAGAGGGAACAAATCATGGTCTTCCAAGCATGCGTACATCGTCACTTAGGAGTAGCCTTGACAGCGTCCAGACCTGCTGCTTCGGCATGATCTCACCAAGGAGCAGGCCGATCCTCTTCATGACGCTCCTCCTGGGGGCCACAGACAAGCACACACGCTTGCTTTGCCACATCGACATCTTCGTCTTCAGTCTGGCCCTCCTCTGGAGATCCTTTGGTCATGCTCGGTTTCCGCTTTTGCCCGTTTCATGCTTCCCTCCTCAGCGTTCGCGCACTTTTCGGGCGTGTAGATGGACTTGGACGAGAACGTCACGACCCCAGCCAAGCCAGCCACCTTTTCCACAGATGCGGCCTTTAGCAGGCCCCTAATTTAGGTCTTGTCTTCCTCAGCACCTGGCACAACCTGTGGCAGAACCAAACAAGCGGGCGACTGAGGAGGACCCAGCAGCAGCTGCACGCGTGACTGCACTGCAACAATGAAGGGTTAAGGCCTTGGGCAAGAAAAGAAGCTTCAAATTCGCTATTTGCGTAGCGCACCTTGCAAAAATGGGACATTAGAGGGTAGGAATTTGCCTGAGTACACTTGGGGGTACCTCATACGAGATGTAGTCAAATATGGCATTGACCCAGCAAGTTCCTAAGCTTTATTACACGGGCCTGAGCATAGAGTGGTTATGTCAGACAAGCGACTACAAGTCCTTGTCATGTCAGTGTCAATAGGTCTTCTGCCACCACCTGTTTACTTTGCCAATTTTGTAAACGCCCAAAGGTGCCCTAGAATATCGTTGCGCCTTATCCTCCCCACTGGGATGTGCCTATTTCAAGTCATTGGCAAATCTTGTCTGTATCCCCCCCATAAAGGATGAGACTTATGGGGGGATATATTGAGGAGAGTGCATCAACTAAATATTGCATGCGTGTAAAGTAGCACTTTTTTTTGAGTTTTCAATGATCGAAATCCGAGGAAAACTCAGAAAATAAAGTGCAGCTTATTTATGCACATACAAATTGTGCTTTGACATTACATTATGTCTTTCAACAGCCAGGTCAGCTGTGGATCTCTCCTCATGAGTGCACAAAACTGGGAAATACACTTTACTTTCACGCCCAAACTGCAAACGATACCGACCGTATTTTCTGATTTTGGAGAACACTATCATATTTTCAGGCTCGCAGTAAATGAGACAAGGCAGTAAAGAAAAACTGTGATGTCAAAAAAAATTTTCACCTGGACCAGCCCAGAACATCCAAGAGCCTCGAGATTTGACCTTATTCAAGGCGTATTCGGGCGGTTGCCAGATTAGCCCCGTTTTTGAATCTCATTTGCTAAAGATGCTGTTCAGGACAAAAAAGTAGGAACTGAACTTTTTTGGTCACATTGTGAAAAACTTGACTTCCTGAATCACCTCATTTTCTGAGACTTGCTTGCCATGTGACAGGCACCTCATCACGCCATCTATACTGCAGGGTTGCCACAGTGCAGCAGCCGCAACACAGTGTTAGGTGACGAATGGCGCAAGTGATGTCCGCAGGGTGAAAGACGCTGTTGTGGCAGCTGCTGGTGCCGAATCTCAAATTGGTCGTTCACACACGTTGTGTCAGAAGAAGGGTTAGGTTAGGGCAGGCTGAGATTTCAGGCAACACCTGACAGGGTTGCCACATTTCCTAGGTGCTCCCTTTGGCACTGATCATCTTCCAGCCTCAAGAAGCTCTCAAAGGGGAGGTGGTGCGTCAAAAAAAATGGAGCAGTTTCCAGTAGTGACATTTAAAAATCGACGTTGATCATTATACACTGAAGATTTCTGTCCTTAAGAAAATTCACGTGTACGTCTGAGCGTACTATAAACAGTTTTCCTGAAAAATGTTAGGAGATCGTGACTCGGTGGGCACAAGACTAGCATTACGCTGGTTGGGGCAGTAGTGAAGACTTGCATAAAGTCTTAGCCTCTAAGCTAAACAAAGAGTAAGTGAGCCACTTAAAAATGGGGGCCGTAAGAGGAATATAACGATACGCACATGCTGTTTGGTGTGCAAAACGGAGGCTCTGGCATGACTTGAGGTTGCGTGGTGAATGCGAAAGATGAAGACCCACAGTGCATCACCTTTGCATTGTTGAGCGCAGGGAGGGTCTGTGGTGGGCGAGGGAACAAAGTCCCCCTCCCCCCGGGAAAACAAAGGGGAGGCTACGCCTTCCCCCTAGAAATTTTTGTTTGGTTTGGTCCAAAGCTGTTCCCAAAAGGGCCAACAGCATTCTGAGCGTCGTGGCGCCCTCTAGGGGTTGCCGCACTGCTCGGTCTCGTGTTTCACAGTCGCCATGACCAATTTGAGGGACACACTCCACACCGCAACGTTTCAGTGCTGCCAACGCAGCCGATTTCTCCGATTACTCACGGCAAGCACTGTCCATACAAACACGTTCATTGGACCCCCAAGGTATCCCCTTGGGGATTCGACCCCCGTCCAACGCGTGGTGATGGACGTTGCTCGTCCAACTCGTCAGTCCTGAACAACTGAGCTGTGTAGTCGCTCTGCCAGTATTTAAAGTAGTTTGTCTGATGGAGTTCTATCATAGTCCTCATACTACCTTGTACCTTCCTTCTTCGCTATAGACCTGAGTGTAAAAGTTTTGGCAAGTTTTCTTCCTTCTCCTGCTTTCACTAACTTCTTTTGCTGACGGAAATTTGCGGGGGGGGAGAAAAAAGAAGTGAGGAGGAGGGTTTTTTGAAGTACTTATTATACAAAAATGTACGCCAGGGGCATCTGCTTTAAAAGAGAGTGCGCTTCTTTGCGGCTCACACGCTGTGCAGCACATGTGCGCGTGTGTTTGTGCGCCATATTGCTGAAAATCACGTTTCCGTAACCTGATTTCCCACACACTTTGAAGTGTTCCTTTGTTTGACAAACTTTTCTCGTCAGAAGACAAAGGGCGTGCCGGGCCTCTTGTGGGCCCTCAAAAGGGGGAGGGAAACATGGGGGAATTTTCGCTCCGACCTCCCTGACCCCTTCTAGACTCTTTGCATCGCACATGAGAAAAATGGCAAATGGCCTGAAAGAGAGAGAGAAAAGAGACCTTTGAAGTCCGCACTAAGTAGATTTCTTTTTCTCTTCCTGCCTCCCTCTAGGGAAGCCAGAGGCAGTGCAAAATTGCTCCGTGGTGAACGAGTCCACGGACTCCTTCCAGGTCCACTGCGCCCCTGGCTTCAATGGCGGACTCCCGCAGCAGTTCAGGTAAGTAAAAACTCCCTCCGGGTGCTCTCACTTTGGTGCTCACTCCAGACATCTTCTTCTTACCCAGGCTGAGCGTGTACCAGATCAGAGGCTCTGAGCGGTTCCTGGTGGCAAACCTGAGCTCGGGAGTGCCGAGCTTCAGCGTCTCGGGGCTCCTCCCCGGCTCAAACTACTTGGGCGAGATCGCCGGGTACAACGTCAAGGGCGTGGGGGTCCCCATCACCCTCAGGGTCTACACGCTCAAGCTGCCGGAAAAGCTCATCCCGTCGATTGTCAAGGAGCCAAATCCACGTGAGTTGACCAAAACAAACAAAAATGGTGTCTCAATCATTTGTGTTCATTCTCTAGGGGTTCCCAACCTCCTCTCGTGTATTCTTTGGGGGACTTTGCAGACCCTCACGTACTCACGCAACCCATAAATAATCCTTCCCAATATCAGATCGCTTCATGTAGCGGATTTTCTCTGGCCCGAGACAGCTACATTAAGCGGACTCCACTGTCACCCTTTTGTATGCGTATTTCTGCTCTAAAAAGATTGTACTTAAAACGAATGCGTGTGTTGTGTTCTGAATAGGAAGCCTCTTTCCTTCCTCCTCAGTAGTTGAGCATCCTTCTGTACATTTTCCTATTAGGGGCGGCTGAACCAAGCACAACAAACCGAACCTGCCCGAGGTGAGGGACAAAAATCGGGTTCGACCGGCAAGCAAAAAGTGCTTTTATCTCCAGCTCATTCCCTGCGTGAGCCCTTCAACAGGGCGTCTTCTGTGTTCACCTCAACTGGGAGGGGTAAAACACAGGGGGGGGAAGCATTAGGGGGGTTCCTTTCTTCCTCAAGGTGGGTACGACACAGGGACTCATAGAGGGGTGCGCCATAAATTAAATGCGGGTATGGATAGAGGCTTACGAAGGGTTGTCTCTCGACTAGGGATGTGTTTTTTCGATCACTCGAATATCCAATACTGTTGAAGATTTCGAACGAGTCGTTCAAAGAACCAGGCATATTTGTATTTCAACACGTGATACCCTTGGTGCATGGTACTTTCCATGCGAGTTGGTGGGCATAAGGCAAAGGCATGTAAATCATGATTTGGCCTCAATTTTGTGATGAGTCATAATTCTGCTGCACTGCGACCCTGCTCGCCGCCTCTGAGGATGGAGGCCGGGATTCGAGGCTGGGTTGAGTAGCTGGGTTAATACAAACAGAAACTGAGGAGGGACGGCTAATCTTTGTAGCTTTAAAAGAGAAAATGGCTGAGGATAAAAATGTTTGTATCACTACTTGAAGTCTCGCCAAAAATTGTTCAAACAATTTAAAGTAGCCAAATATTTCACAAATATTTGAACAATTATTTGTTTCGTATTGTTCCATATTTCTAGCCCAATCCGCACACTTGTCAGAAATCATCCACAGACCCTGAACAAGGGTACTCAGAGCAAACAAACATTGATTGTTTTTTCCCCGACTGCTCTCCTCTTACCACGAAGATGGGATTGAGCTGACGAGGGCATCCGTAGAACTCCAATTCTGTGCCATTAGCATACTTTGGCCACTTCAGAACAAAGAGTCCTTCACAGGTGTCTTGCAGATCACTGAACAATAGATTGTCTCCTTCCTGGAGGGGGCTTGTTTCCATGCTCATCAGGCAGGGATTTGCTGCTGGTTTCACCATTCATCCGGCCTATTTTTCCCACTTATATTCACATATGTCCCCCCCTGTTGCCAGAGAGAGGACGTATGGATGATTCACCTAAAAAAAGAGTCAGTTCTCTGGCAACGGAGTGCAGTATGAGCCTAAAGTCTTGTCAATAGTCCCCTAGTCTGGTATGATGGTACAATTGGCGTCTAAGGGAGGGGAGGACACGTTTTCCACTTTCTACAGTTCCCCTTTTTTTTTAAAAAAAAAAGTATGAGTAGAAACTTAGACTTTGTTTATCCATAGGCTGAGATATCAGGCTATTACATAGACATGAGGCAACTGTGTTGATATTTGCCAGCTCACTGCATCATTCGTCTTCCTCGAACTGGGATTTTATTCCCTACGCTCATGTGAGGTTACGATCAATTTTTGAGCCTGGCGTTACAAGGATATTGGAGGACTTGGAAGTCGGTCTGCCTGAACTTTTCGATAACTGTGTATGTAGAGAGGGTTTCCATTGAACTTGACACTGCGTAGCGTCGATTTTCGGTCCTTGCTGAGAGTCCCAGAAGCCTTTGAGTTGTGCAGGCCTTAAACTGGGGATCACAACCCTTTTCGGCTCGATCTTTAGTCACATTCCAGTCATTGCAGCTCCAGGAGTGTCCGACTGGAGGCGGACACCACAGAACAAGCATGCATTGGTCGAGTCGCTGAACTCATTTGAGCCCCAGAAGAACTCGGGCTCGTCCACGGGTGCTGGATTCGAGCCCGAATTGCCCACGGGAAAACTCAGCAGCTCCGCATGATATGACAGAAAGATCCAATATGATATTGCCAGATTTGCAAATCCTTGATTTGAATGGTCTGGCAGACATGAGCACGAGGAAGGACTTTTTTTGACTGGACTGCACCTTCTGGGACTCGAGTCCGGCATTGAGGAATCTCCGCTAGCCCGAGTCTCTCTCCAGACTCGACGCAGTTGGCGCTGGACGTCTGGAGGCCACTGTTAAGCGGGTCTCACTGTGCTGCTATGTATGCTTCTTTATCTGACAGAGGGCAAACTAATTTCAAGTTTTGCATTTGTCGCGACTTTCCAAGACGAGGATTAGACCAAAGTAAGAAAAGCTGATAAGTTCTGAGCGCGTGCGTGCGTGCGTGCGTGCGTGCGCGTGCGTGAGAGCGAGGGAGAGATCTTGATTATCCGGGATTAAGCAACGGAATCAAGGATATCTTAGTAATGAGAACTGGAGCTCCCCACAGCATTGTGCTACAGCCGGAGACACGAATTATCCTTGTGTTTGTCAAGGCAAGTTAGCAGTAGCAAAAGTCAAATATTGGTGTCGAACGTGGCCTCCTTCTTGGCGTCCACGTGGTTGCTCCTGACGACAATGGCGAGGGAGCTGCTTGCGTCATAAAAGCACACAAAGTCTTGCGAGAAACTGGGATAGTAGGGAGAAACAGAGAAGGAAAGTGATTAGCTGAAAAAAAAGACTCGTGATAAATTGTACGGTCTCTCCCCCTGCTTCTTCATTAATTCAGGTGGTATAAAACGGGGTAGGGTTGGGTAGGGGGGTGTAACGACCCTATGGGGTCTTGCGCGCACGATAAAGCGAAGGCAATTATGCTGGAATGAACAATTATCATGGGGGAAGGAGAAGAAAGCTTAAATGTTAACCACCGACCAAAAAATGGGAAGAGAGAACGTGCGCAGAAGTATTAATTGGCTCCGTGGTGCGTGCAGTCGACGTGTGACTACGGTATCAAGTAGGTCACGTGCATATATTATATAGTATAGGCGGACCGGCCCTTATTGGAGCGTGTGGGCGAAGAAAAACCGCACTGTTCGCGGTGGAAGCATCGTACTTTTTTCGCTATCGTTGTTGGCACGCGACATTAGAAGACTGCAATTTCCCCCCACAATTTTGCGTCTGTCGTAGGAAAAAAAGGGTCCTGGGGGAAAAAAAGGCACCAATAAAGAGAGGATTCGGTCGCGATTGGTTCTTCCACGTATTTGCATACCTCTCATACAGTGAAAGCTCGATTTCCCTGAGGTCGTTTGTGCGCCAGTACAACATTGTGACATACGTATAATATCTATCTATCCATACATGTGGGGGGAGTCCTGTGTGCACAATCAGGTAGAACTTTTTAACGAGCTTCTTCCAAGTACTTTTTATATAAAAAAGTCGGCCAATTGCGAAGAAAAATTTTGGGGGAAAGTTTCCAGAAGTCGTTGGTGAGGAGGGGACATTTCTGCGTGTGCTGAACGATTGTAAGCACTAGATGATGTGAAGACTAATCGCAAATTTGAGTGCAAAGCCTTTGTGCGCATGCGCGCTCGTTCCATTTGTGCACGCGTGCGTTGTGCAAAAAAGGGTGGAGGATAATAGCTAATCCATCTCAAGGCTTCCTCCCAACGTGTCCGCAAAGAAGGCCAAACTTTCTTCTTTGGCAATTTTTTCACTTTTTTTGCCCCGTTATGAGTGGACGAGGGGGTTACGCCTTTCAAGGACCACCGAATTAATTCCATCTCACTTATAGTAGATGGAGTCTCTCCTAAGCCTCGGCTAAGGCCAGCGTCACTGCATTAAAGTACCCCCTCCTCCCGAACAAGTAGATGGGGCGAAAACATCCGTTCATTTCTGGGGCTCCAATGTTTGGCAGTGATGGGGGGGGGGGGGGGAGGGAGGGTTGACCCTTGGTCCCTCAACCAATAAAAAAACGCGCTGGCTGAGCAGGGGGTGGAAGTAAAAACAAAAATTTTTAATGTCCTTGGTCCAAATT
>JAAUXU010162408.1_pt1 | contig 10169 bp, 2 predicted proteins | sample 7278151 | NCBI WGS metagenome assembly JAAUXU01 (sample SAMN14350113, study PRJNA611818) | marine sediment metagenome | isolation source: surface marine sediment (1.8m) | place: French Polynesia: Moorea | collected 2018-08 | reverse complement strand
TGATTCCCCCCCCCCAAAAAAAAAGCATCCACCCACGAGAGCGACAAGACCCGCGCCCTGGACCAGCTGAGATCAGAGCTCGAGCGGCGGTGGGAGGCGGAGAGGAAGGCGCTGGAGTCGCGGCTGTCCCGGGTTGAGGCGGAGGTGGCCGAGAAGGAGGGGGCCATGGTGGCGGCGGTAAACGCGGCGGCGGCGGAGGGGGACCAGAAGGTGGATAAAAATATAATTTTTTTCATTAGCCCCTTGTTCTACCTGAGCTAGCTCAAGGTCTTGGACTTTTACTACAATTGGGTTTTCACCTCAGACAAGTTGGAGATCCTAAATAAAGCATCCAAATGGTTCCTTTCTGTGTGGTATTCTTTTATTAACTGAATCAGTCTCTGTCTTCTTTCACATAAAAAATCTCTCTTGCTCTTCAAACTCTCAGCTCACACATTTACAATAAATAATTCCCCTCCACATCTCTTTCCTTCATCCCTCATCTTCCTGCCCATCCGGAGCTCGCGGCGCGATATTCTCCCCCGGTTCGGCGTGTTACACGTTGACGATGTCGAAGACGAGGAGGGCGTAGGAAATCACGGCGAATATCAAGAAGGGAGGGAGCAATTTCGGAAAGTAGTTTTATATTCTCGCGCAACCTTTAGGACAAGTGAAGGGGTGTGACCAAACATAGGAACAAAAAAAGCGCCCAATGTGGGGCTAAACCACGCTGAAACGATAAGCATAAATGGGGAAACGAAGGAAATTGTGACCAAGTGGTCACTACCGATTACGCGTATTTGGAGTATTCTGAGTCTTCTTTCTTCTTTGTTTTGACAGCTGCTTTTGTTCTTCTCTGCCTGTCTCCTCCTGGTGTCGTCGCACGCCTACGGGGTGACCATCGCGGCCGCGGCCGGGGGCGGCGGTGGCGGCGGAGAGGAGTCCTCGTCCGGGCCTTTGTCGAGGGTGGCCTGCGCCGAAAGGTGGCCCTGGTTCTCGGGGAGGGCCAGGAGCGAGCGGAGGAGAGCCATGGCCTGCAACACGGGCATCTCGGTGAGTGTGTGGTAGGACACCGGTACGAAGGTGAGGGGGGCACCCTGCGGGTAAGGGTACCAGCCCCAGCAGAGGGAGGTGGCCCGGTTCCTGGCGTAGTGGAGCTCGTCCGCCACCTCCTCGAAGTCCGCCCTCAGCGCCTCCATGACTTTTTCATCTCGCTCGTCGCATCTATCCTCGGGCCCATGGCCTCGGCAGTGGCAGAGGGGGCACCGACGGAGGGCGAACGGGCACACCTGCGTGTGGTGGGCGGCGTTGTCGCGGCACCGGCGGTAGTTGCAGAGGCGGCGGCTTGGGGCGGTGCGGACGTGGTCACGGTAGTAGCTACAATTGGGTGAGAGCCCGCCGCGAATGTGGCGGGAGCAGTGTCTCCCGCCGCAGAAGTCGCACTTGGACTCTACCACCGGCTGGGACGCAAATTTGTTCAGGAACCTTTGCTCCGCGTTGAGGTGAGGCTGGTCCAGGCGGGTGCGGTCGAGCGCCTCTCCCGGGCGGCAGCGGATGGCCATGTCCGACGGGGCGAGCTGCAGGTGGCGGTGGAGGTGGACAAAGCCCTTCCTGTCGCCGGAGCCATCTACACGGCGGAGCAAGCCCATGTTCTTGTCCAGCTTGGGGGGAGTGGGTGGAGCCAGTCCGGAGCGGAGCGTGGCTGGGCCCGGCCGGGCGTTTGCCGCGGCCGTGGCTTCCCTCGAGAGCTGGGCCGCGCTGTGTTCGACATTGAGCAGGAGGCGACTGCGGAGGTCGGCGTGGCAGTGCTCGCCAGGTGCTGCTGTCGGAGGACGCGTCCCCGCGAGCGCATGCAGCGCTGCCGTGGTGTGGTCGCCGACGGTGAAACCACGGGGAGGCTGTCTGGGTGGTGGAGGATATTTAAAACCCGCCTGGGTCTTCTGTGGTGCCTTCTCCGGCGTCCGGCTGCGGCGCCCCGCGCCTGTGCGCGCTCCCGGGGCCGAGTGGGCTCGGGCCTGTGTCGGGGAGCGGCCTGGAGGTGAGCGGGGTCGATGGCGCCCGCCGGAGCGGTCGCGGTCGCGGCGAGTCCGCCCTGGGGATTCCCCACGGCCGGTGGAGGTGCGTGGAGCGGCGGAGCTGTTGTCCTCCGTCTTCCTCTTCTTGTTGGGCGAGCCGGAGGAATCCTCGCGGCCGCCCAGGTGCACCTGTTGGGCATCTGCCGTGCGGATGGTGACGGCGCCGGTCTTCAGGATCTTGACTGTCCTGGAGTAGTTGGAGGTGTAGTAGCCTGGGTGTTTTGGGGAGGCTTCCTCGCCCAGCTTGTCAACATCTTTTACCAGTTCTTCATCTTCTATTTCCAGGGGAACTTCTGCTTCTTCCTCCCGGTTCTCCTCGGCGTCGGGGACGGTGACCGCGGCCGCGCCGGGGTGCTCGAGGGCCTGATCTCCGGCAGCGGGGGCGGTGGCGGGCGCCGGGTCCTTCTCGGCGCCGGACTCGTCCATGGCCTCCGGGGCGTCCTGCTGCAGACCGGAGGTGGAGGACTGGGGAGTGCCCAAGTCCACCAGGGGAATCGGGGTCCGCGGGATCTCCTGGATGGACGGAGTCGGGGAGGCCGGCGGCGCGGAGGCAGCCGCAGGCGGGGGGTCGGAGCTTCCGCCGCCGACAACCGGAACCTGTACAGGTACAATTGAAAGTGTCGAATCTTTTGGGGGATTTTCCCGCTCAGGTTCCTGGACTACCTGTTTAACGGGCCCCTGAGGGAAGAGGGCGTCCTCCCGAGCTTGGTCTAGCCCGCCGTCGGAGGAGCAGGGCCTGCCATACTGCGGGGAGAGGACGAAGCCGCGGATGATGGCGGCGAGGGTGCCCTCGCGGCGGACGCCGAGCACGGTGTCGTAGAGGAGGCCGTGCTCCACCAGACGGAGCACGAAGAGGAGGGGGCCGGAGGTCTCGTAGTACAGCACGAACTTGGAGGACGCCTTCAGATGCGCCTCATCCGGCACCCGGTACCGAGGATGGCGGGTGGAGGGGAGCCCATCCTTGAAGGCGCAGCCGCCGACGAACTCCCTGAGGTCGTCGGCGGTGGTCGGGCGGTGGTGGTACCCGACCGCGAACGTCAGCTGCGCGGCCAAGTCCTTCGGCGCCGGCTCCCTTTTGCACGGGATTAACCCAGTGGTCAGGAGGTACGAGAAGATCTTCTCTGTGTCCACGTACTGATGGACAACCGAGGGAAAGATTTCCCGGCGGATGCTGTGGCTCTGGCCGCTGCCAATCAGCAGCACATCGGGAGCAGAGAACCAGGACAGCACCTGCCCGGGGAGTGGGAGAGGACCCTGGCGAAAGTAGCGCCGAAGCGAGGGAATGTGGAAGGAGGCGACGTTGCCGCGGAACGTGGCGATGTTGATCCGCTCCAGCTCAGCCTTGCTGCCGAAGGTGAAGTGGAAGCCGAGGACGGGGACCAAGGAAACGTCGGCGGCGAAGGCGGAGGAGATGAGGTCGTCCCACCCGGCGCCGGTGGCCACGTTCTTGAAGGAGCGGTTCTGATCCTCCGCCAGGGTGTCGTTCCAGTAGTGGCGGAAGCGGAGGATCCTGAGCGCGGCCGCTGCCAGCGTCTGGGCGGACTTGGCCGCCTCGGGGAGTTTCTCCACCGCCTTGTTGTATAATTCCCCCTTGCGGGCGAATATGTCGCTGTGGAACATGTTGAAGACTTTGATCGAGGGCGAGATGTTCTCGGTCCAACGGTCAAAGGGGAATGAGACGAAATGCGCGGGAAAGTTTCCTTTTATAGGTGCGTCGGTTTCCCGGCGAAGAGGAGGCGGGGGGAGTGCCCGCTCGCCGCCGTTGCCGCTGCTGGACCAAGAAGGAGGAAAGACGAACCTCCCGCAGCGCGGAGGGCGAAGATTTGGAGTACTTTTATCTCGCCGTGGAGCATCGCTCGCGAGATGAAACGAGGGGAGGGATCGACGAGTAGAAATTTGGGGGAGGCCTAATTGAAATTCCCTTCCTTTCAATTTATCCGAATGGCCTCCCGTTTTTGATTGTCAATCTTCTTTTGCAGGTACGAGCAGCGCAAGGGCGCCGACGTCGCGGCGGAGGACTCGTCCGTCCGCCAGCCGTAGGTCCACAGTACGAACTCGGCCGTCTCCGCCCGGATGCACCGTGAGAACTCGTGCAAGGGGCCACCTGGAGCGGCGCTCGGGGTGGAGGAAGACTACCACGTCGTTCACTCGGACGTCGCGGAAGTCGCCCCTGATGGACTGGGTGGAGGCCTGCAGGAATGGAGGTATTTCCTTCTGTAGACGTTCCCAAAACATGTCGCCCAGCTCCTGCACCTGCAGCCAGCGTCGGGCGAGCGAGACCCGCCCTTGGGCGTCGCCCTTGATTCGAAATGTGGAAGTGGGAGAGGCGCCGTACAAGAAATGGCTGGGGGTGAGGGGAATATCTTCCAGTTCGCCCCCCAAGTAGGTAAGGGGGCGGGAGTTGAGGATTCCCTCCACGATGGACAAGGCAGTTATGAACTGCTCCAGGGTCACCGCGCGGGTGTCGGGCAGCACGTGGTAGAGGGCCCTCTTGGTTGCTCCGATCAACCGCTCGAAAACACCACCGTAGTGACTGGCGTAAGGAGGGTTTAATTTCCAATCAATTTGGGGGTGTTTCGACCGTAGGAGTTCTCCTTCTCTCCTGAGGGTCTCCCAAAGATGGGACTGAAGATGCCGCGCCCCCAGGAAGTTCGAGCCGTTGTCGGTCACCACCAGCGAGGGAGCTACTCCTCTCGTGGTCAGCCTCGTCCAGGCGGCCAGGAAGGAGTCGGTGCTCATCTCACTGAGCCATTCTAGGTAGACTGCCCGAGTCTTGCAACAGGTGGCGAGGAGAAGGTAGTGCAGCTCGATAGTCCGGCCTCTCTTAATCCGGTAGGGGCCGGCGCAGTCCATGGCGGTAGTGACGAAGGCCACTCTTTCGTCGCCCGGCTGGGGGACCCGGAAAGAGGGCAGCAATCCCTGTGGGGGACGTGTTGGGCGAGGGGCCCGTCTTTTGCAGGGCACGCATCCTTGCAGAGTTTGATAGACGGTTCTCCTTCCCTGGGGGAGCCAAAACTTCTCACGGAGGAGGGCCAAGGTGAAGGCCGTGCCACCTGCGTGGCGGCCTCTCTCCTCGTGGAGGTGGAGAATGAGGAGTTTGGTGCCCCGGTGGTCCCTAGGGAGGTAGAGCGGCTCCCTTGTATCTCTGGGAAGAGCTTCCACTTGGTGGAGTCTGCTCCTTCCCCGCAGGAGGCCCGCCTCGTCCTGGACAAGGGGAAGTTGGCGGAGTCCAGCCTTGGCCTTATCCTCAGGGGTGCCGTGTTGCCACACCTGCAGGGTCTGCACCTGCATTTGGCCAAGTAGGGCTTCCACCACTCGTGCTTCGGGTACGTTTCTCTGAAGTACCACCCGATACTTCCAGCGGAGTATAACTCGCGCCACCCGTAATGCCTTTTGCCAGCTGCCCCATCGTTCCCAAGGGAGAATCTCCGTCGGGAGGGTCGCCTGTTGTTGTTGGGTGAACACCTGTTCGAGGGTTTTGAGTTCTTTTATTGCCTCGACAGGTTCTCCCAATCGGGGCGCTTGCGGCCAATGGTCTTGGGCTTGTAGGAGGTAGGGTGGTCCCTCCCACCACAAGCTGGAACGCCCCAGCTCCGCTGGGGTCCTGCCCCGAGTGGGCAGGTCCGCCGGGTTTTCCGCAGTGGGAACCCAGCGCCAATCGGACAAATCGGAAGAGGACAAGATTTTTCGGACACGATTGTGGACAAAAGTTTGGAGCCTACGAATCTGGTTGCGGAGCCAGAAAAGGACGTTCAAGGAGTCCGTCCAGAAGAAACTCCGGGCCAAGTTGCCCTTGTAGTGGAGACGGACCTTTGCGGCCAAGGTGACCGCCAACTCCGCCCCCAACAGCTCCAATCGGGGAACAGACTTTAAAGCGCCCGGGGCCACCTTGCCCCTGGCCATGAACAAGCGAACTGAAACTCTTCCGTCGCAGTATCTGACTCGCAGATAGGAGCAGGCGCAATAGGCCTGTTGGGAGGCATCTGCAAAGGTGTGCAGCGTAACCTGTTCAATTGCGCCAGGTAGTCGTACGCAGCGGGGAATCCTCAGCTGGGCCAAGAAAGGGAGCTGCGCCACCCACTTGATCCATCTTTCCAAACGGCAAGGTTCCACCTCCTCATCCCAGCCCTCCACCTGTCTGGCCACTGCCGAAAAAATGCACCTGGCCACCAGAGAGAAGGGAAGAACGAACCCCAGCGGGTCGAAGAGGCGGGGGAAGAGTTTCAAAATCTTCCTCTTGGTCCACTTTTGCTCTTCCTCCAGCTCCATCTGGAAAGAGAAGCAGTCGTTGTGAGTGTTGTAGCGGACGCCCAAGGCCTTCAGGCGTTCCCCTCCGTGTCCGCGGCCACACTGGGCTACTTCAATGAGCTTGTCAATGCAAGCGGAGCGGGGAATGTCCCTCAAAACCTGTGGGTCGGAGGCGGCACACTTGTGCACTTCCATTCCTACCTCCCCTAGTATTTCCCGCACCTGCCGTAGAATGGAGGCCGCTGCTTCCACCGAGTCGGCCGAATCCAGAATATCATCTACCAGTGTGGATTGAGCGATGGTCTCCGCCGCCTCCGGCTTGGAATCTCGGTGGCGGCGAGCTTGCTCCCGCAGGGCATAGATGGCCACGAAAGGGCTCCCTGCGTTACCAAAAACGTGGACTTGAAACATGTATGCTTGGGGTTCTTCTGTTGGGGAATCTCGCCACAGCAGACAATGATAAGGTCGATCTTCTTCCTGCAGACGAATGCGGAAGAACATCTTGCTGACGTCCCCCGAGAACCCCACGAGGCAGGATCTGAACCGGAGCAGCACCGAAACCACGTCGTTCATCAACTTGGGTCCGGAGAGGACGTACTTGTTGAGCATTACGCTGCAGTCCATCACGACGCGCAGCGCTGTGGTCAGACTCCCTGGCTTGAGCACTGGGAAATGGGCCAGGAAGTGTCTCGCACGTTCCATCTCCACCGGGAGGAGGAACTTCTGCTCCTCCATCTCCTTAAGCGCGGCAGCATAGGCCGCCTTGACGTCGACATTCTTGAAGTACTTGCTCCGCTCCAAACTCTCCAACCGCCCCAGCGCCTGGCGTCTGTTGAGGGGAGGACGCCCTCCCCCGGGTTTCCAAGTGCAGGGAAGGGAAAACTGGCCGTCCTCCATCTTGCCACGTTCCTGCATCAGACGTAGAAGGTACTTCTCTTCCGGCGCAAGTTCCTCCCGCTCGGGGAGTTCCTCCACCTCGCAGAATCTACGAACCAGCCGATTTAGTTCTCGGTCGGCGGGCTCGCCACGGTTGTGGAAACAGGAGGAATTGTTCCACACCTGTTCCCCCTGCGGGCTCTGGACCTGCAGCCAGGTGTGGTTTTCCAGTGGAGTGGGCCGCCAGCCCGCCGGGAGTGGGCCGGGCACTGTGGGGCCGGTGACAGTCCAGCCGAGCGGAGTTAATCTCGCGTAAGGTTCCCGTTCTCCTCCTGCGCGTTCCTCCAAACCAGCATGTAGATGTGGGTTGGCGTTTCCCAACAGGAGTTGGACTCCTCCCACCACCTGGGCCACTGGGGGAAGCTCCAGGTCCTGCAGGTGGGAGTGAAGATGTTGTTGTTGACGCCAGTCCACTGGCTGGTAGGAGCCAGCCGGATTTTTCATAACTTGCGCAGGAAGTACTCGCACCAGGCCGCCCCCGTGGCGGCGAATTTTGATGCTAGTAATGAGGGAGTTTTCTTCCACCGTTCTTCCCCCCACGCCCTCCGTCACCGTTTTAACATGGTGCCCCTTTAATTTTAGTTCACGGGCGGCCGCTTCCCCCACCAGGGCGGAGCAGGTGCTCCCGTCGTCCAACAGGGCGTTGACGTAGATTTCCTTTCCGGAAGTGGGGTGGCCAAGCCACACTCCGATGGTACGGAGGGAGACTCGGTGTTGTTTCTCCGCCGTCTTGAAGCCGTACTCGGAGGCGACTGCTGCCCCTTCCGGATCTTCTACCTCCGGGGGGAGATCCTCCGCCCCGTCAGGAGCGCCGTCCTGGCCCACGAGGGTGTGTTGTCCACCACCCGGCGGCCTTCTCCCCGGTGGGCCCTCCCAGCGTGCGCCGTGGAGCAGGACATGATGGGGCCTCCCACACTTGGAGCAGGTAATCCGCAGTCGGCAGGAGCGGACGTTGTGGCCTTCCTGAAAGCAAGTGTAGCAACGGCTTTTAGACATTAAAAAATCCCTTCTTTCCTGTGGCGCCATTTGCAGGAAACGGGAACACTTTCCCAGCCCATGTGCCTCGGCACAGAGGGGACAGCGAGCTTGGCTCCGCCCTCCGCCCCCCACGAAGCAATGGCCTCCAGCAGTGGCTTCCTCCTCGCCCAGGAAATCTTCCTCCACTTCCTCCCACCCCCCCGGGGCGTCGCTCCCCAGGAGCACCTGCTGCCGATCCAAATGGCCAGGTGTTTCTCCCTGGGGTCGGGGAAGTGGGGGCTGACGAGGTGGCCAAGGGTTTCCCCTGCCACCCCATTGTCCGGGGCGCGGAACTGGACGTGGTGGACGTGTTTGCACGGTCCAGCTGTGTCGGGTGAGCGTTTCCACGTTGCGGTGATCCTCCAGCTGCTCCCCCACCCAGGAGTGGAGAGTCTGGAGACCCCTGCTTACCCCCCTCCTCCGGACCCAGCCCAGATATTTTCGTCCGAACGCCGGCTCCACCTTCGCCATCAGCACGTGGTAAAAGGAGAGGGACTCGGCTTCCACTCCCCCATCCTGGCTTCCCCATTCAATGAGGAATGTGCCCAAACGAATGTGGAGGGTCTCCAGCGTCTTGTGATCCCCTTCTCGAATTTGGGGTAGGGCGAGCAGAGCCTGCTGTCTTACGACCAGCAGGTTGTCTTCCCCTCCGAAGGTGTTTTCCAACAACGTGATAGTAGCTCGGTACCCGTCCGGCGTGCACACAAGGGAGGCTTTGATCTCGCGCATTTGAGCCGTTCTCCCCTCCAGCGTCCCCATCAGCACCATGATCTTCAGGCTGAGGTCTAACGGCGTGGCGTGAACGCAGGGGATAAATGCGCTCCTCCATGTAATGTACTCCTCCCTGATGCCGCCGAATTTGGGTAGAGAAGCTGCCGTTAACTTCAACATGTCCCCCGGCTTGATGTCGGCCTTGCGCTGGGGTCGTACATTCCAGGGGAAGGGGAATCCATCCCAGTACTCGTCAGCCAAGTTGCAGGTGCTGGCAACGTAGGGATTCCCTTCCGTTTGCCAGGTAGGGAGAGAAGTGGAGCGGAATCGACCTCCGCTTCCCAATCCCCCCCCGCTCCCCCGGCTGCCGCTCCCTCCCCCCAGCGGGGCCGCGTCCTTCTCGTCCGGGGTGGTTTCGGAGAGCCTGCGGAGGCGGCTTTCCACGTTTCCGCCGCCGTTCAAACCGGCGGCCGCCTCCAGCTTCTCCTTCTTCCGCTGAGCGAGTTGCACCGTCATGTTCAGCTCGGTGAGTCGGATGTTGGCCGTCTGCTCCAGCTCATTTCTTACCCTATCTGCAACTCTAGCCAAGGGGAGATCCTCCACCTCGGCGTAAATGGTTTGCAAGTCGGATAGGAGATCCTCCATATCAATGACGGAGGTGTGGGGGTCCCCAATGACTCCCCCAGCCTTCTCCATGAGCTGGTAGGCGTCCCCAAGAGTTCGCCGTGCGGCCTGGCCCACCTTCTCCCTCTCACTGGCCCCCTTCTTTCCGCCGGTGGCGGGCCCCTTCTGGTTATGTGTCCCAGAGTTCTTCCGCTGATAAGTGCGGCCCCTGGTCCTCATCACCCCGCCCTCATCGGCGGCGTCGGGGGTCCCGCCGGCCACGTCGGGGGCAACAGCGGTGTCTCCTTCCGCTCCGCCGCCAGGTCCTGCCGCCGAGTTCGTACCCGGGGCGCCCGCCGCTCCTGTTGTTGCGGCGGCTGCGGCGGCCGCGGCGGCCGCGGTAGCGGCCGCAGCATCTGCTGCGGCGGCCTGTGTCGAACTGCCTGGGACGGGGTTTGCGGCCGAGTCGCCGCCGCCCCCGTCCGCCATCCTGAATCCCCAACCGGCCTCAAGGTCGGCCCGGTTGGGCGCCAAATGTTCTACCTGAGCTAGCTCAAGGTCTTGGACTTTTACTACAATTGGGTTTTCACCTCAGACAAG
>JAAUXU010049922.1_pt1 | contig 10169 bp, 9 predicted proteins | sample 7278151 | NCBI WGS metagenome assembly JAAUXU01 (sample SAMN14350113, study PRJNA611818) | marine sediment metagenome | isolation source: surface marine sediment (1.8m) | place: French Polynesia: Moorea | collected 2018-08 | reverse complement strand
GGCTGGGCCACTCCAGGACGTTGATATGGTTCGTCCTGAGCCATGCCTTCACCCTCTTTGCAGTGTGTTTGGGGTCATTGTCGTGCTGGAACACAAAACGTCACCCCAAACGTAGCTCACGTGCCGAGGTGCGGAGATTTTCGGCCAATATCTCCTTGTACATCACGCCATTCATCTTCGGCCAGTCACGGCCAGTCCCTGAGCTTGAGAAGCAGCCCCACAGCATGATGCTCCGACCACCATGCTTCACTGTGGGGATGGTGTTCCATGGCTTGAATGCCTCCCCCTTTTTTCGCCAGATTGTCTTTTTGGTATTGTGGCCGAAAAGTTTGATTTTTGTCTCATCAGACCACAGTACTTTGTCCCACTGGGCACGAGAGTCACTGACAAGCGCCCGGGCGAACTTGAGGCGCGCCGCCAGGTGCCTTCTGGACTTGAGCGGCACCTTTTGTGGGCGATGTGCAGTCACCCCTATACTGCAATCATGCATTCAATATTCCTGCTGACCTTTGTATCTATATGGAGGGAAACAGTAAAGTTGACTTTGTTCTCATTGATAGTCTTGCGCAGCACAATGAAGATGGAAGGGAAGAGGCTGATACCTAGATAGTCATCTTTGGCACTGACACTGCTTACAAGTCCAGGCAGAGGCATCAGACTGGATGATGGATGCTACTGTCAAGATGAATCCTGCCCTGTTTTTTCAGCTAATGATCATCAATGCACTTTACCATGGCCATGTAATTGCATGCTTACATGCAATCATTCCCAACAAGCAGGAGGGCTCCTATGATCATGTCTTGATCATAAGCAAGCCTTCATTGGCAAATGAAGACAGCCATTGGTGACTGGAGACCTACTCAGGTCACTTGTGACTTCGTGCTTGCTGTGGTACTGCAAAGAGTATAGCCTAGGGTTGAGATTGGTGGATGCTACTTTCACCTTTGCCAGGCAACTTGGAGGAAGATGCAAAAACTTGTCCTTGTCACATCCTATCTTCAGGATGAACAGGCATGGCCAGAGGTGAATATGCTTCCTGCACTGGCATTTTTTCCACCTAATGTTATCCCAGTGGCCTTTGATGCTCTGTTTGACCATGTTCAGGAGAGTTATATGTGTTTTTGAAGGCAACTACATGGAAAGAAAGCCTGATAGAGGCCCTTGCTGGTGACTGCAATTCTGTATTAATATGCGGAATGTTCATTCCAGAAGTCAAGAGGGAATTTTCATGGGCAAATAATGCCCTAGGAGGATTTCATAATGCCTTCCAAGCTATGTTTGACAGAGTTCATCCTAACTTTTGGAGATTTGTTAGGGGTCTGAAAAGGGAGGCAGCCCTACAGTTGGGCCTCCTCACACAAGCTTGAGTTGGAACTGATCCTCCCTGACAGAAGAAATATGCAAATATATGTAACTGACCAAGGAATCTTATCCAGTGACACAAAAGAGGTATGGATGCTGATGAATTCCGCCATAGAGTTGGACACAAGATATATCTCTATGTTTGAAGGGAAATCTTTCATTTTTGGTTTCATGCTCATCTGTTGCATGCCCTCCTGGTACGACGCGCATTCAATCACATGCTCTTTTTTGTTGACTTGATGTTTCAGTGAATGCTTATTTTGTGCATGCCCATTTGTGGCATGCAATTTTACCCTAGGCTCTTCTGTCCAGTCACCCTTTTCTTCACTCTAAGCACACGGGGCTGCTTGACTAAGAGGACCAAAATGGCTCTTTACGCCACGCTAAACACTCTGTCCTGTGGGGCAAGATGGGGTGAAAGGGCACTTGACACTGGACGCACTGGACTGTTTGGCTGAAAGCCTGGACAGGTGCACCCTCACTATGCCTCAGGGCAGTTCAAAATTGTTAGTTGCTCTGAAGAAGAAATGAATAAGCAGTCCTTCAATCGGGGCTGTGGAGAGATTGTTTAACAGTGGGAAATTGGTCTCCAGGCAAAACAGGCACAGCTTTGAGGATAAGATGCTTACAGCCGAATTCCTCGTAAATGTTAATGTTTAAAAAACTATGAGAAACTATTTTTTGTGTTCCGTCGTGAGTGAGACCATGCATGAGGATGAAGCTACTTGCTGAGGCATCTAAAAGGCGCTGTATTTCGATTTTATAAAAATGACTGCTGCTCCGCGTTCGCCGATCTGATTGCCACCACCTGATCGTTGCAGTGCCTTGTTTGTTAGAATGCCCTGTACAATTTGGAGCTGAGGCACCTGGTGTTATGGTTATTTTAAGACCAAACTGAAGTCTACCCGGCACTGTGACTGTCTGTCTGTCTCATAGAGAGACAGACGGACCGTTCCTCACATACCTCTCGTCTGTCTCCACATCAGTTCTGCCAAGTCGCAGAGACGCATACCATGGAACAACTGATGTTAACTAACCTTGGGCTTTTTTGCTGCCAGTGATTTCAAGATTGTATTTGATAACGGGAGGCAGTTGCTTGCATTTGCTGGATATTTGTAACCTGGACTTCCTGTACTTCTCAGTTGGCAAACCCACTCTCACACCCGAACCCGGGCCCAGATCTGAACAAATCAGGACTCCGCTCCTCACCACCACCCCAAACCTCTGCTCGGGAGATATGCATGGGCTCAGGGGGGAAATGTGTAATTATCGAGTAATGCGGGAACAAAGAAATCAACTTTTATGATGGGAATAGGGGCAAAAGGCAGGGCATTAAAAAGCGATCAAATGATAGGTGATTGGTGCACACGAACATGCAAACTAGGCACAGCTGGATACCTCACATGCACTCAGCGGCAATGGCGCAGAGCTGTAGCAACTGGTGTGGACGGGCAGAAAACGCTGAGTTATTCGACGGATACATGACAGTTACTACGAATTGGGCATCACACAAAAAAGTGAGTTATGGTGACCTCACAGGGTAAAACGTAGCTTCAAGCTAGTGTCAGGCTGCCTAGTGAGAGCATTACTTCAAACGGTACTATTAACAATGATTCATCATCATGTATTAATAAAGAATAACGTACCCATTGGCCTTCACCGAAACGAAACACCCAGAAGGAGTAGACAGGTACGGAAACGAGGATGAAGAGAATGTCGAATGCAGCCAGAGCCACGAGGAGCTGGTTGAAGGTGTGTTTTCTCAAGTCCTTGGACGCCAGAACGACGGCAATGGACGCGACGTTGGCGAGCAAACCAATGACGCCGAAGGCATTGAAGAGCATCCCCGCAAACCACCACTGCATGGCGCCGTACACTGACTGGTAATGCTGCGGAATTGCACGCGTTTATAGTAATGGGTGAGCGCTACTCATCGGGGGGACTTAACGTTAGCTGGAAGATGAAGCAGCTGATATTTTCGAGGATTCCGAAGCTGAAACACGATTAATTTAAATTCCTTGAACAGACTGAGTTAATACTCAGTCGGCACGTATACACAAATTTGTTTGGTTGATGAAAAAAGCCTTTGGCAGATCAAGGCCTCATTCTGCTCACAAATCTTCTTCTTGAGAAATTTAGGGGCCTTATGTTTTTCTTTTCCGTAATCTCCTTAATACGCACCAGTCCTCAAGGCTTCCCAAAAGTCTTCAATAGGTCTTAATACTTTAGTAGCGCAATTGACTTCATTTTCTTCAAATATCTTCGTAATGGTAGGAGCATGATGAGTGCTTATGACATCTGACCAGTGATGACTAATAATACCCATAGTGACACCTGACTCATAATCTAATAATAATGGAGCATCAGTCTGTCTGTCTGTTGTTGTCCGTCACCACCTAGATCTCAGAAACCACTGGGCTGATCTTGACCAAGCTTTCAGGGATGACTAAGGACTACAAGGGATGAAACGAGTTTATGTTCTCAATCTCCTGTCTTTTTCCCGCCATTCTTTTTTCAAAAACTGGTTGGATTACCAAATAAACTACAGTTTTTGACTAATAAATTAAATTTCTTATATAATACAAATATGACAAGCGCCCCAAATTTGTGTAATAAAATTTCTTTCTTAGCTGGATCGGAATTGAAAAACTAGCGAAAAAAGATCCCCAAGAGCCCGTTTCGGCTAGAATTATCAATAATGATAGTTGCCGTCAATGCAATGCTCCTCTGGAAAGGGTATCAGATGATCCTGGATGATATGTCGTTAAGTTGGACCACTGACAGACTTTCTGGGAGGACAAAAGGCGAGTTGAGAATTCCCATTGGAGAGATTGCAATCCAATCCAGTCGTGTGTCCCAGTCTTGAACCCGCACATCTTCTGGAACATCGGTTATTGGACCATTCTCTGCCAGTAAAACCCAGCATTCCCCGGTCTTGGACGTTATTCAATGAGAAAAACTTGCCCTTGGTCAGCGTTGACAATAACATCATGTAGTGGTGTTCCACATCTTTCAGGCTCTCCATCTGCTGTGTTGCAAGCAGTCGTCCAATGGTGATTGCTTTTTGAAAACTCTATGTGCCATCTTCTTCATCAATATTTTTGGCTCATCTGTGTACCAAAATTGAAGGCTTTGGTCGGCATAAATGGTGTTGATCCGGTACAAAGCTAGATCTCATAGTGATAAAGACACAAAAACGTGTAGTTCGTACTGACAATTGCTAAAAGGTTCGAGAGCGGCATTAGTGACAGGGTGTGGCAGACAGAGAACAGCACTTAAACTTTGCACCTCAGAATCGTGTACATGTATTTGAAGTGGACTACGGATATGCGCACCGGGTGAATAGAAGTTACCTTCTGTTCTGTTTCGTACAAAAGTTATATTTCAAGCCAAGCAATATTAAGGTCAAGCATCAGCATCAGCGTCTGGAGTTGCAATGCAAGCATAATTAGATTGGAATCCAACGTGAGGAGGAGGATTAGAGGTAGACTCAGTGTAGAGATGGGTCAACCTCATCATGATATAACACCTTCTTATCAATGCAGGCTCCCGTAAGCGATGCTTGCAGGAAAACAGCACACAATGTTTGTAAAGCAGCAATATGCAAAAAAAGAAGAGGCCTTAGACTCGCTGCTCCCTGAAGCAAAAAACACATTTTAGGGGGCTGTTTTGATGTCACTCAGAAATGAGTCACTGAGATTGGATTTGCCTCCCTTTGCTTTTTACGCCCTGTAGATGCACGAATTTGCATGTTTTAGTGCATTAGGGATACAAATGTGGGAAGAAGAGGTGAAAATTTCACTCGCTCTAATCTTTTTGAGTAAATGAAGACCCTCTCCTAAACGAAAAACCAACCCAAAATTGTCAGCTATGAACTGATGATTGCTGCCATGAAGATAGCTTCTGGCTGGCTGATCTCAAAGTTACATACGTGTTTATATACATATACATTATAATATGTATCATGTAAGACACAATGCATGTAAGGCACAATGGCTGCATTTACGTGCGTGTGTGTGTGTGTGTGTGTGTGTCCGGCATATGACAAACTCTACTCCGTCCGGCGTAAAAGCTGGTCACTGAATGCTTACCAGGACAGCAGTTAAAATAACCACAAAATCATGCACAGCTTTTCAGTTACAAAGGATATTTCATTTCTGCTTTTTGTTCTGTGATCTGCACCGGGAACTGCAGCGATTAACAAAAGTTTCAAGCTCTTAATGACGTGATTAAGCTTTGAGACGCTTTTTACTCTTACAAGTTTATGGGTCGGGTTTTCGTATAGGAGGGTCTTGAAATAGAAGGAAAAACGTTAAAGTCATTTAAAAATTTCACTTGAAGTAACCCATCTTTCTTGTCGACCTTTCTGTGCTCTGTGCTCATTTAACGGCAAAATAGGAGTGCAACCATTTCACCATCTTGAGTTGCCCCCCTTCTGCTGATAAGGGAGACAGGTGTAAAGGTGAATGATAACTTGTTCCATTGTGTCGTGAGTTGCAAACATCGGAGAAAAACGACAAGAAGTCTCTATAAAGTTACGAAAAGTGTCTTAAATTCGTAGAAATATTGAATTTGTTTGAGTGCCTATGACGCGTTGTGGTCTGCAAAGCGCTTAGATGTTTTCCCCAGGCTGGGACAGGGGAAAAGTAGGACCCAATCCAGGGTCACTCCTTTCCTCTACTTGGGCATCAATCCCATGCGGGGGACCCCAAGACAACAAGTGCCTATGGCTTCATATTTTTTTTTTCCCCGACGTCACGCTTTTGAAAGATTATATTTTGAGAGCTTTTCTTCTACGAGGTTGTTGCTATGATTGGAGAGCCTGACCCTGTACGTAAGAGCTAATACTCAATTGAACATCGACGTTGACAAGAGGGCAGCATTTTAAGTTTGCCATGCCTCAAAGTGCTGTTAGACTTCCCATTGACCCTCCATTTAGAACTGTAGTGACAGGACGAAGGGCCTGGAGGGCAGCGTTTTTTCCCCGTGGAGACAACTTTTGTCCTCAAGAAGTCCCCTCATATTCACCAGGAAAGAACTTGGTGGCTCCTTTGACCAGGTCGAAGTTGGCGAAGGCCTCGGTGACGGCCAAGTCCCTCTTTTACACAGCTGCTTTAGAAGATGAGAGAATCTGTAAGTTGCTTAAAATAAAAGCAAAACTTTCTGTCGGGGCCTCCAAGCACCCCTTCGTTATTGTATGGGCCTCGTCCCTGTCAGGCTGGTTGATTACGGCCTTGACTCGTGGCAGGCAGGGAAGAGGTGTGGGAGTTGGCAGCCGACACCCAACTTCCCTCACCTGGTGACAGCAACACTTCGGGAGGTGATATTGGGAGTGACCTGTTCCCAGAGTGCCGGCCTGGGTGGTGCTTAAGGGAACACCTTAAGCACCGATACCTTAGCGCTTTCTCCATCAGGGTGCAGTTCTTGATGCTTTCTGCCACGTTGTGCAAGACATAGCAAAGGCACGAGCAGGTCAGAAAGGGGGAATCTTTTTCGAAACCTACATAAAGTTCAGTACAACTTGAAAAGTACAAAGAAGCTGTATAATCTCGTTGGTAGCCAACCAGCCACCAAAGCGGTCAAGTTCAAGCTGAAAGAACCATTCCGCCAAAATATCGTTATCATGTGTCCAAAATCGGCCGCCAGAGACAGGAGACGCTGCATAGGTCGATGAGCTTCATTTGAGGCACTCACTCCCATGTGCTGTAATGTTTGTGGCTGTGATTATCTCTGAGCACTTGGACAGTGCGTCAGTTTGTTGTGTTCTGATCCTGAGCACTCACTGAGCAATGTAGGAAAAAAGCAGGTTGGATTTGGAATGCTTGGTGGCTTGCTGACTCTCGTTTGTTTATGAATTCGGGGTTCCTCACCCACATGTGGGGGTAGCTTACACAGGTGAGACGGGAGCAACCCCGGGAGTGGGTGATGGTTCTTTCCCCGAGTGTATCGACAGACCAGACATACTCTAACCAACCCCTTGAGACTCAAAACTGTCCATATCAATGGACCTGACAAGGTCGTTGACGTTCAGTGAGCTTTGGTCAGGTCCTAGCCCTTGGAATGAGTCTAGCCGATCCTTGCCCAGAGGTGGACACACGCGCGAGGTGGATAAACTCGCCGCTTGCCACAGAACTCACAGTTTTGATCACGGAATAACCCTATGGTGGACTTATGTTAGTTCAAGCAGTTATGAAACTTTCACTAAACTGCTGTGGCTAAGTTTCATTACCGGCAGTAAGGTTATGCAGCTCTTTTATGCAGTGTAACAGAGAAGGTGAGACACTTAAAATTTGTGTGACATTGGCTAAGAGGCTTCAAATTTCGTGAAATGCCATGCGTGATCATACAGTGATCATAGAAGCCCGTAGGACTTGGTTTCCAGATTGGACTCATCCACTGCCCTCGTGCCACAAATACCTGTATTCCTCCATCAGCTGCAACAAAGAAACATCATTCAACCATCATAAGCATGAGCTTCTGAGACCATCTTCTGCAAGGAAGTAGAGGTTTCATTAACTTGACCACTTTGGAGGAGAAAATGGCCTTTCTCCTGAGCGAGCAATTGCACAGTACATAAGGACACACAGAAAAACTTTGTGTCAAAATTAGAGTGGGCAAATCTGCTTTCAGACACTTTCCTCCTCCAACTTCTTCTTTTCCCCCAACTAACTTCTTTCCTTCCTCCGACTTCTTCCCCATTTTCCCTCCTAAACTTCGAAAGAGACCAACGATATCTCAACATCTAATAAATCAAAAACATCAGTTGATACTTTTCAAGCCATTGTCTTCTCAACTATGTGGGGAGAAAGTGGATGCTCCTGCAGTAAAAATGCATTGAAGTTTTTTTTCTACTTCCTTTTAAGTCATGGTCTTAAAAACTGATGCTCATAATGTGTGCTTGACCTTTTTTTGTTGCAGCTGATGGAGGGGCATTTGTAGGAAGAGTCCAACACCGAGTATAACTGACTTCTGTGATCACTGCACAGGTTACTAGGTTGCCGCAGGTTACTGCGGCAACTAAGTTGCCGCAAACATAAGCTGCCTTTGAAAGTGAGTGGCATTCAGAGCAGAAAGTCTGATAATACCAGACTTGTGGATGTGATTGAGGCATTTTTTCTGTGATGACCATACTGTGAAAACAGAAAATGGAAGCTGGCCTTGAAAATGCGCCAGCCGACCCCTTGGGCTGAACTGGCCGGTCGGGGCATACCTGTCAGCACTGCTTGACTCGCATAAATGAAAAAAACAATATCTACCCAACACCGCCTTTGTGTTCTAATTGGTTCGTCCACGCAAATCACCTTCAGTTCAGTGTCCACCTTAGAGTTCTCTCCCACCGGGGAAAAGCCAACTTTGAACTTGCTTCCATTATCACTTGAGGTTTCTCCTGTTGGGCAGATACTTCTATGATTATTTCTATCAATCTTTTTCACACGTAGGGCTTGAATCATGCCCAACTTAGCCCGGGTCTACCAGTCAATTGGAAGTTCAAGGTTTCCGCTCTCAGGCATTGGCCGAAATTGAAAGTCCCCATGCGGACCGAAATCGGTGAATAACTCTCTTCGCGTTGTATTGCTTCAGTTGGTAACAGATTCGTTGGGCAACAATTGACCTTCTCAAAGATACCTTTTTGTGACTTTGTCTCTCGTTTGCAGCAAAGCAAAACGTCTACTCTAGTGTGTTATTGTCAGAGTGGCAGGTTTTTCCGTAACTTGTTGAGGCACCTAGATGCTCAAGATGTCTGGTTCACAGATGGACTCACACAAAAACACCAATCTCAGGGTCTTGAGCACAGTAGTCAGTTGCATCTGTTTGTAAATACCATCCTTCGTGTACAGATTTCTGGGGGCTTGACTTCACCCCATGTGCTGTGCTCAAACATCAGGGGGATTTACTCCCCGGGTCCCCCAAGTGCTAAGTGCTAGCATGTGAAACCCAATCGTCTTAGGCAAAGGTTGACACTTTGACATGTAAACGAAATGCATCGACGACAGTCAGGTCATGCCCGAGAAAAACCTTTACGTTAAGGACTGTACATCAAAAGCCGCAGAAGAGTCTATTGCAAACCCTCAAGTGCTGATGCTCGTGAGATTCTAATTGCTGCTTTGCAGCCTCACTCAAACTGCTGGAAAATATTTGTCAACAAATCGAAGGATTGGTCTTTTGCTCCCTTGATAAACATCTAATGGATGGCAGCTGAAGATTTAGCAGTCACATGCACACTGTCTAGTCTTTTGCCTCCAGTTCTTGTCGCATTTCATTTGTCATCATGGAAAGTCGGAGCATGAGAAAGTCCACCAGAAGCAACACTACGTCAGAGAGACGTTGTCGAAATAAATTCTTTTTCACTATCAATGGCAACAGCTTGTTGAGATGACACACGGTTTTTTGTCTTTGCCAAGAGAGCTTTTCTGTGTTGGGTAGATATTTGTTCTTAACAAAAGCCAAAGCAGCATCACAGTGAGCTGCCTCATAGTCATTCCAGATACTCCAAAAGGTCTCTGTGAAATGAGGTGCAAAGAAAGTGAGGCAAAGAAGTTGATAGAAACTAGACTGAGACGGAAATATATGAGGAAAACAAATTGGGCCAAAGTGTTAGGACATTGTATTAGTCATACTAGGACCTCTTAGATTAAGAGAAGCGCTCATGTTGAGTTTGGAACACCTTTTTGGTGGATGCTGCCATTGTTCACTGCAGCTTCAGAGTGAGCTCTCTGAATTTGCTGACTGATTTTGCTGTGCGTTTAAATCTTATGGTCGTGCGAAGCTCACACGTTGCATGTGGCTACTGCATAACTTTTTTCTAG
>JAAUXU010113434.1_pt1 | contig 10170 bp, 10 predicted proteins | sample 7278151 | NCBI WGS metagenome assembly JAAUXU01 (sample SAMN14350113, study PRJNA611818) | marine sediment metagenome | isolation source: surface marine sediment (1.8m) | place: French Polynesia: Moorea | collected 2018-08 | reverse complement strand
CCCCCCCCCCCCCCCCCCCCCCCCCCCCCCCCCCCCCCCCCCCCCCCCCCCCCCCCCCCCCCCCCCCCCCCCCCCCCCCCCCCCCCCCCCCCCCCCCCCCCCCCCCAGGACGGGCATAAAAACCTCTTAGGAGAGGATGATCGGTGTTTCAAGAAGGCAACCCCGACCGTGCGTGCGAGAAGGATCTCCAACAGTGGCCTTGATGAGGCAGTTTTGAGGCTCAGACGACTAAAAATGAAAGAAAAGAAAAGAACCGCCCTTTTTTCATCTTGTCTACTCGATTTTTTTTGAATATTTTACCCGGGAAAGCGTTTGGTCTTGGCGGGAATATCAAGTCACTCAGCATTTGTGGCTTAACATATGTTGGGGAAGAGTTTTCATGCCTTGACCAAAGGCAAAGACTTGTTGTTATTCTATTTGCTTGGAGAAAGTAAATTCGAGCGGACCTTTTTTTCCCAAAGAGGAGGGAAAAATACACTGAGAAAAATGTCTGCGCGGATTAGGCCTAGGCCTAGCGAGGCGTCTCCTCCAATCAACAGCGCCAGAATTGAAAACTGAGCAAAGTCGCTAAACTCCTCTTTTTCATTGCCACGCGCGCACGCGCGCACGCGCAAGCAGACGCAGACAGTCACTTTAAATAATAGAACACTAATGCCTTGTCCCACTTGTTCAAGGCCCCAGTTCTGTTGTGTTCGGACTTTGCCAAAGATATTTTGACCTTTAAGGCTCCTTTTCACTGGCACAAAAAGACAGTGAGCCTTTAGAAGACGAGGCCGAAGTTCATTTCTCTGGGGAAATTAGCATTTAAATTACTCACCTGAAAAAAAGGTCAAATTCCTCTTGTTCTTCCTCATTTTGAATGGAATTGCGTCATTTTAAGGGCCTTTTTACCCGTGCATTTTTTCCCCCTCCGCCGGCCTAATCCTCCAGGCCTGTGCAAACCTTCCCTTGTCCCAGGCTTTTCCATTAGCAGTCTTAAACATATAAACACGGGGAAAAATGAGGGTGGGGTGAGGGAAATTCCCGACATTCCCAACGTCCCTTGGTAGATGCTGACAAAAGAAAAGTGTCACGGAGGGCTTTAAAATTATGAAATTTTCGACCCAGTTTTTAGCAACTTCCTACTTGATTAAGTCCGTGAGGAAACGAGCATTAAAGCAAGGTCACAGGTTCGATGCCACCTTGTGTGCACTGTTCTGTTAGGGACAGTGGAGTCCCAATATAATCTGTGCACCCGGAATCGACGCTCTCACGAGCACAAAACTCGATTCGATTCGTTTATCAGCAGATCATTCACCGCTTAAAGATGTCTTTAAATCGAGAAACCACTGTACGTGCTTGGTAGCTACTACAGTAAGATTTCACCTGTGTGAATCTCGCACGAATGATGAGTGGTCTCGTCATTTTGGCATCTACATTTTGGCACGCGCGAAATACGAATTTTCAAGGCATTTTGAAAGGTTGAATGAGTCAAGGCATTCCGTCCACTTGAAGGCCACACTCATTCCACAGTCACTTCTGCGCAGCTCAATGAGGCTCGTGTTATGCTCGGAAGTGGCCTTGAGCGGTCTTGGTTGGCCTTTAAGGCTCGACCACTTTTCGCTACAGCTTTGCTTGGTCACAAGACCAAGGTGCCAAATCGAGGGGCCTCCTCCGGTTGGAAGTTTCAGCCTCAAGGTCGCTGTCCCGTAACGTGGCCTTGGAAAAAAAAAACCAACCAGACTTATTTATACAATTTCCTCCTTCGTCAAAATTATTATTTGTCAAAGTTTGCAATAGTTTTCATAAAAAAGAAAGTGTTCCCAGCACAACTTCTGACAGATCTTAACTGGAGCTTGATTTTTTTTTTCAAACAGACACCGATAAATTTTTTTGGCATTTCCCTAGTGGTTCCTTGTTATTCATCTCTATTTCTCTTGCTTTTGCCTGGCAAATTATTGGCTAGAGACACATTTTTGCGCGCGCGCGCGTGCGCCGAATGCCTGATCACGGGTAGTGCAGCACTTTCGTTTACGTGTGAAGACTTCTTCTTCCTCTTCTCTCTCTCTGCCATATATTTTATCTTCACTGCCAGCTTCTTCCCCCATATTTAGGCAGATTTATGCGTGTTTCTTGTGTGTTATGCCTGCGTATGCGTCACAAGATGGTTGGTAAATTCATCTTCTAAAGAGGAAGCTGCTCTGTGTGTGTGAGAGAGCAATTTCTCTCCTGCTCGCACGCCATAACTGCCATCAAATATGAGTTTTTGCACTGAGAGAAGTGCTTCTTACCAAATGTTTCTCGCTCTGTTTACGCACTGTGCAAAATAGTCCAGCCCGAGTAAAAACGATACTTTTGGAAGTGTTGTTCATTTGGGGTAGGTGGGTGGGTCCTCCACTCCATCGAGTCGGCCTACACGCTTTTGGGCCGGCCGATTTGGCTGCTCAACATGGGTCGAGTGTGCCAATGGGGCAAAATTTAAGAGACGCAAGAACACTTATGTGTGTGTGATAGAGAGAGGACACATCTTTTTGGGGGGGCTCTTCTGCTCTTGAGGAGATTAAAACTGGTAGGAGTGAACAGGTGGTTCCTTTAGCCACGCAGATCTACGTCGCTGTAACCATGGACGTGGGCGGGACGCGTTCCATCAGTCGTAGGAGGGTGCATCGTGTGTGTACATTGTGCGAGGGTGCACGATGTGCGACACTGTGTGTACTGTACACGCATGCGCAATGTACATTGCTCGTTGTCTCGTGTGTACATTTCACTGAGGTTTGTTTTATTGCTTCTACACTTTATCGTGGGTACATTGTTTTACTTATACACTTTGTTGCGAGTGCATTTTATTGAGGCACATTTCATCACATGTACAGTTCTCATTGGAAGTACACTTTATTGCGAGCGCTTTGCATTGCGTGTACATTCTGGTTACATTCTATTTCGTCCAGTACATGGGTACGTTGGCAACCGAGAGCAGAAGGAACCCGATTGACCCATTCGATATATGGCGACCTTATCTCCAGAATGATTAAATATCATTCATTCTCCAGTCAGTTGTGCAAAGTTGATGGCTGAACTAATTTCGAATGAATTGTGTATTTTCCTGCTGTGCACCTCTTCTGAGACTGGAGGGATTCACCTGTCATTGCTTGCAAAAGTCATCTGCGCAATCACTGGCAAATCTGCAGAACTGCACAGGACGAAAAATTTGGTGCATTTCTCAGGGGGGGAAAAAGTGCTCGCGTTTCTCTTGGACAATTTGCTTGGTTCTTTGTCATGGCCGGAACCGCACAGAAGTCTGTACCAATATTATGTCCTGCCCATTTGGGTCGATTGGACATGTCCTTGCTTCATTTTGAACCAGGCTAGAAGACGTCGGAAGGTCTGACCAGTAACAAAATGAAGGGAAAAGAAGAATATTCGAAATGAAGGCGAACGCTTGGACACTCACATCCAGACCAAATATTCAATGACCCATGACATCCTGTCAGGACCAGGTCCAAATGATGTGAGTGCAGGCAGGCATGCTGTTGTTATAGATGTCCTGGGCCAATAAGGACGTCGCGCAACGACAAAATGTATTATATTGTACATGCATATACATATATACAGTCAATATCAATGCAGCCAATATATACATTTATATATAGAGAGAGAGAGACTGCACTTATTGCTTCCGGCCTGAGCCACAAAGAAGGCGGTACCGGGACTGCGTCGAGGCCCTCGAGTTTGCCACCAGATGTCACTTATGTGTGACTAACACCAAGCTTGACATTCCTCAACACGGCTCTCCACGATCTCTGTGTACTTATGCGTCAATATGAATTTTGCATGGGCCTGGCGGAAAAGCTCGTCTGGCCTCTTCGCTGGCCTCGGCCACGACAGCAGAGGATTTTCGTCAGTAGCGTCCATGCTGTTGTCACCGCAGGCATTCACGGGCGGACGGGGTTGATCGTATCAAGGGAGACACGGCCGAAAGTGTGTGTGGTGTCCGTTTGGAGGCCACACAGAGGCTGAAGGCGACCTCATCGAGGCCCAAGTTGTTGATGTTTGAACTTGACAGTACATTTAAGTGCATGACGAGATGCGATCACATTGGAAGGTCTCGAGGCTGAATGGGGCCGCATCGACGGTTGATGACTTAACTTTAAATCCTAGTGTTTCACCAGATAAGATCGTACTTATCATTGAATATCTGTTAACAAAGTCAATCTACGGTTCGAACAGCTCCTCTGCCAGAAATCTTAAGTAATGGACGATCCTATTTTGAAGTCAGTTATCTCATCTGCCCGGTAAGTGCGTGCTTGTCCTTAAGTACAAGCCTTAAGCAGCCAATAAATTGGGCCCCCAAAGATTTCCAGGGGTCTTCTCCGCCTATCCTTTATCAGTGCTATCATCATAGACTGCCAAGACCTTAATCCTCGACTGTGTGTGTGTGTGTGTGTATGAGAGCGCGTGCCCATGTGTGAGAAAGAGAGGCTAATCCCGGATCCAACAACACACACTAGCTTAGGACAGGCAGAGCAGGCACTGATAGGCCTATTCTCTTAGGCCTGTCTGCCTGCCTACTCTGGCCTCACTACTATAAATGCGACACATCCACCTCATTATCGGGAGCGTGCACGTCTAAATTTCTCAACATTCTCAAGACTGGCAATTTAGGATCACTTCTGTACTCTTTCCCTTCAAAGACCTTTTTTTTGCAACAGATTAGCATAAATTTAACATCCCCCCCTCAATCCCCCACCCCAACCCTCCTGTGCTTTCCCCTCCTTTCATTTTTCTGGGGCTCTGAGCACGCACAATGTGATTACAAGAGTTAAGGCCTATTTTTTTTTCGAGGTTCACTCTGCCAAGACTCAACTTGTGGGGAAGCGAGGAGACATTTGTCGGAAGCTGGGGGCTTTGTTGTAGCCTCCAATCTTGCCACCAATCGCTTGTCAGAGTTACCAACTTTGCGTCACGTGTAAATGGATTATCATCGTTATGGCAATTGTCGTACAGTGCGAGGGTGTCCCGGAGGCCTTGTGAAGAGAGGTCCTCTTGCAATGCGTAGAAGGACTTGTGGCCTCAGACGTCAGGGCCGTGATGCTCCAGGACCATGTTCCACGAATGATTGTAGCTGTCTAATGCATAACTTTGTTCTGTTTTCAGGCGCGTGTGTAGGGTCCACTCTTCAGGCCCCTCGCTTCATAACACCTCCATCTGCCTCAGGGTCGATCGTGGCTGAGGGAAGGACCAAGATTCTCCAATGTCAGGCACTCGGTAAACGCTGCTCACCGTATTCTACATTGCTAGACTAAGCAGTTCGATTCCTAGACGCGTAGGCCGAGATGCTAGAGCCAGAAATAAGAGCCATCTTGTGGCATCTGTACACGTGAAGCGAACGTTTCCTGTGCAATTCGATCGACTGTAGTCCAGCCTGGCCAGAAAGCAACGTGTTTTTGAACCTGAGCCTCTGCATGACAAATGTCTTCATTGACTTCTACAGCTCTTTTCTTCTTCTCCACCAGTGAGTCCTGGCGGAAAATCTGTGCTGGACAACGAGAGAAACGTCTCTATCTGCCTCAGCCTCTGCTGTGTGCTTAAGAACTTCCTCCTCATGCCCCTGACCTATAAAATACAGGAGGAAGAGAGAATTTTTTGGGGTGGTGGTGGGGAAGCAAGAGCAACTGGTAGCTTATTGAAGATAAAAAAGGAGCCTTTTTTGGAGGGGGGGGGGAATTTGCTTGGCTTTACACTATTGGAATTGGTGCCACAAGATCAAGGAGATAGAATGACCAAAATGGTGATTGGCAAATTAGAAAAAGGAAAAAAAAGTCTGTTTCTCTCTCTTTCTTCCAAGTTTAGATTAGCAACACAAACACGAGAGTCCAACATTGTACAGCTGTGGGATGTTTTGTCTGCGAAAGCCGCTTGTTCACTTTGTCCTGAGCTGCTGCGCAGGCAGTCAGTTGTCGACATGATATGTGTGACACGGTGCGCTCGTGGTCTCTCTGGACTGACAGACAGACCCAAATTTTGAGCAGTCACTGTGTTGTTGGCTCTTCAACAGCAGTGGAAGTGGTGGAGATGTTCTGGGACTCGGGTAAATGTAGCTCGAGTACCAAGAATGACCAACTCGAACGCTCTTGCACGTTCCTTCATTTGGTTCTGACTTTAGCGGAGATTCTTTTTTTCTTGTGCGAACGACGAAATAATTTTAAATACGTACAGAACCTGATCACTGCCCTACACATTGATGGAGCAAAAGTTTCAGAGCCACCGCTGCTGAGATTCTACCGAAATTTTAAAGATTTGTACCAATTGCATTACCTTCATTTTGTCAACTCGAATCAAATGAATCAATTCTAGACGCTTTGGAGCTCAGCTCCGAGAATAGCAACATCAGCAACAGCAAATTTACTAACTTTGGAGTTCACCGGCTTGGGTCAACCGTGTGTGTATAATAATGGCCACCTATGCATTTATGTATGTTGTCATGTAGGCTTTCCTCAGCCCGAGTACCGCTGGATGAAGGACGGGGCTTTCTTGTCCGAGTACTCGTCCGAGCACTTCTATAAGATCCAGTCCGTGAGGAGAGAGGATGCAGGGGACTACCAGTGCTACGCCAGGAACAGCGTGGGCACCATCGTCTCGGAGAAGGTCCCGGTCACGGTGGCATGTAAGTACCAGGAAAAAGGCCATGATAAGTTGCGTCACATATTATATAGTCAAGAAGGACGTCATTCATACCATAAGCAACACCCTAAAGCTCCGCGGCCATTCAAAGTGCCCTTTTATGACACGCTCCAAATGGCTACGGAAGCCTTGCACTACTTTTAATCCATCGAGTCCAACTCCGTCACCAAGGAGGACTTGACGGCCTCCAAGCTGTGCACGTCCTCGGCAAAGAAGCACCAATTGTGTGTTGAATGGTGGCTCTTCATCGGCCTTGATGACACGCTCCAAGTGGCCACAACTTCTAAATCATGGAGTTCGACTCAGTGTTCAAGGACGTCGTCTACAGCATCAGTAACGCCATTATCGCTCATAGCATGTGCCAGAACCTCCTGGCTGCCATGTGCACGGCCAAGATGCCTCGTGAAGAGTAGCATAAGAGCTCTGATGCCAAACTGAAGACAACTTTCGCACAAGCATCCCTCTTCTGCCTGCCTTTTTTTAAGGCATTCCCGTCCTTTCATACGGTTCTTTCATACTTCATCGCCCCCATTTTTGGGGGCTCGAGCAATTAACCCGTTCTTTCTCAGGGGTGGCCTTGGATTGCGGTTTATGTGCCACCAATTTTGCTCTTGGTAAATGGATGGGCAGGGGCGTAAACGCACCTGGAAGCACACCTTTTGTACACCCCTGAAGATACCTTAGCTGTCGGTTTAGAAGAATGAGAGGAAAAATGCACCGTGAAAAAGGTTTTCTTCTCTGTCTCAACAGACATGTCAAATCTGGGGTGTCCCAAATCGGTCGGAAAAGCGATTTTTGTCCCTCTTTGAGAAGTCTCAGGCCCTGCAGCACAGTGGACGCCGCTTAGCAGAAGAACTACGAGCACCCACTACAGAAGACGTGGTTCTTCCTCGTCGCTGCCATTGTTTGGCTCACACGTCCGGCCTCGCCTGTGCTTGGAACATGCGTGATTTGTCACAGCTTCACTACTTTGCGATCGTCTTGTCTGGCAAGTGAGACTTTGGCTTTAGCAAGTCCGAATTCACCGGTTCCCCCGGGGGATCATGAACCAGTGGACCTCGACTGACTGGAGGCGAGGTGAACTCGATGGAGTCGCGTACCGGAGACTTGGGTGGGTGCCGGAGACTTGCTGGTCGTGGCTGTCGCTGTAAGCGGCGTCCACTGTAGTGGCAGCAGCGGATGACGTGCAGAAGAGGTTGTTGCAGCCCTGCATGCAGAGGAGAAAGGACCATTTTTGTGCCTCCTTCCTGCATGTCAGACTCAAGGGGGCACTTTTATGAATCTCGCAGCGCACTTTAGTTTCCTTGGCATCCTGAGACTGTCAGCTACTTCCTCAATATTTCAACAGAAGGATGAGGAAAGTGAGAGCTTGCATCCAGAAGCACTTGAGCCCACATGTGTGGCAGCTCTGACTCCACCTTGGGCGGATCTTCAGGACATGAAGCTGCATGCAGTGATGATCAATTTGGGACCCCCAACAACTCTGTACAGACTCTATCCGATTTCGAGACTCTTCAATGTTACTTAAAGTGTGTTCAAAGTCATTGCCCAAATGTATACAAAGGGGCATCAACTCTGAAACAAACAGTCAACCTTGTGAAAAGCCATGAGCACGACGGCTTTGAGGTCATCAACCCCAACACTGTGTAGTCCCGATGGAGCAGGGTTTGGGGTTAAGATGTGCCGTTTTCCTGCTTGACAACACCAAAGTCCTCCATGGTGCAGGTCCTCTCCTTCTTGTCCGTAGTGTTCTAGGTGAGGTTGAGCCTGTCTCTACTTGACGAGGTCCAATTTCGCCATCCCAGGCAGTCAATTTTGCCACCACTGTGAGATGTCAATTCAGAAGCTGTAGCTTCGTCAAGGTCTAGATACGCAGATGTCCATGGCGTAAAACTAGAGGTATTATTTGTCATTTAGCCTATGCTACTCGGCATCTCATGTTAGATATCATTCGTAGCCGCATTATCTGACGTCACCGTTAGGTAACATTGAATGCACTTTCGATATCTACTCCAAACAATCCTACTGTGGCTGGTCAGAACCTCTGAGGACTGCCCATATTAAATGCTTACTGGGACCCTGTTTAAAGAAAGTCTTTTCTTCACCTTCTCCACCAGACATGTCGGCCTTCGAAGAAAGCATCGGCCTCGATTCGTTGAGGGTCCAGGTGGGCCACGCGGCCGTCTTCCCCTTTCCGCCGCTGCCGTCGGTGCCGCCGCCAGCCGTCAGCTGGCAGTCGGAGGACAACACGCAGCTCTATGGCGACAAGTTTGCCGTCACCAAGGACAACGCGCTCGTCGTCCTCAGCGTGGACAAGGACGACGAGAAGAGATACAGGTAAAAAGACGAGAGAGTTCTTTTTATGCCTTACAAAACCAGAATGATTGGTAAAGAAAAAGAAAAGAAAAGGCTGCTCTACTCTGCTACGATAAATGCAGGATGTCCCTATTTACACCGATTGCAACATTCTCTTTCTTTGTTTTGAGTTCACAGAGAGATGCTGGCATGATGGAATCTCAAGGCGAAGTCCACTGTTTTCGTCGGGAGTAACAAGATTTTCTTTGAGTTTCCCTCTTTTTTGAGCTTCATTTTGAGGAACTGTAAACACTTTCTTAGTGTGTACGTGTGCGAGTGGGCCTTGGCAGGCCTGGCCTATCTTTTATTTTTTCTGTCTGCCAGCAAAGAAGAGTAAAATGCAGACGAAAAAAAACCCGTTTTTTAGAAGAAAGATTCGTTTCGAAAGTAAGGAAAAAGCAAGTGTCGGCTCCAAAGAAGCCTCTGAAGTCCTGCCCAGAAATACACACTTTACACACGCATGGTCCGCGCTTACACAGTTGGACCAGAATCTGTAGATGACGCATTTCACATATTGAGCAGTGGTGGCTGCAGAGCAGCAAGTTGGCATCTCTCAAGTATCTGCAATTCTGGCTTGGCAACAGACTCTTCTGTGGCTTTAGGTGTAGTATTTACAAATGGTAGTCACGACCCCGAGGTTGGTGTTTGCATGTGATGATTGGTTAACCAGATGTGTTAAGCATTCCGGCATCAGCTGTCTCCACGTAGAGTCACAGGAGGACCTTTGACTCTGACTTACTCAAGTATAGGTTAAGATCGATGTACCTTTGATTACTACCGGGTGCATCGCGGCAGTTTGTCCATCTCAAGGCCTTGATGAACATGGCCCTGTTGCATGAGTACCCATTGACCAATCAAATTGAGAATAACTACAATTGTAGACAATACACCTGCAAACAAAAGTGCAAAATTTCAGCTCCCGTAGTTGAATGTGGGCAGGTCCACGGCCATCGCCATCTGGACTAGGCAGAGGGGGCAGAAGGAGACCAAAAACTGGCTGTAAGGCAAGAAGGAGGGGTCGGATGTCTTTTTCCCATTAAATAAATATTGTGGAGCATTGTTTTTTATGTAATACGCACCAATTTTTAATAGAAAAAAAATAAACTAAACTAAACTACAACAAAAATAATTTTTAAACAAAAAGTGGCTAGAATG
>JAAUXU010107777.1_pt1 | contig 10170 bp, 10 predicted proteins | sample 7278151 | NCBI WGS metagenome assembly JAAUXU01 (sample SAMN14350113, study PRJNA611818) | marine sediment metagenome | isolation source: surface marine sediment (1.8m) | place: French Polynesia: Moorea | collected 2018-08 | reverse complement strand
AACCTGTCATTTCTGCTGGTAGAGTCATTTTCGCCATTTTTCGCCGTTGCTCCGGATTTATCGGAACTCCGCTTATTCCGTCCAAATGGTCCCGGTCCCCAGTGGATGTTGCAACCGGAGTCGACTGTACTGTATATATACACAGTAGTCCATAGTGTGTGTGTATGTTATGTGTGTGCGGTGTGTGTAGGTGGGTGTGTATACCACGGTACCACCGCACACTCGAGCTCCTGAAGCCCAACGTAATTAAATTCGGCAACTGCTGGCGCTGTTTCGCCATCTCTGCTTTACTACCCGGTACAATGGGTGGAACGAGAAGCTCTGTGAGGGTAGTAAATGGGATATTGGAAAAGGAGTGAGAGAGAGAGAGAAACTTACGATTCTTTCTCCTGGCCTCCCTCGTGTTCGGGAAACTTACTTCGGTGCTGCTGCACGACGTCGCCGCCGCCGTCGTCGTCGTCGTCGTCGTCGGAATCGGGGTTCCTATCGGGCCTGCCAAAACGGTCGTAATTGGCGAGATTCTCGACACTGTCGGTCTCTGCCTTCTTCCAGAGCCTCATCTTGGATGTGCCTAATAATAATAGTAATAATAGAAGGATTCTTTCCCCCTTCCTTCTTCACTGCGTTGCTCTCGGGCGGTGACGTCACGTTATCAAAATCGCGTAGCCACGATAAGGTCGGAATTTTAAGCAAACAAGGCCAGGGAGAAAGAGGAGTGATGGAGATAGGAAAGGGCAGCTTTCTTAAGGTCAGTTTAGATTGGCAAATATTGGTGGCACCTGCGAAAAACAATTCCTCTCGGGCAGTCACACATGTGTGCTTCTCTGATGTTGAATTCTGGTGATCTGAGATTCACAGGATGAAGAACTTCTTGAGCCTGACCTTTTCCGCCTTGGCACGAGTGGCCCTGCCGGCTCACCTGGGACGTGATCTCCTTAGTGTCATCAGTTCTTGACTGCTGGATCTGCTGACGCGTTGTGACTCGAAAAGTTAGGGTTGCCCAATGTCAGTCGATTTTTGAGTTGTTTTGTACTCGCGTTTCTTTTTCGAGCCAAATACTTGGTGCAGGAATTCAGCATCACCGTGCCAGAAACCTGAAGGCAAATGTGTGGCAAGAAATCTGTATCACTGGCAGTCATAATGTTTGCCGCACAAAAGAAATATTTGCTGCAATTTCCGTGACGTCACTTTTGTGTCGCAACTATTTCTCAGTTTCTGCGTCAGTCTTATTTATTAGGCAAGCTGAAGAAGTGAAAATTTTGGAATTTGGCTGATAGATTTGTTGCCACATAGTGAAGATGTCGTCAAATGGTTTTGGGACGAAAAAAAAAACATTTCCCCCTGTCTCTCGTGATAGTTTCAATGTCCCCCCCCCCAGTCTTGGTGGTCCTTAAGAACAGCTCTCGTAGTCCTTAAATCAGGACAAGGAGTACCCAAACAATGATCATTTCTTTATTCTATTGGACTGGAGCGGATTCAAATGGATTCTGGCGCCGAATACAGCATAGTTTAGGAAGACTCTTGACCTTGAAACTGATCCAGATCCCCCCCACACACACAAAAAAAAACCAATTGATTCAGCCTATTTAACCTCGATGCAGAATTGTGCAAAGCTGCTGCAGATTCAGGCAGTGAAATAATTTTTCTCTAGGGCTTTTCCAAAACGTGGGAAAGAAGGGAGAGACTTCAGAATCAGAGACAGTTCAACCTATTTCCCCTCACTCTCCTGCTCTCTGCAGTATTCGTGGAGAGAGAGAAATCTTTCACATTTTAAAAATGCATGGATATTTTCCTCTCTCTCTCTAGCCTTTCTACGGAGTAAATGCCACCCAGTCGTCTCAAAAGTTTAAGCATTTCTCTATGTTGCTGCGAATACGTAGAAGTTGGCAGATTGAACGCTTGTGTAAAAACGTGGCCTGGCCTCCTTTTCGCACATGAGAAAATAAACTGGCTATAAAAACGCATCCTATCTTCTTGGCCTCTTGTAGCTTTTGTGCCTGGAACACGCGCACACGCGCACACGCACGGCCTCTGGTAGCTGTGGAACACGCGCGCTCGCACGGCCTCTGGTAGCTGTGGAACACGCGCACACGCACGCACGGCCTGTGGTAGCTCCAGGAGAGCGGAACACACACACCAACTGACGCACATGCACACCCGAGCGCAAACATACGCGCACAGCCTCTCGTAGCTTTTGTGCTTGAAACACGCACACGGCCTCTCGCAACTTTTGTGCGTACGACACACACACACACGTGCACGGCCTCTTGGAACCTTTGTGTGTGGAACACACGCACAATCACGCGCGCACGGCTTCTTGCAGCTGTTGTGCCTGGAACGCGCGCGCGCACCTCTGTGTGTGTGTGCGTACTTGAGGTATAGACAGCAAGAGAGAGAATGAAGAAAAAAACCAACTGTGCGTATAAGGAAGTACTCAACTCATCCTTTTTTAGTAGTTCTCTCAGCAAACATTGAGTAAAGGTCTTTTTTTTCATCTCGATGACAGGATCTCGATGAGAGAGAGAGGAAGGTTTGAGATGATGGCGCTCTCGAGGGATCCATGAAAGATATGTAGCTACTTTGAAAAGAGGAGCTTTTCTGCTGCCAGAAAGGCACACCGGGCAGGACGAGGCCGGGGTCGGCCGGGACGGGGTTCAAGGCGACAATTCGAGAAACGCGCGCTTAGTGTAATCGATCTGCCAGCGGCGGCGGCTGCTCCATCTGCGCGGCCGCCTCCATCGCCGCCGTCACGGCTGTGAAAACTTTTTTCTTCTTGCAGGAGAGGAAAAGTTGGAAGATGGGAGAGAAGGTAAATGCAGAGAGAGAGAAAGTAATGATCGCAATAAAACGTAACGGAGGGGGGGGGGCAGGGGGGGCTCCTCGGGGTAGGGGGGTAGAGAATGGCAGGGAAGAGTAGGATGAGTTGTGATTGGAGAAGCTGATCCCGAGGCTGCCGCCTGGAGTAAAGAAGGAGGAAACTTTTCGAATAAAAGAAAGAGGGGGAAAAAAGAGGAAACATTACTTTGGTGTTGGCGCCGCCTGGTAAATATTTGTCGTTGCAGTTGTTGCCCGGTCATCATTCAGGCTCACTCAGAGCCAGTCGTCCATGGAGCTGAGCAACAGCGACGGCGCAGCCTTGTACGCGGCCGTGCACGTGGGGTGATCTAGTGACGCTCAGCCAGTCATTACAGTGGATAGTCGATTAGTGCAAAAATCTCGAGTTCTGAAAAAATTCTGCTGCTGATTTTTTTTCCAGTAAAGGACCACATCTAGTGAGACACATCCAGTAAGTACAGGACATATTCGGTTAAGTTGGAAAGGATGAGTCAACTGCATCATCTGGCGAAAATCGAGAATTTTGCAATTTTGCGGACCCTTCACTAAATAAAAATTCAGCCATCAGCAAAAATCTTGCCCAAACCCTGAGGTTTTTGCACTAATTGAGGGCCCAAAATAGAATGTGTCCTGTACATATGTAGAGCCTTCACCATCGAGGCCACACTGTAGACTGTCTTAAGAAATACATGGGTACATATATTGTAATGTTGAAGTTTTCTAGCCTACTTGACAAAGTTAGGACGAAAATTGAAGCGTTTCACTAGATGAGATCATAACGTCGGTACGCTCGAGGCCGACGTCAAGTAAGTAGGATAGACACTATTCATACAGCCTTGTGAAGGGATTCTTGCGTGCCATCAAGATGATGTCTGGCGTGACTCCCGGCCAGAAGCCTGCGCGCGCGGGCTTCAGGTGGACGGCCGCCAACAGTCTCGTCTCGGCGGCTGACGTCGGCCGCGGCAGAATGGGGGGCGGCCCCGGCAAACGGCGCGACGGCCTCTTTGACGAAGTGATGGCTAACGTGAAGAAACAAGGCACACGGCTGCAAAAGCGTGCCAAGGAGGCCGCGGCGGCTAACGAGAAGGAGGAACGCGTCGTAACCGAGGTCTACGTCGACCAGTTCAGAGCCGCCGGTGTCTCCTACGGCAGCAGCGACATCAAGAAGCAGATGACGTTGAAGGGTCAGCAAGAGCGCGCGAGTGGCCAGGGCAAGGTCTCCGGAGGCTGCGGCGGCGCCGCTGCCGCTGCCGTGGCCATGCACATGGACATGTACCAAGAAGACACCACCAAGTCCCTGGTCTGGCTCCGCTTCGGCAACAAGCAGATGCAGCAGAGGGAGCCCGAGAGGGCCCTGATCAGCTTCGACATGGCCGCGGCCCTAGACAAAGACCAGGCGAGTGCAGCAACAAATTGATAAAGGGAAAGAAAAAGACACCTCCGGGGGTTCCTGGCTGATTGAACAAAAACAACTCTGCCTGCGCCTTCCCCCAGGCGACTTTCATGACGAGGCAGTGGAGAAGGAAAGAGACATTGCGTGCAAAGATGAAAGGCCGGAGCTATTATCAATCCCATCCACTCGAAAGACGCTGTAGTGGAAGAGAGAACGAGCAGTCTCCATGCAAAAATGTCCACTGCACTTACAGGGTGTCCGGGGTGAATCAGCACGCGTTTCAACGTCGGCCAGAATCGCAACGAGAAGCCAAAGAACATCTGCGTAAGAATGACGATTGTCGAGGTTGACTTATTCGATGTGGCGAACCTTGACCAAGTTCATCGGCTGCTCGTCAAGGTTCTGGACGACGTTGAGACACGTCTGCGTTCAACCCTCTCACCATGTCCGCTTGTACTGTACATATTTGGCTTTGCTGTGTTGCAGTTAAGAGTGGTGCTGGCGCGGTGTCGATGCCTGTTGGCACTCGGGCGCTTCGCCGAAGCCTTTTCCGGCGTGGATCGCGTGCAGACTGAACTGTGGGCGAGGGCGTCGAAGCGAGCAAGGAAGAAGACTGGCATGGTGGGCCGGAGCCACGGCAAGGTCAGCTTCGTGCTGGTCGTCAGCGACGACGCCACTGGCAGCTCGGCCGGGGACATCCTGGAAGAGCGAGGATTGCTCGTGAGTGCTGCTCTCTTGCGGGCGGAGATCCTCTTCCACCTGGGGAGGTTCGAGCACTCAATCATGTGGTTTCACAGATACACAGTGAGAAAAGATGGGGCGAAACCTACGTAGTCCATCATGGTATCTGGCATTGGTGGATTTTTGCGCTTTTTTTTCCTTTAGAGACTACGTCCTGGAGGCGAGAAAGCTGTGGTGCGCGAGGGGTTGAGCAAGTGCGAGACCGCCATTCGCAGCTCGCTGGGCCACCTCACTCTCGCTTTGTCAGTGGGAAAGCTGCCGCCGAACCTGGACGAGGCCTGGTCGGCCACGAAGCCGATGTCCCAAGAAGATCCGAGGAAAAAACAGGAAGCGGAGGAACCCGTCGAGACGATACAATCGGACAGGACGACGACGTCTTTGTCATCGTCGTTGTCAGCGGCAGCGGCGGCGGCGAAGAAGAAGAAGAAGAAGGAGGAGGAGGAAAAGAAGACCAGGGCCAGGCGACAGCAGCAAGATAGTCGGCGTCGACGTCTGGAAAGAGAACTGGATCAAGTCCTGTTGGCGAGAATGTCCACGGACCGTCGCTTCCTACTAGAGATGCATTCGGCCCTCATGGGCTCTGGCTCGGATTCGGGCCGGCGCTCTGGTTCGGTCGCCGCCGACCGGGATTGCAGGGGCGTCGTCGAGGAGGCGTTGCAGTTCATCGGCGAGAGACAGAAATTCTGGAGGGAGGTGACACCGGCGCAGAACGAGACCGGAAAGGCCATCATGGCCTAAGCAGTTGACTCCCGTGGCAAACGCATAAGGTGGTACAGGGTGAAGCGAAATCCCTTTCACACATTTATTTTGTCCTATTCCTCAAGAAGTGTCGATGAGATAGCGCCTCACCCAGTACACATGGGGTCGGTCAGATAAATCAGGATTTTGTTTTCAACTTCATCCAGATTGGTATGGGGAACAAGTAGAGATAAATTTTAGACATGGTTATGACGTGATGAGAGTTGATTATCAAATCACTACGAAATCAGGTGCCAAAGCAAGCAAAGAGGACGGACCAGGTTGGATAACTTGTCATAATGATCTGAACAGTAGCACCGTGATCAAGGCTGTCCGGTGCCTCAAGTGCATCATGTATATGACTTGTGTATGTTCACACTTAAAGCTTAAAGGGATGACCCCACAGGCCCCGGGACGAGAAGAAGAGGAAGCGGCAGTCTCATAAATCAAGATTACTGATTTATCTGAATGACCCTGTAGTACATATTCTCGACAGTACGTACAGTAGCTACGGTCCAGTTATAGAAGTAAGTTTACTTATTCGATTACAAACTTTCAAATAACGTCAAAGTACTGTATGTAATTAGGTGTGTGATGTCAAAAATGAGCACATCTTCCTGTAGAAAGTTAATTTACTTTCATGGTACCATGCATGAGTACAAATGCGTAGAAAAATTAAGTACAATTTATTTAAGAGAAGAAGACAAAATTCCTCTTGAAGACTACAGCGATGCTGAACATTCAAGAAAACCTTGGTAACACCCCGACGTTAGCACAGAATGGTCATGAAGTTCTTCGAACAAGTTGTAAGCGTATTTAAAAAAAAGTTTCCCTCTGTACAAGTGCATAAGCTGTAGCAAAGAAAAGAACCAGCAAGATCACTTGTTTGTGCCTTCGATCGACGTATAGTTTATCCCAATAAAAAGGTTGTGTGTTTGAACACTGAGGAGAGAGAACACCCTACCATTAAATGTTTGTCTTGCTTTTTTTTCTCAAGCTGTGTTAGTTACTTTCAGCTGGTGCTGCTTTCCAAGACTCTTGCACGCACAGTGTTTCTCCCTGAATGGACTCTTTTCTGATGAGGACAACCTCTCCCACCTTGCAAGAGGGGAGAGTGCCTTACTTGTGGAAAACCTTCTTGACAAATGGGAATTGATTCTAGTCAGTGACATGGTTAGATAAACTTGTCAAGAACAGAGTCATGTCTTCCCCTGAGGTTGTTCATCTTTTCTAGATAGCAGACATCTGGGTGCAGATCTTCAGGCTGTGCGTGCTCACGTGCTCGTCTGCCTCCCCGACGACGAGCAGGCTGAGTGGCAAAGTGAGAGTAGCTCATGTCCATCCCAATCATCTCAGCCTCCTATGCATGATCCCCTCTCAGCATCAGATGCTATCGAATCTAACAAACTGACATCTGATGATGAACGAGATCTTAGCTGGTGAGAAATGATGTTGATCCTAGCCACAGGAGGCTGCAGACTGTGTCCTTTCTCTGACGAACCTCTCAGATGTAGATGGATTCGAGCGCAGAGACTTGTCCAGTACAGCAAGAGAGCTTGTTCGTTCTGCAGTGCTTGGCAATCCTCAGCTTCGTCTGCATCTCTGGTCTCAGTACAGTTCGAAGGTGTGAGAGGCACATCCATGGTGTGGACTTTTCTGACCGTCACGTCTGTAGAATGGACGTTGTATTCAGTGAGGAAGAACTGACGTTCAACTAGGAGTCCACAAAAGTGCAGACTTGCCATGCATTGTTCAACGTTTAGTGACTAAAAACCTGTGGATGCCTCTGTCATGTTTTGGTGAAGAAACCAGCTGTCTGTCACGCTCAGTCTATCGCAAAAAGTCTTAGAAGTCCTGCAAGTCTCTCTGATTCTGCAACCTCTTTATTTCACCACAAGCCTTTATGCAAAACACTCTACATCCAGCAGACACAAAAAAATTAAGCTCCCTACTCACTCCACAAGGTGTTCTTGATGAGATTTAGTGTGCCATTAGGATCATAGAGTCATTTCAGAAATGTGAGAATAATTTCGGCTGACTTTTTGAACACCCTGTACGAAGTGTGCAAGCCAGCACATCACACATGTGTCATCTCCTCCATCACCTGCTCGCAGGCTACGGACAAGGACCCTTTCTGTCTCATCTAAGGATCGAATGACTGCACTGTCACACCAAGAGAGTCCCTTCTCCTCCTATCTGACTAAGCATCTATGGTGACACACACATCATTGGCCTCCAGGAGGATGATAGTCTTCATTTCTTTCAGGTACGTACGTACGCTCTGTGAGTGGCCTCACTGCGAACCAGTGAGGATGGTTATCTGTCCTGCCTGGATATGATGAAGTTCACGACTTTGTTGCTCGCAATGGTCTGTGTCACATGTATGGAACCCCTTTGAAGACCAGAGAGAAGTGGTGGACAGCTGGAGGAAGGGATAGCCTTAGATATTCCTCGTCTTTCTCTGTGCAAGCATGTCTGACAAGTGAGTAGGACTTTTCGTCGCCAAAACCCTTCTTTAGATTTGCTAGCCCACCCCTCTGACTTAAAAAATCTCACCACTGAAAGCATAGCTTGCACCTGAACTTCGCGTTGCAGTTGCTGCTGGCCTCACTCTTCTCCGCCAGGACGACAATGAAGAACTTTTTCTCCTCAGAAGGACCAAAGGATTGGCGGACTCTTCTTCAGGCAGTCGTGAATGTACCATCCACCTTTAAAGTTGGTTGCTATTATCACTGCAATCTGCCCTTTACACCACGACAGCTGCTTGTTTTTCCTTACTGAGGGAAAAGGCAAAAATGTACAGGAAAGCAAACAGTGTGCACAGCTCCGGAGTACTGTATGTACGTAGTTGAAAGTGTTGACACCATGCTTTGCCTGGAAAATGGCCTCCCTAAGTACTGTCTGGCATAAAATTACCACAGAGCAACTTATGTGGTGACCTGACCTGGGAAAAAAATTGAGGAATGTAGTATGTTTTCAGGGAAATATAGCCCATTTGCAGGGAAGTATAGCACATTTGCAGGGAAGTATTGCATGTTTCCAAACAATGCTGGCAGGGGCGTCAGAGCAATGTGAAGAAAAATGATGAGGGGAATGAATTTGTAGTTACAAAAATGGCCAGGAATCAAGTGAGTGCCAATGAGATCTTCCTGGAGTTGGCTTCTCAAAAGATTGGCGGAGTGTACCAAAAGGCCTGGTCGGACTTCTTGGCATTTGTACCCCCGTGAAATCAACTAAAAAAGCAAAAGCTGGTGACAAATTAGAAATTGCAACAATGTACGTGGGCTTTATTTTCCTCGAGTTGTTCCACATCATGTGATGGGTACTTGGTCTTATATTGCCCCCACCCTCCCATCCTCAGATAATACAGGGCCAAGGACACATCAAGTTGACTTGGATCAAACTCAGAAATAAAGCCGCACTTAACTACTACAGCGATGCTATACATAGTTAATGAAAAATATTTGAAACATCAGCAGCCATCGGCAGCAGTGACTCAGCAACCAATTTTTGACCTCACTTTTCAATGAAAACACTAGAGAAGGCGACTGTGAAAGTAAAAAAGTGCCCGTTACATGAGACACACCAGAAATTTCAGCAGCTTGGAAGCTGTAAAAGTAAATGTGAACGTTAAACTACAAACGTACATCTGGGCAAAGCCTACACACACTCTTTTTGTATTTTGAAGCTCTCCAGGCCTTGACGACCCTCGGGACGCAGGATTCATTTTGTGCATACAAACTGATGCTTACTGAGTGGTGAGTCAGTCTGAGTGACAAAATACTGTCGTCACTGCTACTTGCCAGCTTTTTACAATATAAAATTGATGGCGGAGCTCTGACTTCCTCGTTTGGATGAAGCTTTTTCGGCCACTTCTGAGAACTTTTGTCATTTTTTGTGGTTTTAAGACGACTCTTTAGGTCCCAAATTTAAACTTTTTTTCGAGCTCAGGTAATAAAGTTCTTTATAGCACACTTTTGGCCGAATTGGGCGGAAGAGCAGCACATTGTAGCACACTTTTGGCTGAATGGGCCAAGTGGGCCGAGTGGGAGGGCAGCCACTCAAGGCACGACAAACTGAAAACACCCTTACACGAGTAATTTGGGGAAACTCGATTGAAGAGACATGGAGATGCCAATATTCAGAAAACCAAAGGATCACGTTACAAAGTTGCCTCCCTGTAAAGTGACTTCATCGTTCTCCATGAAGTTCGGTGAGTGGTTTGCTCTCGTGTATCCAGCCTCATCAGGAGCAGTAAAGTTCTTCTTTACAGGAAGGCGACATATAGTTAATGCACATGCCGAGACATAGACATAAAGGAAGAATAAGACAGGATAGAGGCTGATCAAGACCTTTACTTCCTCAACTCTCAGATGGTGCTGAGAAATCCACAAGCTTGAGTGAGCTGAGCCACAAGTCAAACTTTAATCTTCCCGAGCTGGCTACAGCCAAGGGTCATTTTT
>JAAUXU010037202.1_pt1 | contig 10175 bp, 7 predicted proteins | sample 7278151 | NCBI WGS metagenome assembly JAAUXU01 (sample SAMN14350113, study PRJNA611818) | marine sediment metagenome | isolation source: surface marine sediment (1.8m) | place: French Polynesia: Moorea | collected 2018-08 | reverse complement strand
GCCTCTGCGGTTGCCAGGGCCAGCCGATCGTCGAAGGCTTTGCGGTTGTAGAGGCCGGTCAGGGAGTCGGTCAAAGCCGCTTTCAGCGTCTCCTCGAGGTCCTTGGACAGCGAGTTGATCGTCTCGGAGGACTCCTTCAGTTCGCCCTCGAGTTGGGTGCTGTGGCGGTGCATCTCCAGGGTTGCCGCGCTCAAGCGCTGGATCAGGTCGGCGAGATCACCGCTCTCCATGCCCAGCTTCAGCTCCGAGGCCAGGTTGGTTAGGCTATTCCGATAGCTGCTGGTGCTCTGGCCGGCGTCGTCCAGGGAGGAGGCGATGCGTCCGATCTCGTCCTGCAGCTTTTCGCCGGTGGCGCGCACCGTCTCGTACTGCTGGCGGACCAGGGCGTTGAAGCGCTCGACCGCGAAGCGAATGGTCCGAACCGCTATTGTTGGGTCGAGATGCCCCTTGATCAGCAAGTCCTGCGCGCCGGCGGCAACAGCCCGCAGGCCCAGATCTTCCTCTTCGTTGCCGGTCATGACCACGACCGGCGCGCGGGCATATGCCGCCAGCAGATTGTCGACGCTCGCCAGCCCGCTGGAGTCCGGTAGGTTGAGATCGAGCAGGACGACGTCGAAGGATGTCTTGGCCAGGCGTTCCAGGCCGTCCTTCAGAGTTTCGGTATGGGTCAGACGAAACTCGATGTGGTTCGAGTCGGAGAGGATCTCCTGCAGGAAGCGGGCATCCGCCGCGTTGTCCTCGATCAGGAGCGCATTGATCGCGTCGGACGTGCCGCCGTTGCTGCGGCCGTCCTGTTGGCGGATCGCTTGGTTGGCTTGCATGTTCTGGCTAGTCCTTCGGTTCTGGTTCCTGCCTGGGTCTGACCCAGGTCTGTCGAGGTCGGTTCATCCGGCCGTTCGGGTCTATAGGCCGTCGAGGCTCAGTCGGGCGGCGGCAGGACCGCCGACCTCAGCCAGAAAGCATCGATCGCCTGGACCAGCTCGACGAAGCTGTCGACGCTCATCGGCTTGCGAACGAAGGCGTTGGCGTTGAGGTCGTAGGCGGCCGCGACGTCGTCATGCGCGCAGGAGGTGGTCAGGACGATCACCGGGATTCGCCGTAGCCGGGGATTCGCCTTTATCGTCTCCAGAAGCTCGCGGCCGTCCTTGCGCGGCAGGTTGAGGTCCAGGAGGATAAGGTCGGGACGCGCCGGCTCTGAATTCGGCGCCGGCTCGGAGAGCAGGGCCTCGGCGGCGACGCCGTCGCGGGCCACCGTCAGGTGATGCGCGGCCCGGATCTCCTTGAGGGCCTCCTGCGCCAAGCGCACGTCGGCCTGGTTGTCCTCGACCAAGAGGATCTCGATCGGCCGGGCCGGACTGATCTGGAAGCTTGGATTGCGAAGGGCCATGCCGAGTTACCCGAGCTTCGGCAAGGTGAAGCAGAAGCGGCTACCTCGGCCTTGTGCCGGCTCAACCCAGATCCGGCCGCCGTGGCGCTCGACGATCTTCTTGCAGATCGACAGACCGATGCCGCTGCCCTCGATCGTCTCGCGGGTGTGCAGGCGCTGAAAGACCAGGAAGATCCGCTCCGCAAACTTCGGCTCGATGCCGATGCCGTTGTCCGCCACGGTGAAGCACCAGGCGCTGCCCTGGTCTTCGGCCGTCACGGTGATCCGCAAGGGATCTTCCGCGCGGAACTTGACGGCGTTCCCGATCAGGTTTTGGAACAGTTGCAGGACCTGGACCTCGTCGGCGCAGACCTCGGGCAGCGGTCCGCGCTCGACCACCGCGTCGTTGCGGTCAAGAGCCGCCTTCAGGTTTTTCAGCGCCGTGTCGAGGATCGCGTCGCTGTCGATCATCTCGAAGTCTCGGCCCTTGGTTCCGGCCCGGGAGTAGCTCAAGAGGTCATCGATCAGTCCCTGCATGCGCTGCGCGCCGTCGACGATGAAACCGATGAACTCCGCGGCATCGCGGTCCAGCTGGCCGGCGTAGCGCTGCGCGAGGAGCTCGCAGAAGCTGCCGATCGTACGCAGCGGTTCCTGCAGGTCGTGCGAGGCGACCGAAGCGAACTGCTCGAGATCGGAGTTGGAACGCTCGAGTTCTGCCTGCTTCTGGCCGGTCAGGATTTGCAGTCCCAGCCATTGGGCGAGCAGGGCGACGATCTCCAGATCTTCGGAGCCGAAGCTGCGGGAAGCCGGCTGCCGGGCCGAGAAATTCAGCGTCCCGTAGACCTGGCCGCCGACCAAGATCGGCGCCGCGATGTAGGCCTCGAGGCGCAGCTTGCGGTAGCAGTTGCTCCGGCCCAGCTGGCTGCTGACGACATGATCGAAGGCTACGGGCCGGCCTTGCTCGATGGTGTGCGCGCAGTAAGTGTCCTCGAGTGCGAAGCTGACATCGGGCTTGATCGCCTCGATGGGGCTGGCGGCATGGCGCACCATATAGGCCGAACCGCGGACCTCGCTGACCACGCCGGTCTCCAGGCCGAAGTGATCCAGGCCCAAGAGAATCACCTCGTCGATCTTTTCGGCCAGGGACTGGTGCTGGCTTGCCGTGATCTCGAGCAGCCGGCGCAACGCCAGCTGCTGTCGCCGCGAGCGCGTGATGTCCCGGGCGACCGACTGATACTCGACGATCCCGTCTTCTGGCCGGGCAATTGCGCGATCGGTCCATTCGTGCCAGGCGAACTGGCCGTCCAGCGTCAGGCTCTGCTGCTCGTAGGTGACCGGTTGGCCCGGGTGCAGCCGCGAGATGTGGGAGAGCAGGGCGTCGCGGGCGCCTTCCGGGAAAAGGTCGGCGAAGGCGGTTCCAAGGAGCAGCTCTTCCGGCTTGCCGAAGTGGCGGCAAAAGGCTTCGTTGACGAAGGTCAGCGTCGTGTCCGCTTGGTAGCGGCAGATCAGCTCGGCTTGGTCCTGCAGGATCGTGCGCAACCGGGCCCTGCTCTTGGCCAAGGCCTGCTCCGTCCGCACCCGATCCGTGACGTCGGTCAGGACTGCCAGCGAGCAGAGGAAGCGACCCGCGCTATCGTAGTCGGCGGTGGCCGACAACAGGACGTTGCGGACCTCGCCGCTTTTAGTGACGAAATCGCAGGCGACCTCGTCGCAGCGGCCTGTCGCCATGCAAGCCTGCAGAATTGTGTCGATCGCCTTGCGCCGAGATTCCTCCGTCAGGAAATCGGCGGAGCGACGGCCGATCACCTCCTCGCGCCGGTAACCCAAGAATTCCAGCCATCGGTCACTGACCAAGACGAGGCGGTCCTCGAGGTCGGTCGCATGGAGGATCGCAGGGGTCTTTTGCAGGAGCCGCCAGTGCTCCGCGTCGACGCTATCCGGCTGTGCAGGCACGATCGGGGCCGGAGTCACCGTCGGCTCCGGCTCCGCCCCCGGGTGATCCTCGGGGTCGAGCGCGCGGATCTTCGAGACGCTCTTCTCAGCGTAGGACATGCGCCCGCTTCTCCATACCCCGTGGCGGCACCGCCAGTTTCGGCAGGCCGTTTCGCAGGCCCGCCGTCGCGCGAACCTGTCTCTTTGGGGTAGTCCGAAGGATCGATTAATCGGCTTTATACAGGGTTAATGCGGTGGATTTCGGGATCCACGGCGTCATGAGGCCTGGGGCAAGTCCTCGATTGCCGGCGGCAGGAGCCGGGGTTCGGGGCGATTCTCCAGGGCCTCATGCACCACCCGTTCGAGATCGGCCATGCGGAAGGGCTTGGAAAGGTAGCCCTCGCAGCCGCCTTCCAGGATCTTCTCCTGGTCGCCGGACATCGCGTGCGCGGTCACCGCAACGATGGGGATCTGGCGCAGGGAAGGGTTTTCCTTGATGATCCGGGTCGCTTCCAGCCCCGACATGCCCGGCAGGCAGATATCCATCAGGATCACGTCGGGCCTGAGCGCCCAGGTGAGCCGGATACCCTCATGCGCGTCGTGCGCGATCAGCACCCTGTAGCCATAGCTCTGGAGGGTGTCGCGCATCAGGACCGATATGAGCGTGTGATCTTCGACCACCAGGACCAGGGGGGTCTCCCCCGCACCCCTGTGACTGGCTGGTCGGCCACGCCCTTCGGCATAAGGCCAGTCAACAGTCATGTTAACAAAGGTAACGATTCGTGGTTAAAATAAGGTTAAGAAAATATCTGAACCTCAACTTCTTGTTGTTGTGTATTAATCCCGTACCACGAAGTCTTTTCCGCCCGGATCTTAGGCGGTTAACAGGCTGTTAGGCGGCCGCAGGCAATCTGCTACCTGACCAACCAAGTCAGTCGCAGAGGGCGGGCAACTAATGAGCGATCGGGAGCGTCCCCAGGACCAAGAAAAAGGCATTTCGGAGATCGGCCAGGGTGAACCGGGCGGCGAGTTCAGCCTGTTCAACGAAGACGGTCCGCTCTGGCATTATCCCGGCCCGGCCCTGGTGGTCGGCGGCAACGCCGTGGTGCTGGCGGCGAACGCCAAGGCCAGGCCGCTGGTCGAGATGCTGAACGGCGGACGCAAGCAGGAACTGCGCGCCGCGATCGACGATGCCCTGGCCGGCAACAGCACACAGATCTCGCCGCTGTTGATCGAAGCCGGTCTGTTGAGCACGGAGGGCGACAGCCAGGCCCTGGACCTGGCGGTCATGCCCTGGGGCCGGGGCACGGCGGCGCTGATCCTGGGCCGAGACGTGACCCTGGAGCGCAACCTGCGCGAGGCCCTGATCGAATCGCGCCAGCGCTACAAGGATCTGATCGAGGCCTCGCACGAATTCGTCTGGGAGACCGATGCCAAGGGCTGCTTCAGCTTCGTGTCGCCTCGCGGGGCCTTAGGATACAGCGCCAAGGAGCTGATCGGCCGAAGGGCCGAGGAACTCCTCTTCGAGGACGAACCGGCGCCCGGGCCCTTCTCCACTGAGACCCCGCTGGAAGGCGTCGAGGTCTGGGTCACCCGGGCCGACGAGGAGCCGGCCTGCCTGTTGCTGAATGCCGCGCCACTATTCGGTCCCGAGGAGCGTTGGCGGGGCGCCCGAGGCGTCGCCAGCGACGTGACCGAGCGCCGCCAACAGGAGAGCGAGCAGGCCCGGAACCGAAACCAGGAACGCCTGCTCACCTATATCCTCGGACTGGTGCGCAGCGAGTTGGAACCCGGGCGGATGCTCGCCGCTGCCGCCGCCGCCCTGGTGCCGGCCTTGCCAGCCGCCGGGGTCTCGGTCTATCGCCTGGCAGACGATGGCGAGGACACACCGCACCGGGCGGCCGAGACCGGCGTTGTGATTCCGGGAGAGCTTCTGGACGAGGCTCTCGAGGAGCTGGACGGCGAGGAGATGACCGTCGACCTGGAGACCGACGACGGCCTGTTGATGCTGCATACGACGGCCCATGAAGGCCGGGTCAACGGCGCGATCTGCCTGTGGCGCCGCCTGGCCGACGGTCCCTGGAGCGACGAGGATCGTGGCCTGGTCGAGGAGTTAAGCGTCCAGCTGGGCCTGGCGATCGAGCAGATGCGCCGGCAGGAGACGCTGGAGAAGGACTCCACCATCGATCCCCTGACCGGTCTGCTAAATCGCCGCAGCTTCGAACGTAGCCTGGAAGAGCGCCTGATGCAGGCGCCCGGCGCTTGGCGGGACGGTGTCCTGTTCTACGTCGACCTCGACAACTTCAAGCAGGTCAACGATCGCTTCGGCCACGACCGCGGCGATGCCGCCCTGGTCGCGGTCGCCGGGATCCTCAACCGCTTCACCCGGCGCCAGGATCTGGCGGCGCGCCTGGGCGGTGACGAGTTCGCGCTGTTCCTGGTCGATATACCGCTGGAGGCGGCCCGGCGCAAGGCCCGCACCCTGGTCCGCGCCGCCAACCAGTTGAAGCCCTTCTCGCCGCCCGACGGGCCGGCCTTGGGCTTCTCGGTCGGCCTGGCGGTGACCGACCCTAACCGCCGCGAGACCCTGGCGGCCCTGATGAAGCGAGCCGACAAGGCGATGTACGAGGTCAAACACGGCGGCAAGAGCGGCCTCGCCATCGCCCCCGCCTGCCGGGAGGAGGATGCGGCTTGAGTGACGGCGGCGTCGGCGATCTGCCCTACGACGAGGCCAAGGCACAAATCCAGAGCGCCGACCCCCGGGTCCGTGCCGAGCTCGCCGGGCGCGCCGACCTGCGGCCCGAGATGCTCTACTACCTGGCGGAAGATGCCGAGGCCTCGGTGCGGGTCGAGGTCGCGGCCAACGCGGCGACGCCCTATCAGGCCGACGTTCTGCTGTCCGAGGACCGCGACGAGGCGGTCCGCGCCGGCCTGGCGGCGAAGGTCGCGCGGGTCCTGCCCGGCCTGGGCCCGGCGGAGCACAAGCGGGCCGAAGCCTACGTCGAGAAGGTCCTGGTGACCCTGGCCCGGGACGAGGCGGCCCGGGTGCGCCGGGTCCTGGCAGAGGCGGTAAAGGACATGATCGAGGTCCCGCGCGAGGTGGTGCAACGCCTGGCGCGCGACGCTACGGCGGCGGTTGCGGCACCGGTCCTGGAATTCTCGCCGCTGCTCTCCGAGGACGACCTGATCGAGATCATCGAGGCCGGCTGCGCCGAGGGACAACTGGAGGCGATCTCGCGGCGCCACGGCCTCGGCGCGCCGGTCGCCGACGCCGTGGTTGCGGTCGACTGCGAGCCGGCGACCGCCGCCCTGCTGGCCAACGACAGCGCCCAGATCCGCGAGGAGACTCTGGACCTCCTGGTCGAGCGGGCGCGCAAGGTCGTGGCCTGGCAGGAACCCTTGGTCGCGCGGCCCAAGCTGTCGATGGCGGCCGTGCGCAAGCTCGCGGCCTTCGTTGCCGATCGCCTGGTGGAGGACCTCCAAGCCCGGCAGGATCTGGACGCCAAGACCGCCAAATCCCTGGCCAAGGAGGTCAAGAAGCGTCTAAAGGCGCGCGAGAAGGCGGCCAAGGACAAGGCCGGGCAGGAGGACGACGAAGTGTCGCCCGAGGAGCGGGTTAAGGCCCTGGCGGCCAAGGGCGAGCTGACCCAGGCGTCGATCGCCGAGGCCCTCGGTGCCGGCGATCGCGGTTTCGTCGCGGCAGCCCTAGCCGAGAAGTCCGGCCTCGCCGAGACCGCCATCGCCAAGGTGCTCGACGCCCAGAGCGCCAAGGGCGTGGTCTCCCTGGCCTGGAAAGCCGGCCTCTCGGCCGAGTTCGCGGTCCAGCTCCAGACCCGCCTGGGCGGTATCGCGCCGGGCGACCTGCTGCGTCCGCGCGGCGGCGGCTATCCCCTGAGCGAAGACGAAATGACCTGGCAGCTCGAGCTCTTCGAAAGCATGGCCGGTTGAAGGTCAGCCGCCAGGGCGGCTTCAGCTGCCGGCGAGGGTCATGCCGTCGACGCGGAGGGTCGGGGCGTTGACGCCGTAGCGGAACACCAGGTCGCTGGCCGGGGTCAGATTGGCGAACATGTCCTTCAGGTTGCCGGCGACGGTCAGCTCGCTGACCGGATGGGTCAGCTCACCCTTTTCGATCCAGTACCCGGCGGCGCCCCGACTGTAGTCGCCGGTCACCATGTTGATCCCCATACCCATCATCTCGGTGACGTAGAGACCCTGGTCGATCTCGCCGATCAGCGCCTCCGGGGTCTGCGCCCCGGCTTCCATGTAGAGGTTCGTCGCCGAGGGCGAAGGCGGCGCAGAGGTGCCGCGCGCCGCGTGACCGGTCGAGGCCAGGCCCAGCTGCCGGCCCGAACGCAGGTCGAGGATCCAGGTCTTGAGAACCCCGGCGCTGACGATGTCGCGCCGCCGGTTGGCCAAGCCCTCGCCGTCGAAGGGCTTGGAGCGCAGCCCGCGCGGCCGGTGCGGGTCGTCGACGATGGTGATGCCCTCGGCGAAGACCGGGGTCTCCATGGCGTCCTTCAGGAAGGAGGTGCCGCGGGCGATGGCGGTGCCGTTGATCGCCCCTGAGAAGTGCCGCAGCAATCCGTTGCCGACCCTCGGGTCGAAGACCACGGGATACTTGCCGGTGTCCGGCTTTTGCGGGTTGAGGCGCCGGACCGTGCGCTCGCCGGCACGCCGGCCGACCTCTGCCGGATCCTCCAGGTCTTCGCCGTAGACCACCGAGGAGTAATCGTAGTCACGCTCCATGCCCTGGCCCTCGCCGGCCAGGACCGCGACCCCGATCGAATGGGAGGAGCCGGCGTAGCCGCCGGTGAAGCCGTTGCTCGCCGCCAGGGTGACCCGGCTCATCGACCAGCCGGCCTCGGCGCCCTCGGAGTTTGTGATGCCGGGTACGGCCCGGGCCGCCTCCTCGCAGGCCTTGGCACGCTCGATCAGGACCTCGGTCGCCGGCTCCTCGGGGTCGCAGACCTCCAGCTCCGGGACCTCGCGGGCGATCTCACCCGGATCGGCCAGGCCGCAGTTGGGATCCTCCGGCACGCTGCGGGCCATGGCCACGGCCTGCTCGGCCAGCTGCGCCAGGGCGCCTGGCGTGACGTCGGTCGAAGAGACCACCGCCTGCTGCCGGCCGACCAGGACCCGCAGGCCCAGGTCGCTGCTCTCGGCCCGCTCCAGGCGCTCCAGCTCGCCCAGGCGGCGGGCGTGGGACAGCGAGGTGGCATGGACCATCACGGCGTCGGCCGCCTCCGCCCCGGCAGCCTTGGCGCGGGCAAGGAGATCGGTCAGCAGGTCGAGGTCGTTCTGGTCGGCGGGCATTGGGACTCCGGCGGGACGTGGGCTTGCATTCCTGTATAGCCCGCCATAGCCGCACTGGCCATGCGGGGTATCACGGGGCTACGCCGCAATGCGGCAGGCTCTGGGAAACCCTGAGGGTGAGAACGAGGCCGTCGCGCGTCGCCGGTCCAGCTATACCGGAAAGCAGGCCCGAGACCCAACGAAAACCGGGCGCCCCTTTTTTGGGACGCCCGGATTTTCGAGGAGGTGCCTATGATCTGGGGTGTTGGGTCTCGGGGTGTTTGGTCCTTGCGGATCGGATCCTAACCGAAGATCCGATCCAGGGTGTCGAGGTCGTTGATCTTGCGCCACTCGCCGCCGCCGTTGACGACGCGGGCTTCCCAGTCCTCCAGACGGCCGCGATATTCGTCCGGATCGAAGTTATCGCTCTTGAGCTTGGTGACGTTGAGCGCCACGACCCGGAAGCCGTCCAGGGTGAAGTCCTGGTCGCGCTTGTAGCCTTTCTTCAGATCCTCGGCCATGTCCGAGAAGATGATGATGATCTTCTCACCGTGGTCCTTCTCCTCCAGGAACTCGGTCGCCTGCAGGATGCCGCCGGTGATGTCGGTGTAGGAGGCCGGCTTTAAGTTCTTCACGAACTTGTCGATGTCCTCCTTGAACTTCAGCTTCTGCTGGTTGGCCATTGAGGGCCGCTCGTCGAAGCTGACCTTGGCGACGATGTCCTTCTCCGAGAAGCTGCCGGTGTCGATCCGGGCGACCGCGAAGGAATCGCCCGGCTCCAGCCGCGCCAGGATCACGTTGATGATCTGCTGGGCCTTCTTCATTTCCAGGGTGTAGGTGCCCGAGGTGTCGAGCAGCATGTAGACGCCCTTGCCGGTCTTCGGGGCTTCGCCCGAGCAGGAGCCCAGAGCGACCACCAAGGCGAGGGTTGCCAGGGATACGACGCGTTTCATGGTCAGTACCTCTCTTGCGCGTGAGCCGTCTTCGGCTTGCGTTGCGAGTGGCCGTTCTTGAACTGCCGCTCGACCCACAGCGGGAAGAAGATGAAGAGGTCGTAGAGGTCGATCAGCAGCTCCGAGATGTACTTGAAGAAGCCGCCGGTCAGCCGCAAGGCCACGGCGAAGCCCTTGAGAGCCGCGCCGCTCACCAGGCCGGCGACGGTCCGCAGGGACTTGAAGAAGGTCTCCAGCGGGATCGCCACGAAAGTCAGCGCGAAGGGCAGGATGAAGCCCATGCCCATCTGCGCCAGGGTGGTGATCCACTGGAAGCTGGTCGCGGCGCTGCCGGCGGCCTCGCCGCGCAGCAGGGCGCTGGTCGCCAGCTCGTCCTGGACCAGGATCTCGCGCATGTAGGCGAGGCCGGCCTCGACGCTGGCCAGGCCGAAGAGGAAGCAGAAGGCGGCCAGGCCGAGGAACTTGCGCAGCTTGTCCGACAGCGCCCCGATGACCGGGAACAGCCGGGTGATGCGCAGGCATTCCATCAGGAAAAGGCCCATGGTGATCTCGACCAGGATGATCACGAGGGCGGCGATGTCGGCGGTCTTGTAGGCGCCGATCAGGGTGTTGCCGCCGACCATCTCGGCCAT
>JAAUXU010057573.1_pt1 | contig 10180 bp, 12 predicted proteins | sample 7278151 | NCBI WGS metagenome assembly JAAUXU01 (sample SAMN14350113, study PRJNA611818) | marine sediment metagenome | isolation source: surface marine sediment (1.8m) | place: French Polynesia: Moorea | collected 2018-08 | reverse complement strand
TCCGCCGTCTCCTCCGCCGTCTCCTCCGCCGTCTCCTCCGCCGTCTCCTCCGCCGTCTCCTCCGCTGTCTCCTCGGCCAGAATTGAGGCGAGGGCGAAAATGAGTGCGAAAACTTGCAGAAAATATCTTCTGCGCTTCTCCATGTTGATTCATTCACTACAGGCGAGTCATTTTTTTGCACTTGCAACTGATTTCTTCTTGGTTATCATTCCATTTTCTTCCTCGCATCAGCCGTTGGAAGGCCTTTATTTATTCCGGGCACTCTCAGCAGACACTTTTCCTCATGTGTTAGGCCCAGATGACGCGTTTGTTTCAGGCACTTCTTCGGCTCCTCCAAGAGTGACAGAAATTGACTTTCGACAGTCTTGCTTGAATGAAACTGACCTGAAAATGAGGCAAGAGCAATTTTCACCCCACGTCTCTCTCATCTCGTGAGTGGAGGAAAAAGTAACAGGAAATTACTGCGCGCAACAAAAACACGTGCGTGCCATTTCTGTGGCTTAACTGTTTCATTCGCTCTTAGCAATTGTCTATGCGAGCGAGCGTGAGAGGGACAATTTTCTGATGGGAAAAATTGCGTCGGAAATTTCCTTTCGAGACTCTCTCGTCTCATGAAAATGATGTCGCTCTCCTCAAACAGAGAAGAAAATAGACGGATTTTCCCCTCCTAAAAAAACTTTCAAATCTTCGTTTACTTGGCTCATATGTTTAGTATATAAGCAAACACAGTAGTACTGTACTTGCTCTCCTCCCCCGAAGGATCAATTTTTTCCACCACTGGTGGAGGAGCAGGGAGAGTCTTCACCCCATGAGAGAGTCGGGGAAGGACTTGACCATCTCCGGATTTGTCCCGACCCCGAGCAGCGTTGGTTCAGAATCACCCCGGGTCGGAGTCACGACGACGTCAGTCTGTGGATGATGCCAAATCCCTGTGAGAGGAGACGTCAATGGTGGCGACGTCAGCAGGACCAGCAAAAAAAGCTCCTACGTACGAGGATTCGTCTACTTTTTAAGTCTTTATAAAGGCTTCGTTTGATCCCTTGCAGCAACCGCAAAAAGTCGTTTTGGTTTCTTTCGGACCACAGGAAAAAAATGGAGAAGCCTCAAATCAGAAATTGATATGTGGGAGTCTTTTAAGGTCCCTCTCGCTCTTTTGTTCTTCCTTTGTCCCTGTGCCTTTTAAGTCGCAGTTGCAAGAGAAAAAGTCGACCAGTGTAGACGGGGTCAGAAGCTTTTTCATTGCCAGATCTGATGCATCATGCACTCGTACGTGGGAGGCCCGTTCAAGCACATCCTGTCATTGCATCTCCCAATTGTTTACTCCAAGGGGGATCAAAGACATTGACAGGCTATTTTTCAGCCCGGTCCAACTGACTGCATCACACTTGGCCAACCTTTTGTCCCATTTCTCAAACATGCGCAGGAACCCTTCTTTTTGGCAGGTCCCCTGTGCACTCGCGTTCGGCATTGACCAGCTCCCACTGTCAAATTTGCACAGAGCAAGCTGGGGGGGTTGAACTGTGCAAGTAGGGGCAACTGCAAGGCAAGGGTGCAGGGGGTAAAGGCCATTGACACCGGGTGGATTCGATTCACCACGTGCGTAAATTCCCATCAACTCAGTCGGTCATCGCTTATTTTCCATTTCAAATCTCAGATGACAAAGGCAATTCTTCAAGAGGCTTTGAAGATCGCTTCTCCGCAAAAAAGGCACGGTCAAGTTGCAAAAAACAGGTGAAAAATAAGTTGACGAAAGAGCCAACAAAGGTATAGAGATCGAGGAAAAACCTTCTCGGCGTTTTTCAGTCGAATCTGACGCCTCTTTGCCATAGCCAAACCAAGCAACTGGGCCGAGCCTTGACTGGAAATGCCTACCTTATCAGGCCACAGAAGAATTTGAAGGATCTGCTTCAGCAGTCCTGGTATTGGCTGGAGCAAGTAGCTAAGCCTCCAGAACATCGCACGTTATGAGCAAGTTACAGTAATAATAGTAGAGTGTTTGTGTCCCACCATATTTCGAAATGTTTTCTTCCTGCCAGAGGCTCCACCCAAGTCAGTCGATGCTTCTCTTGTGCGCCAAGGCAAGTTCGACACGCGAATTATGCGTCGCCTCTGACGCAACCAGAGATGCTCCACAACTATTTTCTTCTTCGACCAAGAGATGTTAACACTGCGAGCACCGACGAGCGACTGACAGGGGGAAAAAAGGTTTGTGTAGCACAAGCACAGGAAGGGGGGGGGGGAAATTCTGCGAGGCTTGATCGGCAGGCAGCAGCCGCGCGGCCGCGACTCGACAAATAAGGGCCTCAGTGATAAAGATGCTAAAATTGTGCTGCTGTTGCACCGCTATGTACATTTCTAAATGTTGGATGCATTCTTTAGTGGTGCAATCTACATGAGGACTGTAGTGTACATTGTTAATGCAGTGTTACATACGAGGTTTTTCCTGGCACAAACGGTCTGCTGTCGTTTTGTCTTTATTACAATGTTGTATAATAGCTGCAGATGCTTAACTCAGCATAGGCCTATCAAGCACTGAACAGGTAGGAGAAAAACACTAGGCAAACTTAAATGCCCAGGAGGAAGAGAAAATTTCTGTACGAGTCCTTACTTTGCAAAAACGAAGCTATTTTGATTGAGATTTGCTAGCCCGAGCTCAAGTTTGGCGGCCCAATTTGGCGTTTAAGAACCAAATGGGGCATGGAGGCAAAAAAAGGGTGAGCCTTAAATTGCGACCTTGAGATCTGAGCCTTGTTTTTTTTTTTGCTCCACAGTCACGACGGGAGATTTTCAAAAGGTAATCGCTCATTAATTGCTCAAAAAGGTCGACGAAAAATGAAAATTTAGGGATTTTTCATGCGCCGCTGACTTCTTAAGCAAGTTGCTTCAGTTCAAGCGATAACGGAAGTTTTCGACGTGTGCGCGTGTGTTCGTACAGGAGAGAGAGGGAGAGAGAAAAAATCGAGAATTTTACAGTTAATCCACAGGGAGAGAAGTTTTGTTTCACTCCAGCGAGTTCTTCTCAGGGATTTTTGTACTTTTTTGCATTTTGAACGGGGCGCAACGGTGCACATGATGCAGATCTGCGCGTTGATGCAGTTTCGCACGTTGGAGGAGTCAAGATCACTGTCCACAATCCACCTCACACGAATACGCAGCATGCACACACTCACACACACACACGCACGCACGCACGCGCGCGCGCACACCAAAAGGTGTTTATTTCGAGCTCGTTGGACGTACTGCAAGTCTTGTCCTACTTTTTCTTCGTCATCTCCATAAGAATGGACAAATCGCATCTCGGTCTTATTCCCGTCCCATTTCGTTCCCGTGGGTAGGCCCATTTGGGCCCTTACTGGACAACGGTTATTCTGCCCTAACTGTTTGGAGAAGTTGGTGAGGGAGGGAAGAAAATGAGCTTTTACATCCAGTTTCCAGCAGCTGTTGTAGCTTCACAGGGTGGCTTCACTTCATTTTTTTTCTCTCTTTGTTGACCAAGCACAATTTGGTTCGAGTCTTTCTTGTTTGGGGCACTTCTGAGCCAAGAAATAGACCCAAACGGGCAGCACACGACTGCGCCTTAAGTCTGGTACTTTGCCCCGTTCTATTTTCTCGTCCTGAGACAGACGAATTTTCCACTTTCGCCCTTACTCCAGGTAGATCTTGCATATTTGGCACATCATGTCCGAAGCTGTTGCCACTGGAGCTATTGTAGCCTCGCGAGATCCAGAGCCTCGCGAGATCCAGAGCCTCGCGAGATCCAGAGCCTCGCGAGATCCACAGCCTCGCGAGATCCAGAGCCTCGCGAGATCCAGAGCCTCGCGAGATCCACAGCCTCGCGAGATCCACAGCCTCGCGAGATCCACAGCCTCGCGAGATCCACAGCCTCGCGAGATCCACAGCCTCGCGAGATCCACAGCCTCGCGAGATCCACAGCCTCGCAGGACCAACAGTCGCGCAGGGCGCGAGACTCGTCCGTAGCCCGATTATTGGAGAAATCTTTCCGGTGAAAGAAAACGATTCCTGCGATTTCAACTGAACCATGGAGTGTTTAAATTTGGGGCGCGCCAAGAATGCAAAATAATTACGAAACTCCTCCTTCCTTTTTGCACGGGCGTTTTTCGCTTTAGAATCGTTGGTGTGTGTGAAATTTTCTCCTGGCAAAGAACAAAGATCCTTTTATTCACTGACAAGATAATGATCGTGTGTGTCAGAGTGGGATTTGTTGCACTTTTTCCCCCTGAAATTGGACACAACATGAACAGCCGAACAGAACAAGAGTGGGCGGAAACCATAGATTTGCTACCTCACAGCACGCGTCAATATTGTGCAGCTATAATGGAGTACGGTAACAATATTCGTTCACAACAGTCTCCACCTGGCGTAAGCGCGTTGAAAATGGAAAATCATGGTTCATCAACCGTCCTTAAGGCACATTGTTTTCTTTACAAAGTTGAAACCCGCACATAAGAGATATGAATGAAATAACTTCTCCGCGGCAGTGGAGATGGTCTTTGTTTGGCTCACACTGATATTGAAATATCTTTTTTGCAACCAACGATGCGATTGTTTCATCCAAAATTTGTAGCACGGGAATTCGTCAAAGAATAACATCCTGCCCAGTTGCTTCGAGCTGTGCCAATTGCCGATGTTGGAGGTTCTCTTCAAGCCAGGAATTTGCATGTGTGGCATTTGGGCTGCAATAAAAAGCCATTGCTGGGGTTCTTAACCTTGGCCATTGACTTGTGCAAAAGCTTCTGCGGTCTTCTGGATCCGACCGTGGTCGGTGGCAGCCGGAGTCTCAATAAATTGTATCTTGTTCAAGGCAATAATTCAGCAGCCATTGAAAGCTTACTTTCTTTGACTGACAGCAAGAAGAGTCAACCTCGCTACAGATTTATCGACTGCTGATGCATGCACAGCGGGACCCACTTAAATCGTCTACTAGACAGTAGCTGCTGGATGATTCAGGCGAATGGTGGACGATGCATCCGTGGGACGCATGACGAAGTGGGTCCTACTGTACTTGTCGAGAGCAACGGTACACAGGGTTGCCATGAGCAGCGTGACGCACGAATGTCATTACAGCTCCACGAAAGCAAATCACCATGCCCGAAGTGGTAGAGCTTTCAAGTCGAGGGTGAAGTCGAAGTTAGATGAAGATTAGACGACGTAGAATTTCATTTTACTGATTTCGCCCGTGTGAGCCAGGGTTCCTTGCGCAGTCATTCAAGCATTTTCAAACTAAAGTTTGAAGACTGTGAAGGTTGAGTCACCAAATTGCTGCTTTTGTGTACTCACAGCATCAAAATCAGTTTGTCTTTGTTGCTCACAATTGTATCAGGCGGGAAAGTTTGTTTATTCATTCCACATCCTGTCGCAATTGCAAAAAAAGGGTTTTCTCGTCACGCTACCTATGGACCACAGGTACCATAGCCTGAGGTACGCCTTGTGCGTACTGCGTAAGTCTGGAGGAGAGGAGAACATACCAGGGTTGAGTTGAGGTGGCCGCTCAGTGCGAGAGTGCCGATGTTTTCATGAGCTTCACCCCACTTTCCCAAGTCCTTGGACGTTGAGGACGACAACTGTCACCAATCATGACCGTCTTCGAGAAAAAGACAGTCGAGATAGTAGACAAACTCCAGTATAAATGGCCCACAATTGGCGCTATATGTGATGCAAGACTTCATTGGGTTCGACAAATTGAATGAAGAAAACTTTAGGGTTTGCGTTCCCTCATCTATTGCTGTGCATTCACTACTGAAGCTCTTTGGGAATGCAGCATATGTCCCGTAGCACATAGATACTTGCATGAGAGAGAGGTCAAAAAGATTGTTTTTTCCAAAATCATTTAACTCCGTCTTCCCTATACAAAAGATACGCTCAGACATGTTCCACAATCTAGCCTGACCTGCGTACCAACGTTACGTGTCATATTCCATGGATAGTCCTGATAACAACACCCTTGAAAAGGACTTTTGGGTCCCTCAAGTTGGCCACTTGTGGTTGGTGTTGCAGGTCTTGAACTGCTTGGAGTTGGCATCAATGGAAATGAAATGCAAGCTTAAGATTTTTCTTGGCTTTTTTTTGCGTATCCAATGTTCAAGGGAACGTGAGACTATTGGACCAGTACTAGTCTGGTCCAGTCTGAGAGAGGTAAAACAATGTTCTTGAGTTACAAATGTTTCAGTGCTTCTCATCACGTGAAGCACTTGACTGATCTGGTCATTACTTTTGGCGAAATGATCAGCACCGTTAAGCTCGAGCCAACGGCCACGTAATAAGTCGTCGGTAGGAGTAATTTTTTGATAAGTGATGCTCGGTGAAGCTTGTACATTTAACGGGACTAACAAAACAGTTCAGTTATGAGACTTTCCACACATTTGCCCCCACCCCAAGTTGACCCCAACTTGGACGCTGATTAACCCCCCATTCAGATTTGACCCCGCCAATCGGACCGTTTTGGACCGGTTGACTGGGGCTCAGTTGAAGTCAGCTTGGTGTGGAGGCGAGTGACATCTCCGGTCTGTCATGCCCAATATGCCGATAGTTGTGTATTACGCAACGCGTAAAGTGTATTACAATAGTAATATTTCGGGACAGAAAATCGCCCGTAATATTTCCCGTGGAGCAATGAGTAGATGATGAATTGGCTGGTCCCTCCATCTAGCTTTCAGAGTGGTTGTTCGATCACCGCCAATCTAGATGTCGATCTCGGCAACAGAAATGACAACCATCCTGAAGATACAACACCTGTGACTTCTTCAAGAACAAGTCTTGTTGCGTCATTTGTAGGCACTTCTCGCTCCGCGTGAACTTCATCAAGCCAAGGAAATTGACGCAGTGGCTTGCAAACTGTTGTATTTGACGAGCCACAAGGACAAGACTGGAGGATGCGTTGAGCTGCAGCTTGTTGTGTCCCCTCTCGGCTCGTGCTGAACACACTGCGGATCTCATTTTCTAATCAAATGGTCATCAGAGTTGCTAATTTTCATGCTTCCTTGACGCGTTGCACAGTGTCTACATGAGAGGAGAGCTGCATCAAGCGTGTTCTGAGTGTCGCAATCTGGAGGGCTGACTTTCATGGCTGCCCTTATGTCAAAGTAAATCAACCGAATTTGGCTTTTGTTTCAATTTTCAAGGACAACATTCATGCTATCAACTGTATACATCTTGTGTCGCAACTGGGCCTCAGATATGACAAAGATTCTCTGAAGAATGAGCTACTTCTATACAGTGGTACAGACATCGGATATGACTTAACACCGACAATTATATAATGTCGCAATTCATCACTAAATAAGATGCTTGGAATATACACATTTTCCCAATGGGTGGGCGCTTTGTTTCTGCCCTTTCCCCAGACATTTGGACATCAGGTATACATTTTGCTCAAGGTATCCACGATTTAGCATTCCAATGCTTCAACACAAATTGAACTTGCAAACAAACAGCAAATGAATCAGCAGTACCACTCATAAGTGCATCGGATATGCAGTGTGCGGCGCTTGTATCGAATTCGGATCTAACCAATCTCCGCATATACCGAATGGATGACGGCGAGCACAACATTTACTTCACCAGAAGCCCCACTTGTATCGAATTTTCTCCGCTTCAGTCGAATGTCATGGGCAATAATGTCACTTAAAAAACAACTGATCGCGGTTGATCAACAAAGTGAAACAAGCTTTTCACTGTTGGCGTCATCGACAGTTGTATATTAAACCTTACCAACTTGGGAGACAAATGCAAGTGCAGGTCAAATGCAGAAAAATTGGCTCTGCTGAAGCGATTTTCATACATTTCTTCAGACCCTGACAAAACTTTGTCCACTTTAGATTCTTTCTTTCTGTTAGCATTTCTGTTAAAAACACAGTTAAAAAAAGAAGTAACGCCTTTCTTTGCAGAGGGCATAGCCGCATGTATCGAAACTCCGCTTGTACCGAACGTTCGATACACGCGGCGCACACTGTACCGGCAATCTCCCCTGGTCCCAAGGGCGTCAGTGTCATGGGGGACCACTGTACTTCGTTTACCCTCGGAATGCTTCATCTATGGCAAATGATTGCCTTGCCTGAGATCATGAGTCCCCGCGGACTTTACTTTGAGTCCAGTTGACGAGTGGAGGGGTCAACCTCGACCAGGGATCCCTGTGTCTGGCAGTCAACTTCTCTGGGGGTTCAACGTCCATGATCTGTTCCACGGACAAGGACAAAGCAAGGATACCATGGCGTAATAGGCAGGTATCTACGGGTCTTACCTGCCTAGGAAAGTCAAAACATTCTTGGCAGGAGAGCCATCTCCAGAAAAAAAGTTATAGCCAAGCAATGACAGGACGTTTCCTCCACTAAGATTGAATTTTCTATCACTTTTCTATAATGCATCAGTCAATTTGTGGAGTGCCTTGAAGTCTTCTGTTCAAGAGTCACTCACTCAATCACTGATTGGTAGATGCCGTCTTTTTTTTTTAGGATATTGTCGCTTTGGTGAGCTGAAACTTTGTTAGGTTTGGGTGACAAATTGACTTGTTTGTTTGTTCGTTGGAGGGGCAACAGCCCGATTGATGCGAGTCGTGTACTGAGAGCAGCCCTGTTGGGCCTTTTCCCCCACCCCCAGATAGAAAGCATGGGAAAACTGACGGATTGAGAAATCTTTTCAGAAGTTTTTAGGCAACATCATGGAAAAACTCCTTCAAACAATGCTTTTTCCAACGATAATGCACGTGGTAGGCGAATGCACGTCTTCTGAACCTAATAATGCTATGCATGATGATTGTAATAAAAGAGAGCAGGGAAACCTTCTGAACTAATCTTATTTTTCAGCGGGCTAAAGACGGTTATCAAGGTTGCAGACAGGTACATGATTCCTACTGAAATGGTCGCAGATCAACTTCTAACGTAAAAAGGCTTGCCGAGTCAGGCACTGAGTGTCTTAGAAAATGCATCTGGTAATCAAACGCGAACAAAGTGCGAGTACAGTCGAACTCCAATACAGTGGCCGCCGCTTGTAGGAGCCACCCCAGAAAACACAGTTTTGTTCTTACGCGCGGCAAAAGTAGATAGGGCTATTGTGAATAGTATTGGCCATCTATTGCTTTCCCTTAAGTAGTATATAAAGGGGGCTTTGGGAGCATTTTCAAATTTTCACACGGGGACCCTCTTGTCAAATCTCACTATTTTTCTATTTTCCATCTCATTTTCATCACTTATTCATATTTTATTATATGATAAAATTATTATGATTTTAATCAATTTGAAAAGGTAAAAATACCTTTTTAAATACACTTCAGTAACATTATGTCTCGTTCAACGAGACTTCAAGTTTAATTATGTAAGTCTCGTTGAATTTCATTGTTGCTGCTAACTGGACTAGTTTTGAATGTTTCTTCATCTTCAGGGCATTGTCCGACCAAGGATAATGTATGGTGCCATTGTATGGGCCAAAGCAGCCAGCAACCATAAAAAGCAACTAGACAGAGTCCAGAGGCTGGGATTGCTAGCTATGGCACATGTACGTCGATCTACTCCCACTGCAGGGATGGAAGCTGTCCTGGACATGATGCCACTTGACTTACATGCCCAATACGCGGCAATAAAAGCAATCATACGGATCCGAGGAGGAAACCGCAGTTGCTGGGATGGTATTGGGTGTGGTTGCCTTAGGGGACACCTCTTTTTCGAGGGAAAAATATTACGAGGGGTGGACCTCGCAGGTGACCACACTGATAAATGGAAAGCCAAGGATTTTTTCTATGACAAGTGGAAGATGAGGTGCTCTGATCGCCCCACCTGCCGCCAGACCAAATTTTGATTAGAGGATCCTGGCTGCCTGGGTGACGCCCTTGCACACCTGGATCGTCTGACCCTCGATCTAGCTTTACAGGCCATAACAGGCCATAACTACCTAAATTATCACCAGAATATAGGCAGTAATTTTGAGCAGACATGCCGTTTCCGTAAGGAATCACAGGAGGAATTCATACACCTCGTGTGCGAGTGCCCAGCACTTGCAAGGGTGCACCTGGATGCTGTCTGGGGGCACCAGCTTAATAGAAGACATCTTGACCTATACAGGCTTGTCAGGTTCATGAAAATGGACTGTATTGGCAAGGCCATGGAACAGAGGGCAGAGCAAGTTAAGTCACTGGTGAACCCGCCAAGCCAGGCATAAATGTTCATTAAGC
>JAAUXU010060408.1_pt1 | contig 10184 bp, 15 predicted proteins | sample 7278151 | NCBI WGS metagenome assembly JAAUXU01 (sample SAMN14350113, study PRJNA611818) | marine sediment metagenome | isolation source: surface marine sediment (1.8m) | place: French Polynesia: Moorea | collected 2018-08 | reverse complement strand
CTCCTCCTCCTCCTCGCCGGAATGGCTTGCCGGTCCTACTACGTAAATGGCGAAATGAAAAGGAAGCAGAGACATCAATAGAAGATTGAGAGCACCCCCCATTGCTTGCATCTCTCACACTAACGAATGGGGAAGCATTGGGGGAGTGACTGTCACAATGGGCGCGATTTTTCGTCCATCCGGAGGAGGGAGAGAGGAAATGGGTATGCGCGACGCACACAATGGGCGGAGGAAGCCCCCCTTTCCCCCCACCGGTGGGCGGAGGGGGAAGCGTGCCAGGGCGCCAGGACCGAGTCCTCTCTTTTTTTGCTCCCATCTCCGATCCCTCCTCTCCTCCTCCTCCATCGTCTTCGAACCTACTCACTAATATCGCCCTGGCTCTCCTTTTCCTCCTCCTCCTCCTTTACTTCGCATGAATGAGTTGGCAGTTGGAGGGAGGGAGAGCGGCAAAACATGGTAGTTTGGCATGTCAAAAAGGAGAAGGGAGGGAGGCTGTATTCTCTTCCAATCATCCCTTGTTATTACGTCGGGACTAAGTTGCCGAAATTCTTAGGTTTGGGAGTTTGGAGCCGCCGCCGTTGCAGTGAGAGGCAGCCTGGGAACGGAGGGAGGGCAAGATGGCAAAGGAGCCCATTTCGCAATTTTGGAGGGGCGGAAAACAGAGCTAATGTAGGAGAAAAGCCTTATTTTCCTGTTTCCCACATTTACTGATTCAAGGGAGTGGCGCAAGAAATATTGAGCTGCATGGGCTACCCCCAAAAAATCGAGTTCTCCGAGCAAGACAAGACAATGCATCTTACAGCCCTCATCGGCGAGGGTTTATGACAGTTCTTTTTCCGAACTGCCCTCGCTCACTCCACCCCAGGTGCATCTTATGACCGCTGTAAGGAGGAGGGGGAAAATAGATGCTTGACGCTGATAGTACTGGGCTAGGCTGTTCGGGGAGGAAGGTGACAACGGGGGCAACAGCACCATGGATGTTAGGGGCAGTATAGGGCAAAAGTTGGTTGGTTGGTGAGGAGTGATTGGCCCCCGGGCACTGGATGGATGCGAGAGTGAGGCGGTAAAAAAGGGAGCAATCCGCATTTCACCACTTTCCCTGAACCTCCGCCCGCGGCATAGAACATGAAACAGACGAAAGCTGGTGAATCCTTTGCCGGCACCCTTCTCTCCGCTGCGGGCGCCGATGTTTTGTTGCCTCTCCTCCTCCCGTGGTACAACAGCCGCAATTAGCGTTGGTCACATCGTCCAGCCAACGGGGAGAAAACGTTAGGGGGTCTCCCTCCATCTCGTACCAGGTTTGAAAATAGGCTCGGGGCTCTTTCCCCTCTCGCTTGTTGTACACTTTTTTCCTACCTCGCCTCGGTCTGGGGGAGCGAGCTGCGGATGGGGGAGGGGGGGGAGGCTGTTTACTGCTCGAGGGTTTTATTTGGACCGAGGAGGGAAAGAGTCTTTAGCGATGGGTTGGGGAGAGGGGGAGGGAGAAGAGGGATGAAGGGGGCTTTGATTCAACGGAGTCCCCCATGCAGAAAAGATCCCAGCATGTGGCTGCAGGAGGGGAGCCTCGTTCTGTGAAAGATTCGCCAAGAAATAAAGTTTTAATGTGCAAAAAAGAGCTTTTTTAAAAAATGTCCGATTCGAAGTACGGTACACTTTTGTGCCCTTTCTGTAATGTCGACTTTGTCAAATTCTACCCCGAGCTCACCCAACTTGATCGAGGCGAAGGAGGGGAGGGGATGGAAAAAGCTCCTTCCCCTCCTCCTCCGACGGGCGGTCCTGCTTGTCTCACCACCACCACGTACCTTCTCCCCTCGGCTCCTGAGGGATTGCGAGCGAAGGAGGGAAATTAATGAAGAAGGCAAGATAAATGACAGCGGCACCAAGGGGGAAGGAGACGGGAAGGGGGAAGGGGGGGGGGAGCTCTCTGCCGGTAGCGTTGCTTGCAGCCATGAAGGGATGGGGGGGATGGAGGAGGGGGGGGTTTGAAGGTTGATTTGGCCGCCGCCGCCGGGGGAGGAGGAATGGAGAAAAGGAAAGTTGAGAAAACGGTAGCCAGGGATGATGATGTGGTCTGGAAAGGATGTGGGATTACAATTATTTTTTTCTTTTCCCCAAAAAGAAGGATATTATGTAGTTTTCTTATAACTGGCAGTAGCTTATCCTATAGAATGCTTTCTTGAGTCGGTTAAAGAATCCTCAAAAAAAGAATTCCCATATTTACCTGTTTTTCTTATTCTTTCTCATCGTCCGCCCCCTTTTTATGGCGGCCCTCCCCTGGTTGGCTGACGTGGAGAGGAGGAGGAGGAAAGAGGCCTCCCCCCGTTTTCCCAAGCTGCTCACGTGCACCACTGTGAAGCCGCCTTTCCTGGAAGTTTCGAAGAAGGGAGGAGGAGGATCGGAGTCATGCCAGGGGGGCGGGGGGCGCAGCGTGACACCCACCGAGAAAAAAGATGGAAGGAGGAGAAGGCACACGACCGAAGGAGGAGGAGGAGGAGGAAAAGGTGGGCGAAAGGTGACATGACAAAATAATTTATGCCAAATGGCCTCGCCCCCCTCCGCCTCTCTTCTCTTTTCAGAGTCGTGCTGCATGGGATTCCACCACGGTGGTCTCTCCTCCTCTTCCATTCTCTTCCTTCCCTCCGAAGGAATTCTGATTTTGATCCCCCGCTCTGATCTGGCAAGAGAGACGAACGCAGTTGTTCCATCTTCTTCCTCCCCCTCATTTCTCCCCCAGTTGACTAATATGCCCGCTCCTCTAAAACAATCAACCGCCGATTTGTCCAACTTGATGGTAGGATTTCCCACTCTTGATATATTTCACCAATTTTCTTCGCCGGAGGAGGGAATGGGGAAGAGGGGGGAAGCTACACGCCGTATATCTTCCGCAAAAGGGGTACTAACCGGCTGCCATTTATTTTTGGCTGGGATCCTCGGCGGCGCGTTGGGATGGAGTGGATTATCAGTTGCCGCTTTTTTCCGCACGAACGGAACAAACAAAACATCGCAAGCAGAGCAGGTACAGGGATCACGGAGGAAAAGACGAACGCTTTTCCCATGTAACATCCTACAGTAGACGCCGACAAACAGATTTATCGCCGGCTCATTTACTCGATTTCCCCCCAAAAAAAGAAAAAAGAAAAAAAGATACGCCATTTCGGGCAACAATTTGCAACGCTCATAATTATTTAGAAGTCTTCATTATTATTTGAATATTTCTTCCCCACCTCAGGTCTCTGCACTTTTCCGACAAAGATGCTGCGCCACTTGGATGCGAGAGATGTCGGACCACCCAGCTGGATGTTGCACAGTCTCACCTACGACGGGCGGTACAAAATTCACCGAAGATCGACCCTTGTCGGATTTAATAGGTGTGATCAAAACACTGAAACAGTTTGCGAAAAAGTTCCTGAGAAAGACATGGCTGTTGCGGCGTTGCTGAATGTCATACCCATCCGATGCAGTATCAACCGTCGCCGGTAGTTAGATAAGTCGGACGGAATGGAACTGGAGTATTACCGGAGACGGAGGACGACCGGCTTAGCGTGTGACCCGGAGGAGGAGGAGGAACGAAAATGAGGAGCTTCCTCCTCTTCCCAGCTCAAGGTCAGGCTCAAACCCCTCCTCCGAAAAAAATCCATTTGTCAGAAAAATTCTTCTTTACGCCCGTGCACGCGAAGGAGGAGGAGCGTCGGCGGTTTCTTCTTTTACGGAACGAACGAACCCCCCCTTCACCCCCCCCCCTTCCTCATCTTCTCCAAATCAACTACGCCTGGCTCGTTTCAAATTCCCTTGTAGAACAAGCAGAGTGGCTTACCAGAGACGGGGAGGGGGGAAATTTTATAATCTCTGTCTAATATAATACGTCAAATTGCAGCACTCCTCCTCCTCTCCCTCCTAAATAGGGGCTAAAAATTCGTAATTGAAAGGTGGGCTGAGGGCAAAATGAGGGGTCTGCCGTGGCTGCCTCCCAGCCCTGAGTTGAGGGGTTGCTTGCAGCCTCCCTCACCTCCCCCCTGTCAAGAGTGATACTCCCCTTTTTTGTGAGTGCCAGGAAACCCAAACTGTGTCATTATGACGGCGGTTTGGACGGGGGGGGGGAACACCTAGTGTGCACTGCGAGGTGGGGAGGGGAAGTAAAAGTTGCATGTTTCGTCAGTTTTTTTGTGTTGGCGGAAAGAGAACTTTTTTGTGTGGAAACTTGGAAGTCGTGTTTTTGGGCAAATTGAATTAGGGCTTCGCGCAGGCACGCGCTTGGGAGATTGAGGAGATATAAGAGAGGTTTTCACTGCTTCGATACGAATCGCAACAGCATTTTTTTGGACCGGGATAGTGTCTCTTCGTGACTGACCGCCATTAAAAGAAAGGGAACAAGGTGTCGACCGAACGACGGCGGGGGGAAAATCAATTTCCCACATCTGGAAACAAGCCCTCTCTCTCTCTCTCTCCCATTCCGACATGTTTTCCTCCAAACACGCAATGTACGTTTTTCAGGGAAAACTGATTACCTGGCCCTCTCCCCAGCATTTCGATTTTTTCACCGAGAGATAAAAAATTTGCCTCATCAACAGCACATTTTTTCGACGATGGAAATGACTTGGTGACACGAATAAGGAGAGACATTCGCCGACTTGAGCCCGGAGTATCACTGCCGCACTTCTTGACTTGTCTGGAAACGGGCAATTTTTCCACCCCTGTTTTCCTTTCCCCGATTCATTCCAAGCTGGTAGCTGCTTGTGTCATTTCCCCCCCTCCCCCTCCCCCATCCAGGGCTGTTACGGCAGGAGAGCAATTAGTGACATGATAGCCTCTTCCTCCCCCTGATGAGACGACGGAGGAGGGTGGGTGTGAATGTCGATGTGTCTGGGGGGAGGAGGTATGAAATTCAACGCTGTTTTGAGCAAAGGTGGAAATATTGCAACCAGCTAAATGGCTAAATTGACGGTCCCGGTATAATTCTGCGTGAAAATGTCGAATCCCGCACCTCTTCCATGTCGCGTGTTCCCCATAGCTGGTAGGAGGAGGGGGGGTGGAAGAGGAGGCGCGAACCGATTTATCAGGCCGTGTCCAATGCGAAAATAATGAGGTGGGCTGTGCCACTGGGGAGAGGGGCGGCGGCTGCTCTCTCCTCCCACCCAGAGGGGGGAGGGAATATGTGTATACCTGGAAACGGCGGCGGCGGCGGCAAACTGCGTTGTGTACATATTGGCACTTTGGCGCCTCACTCCCGCCGACGCCTATCGAAGTGGGCGGGGCACGAACGAACGGTGTGTAAAAACATTCGCCCCTGCTATGTAACTTAGATGCACAGATAGCGTCGCCATGGGGAGGAAGTGAAAGCTGCAGACACTTCGTTTTCTCTTTTGCAAACAATGAGCCAATACGTGATTTATTATTATAAAGAAATTTATTATTTTTCTTTTGCATTTTCCGGGAGCACGAGTCACAGTTTTTTGTCCTCCCTTCTCATGCACCTCAACTTTTCCCCTCTTGTCTGTCTTTTCCGGCGCAGAGAAGAGGGTCTAACAGACAGACAGGCAAAGGGGGAGGGAGTATCCAAATACGGTATCATGTGCGGCGAGGATTGGTTTCGGTGCGGGGAGGGGGGGGATTTAGCACCTCCTCTTCTTCCTCGGCGGGGGGAGACAGAAGTCATTGGGGAGGTGTCGAAAGAAGCAGGACGACGACAATGCGTAACTTTGGGTCTTTAAATGCCGATAGCAAGAAAGAAGAAGGGTCAAAGGTTCAAAAAATAGTATGGATGCGGACGATAGGGAGATAGGGAGATCTAACTTATTCAACGTGCACATATGGAAAGGAGACAAGCTTTTTAAAGGGTTCGAGTTTTCTTTTGGTACATAGGACGGCACGGTAGAAAAAAATTCTTAATTATCGGATTGACAGAGACGAAGGACTGAATTTGGGAGGGAGCGACTTCATCTAAAGCTCGAGGGGAAGAGGGGAGACTGAATAAAGGAAGAATGAGTCTGATGAGGAAATCACCAAAGGCCATCTGCCGATTGGAGAAAAAAGCCGTTATAGCATCTTAGGTAGATATGGTATGATCTGATGTGTGTCTTTTCGACTGGATCGTTGGCGAATCTCTCCCCGGACTTCGTTTTCACGCCGCCTGAGAAGTGTCAAGCCTCTTCTTCCTCCCCTGGCTCTTGGGCTTGTCATGTGAACTGTTGTGTTCGAGCGCACACCCTTTCCCCTCTCCGGCCAAAAAAACCGGCGGAGCGGACCCTAATGCAATTTCGTGAGCCCAAGTGGCCTCCTCCTCCCCCTCCCCCCTCTCAACTTCTGCCTTAAGCATCATTTAACATCACTGCTCCGCCCTTCGTTCGCCCCTTGAGTTTGTCTAGGCAACATCAGTCACTGCCTCCCCCTTCCCCCCCTTCTTTTCTGTCGCGTCCACGGCGGAGTGAGAAAAAAAACTTGAGTGAGAAGGAGCTGCCGCCGCCGCCGAGACTTTTTTGGGGAGTTGACGTTGCTTGATGACTTCCATCGCTGAGACGTGTCTCTCTCTCCCTCCCCCTTTTTTTCGGGCCATTCTCGCCTTATTCTCGAATCTTAATTCTTTACTTTCTAAGGCTAGGTGGGAACGGTAGAACAGGACGACAGGGGCAATTTTCCAGCAGGACACCGTGGAAGCGGCGTGGGGCGATGGATGACGGCGGAGATTTCTTCCTCTTCTTGATGATGATGATGGCGCCACCTGCTGACTTCTTCCCCTTTCTTTTCCTCGTCGCTTCCTGTCCCTCCTTCGTAGACCCTCTTCTTGGAGGCACAGCACCACACATGAATTGAGTCATACTAAAAAAGTACTGCTGCTCTATTGGTTTGCTAAAAAATGTTTGGACAGCTGAGATACAGTACATTGTAGAATATTCGTTTCAAAAAAGTTTTTGCTTTCCCCTCGTACCTTTACTAAAAAATTCTCCTTGGATTCATTAGTCTAGGATACCGCATATGAATGACGTCATTGACGTATCATTAATCTGGAGAGGCTGAAACGAACTTACTGCGCGACTCTTAAACCAATGGAGTGCTTAAACGAAGCTCTGTAAAAATTTAATAAGTGAGCTTTATGCCCTACTGCATGAGGAAAAGTGAAATGGTTTCACTCGCAAAAATATGAGAATTTACTTTCCCGACTTCAATAGGACCAAATCTGTTCATTTTCCCACGGAGGCAGAAAACGCAAAAATCATGTTCAAGCAGACAACCACCAAAAAAATCGTAGTTCTTGTCAGAGATTGAAGCTTGTTCCACTCCGGCATATGCAACTATAAGTTCCTCTTTTGGCAGAAGCAACATACTGCAGAGAAGGGGGAGGAGGACCGCCCATAATTACAACCCAAAAAAGATGGGCTGCCCCGTTCCTCCTTCCCAAGTCGAGTCGACAGCCACCTTTTTAATCATCAAATTCAATATCTTCGACGTTCGCTCGTTCGCCCGCGCTACCCTCCCCCTCCTATTTTCTCCCTTCGCCGTCGTCGTCGGTGGCGACGGCGTAATGATACCGTTGGTCTCCCCCTCCCCCTCCCATAAAGAGGGAGGGAGGAGGAGATGGGAGCCCTCCCTCTTCCTTTTGCTCGAAATCTGACGGGCCATAAATTGATAGAGTACTGGGGAGGAATTCGCCAACTCAAAATTAAACAATATTTTCTGGCTGAACTATTTATGATGGTTAAAGCCATATTTCTTGAACGTTTTTTAACGTTTGTTTGAGACTTTGGTAAAACCATACCCGATTGCCGCCACCGCCACACACAGTCTGCTCCGCTTTCACTCCCCTCCCTCTTCTCTTCCATGTATCTACCAACATTCGCTCTTCCCCCCTCCCTACACTTCGCCTGTGGTTGTGTATTTGGTAGAGGAGGAGAGGAGGGGGCGCCATTAAATATGATCGCCTTGCTCCACCCGTTCTCTCGTTCGCCGAAAATTGCCTCCCTGGCGAATATTGCGAAATGTTCCTCTCATTTCATGAAAATGTACTGCAGTTCCCATACATCCAGAGCATGGAAAGCACAAGATTTTCGTGTCTTTTTTCCCACGGGCCCCTTCTTGACCTCATGCGGCTCTCTGAGATCCGATCAGGCCATCTCGATTCTCCTGTGTCGGCCTCTCTCTATCATCATGCAAATTGGTGTCTTCCCCGATGGATGAATTTCGACCCCTGGGCGGCTCCTGCTGTTCCTCCCCCTTGCTTGTCATGATAACGCCCTCCACCCGATGGCGGAGCTGATAAATTAATAAATTGACCTGGCCCTCCCGAACCACCGGCGTTGGGGAAATGGTAGAGGCAGCCCATCACTTTTTTTTGATGTTGTGCCCCTAAGGCGTCTCGCTGGAGAGATCGCGTCAGCAGATGAGAGAAGCTAAGTGATTTTTTTTGGCACTTTGACCAAAAAATGGACAAGATATGAACTGCTTTCCCACACTTTTGGATCAATTTTCAAGCCTACACGCTTTGATTATGTTTAGGCGTAATTCTCCCGCGCGATCAAGTTCGTTTTTAATTAGCGACCCGCTGCGTCGCGGACTCCATCAATCGGTCCATCCCATGCAACGCGCCTGAGCGTTGATGAATCGCCCTCCTCCTCCTCCTCCTCTGCCACCTACAGATCCAATCAGAACATGGCTTCTCGGCGGCCTGCGCACGAGAGGAGGAGGGCGGCGGGTCCCAAAAGAGACCACCACCGTAGAAAGATGACGACGCTATAATTTTGACGAGGGGAGGAGGAACAACCTTTTTTTTGGCTTGGGGGGGTCCGTCTCCTCTCCTCTCCCACGCTACCGATGCTTGCTAGGAAGATCGAGGATTTTTTCACCCCCGTCGACTCTGTTTTGCCAGCGCGGGGGGGAAGACCCGGCGAGGCGGAATAAGGAAGCGGGCAAAGTGGAGGATTGAGACCCGGGGAGGGAGTCTTCCAACTCCCAGGGAAAATCTCCCGAGGGCTGATTTGGGCCGACGTTAAGAGGCTTAACATTCGCCAAGGATCTCTGCAGTGATCGGCGATTTCTACGCCCGGGAAACGCGGAGCCCACTCAACGGAAAACCAGCAACCAACTTCCAACAAGCCACCGGCCGACAAAACTGTCGGGTCGGGTCAAGCGAGTCCTCGGCGTCGGGTTCCAAAAAACCACCCCTCCCCCTCCCCTCCTCTCCCCTAGCATGTCCAATAAATGCCTCCTCTTCTTGAGAGGGAGAGCTAGGGGGGACCCTAGTGGGGTCGTCGTCGGCGACTCTTCCTTTTATCTTATCTTGTCCGGAGTGGTAGTTTGAGTGGGCAGGAGGAGGAGGTCGAGGGAAGGAGAAGGGGAGAGACGAAACCATTTAGTGCTTGTATAAGACCTTGTAAACCACTGACCCGTGAAGAAACAGGGATCCGCTAACAAGATAAGCATTCGGGGGCTAAAAGAACAGGACTCTTCGGAGGAAGGAAGGAGAGAGAGAGAGAAATATGGAGCAGAAAGATTTTCCTCCCTCTTCGAAGTCCATATTTCCGACTGGAAGGAGGGTGGGACTTTAAAGAATTGCATTCGATAGGAAATTCCAGCCCAAAAAATACACCGAGACCCCATGGACTCCAGCTGCTGAGAGGGGTGCACATGAGCACAGCGCCAGGACCCGGGAAAAACAGCGGGGGACTGAGAGGAGGGGGGTAAAGGAGAGAAGGGAAAAGGGGACTCTTTAGCGTGATATATGTCACTTTAAATCTCGCGCCCGGTTCGGGAGGGGCAGAGAAAAGAGGGGGGGGGGGAGAGTTTGAGCTCTTCCCCTTGACCGTCGTGGGACGGGCAGGTATGGGATTCGTCAAGCAATGCGAAAAGTAGTCGTTTTATCTGATTGGATGGTCAATCGAAAAAACTGAGACTAAGGCAGGACGCTAAAAAGTACATCTGTTTTGGCGATTTATTTGCCTTCTGCAACAGGGAGAAGAAGAGAGCTGTAGCCCTGGTTTGAGGAGGAGGGAGGAGACGGACCTTGCACCCGCACTACGGCCACTTCCTCCCTCCCCCTCTTCTGCCAGGAATGGCCCGTAAATACCTCCGCCTCCTCTCCCTCTCCCCTCCCTCCCTTCGGCGATTTATGGCACCCCCCGAAGTGCGAGGTTTGGAATGGGGCAAATCAAATTTGTGAGGTTCACAGATCTTCCTTCCTTCCTTCCCGGCGTACG
>JAAUXU010014561.1_pt1 | contig 10186 bp, 12 predicted proteins | sample 7278151 | NCBI WGS metagenome assembly JAAUXU01 (sample SAMN14350113, study PRJNA611818) | marine sediment metagenome | isolation source: surface marine sediment (1.8m) | place: French Polynesia: Moorea | collected 2018-08 | reverse complement strand
GCCACGTAGACGAGGATGTTGATGGAGCTGTTGAGGACGAGGAGGAAGTGGCTGATGCTCGTGGTGATCTGGGCCCACATGGCGAAGGCGCGATGGCCGGCCCTGTGCCGAAAACAAGGGAAGAAAAATTGAGAACTTGGTAATGTGTTAGGCCAGCTCCTTTTTTTCAAAGAAAAAGAGGCCTTCCAATGATTTTGCACGATTGAATGCTTCTAATTGGTTTCCCTCTTCCGGACGCTTTTTAATAAACATCCCCCAAGAAGCTACCCTCGATTTTCACAGTAAGTCGGAGGCAGGAGAGCTGACGCAAAAGCAAACGCCGAAAGGCCTGGGTAAAGAAAGCTAGCTACGAATTGAAAGTCAACAAACCGGCCACACCTCATTCTATTTTGGGGGACGGCTCTCCTTCTCACCTACGCTTCGTATGTTTGGGGCTTCTTCCGCATTTGCTTTTCCTGCGTGCCTCCCACCCATAAATCCAGCACCATTCATTTGCCCTTTCCTGAAGGTGGGGGATGTCTGTGAGCTTCGATCCCTGGCTTTTTTGCTTTTGCCTCCCCTCCCCTTCATGCATTCGTGCATATAGAGCAAGGGAGAAACATTGTTAGCTAGACAAAGGGGGAAGAGGGCGGTGGGTTGGTTGCACATGGGAAAAACAAGAGGGCGATGCGAAGACAGTGGACCAATACATTACAGTCTCCATTCAAGCAGGGCCCTGTTTGCTCCCTATCCAAACGAAGCAAAAGCAATGAGCTTCTTGTGTTGTTGTTCATTTTGGATACAGGGCTCAAGTGGGACCCCATGAGAATTATGTGTTTGGGAAGAGGGCGGAAAAACAAAAGGCCCCCAAAAATGTATTTGTCCACTTGTGCAGAAATGGCGTAGGACCATCTTGGCTGCAGGAATATTATTATTGCACAATGCAAAATGGCAAGATTGGCTTCTGAGTAGTTCATAAAAAAATATTTCATTTTTCCGTAGAGATGGACGAACCTTTTGTAATTAATTGTCCTGAGACACGCAGGCGGCACTGTCTTCCCTTGGGGGGAAAAATCCCTCCCTCTGCGCTGTAAATATACTTTCCTCGCGTGGGCGGGGGGATGTACCCCGCCGGGGCCCCTACTATATCTTCCTATCTGGCGGCAGGAGAGAAAAAACAAGTCGAGATTGGGAGGCGGAAAGACTGAAGGGGGGGGGGATTCTCCTACAAAGTCCCATCAGATCCGGCTGTCCTCTGGGGAAACGTACCATGGTGACGCTTTTTTCAATCTAGCAATGTACGCTGCAGTTGCTGATTGATATTGGTGTTTTTCTTCTTCCAGTGATTATTAGTGGATTCCTTCATGAAATACTGTACATTCGCCCTCTACAATACTTTTAAAGGGCAATCCTCTTGGGGGAAGCGGGCTTGTCTAACTTCAATCCAACTCCCATAAATAGTCATTTCCGCCCACGGACACTAAAATAGTGGGGATATTCAGTTTTAGTTCGTCCCATCTGCCAGGCTTCCCTTTTCTCTTCCCTTACCTCTGTTGAGGAATAGTAGTGAATAGTAGTCAAGGGGAAAGGAAGTTTTTAATAAATATGACAAAGGAGGGAAGGTATCAGAAGAGTACCAAAGTCCGGTACTCGCCGTTAGTGCGGTAATCTCCGTTCAGTGCAGTGCGAAGACATGATCCTTTCGCAGCAACCCAGACGACGTGAGGGCTCATTATGTACTTGTAAATCCACCCACTCAACTTGGTCAGTGGTCGGCTCTGTCCTGTCTTCGTCAGATATGAAAAAGACTCCTAATTAATAGGAGAGCCCCAAAAATGCCTGGCGTCAGTGTTGCAAATCATCATTTCTTTCGATCTGCTCAGACTTGCTGCGACAGCAATTCGCCATTAATGGCTGGGGCACCTACAATACCCTTCACGTGTACAGTAAGGTATCTTTTTTGATATTGCCGCCGCGTCACTCACCTTGAGCACGCCATGGCCTGCTCGATGACGAGCATCTCGTAGAAGTTGAGCAGCACCCGCGGGAAGTGGCAGAGGAGGTAGGCCGCCACGATGCCCATGAAGAGCACGGCGAGGCGGTCCTCGACGCGGCGCCGCCTGCGAAGAAAGGCAACGATTGTCACTCAACTGCCGAACATGACACATGAGAGATATTCCATCGAGGAAGGCTCCAGGCTTATGAAAGTCAACCTCTTGTCTTCCCCTTATCGAAAGAGAGGAGGGGGTTCCCTTTCAATCCCGGGAAGAAGGAATCCACTTTTGCCCCCGGGTATAAAAGGGGTTCGGGCTGTGGAGCGGCGACCCCCCTTTCAGCAGGATCGAGACGCGCGGAGTCAGCTCGGAAGATGTCAATGGACCCCCTTCCCTCCCTCCCCTCTGTCGCCGAGGCCCCTTTCTTCTCCGTTACGTGATGACGGAAAGGAAGAGAGGGGCGAAGGATATTGGACAGAGGGAGGAGTTTAAGGCAGAGGCACGTACGGGTGGAGGCGATAGGGAAAGGGGTCCTGATGTGCTGACGAGCGTCGTACATTTACCGTTCGCTTCCTCAAACCCAGCTTACACAAATAGCCCTTGAAATGTACGGCATACGGAGCTGAGCTGCTGTACAAACGAACAGGTGACAAGAAACCCGACTGCTTCCTCTTCACATACTAGCGCCCGCCCCTTTCCGTCCTTATTATGCTGAGTCGGCGGAAGACGAAAACCGTTACGTACGGTATGTACAACGACTCGATAGCAGAACAGCATTTTTAATGTATTTGCACTGAAGGCATCCTCATCTCTCACCTGGCGTTGCTCATCCCCGCCGAGTCCCTACCGCCGCCGCCGCCGCCGCGTACGGAGGAGCGGGCAGAGTTGGAGGAGGACCTCACCGAGGCCGCCGAGGGACGGCGGAGCGTCAGGGCAACCTGGAGGAAAAAACGGAAATGAATGGATTGCGGGAAAGAAATGAGGCGGCAGAGGGCGGTCAATCCTTGTTCTTGGGACATGGCGTGTCAGAGGCTGACCACCGGTTTAAAAAAACGAAGGGGGTAGGAAGGGTAGGGTCAGACTCAGAACTGATGGGAGGGGCGGAGGCTGCCTTTTCCTTCCTTTATTGTTCGCTTTTTCCTTGGTTGTTTTCCCGACCTTTTCTCTCGCGGGGCCAACTCTGCCCTCCCTATCTACACTGTCTGGACGATGGAGAGCCTCCAGGGAGGGTCAAAAAGGAGTCAAAGAGAAGAAAAGAGGAGGGGGGAAAAGAGCATTTTGCTCCAATGCTTCCCTTCTACCTGATACACTCTACTGTAATGTATTTTTTTCAAGAGGCGTCTCGATCTCGAGGAGCATTTATTTCTCTGACTCAAAAATAGCCCAACTACTGCACTCACCAGGTGCTGGCTGGTCTTCTTGTAGGCCACCTGGAACCGGGCCGAGATTGAGTTTGCCCCGACAGAGGCCATCGACGCCTGCGGCTGCGGAGACGGGGTGGCCGCCGCTCGGCTGGCGGCGGCGGCGGCGGCGGGGCAGCACGAGGAGGAGGGCCCGTCGATCGCGGGGGGAGGGGCGGACACGGAGCCGTTGCGCTCTGGCGCCAGGAGGTGGACCTTCAGTGGGAAGGGAAGGCAGTTAATACTTTGCCTATATGGTTCACGTGTACTATCAGGAAAATCTTTCACGTGCGCAAAACAGATGAAGCAAACATTTCTTAATGGGGCCTGCCACTGGTTTCCAGAAACAAAAAAAAAGATACCTGTCTCTTGCAGCCACCGTTCTCCACGGCGTTGCCCTGTCCGAGGAAGGCGCCGGCCTCCTCCGCGTTTTGCGCCGACGGCGTGGGCTGCGCCATGGAGGGCGCGGCGGCGCGGGCGGCCGCCGCCACTTCACGCTGCGCCAAAGGGCGCCGCCGCCTCTCGCGCTCTCTGATGTCCTGAGGGGAGACAAGATGCGTGACTTGACCGATGAAAGGTACATATCCCTCGTGTGACAGGTAATTATCAGCCGTATGACATTCGTACTCTTTGCATGCGGGCGGCGAAAGTGAAAGAGATGAATGACTGGTGATGACAGGACTTACTTTTGTACTATGTCGTGAAACTTTCTCCCAAGTAAAGCATTTAATTATCTAGGAAACTTGCTTTCAAAGAAACTAAAGGGTAAAGGGGAAAAGATCGACCAAAAGCTTTAGGCTACTATAGATCAACCCCCTCCCAATTTATTTTAGGCAATATCTGCCTACCCACGGCCATTGTCTACGTCAGGCTCGAAAGTGTGCCGCTTGTCTGAACATCTGTTGCACAAGGCCTTCCATTCTTGCCCTTCTGTTTGAATTAAATTCCCATACACTCCCGTGCTGTCACCATGTTGACACAAGAGGGGCGGCGAGAGACAGGGAAAAAAGAAATTACTGTTCCATTTCTACGTACATTGAGAAATGGAACATGGAGCGGAACGTTCATGTCTTTTTAGCAGTGACGAGGAGCTGAACCAGAAACTTTACTGTACACTTTATATTGAAATCTTACCTGGTATATCTTGCTGTTGAAGTAGACGAGGAGGCACACGGGCACAATGCCCAAGGACACCAGCTAGACAAGAAAGAAGGTAAACACGACATTAAGAGTCAGCAAATAAATGTAGCCGCGCCTTTTTTTATTTTGTTTTTTTATCGGGGAACTCACCTGGCTCCAGTTGACGAAGGAGCTGTACCACGGGTCCACCCTCATGTCCGTGACCCTCAGCTCCACCCTCCTCCCCGGGTAGGGCCAGGCCCCGGCGTCCGCCGTGGCGTTGGAGGCCACCACGGCCGCCTCGGTCTCGAAGAACTTGGGCACGTTGCAGGCCAGGGAGAGCGCCACCGCCGGGACGAAGTAGCGCAGCAGGCGCCGCCGGATCTCGCGGGGGTCGTTCATCGCCTTTTTAGGGTTTGAAAACGGGGAAAAAATTTAAATGAAGAAAAGTGTTCAAAATGTCGACATTGAGAGGCAATTATGCAAATTGGACTTTGCACTTTCCCTCTTCTCACCTGGTTGTAGTCTAGGGGATGGTGCACGGAGACGTATCTGGAGTACGTACATGGAAAGGAAAGGAGAATAAAGAAAAGATCATAATGGTGACAAATTAGGCCCGCGGGGAGAGAGAGAACATGCATTAGTCTTCATCGTCGAGGACTGCCACAAAAAAGGGGGGCAATAAGGGAGAATTAAGGGCAGGCGTCGCGGCGTACGTGCTCTGCACAATGTTGCTCCGACCATACTACCACTCCCCCTCCACTACTTTTTCCTGCTAGCCGGCAAGATATCCTTGATCTGTCCCGGGATAATAATTAACCCATGCTTTTTGCGGGGCAACGGTCCGAATTAACGACTCACGCCAAATTCCCCCTTATCCTCGCGGCGGATCCCTAACAAGGGGCAGACCCAGAAAAGCAGGAAAGCCCTTCTTTCTTCCTCATCCTGTGTAGTAGCGGGCGGGCCTCATAAACTTTCTCTCATTAGCCAACTTCTCCTCCTCCTTAACAGCCGCACCTCCCACTCCAATTCCTCCTCGCCTCACCGTACAAGCCACCTCCCCGGAATCCGGGGCCTGCGCTTTCTCTTCCTCCCCCCCTTTTCCCACTCTCTGTTTCCCCCCCCGCACGGTTTTTCTCGAGATGCGAAGAAAAGTTTTATTTTTCCACCTGCAGGTTTCTCCCCCTCCGACCGACCAACTCCTTTCTCCTTCTGACGCTCCGCAGCACGCGCGAAAGAGCAAAAGCCTCTTCCCTCTACCATTTTCGAGAAGTTTTCTTATCTGGATCGAGAACAATGAAAAAAGAGGAGAGGGGCTGGGGGGGATTTTTCGGGAGAAACCCGAGACATCGTCACGTTCCCTCCAGACCGCGGGAGGACGATCGAAACGGGGTCGGACTTTGGTGCCTTCGACGTCACGACCTCGCACCATAGGTTCCTGAAAACATGAATACTTTTCCAGATAGAGGAAAATGCTCCCCCTCCCTCCATTCAGAAGGAAAAAGAGAGGTGAAGATTACATCAGGTCATTACTTCTTTTCAAAAGTCCTACCTACCCATCACCTATCTTCGCCCGCCCACAGTACAAGCAGTGGAAACGTACTTAGTAGCTTCGGGCATCCCCCGAGCTCCCTTCCAAAAAGAAACGGCCAATCTAAGTATGTAACTTCATGTGTGCGGGGAGGAAGCGTGAGGGGAGATCCGATCAAGCGCGGGCCGCCCACGCCCTCTCTCTCTCACACACGCGCGCGCGGACGGTCGAGTCACGCTCGATGTCCCACGGGAGGGAGAGGGGGGAAAAGAAATGGGGATAAATGGGTATTGGGCATGCACGCAAAAGGCGAGCACGCGCACCTCCAATTAAGTCTCCTCCTCCATGAGAGGATTTTCCACTGAGCTCCCAGGTGGGTGAGGGGTGTTTTCTATTTTGGGCCAAGTCTTGCTTCAGAGGCACCAATTAGTAAGCACACAAAGGTGGGGGGAGGTGTCCTTTTTCGAACATCATGGACGTATGCGTGGTAGGCGCAATTTTACGATTGTTTTCGCGCTTCGTGGGATGCGCCATATGTGCTTCGTGCACCAGCAAGACGTCTTAAAAAATTATATGCAGTATTCCATGAGCAAGGCTTGCAATTCTACCCATGTTTTTTTTGCTATCTTTGCAGAGCGTACGTACAACATAAACTCTGAAAAATTTATGGTACTCCTTGTACCTGTAACTTTTCAAGAGAATCCTCCCTATTGTGGAAAAGCGTACAATTGGATGGGCGGCCCTCCTGCCTCGCCCTAGCTGCCTTGATTCTCTCGATGTTGGAAAGGACGAGGACGACGACGACGCTTCCTTTCCGGATCTCCCCGGCATTGACGTGGCAGACAACCAACGACGCCCATTCTTCCACCCCTCGTTAATTCTTTTAACGTTTCAAGGTCCTTCTTTGTATGAACTGTACGTTGCCTGCCTACAGCAATCCAGCCACTTATGGTTCCAAGCATTCTTCTTTAGAGTTCTGGAATTACATCAACATCATTTTGTAGATGCCACTGTACATAGGGAAAAGACGCCTTTTCATTTCACGTCAATGTCTGGTGCTTTCTCTCTCTTTTCTTTCGTTTACTACGGATTAGTTGAATTGCCCAGTCAAGCTACGTAAGGATTCTCCAATTACGGTACCGAACTGTTTTCTGAAAACCGTCTTGACCAGGGTCTAAAATGACTTCAGATGGTGCTTCTTTACGTAACTATGTTTCCGGTCGCTACAGTACAAGATCCGAGACTTGCACAGTGTATGATACAGTCTAAGTAAGACAGGAGGTAAAGCCGGAAATGCTCTCCTGGAAATTGAGAGTTGTACTGTTGTACTGCGTTGTACTCACCTCTCAAATGCGATGGCAACGATCATGAAGACGCTCCCCGTCATTGCGATCATGAGCCCCGGGTAGAGCAGGTGCGGATAGAGCAGGAGTTGCACCTGGGAGGCCGCGCGGAAGCTCTTGCGAACAGACTCCAGCACTGAGCACACCAGGTAGAGGCTGTCGAAGATGGCCAGGCCGACCTTGAAGAAGAGAAATATACCGTAATCGATGGTGAAAGCAATTTTGGGGCAATAGAGCAGGTATATGGCACGATATCAGTCAGATTTCCACGTTAAGTCATAATATAGCGTATAAATACCGTACACTTGTGTGCAAGGCAGTGCACCGTAATGAGGTATTACATGTATCCTAAAGACCTTGCCAAGTCTAACAGGTGGATGATAGGTTGAAAAAACGAAAGATTGAGTCTCCGGCATAACTGCAGTGACGAATTTGTTAGACGGCTTATACAGCATTGTACGACGCTGTACCGACCGTGTTATCTTCCATTCGGAAAAAACCGCAGTTAGTACGAAAATGCAGTATCCACGACCTTACAGCGAGATCCTGTTTCTCCGCCGCACGTTCACGGAAGAGAAGTGGGCCATTCCGTTCAATTATTTCCGAACGAGGAAAGAGGGGGTAAAATAATGGTTCGGTTTCTTTCGGTCACGTCTGCACGTATAAGTAGGAATGGAATTGAATTAGTGGTTGGAAGTAAGATACTGTATAGGTCGTTCTAAACCCACACCAAGACGGAAGGAACTAAGTACCTCAGAGTGTGTATTACCAATTAAGAAGAATGCGTCCTTTGGGAAACAGGATACGGTCGAGAACTCGAGGAACAAAAAAGTCCCAATGAAACTTTTTAGCCTCTATGGAACCATGACGAGATTAAGGATACGGGCATCAAAAACTCAAAGTTTCGGTCTAGCCAAAAAAAAAACAATCCCAAAAATCCCAAAAAGTTCATAAATAGTCGGGGGAATCCGGTTCTTGCTGCCAGAACAATTTTTTTCCCCTTGAGTGCAGCATTGGTATGTACGAAGGACCAGAACCAAAAGGGGGTCATCTGCTCTTTCCCACTCTCCCAGTTCCAGACTTGGCCACTGAACATGGCCGCGTAAGCGTGCGTTGCATACCACACCACTTATCCCACTCCCACAGGCATGAGAGGAAAATGGGGACAGGAATGGTGTGGTTCAAATAAGCTCTTTCAAATCAACTGAGATGGAGAAGGTACTGGAAAAAAGCTATACTATATTTTGGAGGCTATGAGTGGATCTTGGGTGAAAGATTTCGTTCTCATCAAAGGATCGCTGGCAGCAACTATCCAATTGGCTCTCATGCGCTACCGAAAAGGCACCAAAGTATGCCGACGATGACTACCGCGCCATGTGAAGAAAGGAAAGGGCTGGCAGCCTCGGCACTGCCATCATGCAATTGTTTTCCCACAGGAGGGGGGAAGAGAAGAGTCCGTGGGTAAGAGTACTCTCATCCGTCCGTTCGGCCTGATGCCATGCATCGCCGCCACAGATCGAGACAGGGGTGACGCGGAGGAGGAGGAGGAGCAGTAGCTCTCTTTATTGGCATGTCTGTCGGTCGAAGAGGGGGGGAGGAAAAGAGCACCTCCAATGCGATGGAGAGGCTCTGTTTGGGAATGACCTCGTTTTACTCCGCATCACTCAAGCGTCCTTCCTACCGCTCTCGCGTCAGCAGCGTCCATGGCCTCTGTGTGGCCTTTTCTATTGGTTTTTGTATATTCTTTCTTTTGTGTTTTCTGCTGGCTTTTGTATATGTCTTTTCTGTTTCTCTCTCTCTCTCTCTCTCTCTCTCTCTCTCTCTCTCTCTCTCTCTCTCTCCTCCCTCTCCCTCTTTCTTCTCTCTCTCTCTCTATCTCTCTCGTATATGTCTTTTTTTGCTTCTCTGTGCCTCTGTATATTCTCGTTCACGGTGCGATTGTTTTCAGCGTTACCATACTAGTCGTTTATGATGCCCTTTTCAGCAAACCTGCCTTTTATTTTTCGGCCATCAAAGATTGTGGTTTCCTCTATACGGAGGAGTGAATTATACCCTTCTTTCGTAGAAAAAACTTTGTATTTGAGGTTTTTTTTGGGACATTGCGGAAATATTTTCGGTCTTGGGGATTGGCAAGCCTAAACATCTTCTTGCTCAGTTGCTTTTGTCGGCAATTCGCGGAAGGTGCCCTTTGCAAATTAGTAATGGATTTTTCTACTCGCAGTCAGATTCAACGTCGACTTGAGGCGTTCTTGCATCCGGAGGCTGGGCGAATTCCGGCAGCTCATCAAGAGGCGGAAAGCGGCAATGAGGATACCCAACAAGAGCTCGATTCCCATGAAGAGGTCAACCCTGTGACGCAACATTTATTTGGTGGCGGACAAGACACCGATAACGAAGAGGACTCTCAAAGTAACAACGAGGCTAGTCAAAATGATCAACCAGAGCCTGAACGTATTTCTCCACCATTTCCTCCACGGGGTAAAACTGTACTGCAAAACAGTGACCTTAATATTACTGTTCGCGAGATCTCCCATCAGAGATATTCCCGTTTTAATGTTGGCGACCACCTGTACTCAATCCGTTTGAGGCCCACAGACAGGACAAATATGCCCTTAATAGCAAACATTGAGGACTCACTCCAACAAGCTTTAATTCGTGTACTTAATTCACTAAAAGAGTCCTACCCGCAAGAGGAGGACTTTCAAGTGTATTTAACAATATTGGGAAAGGATATCAGGGGAGGTCTCAACTCTGGGAACTACTCTTTACGCACGCCCTCCCACAAGATTGTTCGATGGATGCTATCCATGTTGTACAATT
>JAAUXU010068589.1_pt1 | contig 10187 bp, 9 predicted proteins | sample 7278151 | NCBI WGS metagenome assembly JAAUXU01 (sample SAMN14350113, study PRJNA611818) | marine sediment metagenome | isolation source: surface marine sediment (1.8m) | place: French Polynesia: Moorea | collected 2018-08 | reverse complement strand
TCCTTCTCCTTCTCCTTCTCCTTCTCCTTCTCCTTCTCCTTCTCCTTCTCCTTCTCCTAGAGCAGCAGGGCCTACTTCAGAAGTAGGCCCTGACGACAAATGTAGGGAGGGGGAAGTCACATAAGTTTTGTTCATTTGTCTCCATCCCCGACGTTGTTTCTTGACCCCACGGAATTTTTTTCGACTTTCTTCCTCACGCGAGATGACAAATAGCTTTCATTCGGGCAAAATAGCGCCATCATCACAGCGTGGTGCGAGGAAAAGTGGGCAAAATGAGGTCGGGAATGAGAGCGAGGGAGTTGTGGAGAAGAATCGCAGAAAGACTTGCCTAGCGCGAACAATTTAAGAGTCAATGACTGTCACTTGGTGACGTCGAAAAGGAAATTTCTCAACAAAGACTTATTGACATCAGCGCCCAAGATTCCTTACATCCAAGCTGACACATATAAATAATGGAAGGGGAGCGCCCATTTTAAAGGAGTCTCTTGAAGCCTCATTTATCATTTGCTCAGCTTCTCCCCTAAGCATTTCATCACCATAAGGCCTCCTCCTCCCTCTACCTACATTATCATCGCCCAGTTCCCCCGCGGGTTAAAACTTTTCAAATTTCGGCCTCTTTTGGCGTGGAAGTAACGTGCAGGAGAGGAGACGGGTGAGTGACTGAGCTTCTTCCCATACCTGAAGACAATGGAGAGGAGGGTTGGGAGGATACAAAATCCTCAAGCTCCAACGCGCACAAACGATTCTTTTTTTCGAAATTCCTTGTAGCAGAGAACCAAGGACTTTCCCTCCGCGACTTAGCAAACCTCTCTCGCTACAGTTAATCAAGTAGTTATCGCAGATGCAGCCTCGTTCCCTCCCTTCACTACTTGAACGGTCTCCAAGGAAGCAGAAGAAGGAAAACTTTTTGCCTCCGAGGGAGAAGGCGAAGCCTCAAAAGGCGGAGGTTGTTTGCACATCACCATGACAGGAAAAAAATGGCCTCGTGTGAGCAGATTCTGATTGAGAATGAGTGCTCGAGCCGACAGAGGACGACGCCGAGTTGATTCTGCTGCTGCTACTTAAAATTTTTCTTGTCATTCTCAGCGGGTCCTTGAGTACTGGGGCAAGAGAGGGGGGATTTTGTACGTGCATCACGGTACTGCTTGACGTACTCGGTACTGCTTCTCAGGCACACGCACGTACAACCAGAGTAGCTTGTGTAGGAACAGGGGAAGAGTCTGTCCCTCCTGGTGAGGAGGGGAAGAGAAAAACGGCCCTTAAAGGAGAGAGAACGCACAGGAAATTGTCGATTCAATCAAGCTAATTCTTCGTCACATCCTTCCTTCCCACTTTTTCTCTGCGCCAGACGAGAATAAGACTACGGACCTGGGAAAGGACGTGCTCGAATCAGTCGTTCCGCAGTACTCATGACTATATTTGGCGCGTGGGCAACGACCAAGAAGGCCAAAAGTCATCTCCAGGATTTCTTCTGTCGTCTCAAGCACCAGAGGAGTATTTACTTTTTCATTATGCACCGCCAGCTGTCGACAATCACGGCGTCGAAGAGGGAGAGGAAATATAAAGCCGTACCATCCGGAGGAAAAAAAATTGGACAAATCTTGGTTTATGAGGTATAGTGTTATTCTTTCGGGATCCCGACTGCTCAATGCACTTTCAGGCCAAGATTCCTTCCAAACCACAGGAGAATTTTTCAATTGGTTCAAATCCCCAACCACTTTCTATCTCTCGCGCGTCATTGCCTCTCCCCACTCTCTCTTTTCCCCCCTTTTCCTATCTCCCTTGGCAGGAAGCATGCGGAAAGAGCGCTTATGTACGAGTACATTTTACACTCTGTGGCTGCGTGAGAGAGGTCAAAGGATCATCTTGAAGGCTCTTGAACTGTAGTGTGTAACGGAAGTAAGGGGAACGTGCATAAGTTTGGACAGAGATTTTCTCCGTGCCCACTTGATGACATTCGAAAGCGTGGTCGTTTTTATATTGCGCGCACACAGCATTTTTGGAAAGAAGTCCCTATTCACCCCTGGACTTGGACTCTCATAGGGTAAGTATGATGGCTAGCAAAACAGAACTACATCAGGATTCGCGTCATGTGGGGATCCTGGAGAGTTGTAGATGCGGTGAAGTTGCGAGTCTCTGCTCATTAAGTCATTACCCTGATCTAATGACTCGTTCTAAGGATGGACTGGGGCGCGGTGGAACTGCGCTTTTGGACGCCTCTGCGCATGCATGCCATGAATAAAGCTGAAGGGAGCCTGTACGGATGGCATCTCCTCCCAGATTGCTGCCCTGATTAGGATGAACCTGGACGTGATAGCGAGGGAGGACCTCTGGAACTGCCAACAGAAGGATGTCGGAACCATCCCAGCAAAGAAGCCTCTGTTACTTACTAAAGTTTGTGTAATAAAAGTTGTCCTTCCTGTCAAGTTGTAACCCTCCCTACCCGGGTGCGCGTGTGTACCCGTCACCAGCGGGGAGGTTCACTCTGAGGAAGCTCACGTTTTCATGTAGCGAACAACTGCTCCCTTAGTTCTTTTTAGGCGAGGGGTCAGCTGACAAAGGCGACCCTTTTTCCTGTTCAGTTCGTAGCAACCCTGGCATTTGAGTGAGGGCTGCCACAGACGACCTTTTTAGCATAGCTCAGTCGTTGTGTGCCAATCCACACACCTCTATTAAGCATCATTTACCTTAATTGCGTCCGTCCCTCCACTCTTGAGTGATGTGTATGCGCTCGTGAGTGTGGGAGAGTGCACGATATCTCTTTTCAAAGAAGGGTGGGTGGGGGGGATGACGCTGGCATTACGTTACACAGCTTTTTTCTTCCACCAAACCGCAATATCCGACGTCAACACACATGATTCGATATCTACGTATAATAAACACTGGGGGGTGAGTGGGGAGAGGAGTCTTTTCCCTGCTCAAAGCTATTTTGCGTGGTTCTAAGCAACAGGATGCCTCTTTACTTGATGCTGCCGCCTCAGACCACGGAATTTTTGGTGAGGGAGAGAGCGAATATTTCCAGCGACGTGAAAGCATTTTTCATCCCTTTGATACCGAGTTGAGGGGGGGGGGGGAAGGAGAAGGAGGAGGCGGCGGCCGTAAACGAGCACACCGTGATCCCCGTCCTCGTCTCCTTTTGAAAAAGGTAGAAGATATCAACAGGAAGTCAAGGGAAGAAGTCAGAAGGGGTATTGAGAAATGATGGTTGCATTATGCAGCCGATAAACGCAGACGAAAGATGAGCACCCATCATCGTCGTAGCCCAAAAAGGGAGGAGAGAGAGGGAAAGAATTTCTAGTAGGAAGACTTTAGGGGCAGATGAATGTCTCAGGACGTCGTCTGACTGCAAATGCCTGAGAGAAGAAGAGAAAGGAGACGCACTCACGCACGCGCGCGCACACACACACACACACACACACACAATATTTTTGAGAGGGAGTTTCATAGAGGCTCATTTAGAAAAGAAAAGGATGGTGAAGAAAAGCGAGCGAGCGAGTAAGCGAGCGAACGAGCGAAGCGCGCTTCCCCAATGCATTCGCAGATTAAAATAAGACATTTCCATCTTTCGGGTCTTTCCCGACTTACACAGGTTCTGGATCTTACCTGGTCTGGCTTGGAGCAGCAGCAGGAGCAGTGGGACCATTAGTCTACAAGTCATCCACAAAGCTGTTGAACAGTTCTTGATCATTATCCCGAGAGTTGTTCGTCCTCCTTTCATTTCTTTTGTCCAATAGGCCGAGAAATCTTTTTTTGTACCAACGTGAAGTACTTCTCTGCTCGCGTTTTTCTTAGTGTGAGTCTCAAAAAATAGGGCGGGCAACAAAATGCTGCAAAACTGTTGAGTTGCAAAACTCGCTTCAACGAGTCAGAAATGAGTTTATGCTATTGAGTACAGATGAATAGTTTCTAGCATCTCTCACGATACGACCTTTCTTTTTTTGAGACACACCGTACGGAGTGGGTATATTAGCCAAATCCCTCTCCAAAGTCTTTGTGTACGAGCTCAAGAGGCCACCTTTAGGAGAATCGATCGTTGGATGGCAACAGGAGCAGCAGCGAAGACTTGAAAGCAACAACAGCAGCTGTGTGAGCTTGGTTAAGCGCTCAAGAGAGCTTTGCTAATAGAAAAGAGTCACACAAGGCCGGAAAAGTTTTGAGTGTCCGTAAAAATCACACTGAGGAATCCAGTTTTCATTGTGTCACTTGTTCTTTATCTACAGTCCGGAGCGCGAATTTTTGGGGGGATGAGGAAGGGAGGGGGCGAGAAGCTTTTTTGCTGTGTGTTTGGTGCTTTCGTTGAAGGCCTCCCTTTTTTCGTCGTTTTTTGGCACTTTTTTCTGCTCCTCTCTATAATGTGCCAAGATGATTAATGTGAACCCTCTCTAAGGACTAAGCGACGCGAAGAAGTGATTGAACGTGTTTGCACTCCTTGCTCTCTCTTTCTTTACTGGGACTATTGACTTTTCGCCTCAGCGCATGTACGTACATATCCATGAAAACTTATTTTAGTGGCTGTTCTTAGTTACTGGAACTGTCAGATTGATGATGATCAGTATCAGTATGATGTTTCTCCCCCAAAAACTCCACGCTTGACTTTCGGAAAGGTGTGGCAAAGCTGTGGAGAGTAGAAAAGGTCCTCTTTTGCCTGTAGGGTCTTACGTGACTTTCCAACACATCTTATGGTTCAGGCAAAGCAGTGACATCATAAAGACAGCATTTGTCTCCCGGACCCACTGCAAAGGTTACTGTGAAGAAGATTCTTGTGGAAGCTTCAACTGGGCCGCACAGATTTATGGTCTTTAGAGGACCAGCCTCACTCCTTCCTGCAGTGCAACAAAAGCAAAACGTTGCACACATAATACACCTACTACGTGCGCCAGTGAATGCTTGACGCGCTGCTACACAGGTAAAGGCTTGCAAGGCTGTTCAGGGCTGCCGGAGGAAGTGTTTGCTTCCAGAGGCTGCTGCAATCAAAGACTGAATTGTCAATGTACTATAAAAATTTGCTAAGCAATGCATATAAGTCATCCAACTTCCCCGAACCTCAGAAAAGGCCTTTTTCAAACGAACAGAAAGCACTGGCGCACCTGGTACTATATATATAAATGTAAATATATATATATATATATGGTTCCTTCTCTTACAAAACTCTATGTTCATTCCAAGTTGAAAGAAGGAAGGTCTGTTGAGATGCTTGAGAGAAGAGAAAACTTGATTCGGAGATGCGATGAGGGTAGTGGGTTCACGAAAGAATGCCAGAAAGAGAATGTGTGTGTGTGTGTGTGTGTGCGCGCGCGTGTGTGTGCGTGCCCACCTCTCCGAAAGTTTAGTGGGGGCTTCAAGTTCTTCTCCCTCCACATTTTCGATTCATCACCAGAGTTGCTCCAGTGGCAACAGCAGCACTCGAACATTACCGGAAATTGGGGGGGAGGAGGAGCAAAGAAAAAACTTTCCAAGTGTTACTTTACGGTTGTTTTGTTCGACCCAAGTTTTGACCGAGATTCTTTATTGAATCTACTGCCACAATCGGTTCCAATCGCTCATGGAAAGTTTCCTTTTTACTCACGCTTTAACTTTATGGCCATTTGACAGTACAAAAGATCGTAACTTGGCCTCTAATAATGAAATAGTAAGGAAATCCTGATTTCTATCTCCTTCACCCTTCAACTGACGTCAGTGGAACGTAGATCCTTTCTTGCGGCAATAAAAGGAGTCGTCTAATCAAAAAGTTTGTCAATATCGTAAAGGAGCGAGAAAAAGAGACGGAGGACGCGTCTGATTCGCCCAGGAAGAAAGAGAGGTGGAAGAGTCAGCTCGAGTCGGTCGAGCGAGCTCACACTGGACTACTTGAGGCCGGCAATGGCGAGGACTTCCAAGGCTTCCATGGCCCTCCAACTCCGTAGATCGACTAAGAGGTGGCGGAGGAGGGTTTAGCGTATATCATTATTGCTCTCTCTCTCTCTCTCCCTCTCTCTCTTCACGATAGCAGAGGATTTTTTCCATCCGTGCGAAGAGGGAGAGAAATCAGCGGGGCGTGAGTGTGCGAGTGAGGGGGGGGGGGGAACTCCCTTCGGTTTGTCACTCTCACTCCTGCGGTGACATCTTTGGGCAGCGCAGGCAGCTCCTCCTCCATCGGCCTTTCGCGCCACCGTTTGCCGTTTGTTGTTCAGCCACCTCAGATTGCTCTGGGGTCTCCCCTCCCCGTTTCGAAATCGAGCTGCGCATTACGTAATACTGTGGCATGATTATAGAATCGTTCGCTTTGAATAGGCATTTTCTGCTCTTCTGACATCGTAAAGTCACTTTTTTTGTCAATGGCCAAAAAAACCAGCTGCGTCCCGGGCCACAGACCCCCCTGCCCGTTGACTGGAAGAGCATCGTTGACATCGTCAATGAAGAATTACTTGAAAGTAATACCAGCGAGATCCTTTAAAAGCCACGGCTTTTAGAAGTGACTTCACGGCATATTTTGCCGTTCTTGCAAATGAATGCTGTACAATGTAATTCATACCTTTCAATAGACACAGCAATTTTTCACAGACAGGCTCACAAAAAGGCAAACTTAAAAAAAAGACCAGCATCACTTTACTTTGGCAGCAGCTTTGGCTCTTGCCGTCACCATTCGGACCCAAAAATTTTCACCTGAAGAAGCCCCTAAAATAAATCCTGCCTTAAGTCATATAAACTCATAACCCATTACCTTCATCCATGTTTGTCACGTTCTCGTTAGCAGAAAATCTATACTAGCTGCGAGGTGTACTTACATTGGTGTCTTCTTTAGTGCGCCCACTTTTGGTACTACCTGCGTCACTCTTGCCAACCTTATGAGATTCTATGTTTAAAACTTTGCTGGTTATAGCAGCACTCGAAGAACGTGTATGGCATGATTGGGACAGTCACGAGTGATGACGACTCACTCTTTCTGCTTGGCAAGCAGAACAAAGCACAGCACATGCTTCATCTTCTGATGGAGGTGCCACTTTAATAATGTTGCCAGCAAAGGCCTCTTTGCATGACTACGGAACGCGTTGGGATCACTTCCCACACCCACATGATGAATTGTAGGAGGTGGAGAGAAAGGGAGGTTGGGCGATGTGAGAAAAATTGGTGGGAAATATATGTCTAAAGCAATTATCGGAATAATCATGCGTTCGACGGAAAATGGTTCAATGCTGCATCCCGATCATAAGCCCGGCACTTGAAAGGTAATGACTGGACAGGTCAGTAGCAGCGCCCTAAGGACCAACTTGGACAGGTGACAATTAAGTTGGGAATCTCTCATTCTGCTAGGGTCAGCCCAACGTCATGTAGAAAGAAGGCTTAGCCTCTGCAGTAAGAGCCGATAAATACATCGGTCGAAGTGATTGGGCAATTCTTTTTCTTTTCATGACTCCCGAACCCGCGTTATCACGTCTTTTACTTGTGTCAGCTGCTTATAAGCTCACGCACTAAATATGTTTTGACTGATCTTATCGTCAGATCCCATTTTCTACTAGGCTCTATCATTGTTGAGGGTTGATGCTAGTAGCCTCTGATAAAAGCCTTTCCATTTCCGCCGCAGTCAGGAGGAGACGGGGAAAGCTCAAGAGATTTGTTCACCACCTCTTTACGCGATGGCATCGCTCACAACCAATAAATACTCCCACATATGATGTAACCAATATTGGCGCTTATTTTTGCTAAATGCCATTTCTTCTCATCTTGTCTGGCTGACACGGAGCAATGACCAAGCAGTAGGACTTTCCAGCTTGTGAATACTTAGTGTGCTGAACGCATGCATGACGGCAATTGTTTAATACGTACTTGTATTTCTGGTAGAAGGTCCACATTATACATGGGAACATTTGCTATACAAAGACTTAGTTTAGACCAACCTCGTCCCCTAAAATGGGTTCAAGGCCCTTTGATTATTCCTCTTTGAATCATATCAAGCGTGTTTCCTCCCAAAACAATCTTTATCTGAGGCTCATTCTTGATCGATTTCTCAGCGGTGCTGAAGAAGGCTTCCATGGCTTTTTTATCGCCGAAGCCGCCCTTCATGTCATCCCTCCCGACCACGTCTTCTTTGCTTGCCAAGACAGTTGGAAGTAGCACAAACGACATGCAGAATCCCCAAAAGCTGTACTTGTTGAATTCCTTCAGGAATTGCCTGTGTATAGAACATTATAATGGGTGGAATGTCATGTGCTGCTGCTGAGTCTCATAGTACCTGTAGGGATAAACTGTTGGATCCTCTTTTAACTCGTGAAGACAGCGAACCAGTGTATTATGGTAATGTTCCAATAAGAAATCTAAATGGGTTGCTCTCAGCAATGGTGTCGTGGAGGAGTACAAGAAGTAGGTCAGGTCGATGCATGGAGAACAGTAACGAACAATGGCAAGGTCGACCAGGGACACCTGGACTGGGACTCGCTGGCCGTCAGGGCCATCCACATATCTAGAAGGCACGTTCAAAGTCAGACTTGGGTCAATCTAACACCTTTTGTCACTTACTTGAACAGCATGTTGTTGAACCAAGCGTCGCCATGGCACAAGGTATTGAAGGCACTGGTGTCTCTGACCATCAGCATGTCCCTGTGCTTAAGGATCCCATGCTCCTTGTCGAACCTCTTTATGGCTCCCACAAGGTCCTGACCGGGCTCTTGGATGCGGTCCATAGTTTTAATCATATTCAATTGAAATTGTTCGCCTAACATTTTCCTCACATCCTGAATTGTTTTGTCGTCATCGGGGCGCTCTTCGAACAGGTAACTGGTCGCTATCACTTCGTTTGCATCGAGTCCCTCAGTGATCCCACCTGGATAATTGTTCAAGTGGGCGTATGCCAAAGCATGAAATTTGGCAAGCTCTCCCAACACTAACTTTGTGTGAGCCACAGACAGACCTTTCTTTTTGTCCATAGCATCTTCATATCCCAAGTGCCTCAAGTTTTGCATCATTAAGATGGAACCTTTTTCCACGTCCTCGTGAAGTTCAGTATAAGGAGACTCCAGGCAATTTATCATAAATGATGCCCCTCTTTCCTTGGCTAGTCTATTCCAAGCAGGCAACATGTCACGATAGAACATTATCTCCTTTTCTTCCATCTTCATCATACGATTGAACTTGTTTCCATCACTGTCATCAATTGGAACCTTGGCAAACCAGTGATATTCTCTTTTGTCACCATCAATGACAGCCTGGATGTCACAAGCGACGACTTCGCTGCTGTAGTTGTCTCCCTTACTGGAACCTTCCTTCCATTGATAATCGAGGATCTGAACATCCTTGGCTTTTTGGGACACTTTTAGTATGTCCTTGATTTTGGCCTCTGTAAGGACTCGGTGCTCCAGAGGTAGTGGAGAGGCTAGGATCCCAGTCTTTGAGGTATCAGGTTTCGTCGCCATGCTGTTTTTAGTCCTTTACCAAGCACGGTACTGTTTAGCGTCGCAATATGAAGTGAGGGCAGCAAACTGTGACAGAAGAATCTTTATACGTGTCTAAGGTACATGACAGATAATGTCCCTCGTGCAGCGTGTATTAGCAGAACGAAAGCAGTTACGAAATCCTTTACCTCATGCACGAGCAACTAACGCATATTACTCACCGTGGTTCCTCGTTGCGGCAAGGACTTGCGTGCAACCGATATTACCACTTTCTGACGTGCGTCGACCTCGAGTTACAGATGCGCTCATCGACACCTGCTGAATGTCGTTGCGTACACCGAGTCCTATCAGTGGCACTTCAGCGCTCCCTTCTGGATTTTAGCTGCAACTTGGGGTATGTAAACAAGAACGATGAAGCACAACTGAATGCTACTATCAGTCAGCAAAAGTCTCTCGCTGTCACCTGACAGGCCATTGTCATCATCATGATTATTGTCCTCGTCAAGATCATTGTCCTCGTCATGATCATTGTCTTTCGTCATCATGGCTGTCGCCGCCCTCCTGACCATTGTCATCATCATGACCGCCATCAAGTTTTTCTAGAGCAGAGCATCCCCTAAGAGGAACATACAATGCTCATCTTTCAACCCTGCTGCTTTTCCTCATCAAAGGACATCATGGAGACAAACATGTCCTTGTGCAAAAATCAGCGAAGAAGCAAGTTCGGCATTAGAGAACGAAAGATAGTATAGAGGGAAGACCCTCTGACGGGCGCGCCTATTGGTCAGAGCCACAGTGCACAAAGTGTGCCAAAGAAAGTGT
>JAAUXU010062799.1_pt1 | contig 10188 bp, 15 predicted proteins | sample 7278151 | NCBI WGS metagenome assembly JAAUXU01 (sample SAMN14350113, study PRJNA611818) | marine sediment metagenome | isolation source: surface marine sediment (1.8m) | place: French Polynesia: Moorea | collected 2018-08 | reverse complement strand
CCCGCCAGCCCGCACCAAAATTTGCGGGCTGGTGCGGGCTGAGCAAGTGCGGCCTGCGGGTTATGCGGGCTGGCCCAAAATACCTGCGGGTCGGGCTGAAGTACGGGTCGGGCTGAGCCCGACTACATCACTACACACAAGTGAAATTTTCCTAGGCGCCGCCCGACGCCGGCCCCGTCCACCCCGTGACCGTGAACCTGTTCCTCGCCTACACCATGTCCGTGGCCACCGTCACCACCAACGACCCCGGCAGCGGCCCCTCCGTCCTGGACCTCCTTCACCGTGAGTTCCGCCGCTTCCTTGGTCCGGAGCACCACCTCGACTCTCCCAACGACGACACCTCCGACCTGGACTCCTCCTCCACCTCTGAGGCCTCCTCCTCCTCCTTCCCTCCTCGCCCCGACCTCCCCCTCGGCCTCCAGATGGCCTCGGTCTACTTCGAGCGTGACCGCGCCCTCTCCCTCGCCCGGCCCCAGCGCCGGGTCCTCTCCGTCCGGGTTCCCCGGGCGTGCTCCTCGCCGCCCTCCTCGCCCGGGAGCGACAGAGACCCGGCGGAGGAGCCCGGCCTGCCACGGTTCCCGCCCGAGGACGACGCTGAGACCGCGGAGGGCGCCTCCGCCACCGCCTCCACCCCCGCCTCCGCCCCGCCTGTCCAAAGGGAGGAGGCCAAGGAGGAGGAAATGAAGGAGGTGCGTAGATCTGGATCTGGGCTGTCTTTTTTTCCTGTCGTCTGTCCCTGTCCCACAGTTCCCTTAGTTCCCTTTGGCAAAAAGGACGCGTTGCCATTGTTCCAAACTTCCAACCATTCCGAGGTCATTCTCTTGCGTATCCACGGAGGGTTTTTTTACTGACGTGGTCCACCAGATACCAAATTACCTTCCCGAGAAACAATCCTCTTTCTGTATGTATCTATACATGTAAAATTTGTACGGCCGAAAGCCCGATGCGTTTGATAAGGTCAACTTTTTTTAAAAAAAGCTAAGGATCATTGAAAGTAAGTGAGAATCCCTATCCAATCCGATAAGTCGTTCCATATATTGGAGACATCTTTCCCCCCTTGACTGTCGTGCCGTGTTGAGGAAGGGACCGGAAAGCATCGGTTTTTTCTTTCTCCCCTTGCCAAACCCACTCGAAAAGCTATAAGGTAGGAAGATGGAAGTAGAGGAGAAAAAACTACTCGTTCTGCGGGGGCGGGGGAGGCGTACGCCAGTCAAGATATGAAGTATCAATTTCCACACGAGTGCGGGGGTGGATCTTCGCTTTCCAAAAATAGAGAAGAGAAAGCCATTGTCTTTTCTGTTTCTCGATTCATGCATCGAGGTCGCATTTGCCCCCGTCTTAAGTGACTATTTCCTTAGTAACTGTATACCCTTCTCTGGTGTAATCCCTCTTCCAATTTGATCGTGAAGATTTGTTTCGTTTTCGATATCCCGGCAGGTGGAGCACGATCCCTCCGCCGCCGCCGCCGTCGGTGCCGAAGACTCCCGCTGCGGCCCAGACAACAAAGACGACGACTTCGATGACAATCCCTGCACGGCCTTTGTCGGCTTCGGAGACGAGGACGAGGACGTGATGGTGGACGTCGAGGAGCCGCCGCCGATGGGAGAGGAGGATGCCGCCTCCGGAAGTCACGAAAGGAAGAAGACTGACGAGGTAGATCAGGACGAGGAGAGCAGCGACGGCGAGGACGACCTGACCTGGAGGTGCTTCATCTGCTTCGAGGTCCTGGTGCGACCGTGCAACTTACCCTGCGGGAAGCACGTCATCTGCGGACACTGCTTCGACAAGCAGGTGAATTCTTAAACCTATGCCCCTCAATGGTGTTTCCCTCCAAAGTCAAAATCCGAAAATCCGTTCAATTTCCTGTCTCGTCCCCGTGCATACATGCAGATCGAGCTGACGACCTCACAGTGCCCCATCTGTAAGACCAGGGTGGGCAGCTGGTGGATCCGACAGGCCAAAGCGTGAGAGCTTCTTCCTTCCCACACTACAGATGGTACAGAATAAATTTTTGAAACATGTTTTCCCCACAGGGCCGGAACTCTGGTAGCCCGGGATTTGGAGTCCAAGGTGGCTGCGAGGATGCCCGGCCGGGTGAGGGCGCGACTGCAGAGCTGGGCGGAGGAGGAGGCTGAGCGGGCCGAGCGGGAGGGCAAGGGGAGAAAGACGGTGAAGGACATCATGGCCGTGTTGCCGCTGCTGAAGCTGCCCGCGGCGAAGGAGGAGAAGGCCCCCGCCGCCGTTCGCTGCAAGAGGAAATCAAAGAAGATAGCGGCCAAGGGAGAAATCTTGAAGGACTTCCAGGTGAAAGGAGCTAGCTTTGTATTTGCTTTCTGCATGCATCCGTAAGTTTTCTTCCTCCTTCTTCCGTGATTTTCAGAAGGAGCTGACTCTCTTCCACTCGGAGGACGAGGAGCGCGAGCGGAGGAGCGAGGCGGAGGCCAGGGCGGTCGCCAGGGAGGAGAGCGGAGAGGACGAGGAGGCCAGGATGCAGGAGGAGGAGCTGCGCAGGCTGAGGCAGATCAGGGAGGACGGAAAGTTTGCGCTCAGGGTCCACAGGGAGCTGAAGCGGCGGGCGAGGAAGGAGGACGAGGAGAGGCCCTGGCTGGGGGAGGAGGCCAAGGCAAAGAGGCTCAGGAAGAGGACGGTTTCGGCGTCCACCGTCTCGGCCTAGAAAGGAAAAGCGGCGATTGTTCCTTTTATTTTTTATTTATAGCCCGTCGTGTTTGTGATCATCGCGGCGGAAAAGTTACCAGTACCTGATTTTTACACTATCTAGTTCAAGAAACGTAGCGTCTTAGGGAAAAGATATATATAATCGGTTTTACGCAGTACCTGTGAGCAACTTTGTACGTGCTATAAGCAACGGATTTACCTCAAGCTCATATCGAAAGCCTTAATAAACTGAGCTTTCATGACTGACTAAAAAAATATCTTGATCGTCGATCCCCTGCGCTCTCCGTCCTTACCCCGCAGGGGAGAAAGTTTATCGAAAGATCTCTTCCTTTCTCCATTCTCTTTCTCCCCCCTCCCGAAAAGGGCTCTTTAGACTCTGTGAGAGTGCGGTCCGTCCCCCGCCCCGCCGCCATTTGGGAGAGGGCCGCCGCCCCGTCGACACATATCCTCCTCCTCTCTTCTCTCTCTCCTCGTCCTCCGCCTCTCCCCCACACTTGTTGCCGAGAGCAGAAAGTCAAACGGTAATATTGGGAAAAGGAAATCTGCAGAATCAGGCGCCACGCCCCCTCCGTTCGAGAAATAAAAAGGTGAGACATTTCTCCAAAACCCTTATAACTTCCAATATTGTGCCGACCGCATTTGTCTCAAATCTTCTATATAGGAAATGCCATTCATGATAGCGTTGACCCGTTGAATGCCAGAGATTTGCACAAATTCCGCTATGGGGGGAGAAACCCTCTTCCTGGGCCTCGCATTATTTTGCAAGCGCGAAACCGGAATTCGCATACTATTTTTTTTTGCATTCCTCTCGTGACTCCAGACAGTGTTCTTCCTTTCCGCCTCCTCTTTCTCGGGTCTCACATTCCTCTCCGTCGCCCGCCCGGGACATAACGAGACAGAAGTCCATTTCCCCACCCCGCCCAAGCCGTGAAAATCCTCCCGTCAGAGTCGCATTAATCAAGCAGAGAGTGAGCATGCGAACGTGATCCCCCTTGCGCGCCAGTGGGATCCGCCCGAACGGACGAGAGGCCTTGTTCTTAATCTGATACCTCCCTTGAGCCCCATACGTGGCCACGCGCGTGAAGAATAAGGGGGGGAGGGAAATTCAACCCCCTTATAATATTTTTAACCCCTGGGGTTGGAATCCAAATTCAACAAGCACTCATTGCATGCCCGCACCGTGCCCACGTATGGCTGCTCTCTGAATAAAGGTCGCCGCTTGATATCGCGAACGCACGCGCTCGAAATGCTAACGAGGGGTGAAAATGGACGACGGAGGGATAGACGGAAATAGCGACGGCCCAAATGATCCCTCCTTCCCCCCCCCCTATTTTCAAACTTTGCTGGTATGGTGGGGTGGCGGACGAAACAGCAGTCCTGGCGGTGCAATAAATATCACTTTGGTATAGGGAGAGAGAATAGGGCGGAAAACAATAAATGTTCCCCGCTGGCCGTGATGCTTACATTTGGGGGTCGTTCATTGCGACTGTTGTTTTTCTGTCTACGTGGAAACGAGACGGGGATGAACTTCTTAATACTTAATGTTTTCCGGGCTCTTCGTACCTTACAGCAGGTCTTTTCGGAGACCGAAAATATCCCCTGTGGAGAGAAACAAATTTGTCTCCCTGCTCTCCTTTCTTACCAGCTCATTCATACTGGGTGTACCAAGACATGATTATAGGTGCTGACGTGGAAATGTAGCGTAGTTTACGCCCAGTTCCGGTTCCGCCCTTGCTCAATCCCTTTAACCTTGTCCCCTCCCTCCCCCCAAGTGTATGACTTGAAAGTTTCCCCCTCCACCACGCAAGTGACAGCCAAAATTCACTTTTTCGAAAAAAGGGCAGCTTTTTGTCTCTGTTTGCCGAGTGGATGAGGGGGGGGGGGGAAGGCGGTGTCATACGATGGCTAACTTCCCCCAGTTGGCACTTTTGACACTTGTATTCATGGTGCGATGTGCCGGGAAAAGTGCCTCGTATGTAAGTGGTCCATGCTAGAGAATGCCAATACTCCTCACCCGAACTTTCTCAACTTTTCCCCTTTCTAAAGTGGCCTTGAAAGGAATGCATCTTGCCGCAACTCGAAGGACACAGCATAGTACAGTGCTGTACCATGCGCTTTGGGGACTAGGGAGAGATGCACATTTCAATTTCCCAAACGCATGTCGACCTTTGCCCTATCTTATATATTTAAAAAGAGTTTTAAAATCGCTATCTCTTTTTCTCCAGCAACCCTCCCCGCCGCCTCTGGACAGAAACGCTTTCCATCGCTTGACCACGAGAAGGAAAAGAACCAAGGCCGCACGTCTAAAAAATCCGTCTAAAAACAAGAAATCATCGTCGAAACAGCAACAGTCACCCTGAAGCCTCAAACTCTCCTCCGCGCCCCTCCTCCTCCTCCTCCTCCTCGGCGCAGTCGCGTCGGGGGTGACAACCAATATCGCACTCCAGGTACCGACTTTTCCCTTCGAATTTTGATTCTCCGCGACGCTGCAAAGTACTGCTTGAAACGGAGAAAAATCAACGTCCTTTTTTTTCTTCAAGGCAACAGCTACAATGACTTGAACGTCGTCGGCCTAGGCGAACCGCTCCCACCCTCGACACCCTCCTCCTCCCCCACTTGGAACCCTCTCCGTGCCATGGAACAGAACCTGGTGGAACGCCACCGCAGGAGAAAGGCCAACAGGACCACAACGGCGACGGCGACAACTGCAACTGAAACGGAGACAACTCCTGCGACCGCAGCGTCAAAGACGTTCAGCAAAGCGCGGCGGCTGCGGCCGGCGCTGCTGCTGCTGCTCCTGGCGGCCGCCGCCCTCAGCTTGCTCGGGGCCGTCCCATCCTCCTCCGCGGAAAGGCACAAATCATGGGTGAGTTTAACGATGAATAATGGCAGATATTAATGCAACGGTGATGGTGATGGAAGCGTGCTGGCATATGACTTGCTAATGATTCTCTGGAAGCCATAGTGCCGTTTATCGAAAAAAAAAACTTGTCCGTCACTGTGACGACTAAGGCCCTGCAAACGCGAGAAAAAAAATCCCTTATGCAGAGGAATATAATCACCAGAGAAAAAGATACATGCAGTCGTGCACACACAGAAAATGAGTTGTACGCATTTGGTTGTACAGATGTAATAGCACCTCTATTTTCGATTTCAAATTACGAAAGTCTCTTCGTGAGAGTACAATTTTAATTTCCTACGTTCCGAAAGCGTACTCCGTTCGACTCCTCTTGACAGCCCCCAGAGGCCCACCAATATCACCTTGATGGCGGGGGCGGGAGGGGGTTCAGTTGAAAGGCGGATTGGCAGAGAGGACTTAATAATTCAGGCCTGTGATTAGCGAGTACAGCACGCCCACGTCAGTTGGTCACTGATGACGTTTTTACAAAAAGCGGTCAGGTGTCGTCGGCGTGTCCTAAATTGCGGGAAAAAGATAGCCCACTGTCTTAATTGTCTCTTGCCTCTCCTACAGAAGTTGTTTTTCGGAGAAGTGTCACATCTGAAAAGGTTAGCCAGCAAAATTAGACTCCACCGGGCGAGGCAGCAAATGACTTTCTTGCCTTTCGTCCTCCAAGGAAGCAGAAGTCACGGAAAGAAAACGTGCGAAGGGCCGATTCGCGTCATAGTCAAAGGGTTGGTTGGGGAGGGCGTGGGCGGGGTGGGAGAACTCTGAATTATGCAACGGTTATTTCCCCACGAGGCTTCGAGCCAAAAGACGTCAGGCGAATTAGTAGTTCTTGAAACACAAAATGTCTTTGGAAAGCACCATACTTTCCCCTTCAACTTGGAAACTGGAGGAAAATCTCCCAAGCTCTCCAAGCTCTCCAAGCTCTCCTTTCCCATGTGTGTGCCTGCGCTCTCCCCAGAGATCAAGCATTTGCAACTTTCTCTGACGCTAATGAATGGGAGTCCTGATGTAGGTATGGAGGGTGGGGGAAAACTTGCCTAAAAGCACCAGAATGTTTGGCAAGGTCCTTGCCCTACTCCCAATTCCGGTATCTCATTTCCATCTGTATAAATCCCGACCCATTTTCAGCCCAGTGGAGAGCCCTCGGAAGGGGGAGGTGGACGAGGACTGGGCCACTCCTTGTACCAGCAACAGCTCCGCCCACTGCTCTCGTCGCCGCCTGGAGGACAGCGACAACAACAGCGACAGCGGCAGCGGCAGCAGCAACACCACTACCAGGCACCGTTTTGTTTTTTCCTGATGTGGAAAACAATATTTCATTAGTGTCTTTCACAGAGTTACCTGAGCAAGCGCGGCGGCCACGGCGTTTACCGGCGGCCAGAGCAGCGGAAGCAGCATAGCACATGGGGAGAAAGGTGAAGGGGGAGAAGCACCTAGGTAGCCCATAAGGCCCAATCGAGAAATGATTTTTTTGCATTCATGCATGCAGGATACGGAAGAATGAGGTGGACTGGGAGGACCGGGAGGCAGTGGACGGTGAGTGCTATAATATAACTAATATACGTTTTGTGCTTTACAACAGTGATGGGCGAGGAAACGCGAGGATTGTTTTTTTTTGACGTCCGCACTATGATTGATTCGGCTTCGCGTCGATATAACGGCGGTACAAAACTACCGTGTAATATTAGAAGGCGAAACTATTGCCCGCCGCACGCGAGAAAGCAGTGACCTCTTTTGTTTCCTCCGCCTTTTTCTCGGGAGAAGTTTTTCCTCCGCCGACAATTGCCGTCGTCGGACAAACCCGGCAATTGACCAAAAGGTCTACTAGGTACATAAAAACAGTATCACAACATCGTCAACGTCATCAAGAGAGCAAAAGGCAAAACTTTTCCTTGAAACAACATCCTGAGCTCCCGCCCCTCCCCCTTCCGTGTCTCATCATTATTAATTGCATTACCTCAGACCCTGGCAGGGACACAAAAACAATTGCATAATGAATTACTCCTTCTTTCCAGAGTGCATGGAGATGGTGGCGGACCCTGGGAGGTACTACTACCGCAGCCCGGGGGACGAGGCGGCGGCGATGACCTGCGGAATATACATCGTGGCGCCGGCCACACAGGTACATACTCACGAGACATAAGTCATCACGCCCTCAAAGAACTCTTTGCCCTTGTCTCAATTTTCTCATACTCGGCGCATGTTTAACTTTTCTTCATAATTTACTTACACGTGCTTTTTTGTCTTCCCTTCTCCCACGCTCGTCCTTTCAGCTCGTGCGAATAGACGTGGAGGCGGTTGACGTCACCTGCGGGGAGGGGCTTCTAGTGGTAAGTTTTGATTTCATTTCCTACATATTTTAGTTGTATATGACTGCCCTAACCCGACCCGAAACGTCAAACGCACTTCGATGTACGTACTACGTTATTCCGTACCTCTGATGTTTTTGCAGTAGCTGCGGCGGTCGCGGGGAAAGGCCTCAGGGCCAGAAAACCCTTTCCCTCGTCCCCCCATCCCCCATCTCTAATTGACGTCAAAAAAAGCAACTCGTTTGATGGCGTGGGGAAGAGGGGAAAGAATCACTCCCACGAAACAAAAAATCGTCACTCCTCAGACAGGCTGCCGTCATGACGTGCGTCTCATGTGTGCCATCGCGTGACACGATGCTCCAACAATTATGCAGTCCCTCTCTGTCTCTGTCCCGGAGGAGGAAAATATCCCGGTGGCTGCGGGGGCGGGAGGGAGGAAAGGCCGCCTCCAGACGCGGGCTCTTCTTGTCTTGGCGGCGGTTGGGTTGAGAGGCCTTGTACCCTTTCCCACTATTTTGACAGGGGAAAAGGAGGAGGAGGAAAGAGAGAGAGAGAGAGGGAAAAAGTGGCGTCGATTAGAGGAGCAATGCGAAGGCGGGAGGCGGGTGGGGGCGAAAAGAGGAAAGGAAGGAAAAAAGCCACGTCTATTTCTGGTCCCAAGGGGGAACGAAAGATATATATGTTGCTGCTAAAACGGCTGTGTGCACAAAAGGGGGGGGGAGTTGCTTATACCGCATACATGAAAGTGCATTCATGAAAGCGCCCCCCGCCCTCCCGCACCGCGATGCGCCAAAAAACCCCGTAATTCAGTGCGGTAATTCCCGGATCGCCCCAAAGCGACCACCCATTCATTACGCCCACGATCGAGCGCCCGATTGATGACACCGATTCCTTGATCGGTTCCCTCGCCCCCAAAGGGCGGATTTGCTCGCCCATTCATCAATAGTTTTCTTTTTCAGCACTTTGACGGATGGGAGATGAACCGCCGGGTGTTCCCCGACGCGGGCGACCACCGACTGCCGCTCAAGAGGAGGAGCACCAACATGTGCGGGAGGGGGACAGGGATGAGGAAGACGTGAGTTTTCCCACCGAAAAAGTAATTGATCAATGACGGTGAAAAGTTAACGCGTTATCTATGTATAGTTTCGTGGCGTCCCAGAACGCTGGCATGCTCCAGTACAGGGTGCCAAACGCCGGGGAGGGGTTCGCGTTCACCATCACCTTCATAGACAACCCGGACCGTAAGGGCACAATTTCCCAAACTGATTAGAAAGCAATGTTTAAGTTTTAAACTCTTTTCCAGCGTGCAACATCCTGATGTCGGACCTTGAGGGCATCTTCACCCTGTCCAACCGCGGCCCCGCGCCAAGGAACTGCTCCCTCACCACGCTGCTATTTCCGGCCAACTTCCAGGTATGAATACGTACAGTCATGTGCACCCTTCGGCAAAGAACAACATTTGCCTAATCCGCATTATGTCTGAATTTTCCCAGACTCTGGACCTCAAGGTCGGCGGCTCCGTTGAGCTGGAAGGAGACCACCAGGTAATTATTAAAAGCAGTCTTATTATCGTTTCTCTTAAACGATGGTTGTCCACTTGCGAGAATTACAAAATATTTTCCTATCTCCAGAACTGCTGCGCCGATGATAAGGACTACGTTGAGCTGGGCGGCTCCTCCAGCCTGGACTCTCGTCGCCTCAAGACGAAGGATACCTTCTGCGGGTGCGACCGACGGCGCATGCGCAGTAGGGGCCTGACCGTCCTCTGCGAGTCCTCCACGGTGCGGCTCGTCTCCTCCGGCCAGCACAGGAACTCGGTTACAGTCTTCGCAAGAGCGGCGGGGGCGGAGGACCTGGTAAGTTCCAACATTTTAAACAATCTTTTTTATTCGGGTGGGGATGGAGTCTTTAAAATTCGGTTCATGCAGGAGGAGATGGCTCTGGGCGACGGATCCGGGAGCGACTTCCTCTTCTGTCCGGAGTTTCTATGAAGAATGAGAAGGACCAAGAGAGATCAACAAGGTTTTTCAAGATCAAGATCAAGAAGATTGTGGCGAAGAGAGTGACACCCGCACGACGAGAAGAAAGCTTGAAATGGAACGTCCGATTCGAAACGGACAGAAAGAGAAACAGGACACGGAGCTACAACAATTGAACGAAACGAACATCACTGGAAGGCACTTCACGGCTGAGTCAACTGAAGACATTTCCCCCCTCAGAAATATCCCCACCTTGCTTACCCCTGCCGTCAAACTGTCATCCCCTCCCTCCCCAGTTCGTTACCCAATAACTCAT
>JAAUXU010059449.1_pt1 | contig 10189 bp, 8 predicted proteins | sample 7278151 | NCBI WGS metagenome assembly JAAUXU01 (sample SAMN14350113, study PRJNA611818) | marine sediment metagenome | isolation source: surface marine sediment (1.8m) | place: French Polynesia: Moorea | collected 2018-08 | reverse complement strand
TAATTATATATATTATTTTTTTTGTGAGATAGAGAGAGAGAGAGAGAGAGAGAGAGAGAGAGAGAGAGAGAGAGAGAGAGAGAGAGAGAGAGAGAGAGAGAGAGCTTGATTCACCAAATATCGTGTGAAGCAAAAAAGTGTTGACACATGAGGCAGATTTTACACAGGACTAGAGACGCATTTTGCTGTTTTTCTCCTCAGGGCCCGGTTCGTTGATGCCCGAAACCGGCGGAATCCCTTTGTCAAAGGTCCGTCCATGGAGTCGTCGAACCCGTTCTTCGAGGAGGAGGAGGAGGAGAAGGTGGACGAGGAAGAGAAGGGGGAAGAAGCTCAGAGTGAAGAAGAACTGGACGAATTCGATCTCCCAGATTGGTTGGCTGAGCTGTCCGATGATCTTGAGGTGAGGGCGTGGCAGTCAGTGCAGTGCTGCTACATGTCCATGCCCTGGTACAGGTACCTGGGCATGGACAGGTACAAAAACAGGCTTCGGTATATGAATAGGCTTTGGTACATGGGCCTTAGACCAAACCCAAAAACAAACAATTACAATAATAAAGTCAATTGGAAAAGAATATTTTATTGGCCCCCTCGCGTGCCATGAAGTTTTACCCCGCTTTGCTTTCAACTTCATTTGACTACAGAGCTGCCATTTGGCATCTGCAAAGTAACTGAGCAGCTCTAAGTTGAAATGTTGACTTAACACCCTTATGTCATGTGTTGATGAATCGTAAAAGCCTTAGTGGAGACCCAAAACTGATTAGTTCTCCATTCCACTCGACTTGATGCTCCTTTAATGGAGTCTTAACCAAGTATAGCAGAGAGATTAAAAGAATTGGTCTAGCCTAATGGACATGGACAGCTGCAGGTACTTGGACTGAAGGGCGCAGCAACAGGCACAGAGGCAGGAAGAGGCACCGCAAGTCCACCAACGCGGACAGGCTGTCCGAACCTCCTTATACAATGAGGCCCAATTGATGAAGGAGGGTCTACTTTCAGAGCTTCGAACTATGTTTATTCGATCACAAACCTCTAAACGCCGCCTCAGTGTGCATTTCTGTCTGTTTGTAATGGCGAAATCAGCACACTTTCCAAGGGAAAGTTGCTTTCTTGGCTTGAAGCGCCAATGTAAAGTCTGCGTGGGCAGATTTTAGTCCGATTCCCCCCCAAAAGTAGAATTGACTCGAAACTCACGAGACTCGAGCGATCCCGAACTTTGGGAGAAAATCGTGAAAAAATCGTCCATCGCCCCGAAAAGTACCACTAAGCAGTGTGCAAAGTTGGCGATCTCATTTCATAACTTGGACGCCACTGTAAGTAGCTACTCGGAAAATTATCTCCTGCTGCTTGAGAGCAAATGAAAGCTGAAAGGATTTGCGCAGAGGACACGTCAAGTTGTCGTTTTACTTTGCGACAATTTCTGCCTCAAGGCCTATTTAGAGGCCTTGAGAAGATGGACCGGCTGAGATTTGGCTGCTCCTTCATTTTTCAACAGCACAAAAGTTGAGGCAACTTGATATTTCTTTGTGAAACAAGCTGCTTTTTTTCCTTCTTTGTGAATGACAAAGTATCAACCTTGGAAATGTCTCTAGTACGAAACAAACAATGAGAAAGTTTTAATACGTCTCTTTGTTATAAGGAAAGGCTCGACTTTGCCAGCCAGAGGAACCGTTTATTGACACAGTGTGAATTCGATCGCAACCTCCTTAGTTGCCCAAGGACCCCAGCTAAATCGAATCTTCACTGTCCGGACGGATGAGGGGGAAAGCGGTGAAATGAACGTCCATAGGAAGATGCTTCGAAAAACTTTTCCCTCCGTCTTCCCCCCAAAAGAAACTTTTTTGCTTCTTCTTCCCCCTCAACTTAGTAAAGGCTCATTTATCCGCTGCGAAAACCGCCCTCAGAGCCGGGGCAAATCTGCTCCAGCTCCAAGCGGAGGGGCAAATTCCCCGGGTTTCCCCCTCCTCTCTTCGGTCTTGTGTAACCGGACCCGCAGGAGCCTCCAGGCGAACTGAAAGGCTACTACTACTTTGCTGCGCTGAGCCTTTGAAAATGTGGGAAGTCATCATGCAAATTGAAGTCATAATTTTGTTATGCCTTCACTACATCCTCTCCATAAATTGAGGAAGTAATTAATCACTCAGAGCCCTTCTCCTACAGTTAAACTGGTTGACAAGCTGAGGGCGCGCGCGCGCGCAAATTACCCCTTTGATTGAAGAGGTTAGGGGTACTTAGCGGCTAATTTGGGCGTGTGCACGCGTGTACTTTGAGATGATTCTGGACTTGATACGGCCGTGAACCCGCTGGACTTTTGCTTCGATGCTTGTTCCAATCCCAGAGCTGTCATTTCGATTTTTTTTCTCTTCCTGGCACAAAAGATCCGGAGTTTTTCTGTCTTTTCTCCCTGAAAAATCGCCCTCCGCATCTTTTTTTTGTGGGCCTCTCGAAGGCCTTCTGTCCTCTCCTACTTTTGCCACAACCCAAAGTCCTCCTCCGCACACACAGGAAGAAAAAAAAACATTGACGCAGAGCCACTAAAAAAAAATCAGCTGTGCAAACCAGATTTTGCGCTAGCCCAAGCGATCTTGGCCGCACCTTATAGGGTTCGTAACTAGGCCCACACCATATGGAAATTGGGCCTTTTCCTCCTGGAAAGAGGGGAAGGACTGGGCGAAGTTCTGAGGGCCTTTCCAGTCGTGACCACTCAGTTACACTGACAAAAAAAGGGGGAGCAGGGAAATCTGGGATGGAGCAAAATGCATCGGTTTCGCGCAGGAAACTTTGTCATGGAAAAAGTACTTACAGGGTGTCCTCCAGTTTATTGCATTGCTCAGCTATTTCTTTCGCCTGCTCAATAACTTCCTCGTGCAAAAAAAAGAGAGGAGACTTTTGCCGGAAGCCACCCAGGATCCAGGAAGAGTCGTCCGTGCAGTTGGATACTTTGGCTGAATGGAGTCCTGTGACCCAAGCGGACAAGAACAGCCCCAGGCCGAACCGGTGGGTGGGTTGTGACTCCACAGAGTGGACGCCCCCCCCCCTCCCTGACTGGCGCGGAGCACAACCCGGAGGGAGTTTGGTCAGACGCCAGCTCCAGTCAATGCGGCGCCCGGACGACCGGGAGCTTCTTAGCCTTGCCGTTCCAAACGTCCAAGCTCCGTTGAAATTTTTTCGAAACCTCAGGTTCATCTCGTGTACCTGAGGTTTAGCCGTGTTTTACCGGTGCCGACACCGTAGGAGAGCCAAGAAGCCACGTAACGAACCGAAATCCCTGCAGTGAAACTGCGAAAACATCGAGGGACGTGTCTGGGATGGTGGTTTTTTTTAGGGGTAACTCTCCCTGCCCCCCACCCTTGTGTATTTTGTCCTTTGAACACGGTCGTCTCAAGTTGAGAAGCTGGAAAGAGGAGCTTTGCTAAAGTAAGAGCTGAAACGCCTGTTTGTAACGTCTTCTTTCTCAGGTTTTCGTCGCCCAGAGGGAGTTCGAGCAGGCCGTGGGCCTCATCTTCAGGGCCGGGGCCTACTGCAGGGAGCACTCGGCGGACAGGCCGCTGGTCAGGGAGGCGGCTAAGAAGTGAGAAGTGAAAAAGGAAACGTTGTAACGACACAAAGGGATCCATCCCCCTCCCTCCTTTTACAGACTAGAGGAGCGCAAGAGACATCTCCTGAGCGTGTTGAGGCTGGAGTTGAGCACGGACAAGTCGGTGCAGGGCGGCCCCAGGTCGGCCCGGAGAGCAGTCGGCCTCCTGGTCAGACTGGGCAGATCCACCGAGGCAGCCGAGCTGTTCCTGAAGCACCGAGCAGCCATCCTGCAGAATGCGTTGAAGTGAGTACTGTCATGACTCCGACGGTGGTTTTTTTGTGGTCCTCTCTCCCCCACTTCTCCCTCAGTGTTGCCCCTGCTTGCTGCCGTTTTGTGTGATTCACAGGATGTGGCTTCTGTCTCATTTTCGTGGCGCACAGACTCACTTGTGAACCTGTCAGTCGTAGAAGTGCATTTGTCATGGTTCTTTTTGGCTCGAGCGTTATTTGCTCCTGGTTACACTTTTCGCGGCTCGTAGGGCAGTACTTTTTGTACCCACTGCACGTACTCTGGGCAAGAGGAAGAGCAGTTTTGAGGAATCACTCACGTGTTTCATGTCCCGTGGCTATGAAATAGAGGTAAGAGTGAAACAGTGCAAATGGCCATACAACCATAACTGTGCCCAAACCTGAAAAATAGTACGTTTAGACACATCTCTACTAATACATATGATAAGACGCATCAAAAATGGACCCCAAGAACTGCTTGAACAGGTTCGGTTTAAAGAAATTGCTGCCCTTTCCTTCAGCCACAAGTAATTCTCTCCATTTGAGAGCACTTTCAGCAGTGCTGGGACGACAAAAAAAAGGTCCCAACAGCAAAGAAGAGATAGAAAAACTGCTAATACACTTTATTTCCCACAACTCCAGTCCTCACTGATGCTGGGCCTGGTCAGGCCCTCAAGGCCTACTACAGAGGGAGAGAACGTACAATTTGCCGTCAGATAAATGTGGGAAAGTAGTGGAACAGCAGCGATTTCCCCGCCATCGATCGCCTTGATCGCTTTCACGTACGCATTTTTCATCCGCTGACACACTCACGGTGATTGCGCGTCATGTGTGACCCCCCCCTCAACCCCCTCCCTGAAAGTCGTTCCATTAACTTTAGTGGGGCCCCAAAATAACTGGGCCTGATAAGGCCTCCCCATGAGGAAATGGAAGAAATGGGAAGATCATTGGGGAGGGAGAAGAGAGATAAAAAGACGAAAAAATGTCACAATTTGAGAAGTCTCAGAAGAATTTGCGTCGTATATCAATCATTTTCCTTTTTTTCCCCTCCTCTCTTGTGTTTGTCAGCAAAAGGGCGAAAAAAGTACAGGACTTTTACGAATGTTCCAAGTTTTGACAGATTTTGGTTAGGACTTCTGAGACGTTTGTTTCTCGCTCATCCGTGAGACGAGAATAAAAAATAGATGATTTTTGACTTCTCCACCGAATCTTCTTCCCCGAGACTGAACGCAAGGATCCCCTCCAGGAGGGCTTCAAATCGGGGTTCACTTTATCCCAATAACACCTGTGGAACAAAGTGGATCCTTCTGCCTCCTGGCAAAGTTGCTTTCCGCTCAGCTGCTGTTCAGACCCTCGGGATCCTAGAAGAGAGGGAAAGTTCTTTCTAGTGTTTCTGGTCATTCTGGGTGGGGAAAAACATCAGCAAATTGGGTCTTTTTGCCACCTGTGGAATAGCGAGGCCGTTGCAGCTTCGTGCTACTTTCTCCGTCCTTTTTTGAGTGCCTCGTATCGTCCCAAATCTGACGTGGTCAATATGTTGAGTATCGAGTATCGGTGGTCGAAACATCATCGGTCGCACTCGGAAAGGGAAAGGCCGTGAAAAAGTGGTCAGATGTACTCACAAAGCTGCAAACCCTCTTGATGTTTTGACCACACAGTGTGTGCGATACTCTAGTATCGTGTTTCGGATCGCTTGAAAAAGGTATCACCAATAGTTGTCCAGCAATGTTTTTCTCGTTTCTGAAGCTCCTGGGTAATTTTCCACCTCTGTAACTCAAAGTTTAGACAGTTGGAATATCCTAAAAGCAAGTATCAACTTTGTCTACAGTCATTCCAGGATACATTGTTAGGTTGTCTTAAAAATGAAAGCCAGCTCCAAAAATTGAAATGTCACTGCACAGCTTTTCTTGTACTTTAGCATTGACTATCAATGATACTTTTAGGTGGAGATGCTATCGAGTGAGTCGGAGTAAGATGTCGAGTATCGGTTGTACGATGCTAAAGAAGCATTGCACAGTTTATCTTACAAGCTCAACAAATTGATCAGTTTCACTTAGCGCAAAAGGTTGTTGTTGTTCATGTGGGACGTTTGTCAGTTAGGCGCTGACTGAGAGCGCAATGGCAGTGAAGATGCTCCAACCTTAAGATTGGCACTGCTGCAAAGCTGCACCGAGTTAAAGTACAGCTGCCTGAGCATAAGCTCAGCTCAACCTCAAAGTGCCAGGCTTACACTTCTTGGAGTTCACCCATCTTCTTAAAGAAAATCTGTATTCTTAACTATCACGTCCCTGCAGTTCGTTTGCAGCTCTTTCTGGTGCTTGTAGTGGAGAGCCTGGCCCAAAGTTCCAGGGTCCTAGCCTGAGTCCGGCTCAAGCCCGACTCAAGCCCGGCGTCCCAGGATATGCAAAAATATGACCTCAGTGCAGTTCTAATTGATTTTGTCTATGGTGGAAAACAGTTCAAGGTTGCAACTTACACAATAAAAGCAGCTTTTCTCACCCACGTTAACTTGCATTCATGATTCTGATAAGGTGACTGTGCACTTCTGAGTGAAATCTGAGTGAAGTGAGCGACCAAAGTGTTGGGAGATCAGGAGTAGGGTAAAGAAACGACTTATTCCAATCTGCTTTGGTACAATCTGAAAGTCATTTTAACTCTTTGCCTCTAAATCTTGTCTTTTTGTCTCTTGCTTTGTTTAAAGCTACCTTCACATTCCTCTAACGTCGAAAGTGCCCTAAGAAAAACAACTTTTTTGCCAATAAGGCTTGTTCCAGCTACGCAGCCACTCCTGAGGCCATTTTTTTCCCCGGGGAACAACAGTGACATTTTTTAAACTTGCCTAATATACCAGGTGCGCCTACATTAGCCTAAATTCCATGCTCTCCAAGGTAAGTGACTCTATGACTTAGACAACTAAATTTTCCTTCAGCTGATACCAATATTAGTGCATAAAATGCTTTAGTGGTGAAGCTATGTGTTCACATCCAGCATAGGCTCATTCAGACGCACCCTGTACATGTACATACGCAGCACGTCCGCCTCTTTAGGAGCAATCATATTCTCTTCTCCTCTTGTGAACGTTATTGAAGGACCCCATTCAAGTTCGCTGCTGAATATGGTCCATTTTTTGTAGGTAGGTGAGATTTAATGTTGAACATACAGATGCATTAGCAAGAAAACTATGGGTTGTTGATTTTCCCAAAGCAAACATGAAAGTGTCCTTCTCGGATGAAGAAAAGTTCAGCACTTTGGGCGGCCACCCGATCCCCATCCACCGCAGGTTCTCCGACCACTTCAACCTCCACAATTCCTACTGGAAGCTCAAGCTGTCCCACTTCAGCTGTCTCATTCAGAACTTCAAAAAGGAACTTGCAAACTTCATGTCCAAGTATGTTTTGACCTGGCTACAAAAAATGGCCCATCTTCAGCTACGAACTCGTGCAGGAACCTTTCCTGGAATGACGTTCAGGGGAGGAGAAAAGGGTCTGATGTTAGCGCCTCAAAAGCCTCGGACGTGTTGCGTTCTTCCCTTACCGCCTGTCTTATTCACTACGAGCGCGTGGTCCAACACCACTTTACAGCAGCCGCTGCAGCGGGACGTAAAGTGGCCAACACGTGTGTAATGGCACATATGGCAAAGTAGCGTTTTCCGACCACTCGGTCTGTGCAGCCTAAAAGTGTTGCCGCCCGAGGGCAGCAGAGACCGACTCTTGATAAAATGTCGAATGCACGTTTGACGTAAGATTGTCCATTTTCCATTGCTCGGGCTTCTCCCATCATTACTTTGACGGCTCTTATGGCGTGACTGCAGTTGTCATATCTTGGTGACTGCAATTTTTTTTCTAGGAGTCCTGACCTCTTACTTGACCGCACTCTCTCAGTACGTAAGGAGGGTGGAAGAGCAGTTCTCTTCTAGACCTCCTTGGTACGGACGAAGTGAACTCAAAATGGACAGTCTGACGTAAAGTTAGTGTACCTCATGCCACAGAAGTATGGACCACCCAGGACTCGTGTGGAGAGTGCAGAATTAAATGCTTTGGGCTGCCAGAAAATGTAAGAACTGAATGACTGTGTCTTGAAAAATTGTAATGACAGACACAGCTATGGTGACAGCCACGGCAGCAACGACAGCACCAGCTGCAGCAATCTAAGACAAGCATCTGACAAAAATTGAAATGTTAAACTACAAATATAATTTCTAGAAGCAAGCAGAATACGCACAATTTTGGATTTAAAAGCTCTCTGGGCATGATGTCAATCGACGCCTTGAAACCATCAATACCCGTCGAGCTTCAAAATCGTGTGAAGCTCGTGTGAAGTGTGTGCAAAGTGCTACTTTACAAGTATGACGAATGATTAATACGTAAGATCAAGTTTGACTACGTTGAAAGGGGGCCAATTTTGGAATTTTCCTGAATTTACCTGAGCCACCTCAGGTCCAGTGATATAGATGTTGTCAAATACCTTCTTGAGGAAAAAGTCAATTTTAGCCCTGCCCCAGGAGAGTCTTTACTACATGACGCAAGTACATAAACAACTTTTAAAACTGTCAGGGTGATCATTGGGAATCCAATTTTCTAGTTTCACTTGACTGCAGAGCTTTGATTTGCCGTTCAGGATATAAGCAAGTCCACTATTGCCCTAACATCCCTGTATACTACGATGACAAATTCTGTGGGGCAAAGCTGAAGCACTTTTTGTCATTTTTATATGGTTTCAGGTATTTAATATCTGCAGATAGATGCAGATGTCTGATTTGACAACAGCGCAGTTGCGGATGTGAGCCAACAATGCGCTTTTTCTTGGCTTTGCGGACAGTAAAAGGCTCGCAAAGTGCTTGATGTCTGGCAGACAGAGCTTGTACTTTAAGAACAGCAGCATTTTAGCTCAAGTGGTTAGGATGTGGTGTGTAAATGATTGTCCACATGTCCTCGGTAGAGATGTAGCTGAGCCCAAATTTTGCGTAAGCTTGAATGTGGCTCGAGCCAACCGTATTCATTTCCTGGCCAATGCAGAGCTGCAAATGCAGACTTGAGCAGTTGTTCTGCAAATGAGGATGCAAACAACTGTGGCGTCAGTTGAACATTTATTTAGGCCAGACCAAGATTGTATCTTTGTGCTATATTTGGTGCAAGCCGTATTTAAAGACATTTTAGTCGAATGGATAGAAGAAATAATCAGTCATTCGGACACCTCTCTACTTTCAATAACGTATGAGCAGCTGAAAATGCTTACTGTCGCACACTACGTCACACCAAATCACCCACGGCCCAGAAATTGATCTTGACGCCGTTGCACGCGTTGTAGACTTGTCTTCGGATGCCTCTGTAACCCGAATGGAAAAGCTGGAGTGAGCCGCAAAAATGGACAGAACGTTTGAGCCGCAAAAAATCGTTGCTCTTTGACGTGGAAAGAAGTGCGGTGAGAGGATAATTAAGGGCTCTCAGTCTCTATGTGTGTTCAACTTTCTTGCCTGACAAGAGAACAAACATTTTCCTCTTTTTGGCTCCAACAAAAAAGTGCAGGAGTGGTTTGGACACCCTGTATTTACTGTCTGTTATTTAACTGTCTGTCTGTCTGTCCATCTGTAACCGAGTATTTGTGTTTCCTGTATTTACTGCTCAATCTCACAATTTTTGAGACATTCCACAAAATGATGGTGGAGGAGAGAGACTGAAGTTGGTCCAGTACAACATACATCGTCACATGTGGGTCAGGAGAGAGATATCCCTGGACCCTCTAGAGGGTTTAAACTCACTCCCCCCTCCCTTCCCCTAGCCCCACAATAAAAGTGATAGAAACTTTTTTTTTTTTCTTTTTTTTTTTGAAGAAAGTTCGTTCTCCAGCAGAATTTACCATTTCGCCTTTGTCCACCTTGGCTTGCGCGCAATTTCAATTTGGGCTCTCGTATTTCTTCGCTCCCATCTTTTTCTTGCGGCTTTTAACTTGTGCGGTCTCCACAAGGCCTTTGTATCTCTTGGCCACAATAGAGGAGCTCATACGTACTCCCAAGGGCGGGGGGGCGAGAAACCAGAAAAAGCAACTTCGACCCCCTCCCCCTGCTAAGGTTCCCCCCACCCACACACACGATTTCTTTTAGCCGTCACAAGGGGCCGTCTTGAACAAACTCGAGGCCCATTTTGTAGAGTCTATAAAAGTGATTGATCAGTGGTGTAAATTGGACTTGAAGGAGGAAGGGGGGGGGGGGGCGGTTGCGCCCCCGGGGGGGGGCGCCCCCCCCCCCCCCCCCCCCAGCCCCACCCCCTCCACTGTGCCCGCCGCGCCCTATTCCTCGCCCCTCGCCCACACCCTGCCCCCACCCCACCCTCCTCCGAACTCCTCCCCTCCTGCCCCGATGCCGCGGTGCCTGCCGAGGGCGAGGGTG
>JAAUXU010032986.1_pt1 | contig 10194 bp, 9 predicted proteins | sample 7278151 | NCBI WGS metagenome assembly JAAUXU01 (sample SAMN14350113, study PRJNA611818) | marine sediment metagenome | isolation source: surface marine sediment (1.8m) | place: French Polynesia: Moorea | collected 2018-08 | reverse complement strand
TAGAGAAGGAGTCAGTTGAAGTGGACAGTGAGCTGGACAAACCCAGCAAGTCCAACTGGGACTTGACCTGTCAACTGGCAGCCCACTGCCATCACTGCCATGAGCTGGGCAGAGGAGGAGAGTGTCTGGATCAGCCAGTTCCAAAAGTAACAACAAAAATAGTGATTGCAAAGTGTGTGGTGAGGTTGAGGCTCATGGAAAGCGGGAAGTTTGGGGTGGATGAGGAGAGAGAGTGGTTAGTAGAGTTCTCCCAAGCAAAGCCGGGTGCAGGTTCAGCTAGTTGAAAATAAAGCAGATAATGGTGTGTTAAATGACAGATCAGTCACAATTCACTTTTGCAATATGCCTGCCATCCTCATCCACCACTGTATGCAGTAACCTGTCGGGAACAAACTTGGTCAGCCTTTTCTACAGATGCAGATGTTGGTACACATTCATTTGATAGGTGTGTTCATGGTTGACTTTGCTCTCCAATATGAACTCTGATTGGAAAAAGAGTATCTTGTAGCCAATGGAGCAGGTGTCGTCAATCTTCAATGGGAGGGTGAAGGAGGTGGAGATAGAGATCAAAACCCATTTGAAGAGTATGATACAGCAGAGGTGGCAGGAGATCAATGCAGACAAGGTGCTCTGCAAGTGGCTGATCAGGTTCATCCCCAAGAGGCTGTTTGTAGATGCAGATGGCAGGCAGATCACAAAAGAAGATTGTGACTAACATGTCAATGATTATTATCTGGCCCGTTTTTCAATAAATTATGCTGTTTCTGTGACAAATTCATTTCATCCTGAAATTTGCTCGGTCACCTTTTAGCTTGGGCAGCTTTGGCCACAGTGGAAAGATAGGAAAGGCAGGAGGCAGAGTTCTTGGGCAGACTGGTGGCCTGGAGAGAGTGGGAGCAGGAGGCGAGCAGGAGAAATTTTCGTGGAGATCACCAACTGATGACTGATGCAGGAGGCCAAATGTGCCTCCTTTTTTACCCTCCTTTCACTACGAGAAAGGGGAGATCAAAAAATGAAAAGTTTGGAATTTTACTCTGAGCATTTCAGGTTCGTTACCCAATGCCAAATGGTGAAGACGTAGTCAAGTGGTTTTGCAACATAAAAATTTTTGGACCCCCCTCTCTTGAATCAAGTAAAGTTTTACTACATAAGTTCAGTTCATAACCAAGTACTCAGATTTGGAAGGTCGTGGAACAACGCTCTAAACAATCTCTTTTTAGTTTCATTTGACTGCTGTGTAACAGTTTTGCATCTGGAATGGAGCCAAGCAGGTCCACATCAAAATTGTAATGTTGACTTAACATCAATCTGTATGCACGTATACTGAAACTCTGCTTTTTCTCTGTCTTTCCTTTCTATCCTTTCCTCCTTCAGCACTGAAGTGGAGCTCCTTGGCCTACAGCTTCTTCCTCCACAATTGACGACAAACAACAAAAGACCGAAAGATGCGTTAGTGACGAGTGCTCAACCAATATATTGATGGCAGCAAAATCACCACAAAAGATGTTGATTTCATGCCGTTAAAGATATGGACGTTTCCTGGTTGGCAGAAATTACCCCTACTCCATCAGTCCTTTGGGGCTTTCTCCGTTTGTTTTGCACCGGGGGATTGTCAATGGCTGCAGATATCTCTTTTGGCAAACATCTCTTTTCGGAGAGAACAGTATTCCTACCCAGGCTTCGCTGCATAAATGTGCAGTTCCAAAATAATATCCTTTTTTCGCCCTTCAGCCTCAACATATTTGTGGTTGTTTTGCTGCCTTCAATGTTATCCCACAGTTTTTGGTTACCGAGCTGCAGGCGATTAAAACAGACTCTCGAATCCACTACATGTTTCCAAACTTATGCAAGACCGTGTAAATGACTGAGTGGCGGTTTTTTCTTTCTAAATTTGTCAGTCCTGAGGTGTCAGACCAACTGCCAATTGGGCTTAGATGAAAGATGAGACTGTCAGTGATGCTAAGAGTGTCAGGCCATCAACAATGGAGGCCGTCGATGAAAGGAGGTCAGTGGAGGACTGGAGAGGACGTCAAAGTGAAAGGATGTAAGATTTGCGTCCTAACATGAATTGAAAAAGCCTGAACAGATAGTGTAGGCCACCATTTCAAATGAAAACTGCTCCTGAACATTAAAAAAAATACGTTTTATATTGTTTTCGTCGTTCAATTTATTATGGCGTCGGCATGGCATCGGCAATTTATTATGGCAGGATGCAAGATAGCCCTCAGATCTGCCATTTTTTTACAAGAACTTTCGGTCAGCTCTGCACAAAATGCTGTAGCACCATGAACAATCTCATAATGTGAGTCACCATCACAAACCATCACTACTTTTTTTCATAAAGTTGGGGCTGCTTGTGGACCGAATCTGGTATTGCGCTTAAGTCAAAAAGTATTCAATAGTATGACTATCGTTTCAAAAAGTGAAGACTCCAGGCATACTGCAGACTAGGGCATGTGCGCTTTATTCCCTCGAAAAACATTGGGTTCTGAGCTATGCCTACATTTTTATTGTCAAATCCCGGAATTACTACAAGTTGGCGGAAACACGAAACTGTGGGTGCATTCGCGTACATCGCATAAGGGTGAGCGGACTGAGGTGGCTCAGCAGCTGCGTACGTAAACACATACAACAGCAGAGTTGCTTCGCTTTCATGTCTTCTATGAGAGTCCGTCAAATATTGACACTGCAGCGCAGCAAATGCCCATCGCAGCTGAATGAGGCCTTTTTCACGCATCCCTCAACAGTAGTGAAATGCCACACACACCAGAGTTGCCATTTATGAATACAGATGTGCCGCTGCTCTGTGGGAGGAAAGCGCCCGAGCAAGCTACGTCGGGTCTCGGTTAGTGATCGACCCAAAGTGACCTGAGCTGTAATAGCCGAAACCGAAGTTCCGGTCACCAGCCGAAACTGAAATTCGTTTTTGGCCACGATTTCGGCCAAATTATGAGCCAAATATGGCAGCCAAATGTAGTCTTGTGAGGCGACAGTACCGAAGGTGTCATGCATTTTAAGGCCATGGCCATAGTAGAAGAGGTACAGGTCAGGAATTAGTACTTGAAGTTAACGGCATAGGGGAATTCGCTGAGCAGAAAAGCAGTTTTCTGCATTTTATGGGGTCAACTTCAAGAAAAAGAAGCAACGGCGAGCTAGCAGTTCAGAGCTGAGCGTCCCGGAGAGACAAATCGACGTGCTCGCAGGGAGGCCGACATGAGCCCTAACACGTTCAGTTGGTGTAAACAGTCAATAACTTTAACAAAATATTTAATATAGACCAAGAACTTGTTAGCACGGACGTGGATGGAGTTTGCCCCAGACTGCAGCAGCTCTTTCAACAGCTCACACATAATATATGCTATGTTAAGTAAAAAAAAAGCTTCAAGATCTTTTTGACGAGATTGAAAGATGTCTTTTTGACTTTAGCAGGCGACGATGATTTCACGCTTGTTCACGGGTGCCGCAAGCACAGCGGACGAGGCCGTCTCAGGGCAGAAAAGTGAGATCGGTCAGTAAACCGATTCTTCTTCAGAGTCATTACATATATGTTCTTTTAGGCTTATAACACATATTATCAAGCGCCGCTCTTGACTTAGCTTTGTTTGACTTCGCTGCTGCAGCAGGTGCCTCAACTCGTGCTTGCCTGCAATGCAGCTACCACTACTACCCTTTACGCAAGCATGCACAGATCGATGGTGTTGGCATTGCTGATTGAAAGGACGTTGCTCATGTAGAAGCCACACCTCAGATTGGAGGCCCTAGAGTCCTCGAGGGAGGAAGGGTCCGAAGCCAAAAAATTTGTAATTGTGCAAGACTCCTGCAAGGCTTTCTAAAGGCATCTCGACTAAGTCATCAAGGCCAAAGAAGGTTACTTGGCAGTAATCTGGTCACAATATTTTTGTGTCATATTTACTGAAAGAGTAACGAGAAAGTTGACATAAAGTGAAGCATACAACGCGTAACGAAACAGGTCAGACACTTTTCATTTGCTCATGACTTTGGCTAGGTTCATGATACGTCATATATGCATGTGCAATGATTACACCAGCCAGTTGGACTTTGACCAACTTGGACTTATCCACTATGCTCTTCCTACAAATACCTGCAGTTTTTGCAGCTGACAGAGATCAGCTGCAACAAAAAAGGCCAGTCATAATCATGACCTTTATACACCATCTTCTTTTGGGAATTATTTATTAAACATTGATGCATCACTGAACAGGTACACATGATTTCTCATGAAACTAGTCAAAGTCATGAGCAAAAGGAAAGTGTCTGACCTTTTTTTGTTGCGCTCTGTACGTTCCTTCACGCCCAATATGCAACCCACCAACGTAGCTAACTTGTGCTGGTGCCAACTGAGTGAGAATTCCAGAAGTGAAAGCGAAATTGTTACAATTTCCTCTAGTAACGCGCTATTAGTTCTGATTGATCTGCGTCCAGGTTCGTTCCTCCTCTTTTTTTTGCAAAAAAAAAGTACGTCAGTTTTTCACTCCCCGAGGGAGGCCTTAAAAAATGGCCTTCCCCTCAAAAGCACCGATACCACAGCTCCCAATGCATTGGTCTTTTCGACAGTTTCTCTCCAACCGGGCACAAGAGGGAGTTCCGTAATGCGATCATCAGCTTCTTTATGAGTATCTCTACCTTTTCAGAGTTGCATGCGTGAAGAAATACTGCGCATACACAGACCCATACACATGCAAAGTGCTTTTCTTTGGAAGCCATTAGTGGATCGAAGCCTTTCTTCCTAAAAGGTAATGCACGGGCGCGCGCACACGCCGCAGTACGTACAGGGTGGCGGACGGAAATTAGCCTCGGGGTGATAATATTTCCTATAATGCAGTATGTGCACACATAGCTGTAGGTAGGGGCTGCAGCTCGGGACTTTTTTTCCATCCTGTGGATCAGGAAGTTCTGCACGCACAGCTTGGAAAGTCAGGTGTGGAGTCAACGGTCTTCGAAAATGTTGGGGCGAGATGGGCGGATTGGTTCAGGATGGCGCCGATGATGACGACGGCGACCTCCAGGCCGTCTTGGAGACCGCCGTCTGGCCGAGACCGAGAAGGTGCAGAAGTTCCTAGCGTCCAACGCCGCGGACGACAGGAGCAATCTTGAGTGGGGGGTCTGCGCAGCCCCTCCCCTCCCCACAGCCCCGCCAGTCAGTAGGCGGAGGTCACGGACGAGTGGGACAAGACATTAGAGTTTCGGCTGCCATGCAACTTCTTACAGAGCACGTATTTGCATCACAAGCCGTTGTTGACACCCTTTGTTTATGTACACATTGCATCAAAATTGAAACAATCCATAACGATGTCTAGAAGACTGTTTGTCCAAGAGACGGTTATGTTTTCTCGTTGAGTTTATTTCGCCATGACTATGTACATATTGAATTTGGTGAGTATGCACAGAAACATGAGAGCACTTGCTTAAGGTTTACACTGGGAAGCACTTCTTAAGGGCGCGTTGGCACAGTACGAATTGTAAAAGAAATGTAGAAACTGGAGGTTTTTCTACCGATCGGTGCAATTATATTGTCACTGACCCTGAGTGAGTGGCGTAGCAATGAAACCCACGTGCACTAAATGCGTGTAAGCCCTGTACAGCTTGTAGCATTCCTCATCATGTGAGGCATAAATTGTGTAGAAGGACCAAAAAAAGGTATGGACAGCGAGTTGAGTGAATTTAGGATGAACTTTCTAATTTCAAAATTCACACTGGACAGCAGTTGCAACTGATGTGGAAAATAAGATCCCAATCCATCAGGGTGGAATTGGTCCACACAAAAGGGGCTAGAGAACGAGCATCAAGGTGGTGGACCTTCCTGGAGGACATTGGTAGGTCTGATTACCGCAAAATGGAGTTTACAAAAACTGATTAAATGTGTCCGTGCTAAGCAGAAAGTCACTAGAACACTTTTTTAATCACATTTTCCTCGAAAATGTAATTTAGCCTCACTTTATGTGGTGCATCCAAAGCCAAAATGAAATTCCCATCATGATTATTCATAGGAAAAATAGGTATTAGAACTTCTTTTTCGTGAGGGGCTTTTACTGTACCACAAAGTGAACTTAAGTTAAATTTTTCACATAAGTGTATTTATTACTTTCTGTTGTGCATGGCCACATTTCATAACAAACTTTTTATTAGCTGACAACTTACCCATGTTATCCAGAAAGACCCCCTGGGCCCACTCCACCTTGGTGGACCAACTCCAGCCTGATGGGTTGGGTGGGATCTCCCTCTCTACATCAGTCACAGTCACCGAGGAATGTACATATTTGAAAATAAGAAGTTAATCCTAATGGGGCCAACCCTGAGGGACAGCTGGGTTCAGTAAAGAAGGCCAGAGTAAGTGAGAAATGGTCAACAGAGGCCTCAGCGACGTTGACGGGAGTGACGTGAGCAGGATGAAGGAGGTGTCACAAGTGAATTCGAAGGCGCAAAAAAGGCGCCGTGAGACATTTTCTTGCCCACATAATCAGAACTAAGTAAAATGGCTGAAAGGGGGCTTTTTTCTTCTTTCATGTGGATCTCGTCCATTTTGCGTTACCGTGGGCAGTTTTTTGCGTACAGGGTCGTTCAGATAAGTCCGGAACTGTTACAATTTCATCCAGATTCATAGCAGCAAGAGGCAGAGATAACATAGATGCAAAAGTGATGAAGTTCGACCATCGAATCGTTGCAAAAATCAAGTGCCCGAAACAAAGGAGACGGAGCAGACGAAATGGTAGTCGGAATGGCTTCCGCTCAGGATGGCCACTGTCCACTTGCCCCAGGTCCACATGTCCGTCCGTGGCAAGACGGTGGTCGAGGAGAGGCTCCACAAGGCCAGGCACGAGTCGAAGAGGCATGGCAAGTTCCAGAGGAAATTACCGGATTTTTATCTTCACGACCCCGTACAGCAGACGCCACAGGTTTGCCAGAACGATCTGATTGTCAGTCACCATCTTTGGGGTCATTTTTGTCATCGTTACGCTGACTTGAAACAAATTGGAATTGTGCGGAGAATTATCCACCAAAAAATCCCCAACTGGACGTGTCATACAAGTCAAGACAAAAAGTGGTCTCATTTATACCTGAACATGTGCACTCGTAATATTATGCAGTTGCATTTGCTACTGTGTACCAGGTTGTGAAAACTTATTTTCGCCATAATTTTCATGCATTTGCATTATGTCTGTTCAATATTAATAAAATATCACAATTAACTGTGCTCACAATGAAGCCCGAAATTGCTATCATGCACTTGCATTTGACATGTGCACATGAGGAGACAGATGTTTAACAAAAGAATTCTTATAAAATGAAGTGTCAAAAATCATCAATATCTATCCTTTCTGTATCAGGAGCACCATTAGTCTCAATCTCAGCCTTATTATTTTGAGGCTTGGTGACTTGCATCGCATTACACTGTTACAGTGCATAGACTGGTCTGCCTGCTTTTACAATGTCTCATCACGCGTCCGTCGAAGAAATTGAAGACTTTCAAGAAAAAAAAACACGTAAAATGTCAGCATTCTCCAGGGTCAAGAATAATTTCGGGTATACCCGAACCGTGCGTCCAAGTAAGGTAGTGCATACACTCTTGCAGGACGTCATTGGAGCTGTAGCCACCGTTGTATAAACGAATGGGTCAAAATAACCCTGGTGTGGGTATTACTAAGCTGCACTTGGGCACTGTTGCAGTTGGTTCTCTCGTGGCCTAAGAAAGTGTGCAACAACAAAGCTTTTAGGACTGTTTTAGCTCTTACCAGCGCACAAAGGCCCGAGGGAATAAACTAAAAATCAACCCTATAATCCAAAGGGATCGGGGTCTTGCTGCGAGCGTCCGACTAGGACGCCTACGGGGAGCTCAGGCCTGCCTTGTTGGGGTGTCCAGGCGTTACCACCATGTCTGGCGTTGTCCTGATCCCCGCCAACGCCGTCAGTGAGTGGGGCGATGATGTCAAGAGGTGGGCGGCGTGTGCGCGTTTGACAGCAGAGATCGTGTTAGTGATAAATGCGGGTGGGCGGTAACAGAGCCAACTTTTGGGGGGTATGTGTGAGTGTCGGTGGGTGTCAGCTGGCAGAAGAGTTAACGACCACCCTCTCGTGACACCTCCGGGTCGATTTAGCGGTGTGATTGCCTCTTACAGACTCAAGTGCATTTGAGCTAAATAATTTGCTGGCACAATGTGCCTGCATACAGCACAGCTGGAATCATTCTATACACGAAGGTAAACATCTCCAGTGCTTGCCGTAAGAAATATGGCTTGGTACATACCGATATCATTGACTGGGGACGTTTTCCGAGATGAATTTCAACATGTAGTTGATCTTTCAGACCCTGCGACATAACTTTAAGTACAAAAGTTCACAGTTTTTAGTATTTGTGGAGAAAAAGTGGTCAAAAACGTGAAAAATCGGCCTCGACCGGTGATCGACCCTCGATCACACATTCGACGGCAAAATTCAACTTACCATTTTCACTCAGAGTAGGATGTCAACATGTACCAAGCGACATCACTTACGCCAAGGACTGTAAATCAATAGCTCAAATATTTTAATCTCTTAAGCGTCCGAGATTTGCTCCACGACTCCATTTGAGGGCATTTTAATCGAATGGAAAGAGAAAAAATGAGTTTTTGGGTCCCTTCTCTGCCTTCAAATTTTTCTACATAAGGAGCACTGTAGGCAAAGGACAAACCAAAAACAAAGTGTTTATACCTTTGTCCCAGGGCCTTTAAAATCTGAACACCTTGCTTTGTGCAAAACGTATGTAGTAAAGCTTAAATGCAAGAGTGGAGGGTCCAAAAAAAGTCATTTGACTACAATCTCACCATCTCTTATAAGGGAACAAAACTAAGACGCACTCAGCCAAATTCCAAAATTTTCATTTTTTGATCTAGTCTTCTAGTCTCTCTCTATATATAAAACGGCAAGGCCGTGTATATGTGTGTCTGTCTGTGTTACGTGGGAGACACAGATAGAGATACAGACGGACGGACATGCTCACGCACACACAAAGACACACAACGCTTTACATTCTTGCCACTCTTCTCCCCTATAGAAGTGGGTGGCAAAGTAAGGGTGTCGCGGACGTTCACACTTCCACAACTAGCACAGGTTGGAGTTCAGCAAATGCCTATTGGCCAAGGCCATCAACCTCCAGCTGTTGGTCCTCAAGAGCGACGAGAAGTTCTTCACCTCAAACGTCACAATGGTCATTATTGGACTGCAATGCGATCCATTCCTTTTGAAGGGGGCCAAGGCTGCCAAGGCCACGTGCTGGGCAGCAAACCATTCAACCCATCTTCTTTCAACAAGATGAAACTCCGTGACGAACGTCATCTGCTGACTGGAGGAGAAGTTTGGGCCAGACAACGACATCAGCAAGGTGAGAAAAGTCCACCCGAAAAGTCACCAGACATCAATGTCATGGTTTGAGTCCCATGTTGAAGCTGAAGCCTTTTTGGCGCTCGCCATCCACAATGGATGACTTCAAGGCCACTGCTGAAGAGTTTGCCTTGCAGATTATTCCAGCCAGGGTCAGAAGAGCTTGCCAGAATGTGCAAAAAAGGAGTGCATCTGTTGGTGCACGAGGAGGGTGGGCATGCTGAGCAGTTGTCCCAGACCACCGTGAAAGCAACAACGAAGAGTGACGAGTCATTGAGTCAGGTTTGCCACTTGATGGTGTCTACTCTTGACGCATGATGAAACGGTCTTGAGGTTTTTTCCAATGGCATTGACCTCAGTTATGTAGGTTCAGTGGTTTTTAAGTTGACGGGTACTTCAAAAATTGCATACTTATATGGACACCCTGTAATTGCGAAGGTGGACTTCTCTACTGCTTGATGTAGATACCTCTAACCTCTGTTGGGGCTAATGTTTGAGTCCACTCTACTCCTGTTCAGCTAATTCTCAGTGTGACAACTTTGGATCAACAACCTGTTTCCTGCAGACCGATGTTTCCTTGGCAAATTGAATAGCAAATTCGCAAAGGTTTCCTGATTGTGACCAAATATGGCGCTGAAGTTTGGCTCTGCAAAATCCTGGTCATAACCAAATATGGAGCCTTCAAGCAAGCTCACTGCTGTCGCTACACTGTGTGTACGCGCATGCGCAGTACAAGGGTTAAGTTGTGTTCTTACTGTACAGTATGTTACATGTGTGTTCTACTGTAAGTTTCGATGGATCGTACTATGGCGATAAGGT
>JAAUXU010041890.1_pt1 | contig 10195 bp, 7 predicted proteins | sample 7278151 | NCBI WGS metagenome assembly JAAUXU01 (sample SAMN14350113, study PRJNA611818) | marine sediment metagenome | isolation source: surface marine sediment (1.8m) | place: French Polynesia: Moorea | collected 2018-08 | reverse complement strand
CGTGAAATTCGAAAAATACTCTCAAAATGCGGAGGTTCTCAGGGGGAAATTCTTGTTGGGCACCACCCGGGACGATGGCTGCGATGACTAGGCAGGCCGCCAGAATTGCCAGGAGGAACACGGAGAACTTCTGGTCTACAAGAGCCATGTTGGGTTTGGAAGCCGGGTTGCTTTTGTGCAAACAGTGAAAAATACAAGTGGAGTAGAGGACGTTTGTTGCACAACTGAACAGTGAGGAGGGGGAAGTCATTTATATGTATACATGTACACACACGGCCTTTGATTGCAGGGCGAATTGGAATTTGGAATTGGGGCACAAATTTTATTTTAACCTGGCTGGCCTGGTTTATTTCCCCCAATTTTCAATCCGGTGGCGGGAAAATAAAAGTAGGGAGATCTCTTTTTGGGTGAATATTCCCGTTTTTTCAACAGTTAGGTGACCTAGAAAAACCTTTGACCTGATTTACTACAACAAAAAACTTACAGTTTATTTTTGCTATACTATTTTACTATAGCTGCACAAATTTTCACACCAGTAATTCAATAAAAAAAAACAAATATGCGGCAGTAGGGCACTTTTTGTCATGGAGGAAGAATTTTTTGCACACACGGAATAGGAATGACAAATAGAGCAAGCTTCAATATCACTGAGGCTGGTTTTACTTGGGCGATACAAAAATTAAATGGTGGATATTTGGGCGAATCAAAACGTAAATGGAGCAAGACGGAAAAATTCAAATCTATCAAAGAAACTATTTTTCCCTCCCCCGATCAGTCCCTATCTTTACCAATAGCCGTGTTACCAAAGGCCACCCTTTGATGGATTATTTCTCGGTCTTCTTGCATTCTTAGCGTCGATTCCAGAAGGAATTTCATACGTATTTATGAATGAATGTGTAGCTGAGCTCGGTGGACTCTATTTCCGTCTGCCTGGCCAAGGCTACCACAGGATATCCCTCCACTGGGTGCGCTAGGGGCAACAAACCAATTTCTGCTATTTCTGCTGTGGGGAATTTTTTTTTTTTTTTCGAGAAGCATTCTCCGGAGTATGTCTTTCCTCCGCTTTTTCTCTCGCCTCCTACTGGGCGTTCCCCCCCCCCACCAAACCCGCCCGCCCATCCTTTTTTTTTTCGTCCACAGTGAGTGTACGCAGTGTGTGTGCGGACGGGCGGGGCACTCAACTCGTCGCTGGCAGCAGAGAAAGAAGAAGAAGACGTACGCTTTTCGAAGAGGCATTCCCTCCCCCCCAGGGCCCTCCTCCTTCCTCCTCCTCCTCCTCCTCCTCCTTTCGTCCATGTAAGGTATGTGCCCGTTCCCCCCCTCTGCAGCAGCAATGCCTCGCCTTGCCTTTGGAGGCCTGGGCTCCCTCCCGCCCGCCCGCCAAGGAGGAAAAGGAAGAAGAAGGCCCCCTCCCCCTCTCCTCCTTATCCCTTCCCCTCCTTTCCCCCTCCCCTCTCGAAAGTGGCCAACCCCTCCCCTCCCCTCCCCCTTTTCCCCCTTCGCCTGCTTTCTACATGGGCCCGAGCCCAGAGATGGCCGCAGGAGAATGCCATGCTTATATACTCAATGTATTGGACTAAAAATTGTGAGTGGGAATAAGCAGTCTTTGGGAGTTCACAAAGAAAATTAGCAAAGTTGAAAGTACAGCATATGGGGTCTTTTACATGGGTATGTCTCGCTCTAAATAAACATGTTCTGAAGACAACTTTGAAACCAGACTTCATGCCAACTTAAAAGACGGGAGGTACGTTCATAAACAATCCCAAAAAAAATACGTGAAAGAAAACGCGTATACAGCCTTCAATGCAAGGTTTTTTCTTGCCCTCTATCGAATCTTGGCCATGTCTGGCCGTCCGACCCTCGCCCCCTCCCTGAGTCTCTGGTGCCTTTCCCCCCTGCCTCTTCTCCCCCCCTCGGCCCTCCCCGCTTTCTCCTACTCGATCTTCCACACTCTCTTTGTAATACAGCTAGCTCCTGCTCCTGTCTGGCCAAGGACCTTCCACCCGATGTCCTCGTCCGCCATGGAGGTCCTGGACCTGAGCCGCGAGTGCCCCCCGCACGTGGACGCCCTCCTCGCCCAGCTGCCGGCCTTCTCCCTCGACCTCCTGGCCGCCTCCCAGCACGAGCTGGCCTTCCTGCGCGCCATAGACGAGCAGGGCCCGGCCAGGTTCTACTCGGAGCCCTTCCTGCGCCAGTCTGTGCGGCGCTACGAGCGGTGCTGGGTGCCCTTCCTGCTGGCGCACTCCCGCTCGCCGGAGGAGGACGAGCAGGCGCACCTGGCGCCGCCGCTCGACGTGCACTGGGTGTGGCACGTGCACATGCTGGCGCCGGTGGCGTACGCCATAGACTGCAAGAGCATGGCCGACAGGCTGCTCGGGCACAGGGTCAGGGCGCCGGCGCAGTGGGCAGAAATGAGGTAGATCCGCTTTGTGCATTTGTACGGACTTTGTTCGAGAATTAAGAAAGAGTACAGAGAAATGCACCTACGTACGTAACATTAATTTGAAAAAATCTAGGATGTCACTGAAAGACTGCACAAAAATGTCTCCTCCTCCCCCAAAGTTGGCAGCAGCAACTGCAACTGCAGCAGCAACAGCAACCACAGCAACCATAGCAACTTGAATCATTACCTGACCTGACGGCTATCGCCTCCGGTGAAAACACTAACCAACAGCAAAGGGTGTTGTGCGGCCCAGCCATCCGTCTTTGGAGAATTTCCCTCCGAAGTACAGCGAACATATTTGAAACGTTTTTTCTCTCCCAGGACGAAAACAGAGAAGCTCTGGAACAAGCACTTTCAAGGGAAGGTTCCCTACCACGTAGAGCAAGTCATTGCCGCCGGTGGAGGAGGAGGAGGAGGGACCGATGAGAAGGGGAGCGCCAACAACAGCTCCGGAGCTTCAGGCGAGAAGGAAGAAGGCCAGGCTTCTTCCAAAATAAAGTTCAACATTGTGGCGGCCGCCCTCCGACAAGGATCGTTCTACTACCAGGTGTGAAATTGTAGGAGGTTTTTCACTAGAAGTTACTGCAACCTGAGATGGTACTGCGTAGGAGAACAATTTGAGTGTTCTGTTCCTTCCTTACAGCGCGAAGCAAATTCGTTAAAAATATATATAAATACTCTTTTTGCAAAAAGGCAGCAATTTGTAGACAATGGTTTTTGTTACTGTTCGCCTGTAATTCTGCTTCCTGAGCTTGCTATGAATTTCTTGGGACTTTCTTTTTTACGTACTGTTCGACGACTTATGGCGATAAAATCATAAAAGACAGTCGCTTGATTGGTGTCTGTAGAAGCGTGTCACACATTTTCTTCCTATGTATTTTATTGCCAGGTGTCTCTGGACCACTACCGGGACAACTACTTCATGACGGACGCCCTAAAGCGGTACGCGATGTACCTCTTCCTGAAGAAGAAGCACCCCGAGAAGTTCCTGGTGCCCTGCTACGACATGGACCTGGTGTGGCACACACACCAGGTCCACCCTGTACAGTACCATAGGGACACCACAGCCATCCTGGGGTTCCTACTCAAGCACGACGATTCTGTCAACGACAGGTAACTGACTGTTTTACTGTCAAAAACTGTCCTAAACTCTACCTCATGCTGAAAGCCTTTTAACTTACCTACACATATAAAATTTTGGGGCTAAGTTTTTCCACTTACTGCGTACGGCGAAAAAATGCAGCAAAAAGTAATGCAGCAATTTGGCGGGAAAAATCAATAGAAACTTTTTGCTGCCTTTTTATGCCCTTTCAAGGGAAAACTACATTTTCAAATTTTCGCCATGTGATTGGACTGTGCGAAGCAAAACAGTATCCCTCCTTTCGATCTCCTGCAGGTCCGAGGGCTCCAAGCTGAACACCTCCGACAGCGTCACCCGCAGCCTCTGGCGAGAGACCTTCTGCGTTCCCTTCGCCCGCCCCGGGGCCATGTTCAGGGGAGGGCCGCCGCAGGGAAAGCTCATGCCGCTCACGGAGATGTACCAGAAGAGCCTGCTGGCGCCAAAGCAGATGGAGGTGGAGCTCAACAGCGTCAAGGTCCCGGCGATCCCGCCGCATGTCAAACTGGAGGGTGAGAACGAAAGTTTGCGGTCCAACTTCGTTCCGGCGAGATAATTGAATTTTTTGAGAAACCAACATATATTTTCCCTTTCCAGGCGACTCCCGTGCCATCTTCAGCGTGCAGTTGGAGACCGGCACCAGCGGGGGGGGACTCATGAAGCACAAGAAGTGCGTGGAGCTGTACTCCTCCGAGTGCTGCCTGAGTCCCCCCGACGCCGCCGGGGGGGCCGGGTCGTCCTCGTCGGTCATCAGCCTGGAGAGCCCCGAGGGCGGCAAGGGCCTCGTCCACTTTGTGGTGTCCCACGCCAATTGCCCCAAGCTGAACCTGCGCCTGGTGAAGGCCAACAGCAAGAGCCCCGGCGGCAGGCTCTCCACCTGGCTGGGGGGCATCGCCGGGGTCAGCGGCAGGGGTCGGAGGAGGGCCAGCATCGCGCTCTCGGAGACGCCGATAGACCTGTTCGCGCTCACCAGCTTCGCCAACTCCAACAACGACAAGGGGGCGGCGGCGGCGGCGGGACAGAGCACCTCTTCTCAGATTCAGGTATAAATTAGAGGCGCCTAGGTTTCTCGAGGTGAAAGGAGCAATGCCACAAAAAGCACCTTGTCTTGAAATTTCACTATGCATTCGTTTCAGACGTCTTCCTCCTCCTCCTCTTCGTCAGACCTGACGGATCTGTCCATTTCTCACCGCCTCACAATAAACACAGATCCGGCGGCGACTTCATCGCAGAACAATACAGCAAAAAAAGTAGGATTGATCAATATGGAAGGGGCACTTTCACGTTTTCTCTTATAATAGTCCTCCTCCTCTGCTGCTCCTCCTTCCTCCGGCGCCCCCGACTTCATCCTGTCCGAGCTAAGGCTGAGCCTGATGAACGAGCGCCTGGGCACGCCAACGGAGTCCAAGTTCCGCATCCAGCCTGGCTCCTTCTACGACTGCATCATCCCGGAGGACGTGGAGACGCTCTGGGGGCCAATACCGCTGCAGAGGCTGCCCAAGGGGGTCAGCAACAAGTGCAGGGCGGTCACCCACGGGTGAGGAGAATTTTATGTTTGGATAGATCTAATTAAGGATGATTATTTTTTCTTTGCAGGATACTGACGGAGAAGGACGACCGTCCGATGACGGCCTACCTGATCCACTCGCTGCCGCTCCTCATGTCGGCGGTGCAGATCTTCTGCGGCGACAAGATGTCGGTGGTGGCGCACCTGGTCGGGCTGGAGCAGCTCGGGTACGAGGCCGAGCTGGGGCTGACGCAGGCCGTCATGAAGAACGACCACAGCTGGAGGGGGATGCTCATAAAGGACAACCAGGGCGACTGGGGAATCTGCGTGGCGACGTGGAGGGGGATGAAGGTGGGAACGCCGGGGACGCCAGGTAAAAGGCAGCGTCACACTCACACCGGAGTCCGAGACTTTAAAATGTTTTAATATTGAAGGCACAAAGGGAACTCGGGGAAAGCCAGGCGTTCGGGGCAACCCGGGACACTTTGCCATGAAGTTCATCAACCTGAGAAACAGGGGGAGAAAGCCGGTGTTCGTGGTGCTGCCGAAGGAGGGACACAAATACTCATTCCAGGTACAGTACACACGAAAAGCTGTCCAATATTTCTTTCTTTCACAAAAAAGTCTAATGCACGCACCCCATATTGCAGGTTGATACTCTGAAAGTGAATCTCCGCAAGGGGAGCATGACGATATCCCCTAGCGAGAGAGACGTCGTCCAGCACGTGGCCCTGGCCTTTGTCACCACCACCCTCTACCTCCTGGTGCAGCCCAGGCCGCCGGCGACGGCGCCTGCGGTGGCCGGAGGGGCCAGCATGGCGGCGGCGGCGGCCGCGGCGGCGGCGGCAAAGAGGGGAGACAAAAAGGTGTGGAAAAAGTTGGATGTGCAGTGAATTGTGAATACAGAAACTGATTGTATTTTCAGATAAAACCCATCTACCAAGACAATGGAGAGTGCGTCATGCTGTACTACTGCGGATGGCAGGAAATAGAGAGCCTCCCGAGCAATAGTTATATTAGGTGAGCTTGTGTCATCGATGTACCCTAGATGGCCTTATGACAAACTGGATCTTTCCGTCCAATGTTCCTACAGGCATCAGTGTGATGGAGGGGCCTCTGCCGGTTGCTGCAGCGGAGGGGCCGACGGGGCAGCGGGGTGCGGAGGATGTGGTAAGAGAGCAACAGACTGAACTAGCAATAGGCAATGGAGGATTTAAAAAAGTCAGAGCAGTCTTTAATGAACCGTAATTTCTTTCATAGGAGGCTGCGGAGGCTGCGGTGGCTGTGGTAAGACTCTTTCTCTCATATACCGTGTTGAACCTATATCCGTATTGAGGTTCAATACTATTGACCACGAAAGAACTTTTGCTTATTCGATCCTTAATTGTCTTACGCTCTGACAAAGTGGTCCATTTCTTTTATTCTTCTCATTAGGTGGATGCGGCTCTTGCGGCGGGTGCGGCGGCTGCGGCGGCTGCGGCGGATAAGAACCCCAATCTTATAAATGGGAGGAAGGTCACATTGATATACACGTCAGTAATGGTTCGTTTAACATACATATATTATAGGATGTACTCGAGAGCCTAGATGGCAAAAAAAGAAGTTTAATAAACGGAGAACGCATTCTATTTTTTGACCAATACTGCAGCGTTGATCGTGTAAAGCTTTCTATCTGAAAGAGAGCAATGTTGAAGAATTTTTTAATATGTGGACCTCCTCGTTCGTCCAACCCTTGCATGATTTCACAGTGGGAAAATAGGAAATTTTCTGTCACATCCAAACAACAACCCCAACGTGTATCCGTAAATAGCATACGAATGATTTTTTTTTCGAGCAGGTGCTTCATTCGATCGAGATTCATATTTATTTTCTTATTACACTTTTCTATTTTGACATGTGACAAATTGAATAGATATATCGTCAACCAAAGCTACTTTCTGAACGCTCAATTCAAGGCAACAATAATGAGAATGTTCGCTTCAACAAACTAAAAACAAACAATAGAAACACCTCTTCCGCGCATTCCTGCTTCGTCTTTTGTCGACACACAAAGAATCATGAATGACATATCTCGTTTGAATGGCGGATTCTGTCAAATCTCAGCTTTAAAAAAAGAAACAACAAAGGTTTTGAGCGTGAAAATCAGGGATCCGTTTCTCATGGACAAGTGTAGTACTCATGAGGGAGGGAGGAGTAAATATGGTAGTACTGTGTGCAGTAGACGGGACAAGGTGAACTCTCTTGTTCCTTGGTATTCCTGGTATCCCAAAGAAAACAATATATATATTCAAAAACTTTGCTTTGTTTTCTTTTTTGACTTCCTTTTTTCTTCTTCATCCCTACCCCCATTACCTTTTGCTTGGCACTGGAAATGTTCCCTTATAAATCTTTAGAGAGAGAGAAACCGCTTTTACAAAGTCTCTTTTTGGCCTCGAAAGTGATCTTCCTTTTTTGTCTTTTGCTCGAGAATCCTTCTCCTCCTCCTCCTCGTCAGTCTAAAATACTGCTGCATGTATTATCTTTACAAATCGACGACGACGAAACGACTAGATTGATTCGGAGCTTTGTTTTTGGCACTGTTCTTCATCATCGATATTGGAACGAGGTAAGAGACAGGGGGGTAGAAAGAAAGAAGGAACGGAAGAGAAGTTCCCCCATTTTTTCGCTTTCGAACATCCTTATTTGGCCACTTAATGGAGAAAAAGACCAAGTATTAATTTTTTTGCGTCAGAAGTAGTTTTTTTCCCTCTCTCTTTGCAGACAAAAAGAATTGAAACAAGTGGTAATTGTGGTAATTTAAAGTCAGAGTATTGCGCAAGTACACTTATTGTTTCTTCGGCTGGAAAAGTTCTGTCCTCTTCCTCCCTCTCTTTTTTAACATCATTTGCTCATTTTCTCTCTTTTTGGTACTTATTCCTCCGCCTCTTTTTTCTTCCTTTCTGTGCGTCTTCTTCTCTATGCTTTTGGCGCAGCTTTATCTGCTGTTCAGTACGTACATTCCTAGAATAACATGTTTATGCTGATTTCCCTTTTTTAAAAGTTTTTGTTTTTTTTATCACGCAGCGCTTCGGTTTCGCCGTCGAAATCAGAAAGAGTGGCGGCGAACCTTCTTCAATTTCGCTTCCTCTCTTAAGCGCAATTCTTCTCTCTTCTTCAGATTTTTTCTTAGTTATTTTTCTAGTATTGCGGCGGACCCTCGTGGCAAATTCCTTCTTCTTTCATTCGCTTCTCTGGCATTTCTCGCGAAAATACGTACTATGCTAGATCGTTCGTCCGTTCACTGCGGCCCGTTTTCGAAGCAAAAAAATGCTTCTCAAAACAGACAGCAGCCAGGCGCTCTCGCTCATCACAATCATCACTTGGAGTACATTTTTGTCGTTATTCTTTCCGTCTATGATACAAAGGAGAGATTGCTGATATGTATTGATTCCGACTGGGATCCCCCCAATCCGCCGCCGTGGGGGGGGCGAGCGTGGGGTCCCAGTTCTCACAAGGGGGAAAATTAGGATATGTGTTGCTGTTTCGTCCGATATGTGACGGTGGTGGTGGGTATGTATAGGTGGGTGATAGTATAGGACATTGATATAGGCTCTGCAGACTATTTTCTAGATGTAATAATGGTATTTTTAAGATGTAATAGACACTGAGGTGCAATCGATCGATTCGAAGCAGACACAAAGTTGTATAATAAGAAAAGTGGTATCGTAGTTGAAAAAAGTGCCCTTTCTGCTTTTTGCTCAATCATTTGATTTTTTGGCATTTGACTTTTTTTTTCGGAAGTCTGACTCCCATTTCTTTGTACAGGAAGAAGGAGGGGGTGGAATTTTTTGGGGTGGGCGGAGGAAGATGATGAAATTTTGTTGTTCGGATAGACTCTGGCAAGATATTGTTCATTTTTGTCGGAGTGTTGATTTTTGTTGCCTCTTTTGTGAGCATTCGGATTTCTTTCTTTTTCGAGTTATTACTAATTTTTTTGTGGCAAGAGTTCTGGGCGGCTCCTCCTCCAACTGCTCTCTGCTGCTGCGGCGGCGACCGGTAGTGGCCTTCAAGTCTTCAAGGAATGTTTAAGTAAAGGTCTTTCTCGATTTCTCCTCCGTTCGATTTTCCGTTCTTATAACCGCTATATGACTTGATGGCTTTTTTCTCTCAGTGGAGCGGAGTCTTGATGATATGGTTCGGGGAAACGTAGTGGAAGCCGGTCATCCCGCCTCCTCCCCCTCCCCCGCCTCCTCCGCCTCCGCCGCCGGCTTGACTCATGGCAGCGGTCTCCATAGAAATCCTAAAAGAGTGAAAACGGGAGAGATTGGGGGGGGGACCCTGTTAGCGCGGTCTCTTTTTTGCCGTACGTGCATTGCATATAGAGTTCTTCCAGGCTGGTTGGTTGGTTTTTTTTGCTTGCTTTGACGATTTTGCTGTGAAATCAGCCATGTTATGGAGCCGAGTCTGGCAGCCTGTCGCCGCCGCCGGATTGCGTGGATGTATGCCGGCGGCGGAGGAGCCCAATTCCACTAAGCTAACCCGGCCCGGCGACAGACCGCCAGGCCCGGCTCTATCTTTAATAGTGGGAAGTGGGAACTGAAGTAGCAGCGCCACTGCCACCACCATCATTATTTTTAGCGTCGCTCAACTTGAAGGCTCAGGTACCGCCTCGTCTATATATAAGCTCAATTATCATGGTAGTAAGTGGCTCGAACACTGAACTCAACAAAAAAAGGAGAAAGCGGAGAAGAAAAGAGGGAAAGAAGGTGTGTGTTACGGAATAATTATTTGTCTGAGGGTACAATAGATGCAAGCGAAAAAAATGCTACTTTGACACTACAGGCGGGAGACAGAATTTTGTCCCAGGCGGGCGGGTGCGTACTTTTAACTATCTGTCAATGCCTGAGAGGCTTTTTGCGACACTCAACTGGGTCTTTCTTCGCAGTACTGTCTTTATTTTGGTCTTCAAGTTTCAAGTGTGGAAAAAGCCTTTTTTTCCTTTGGACGATATCGACGTCGCCATTGAACAAGGAGTGTACCTCGAAGAGAAACCCAACTCGCATCGCAGCTGCAAGTAAAAAAGCTACGCTACGCGAATGAGACTAGAGCATAAAACCAAAGCACATAAACATGACGTTTTTGTACGCAT
>JAAUXU010159114.1_pt1 | contig 10196 bp, 8 predicted proteins | sample 7278151 | NCBI WGS metagenome assembly JAAUXU01 (sample SAMN14350113, study PRJNA611818) | marine sediment metagenome | isolation source: surface marine sediment (1.8m) | place: French Polynesia: Moorea | collected 2018-08 | reverse complement strand
TGGCCTGGGCAGGAGCAACAAGGAAACTATTACTTAGTCTAGACACTATTACAGTGTCTGCTTCCTTATGCCCATGACCTTACCCATGTACACATAGCAACATGCTACAAACCTAAAACACATTTTCAGGCCAATTTTACCTAAAACGGGGTTTTCAACCTATTTTTAATTTTTCAGTAAATTTTGTTCTAAATTCAATTTTTTGTCCCCCCTGGTGTAGCTCTTCACAATCAAACAAAACAACAGTTGCTGTGCAGGCTTGACCTGTGTATTAGCCTGGCAATGTGTCTCTGTCCATGCCAATTTGCAGAAGAGGCCAAAGTGGCTCAAGGAGCTGAATGAGAGCCCCAACCACCTGTTCAAGTACCCCTCTCCAAACACTGATTTTTGTCTCTGCCCAGTGTGTGAAAAGACCTTTGTGGCAACACAAACATCACAGATTTTGCAACACATGCATGGAGATAAGCACAAGCGCAACTGTGAGCTGAAGAAAAAGCATTCTGCCTCACAAGCCAGTCTGGAGGAGATGGTTGGAAGGGGCCAGGTATGGTCAAGGTAAGACTGAAAATTTTACACCTGCATGACATGACTTGACGATGTTTCTATATATGGGGAGAACATGGTCAGTGCTGAACTTTGCTCGGCCTTTCTTTCCACTGACATCCCCATCAACAAGCCAGACAGCCCACAATTGAGGCAGCTCTTGGAGAGGCAGTTTGGCTTTGTGCTGCCAAGTCAGTTCATCTTCTGCAACTAGCACCTGCCCAACTGTTTCTCGAAGGTCATGGAAAAGATGAAGAAGAAGGGCTTGGCCAACCATCCAATCTGGATCTCTACAGACTACTTTTGTGATACATTGGGTAGAGAGGTGGGCAACATGTTCATGGGCCATCATAGGGAAGCACTGCCTGCCCCACTTGGTCAATGTGGACTTCCTTGAGAAGGCATACTCAGTAAGTATAGCCTGGTAATACACCCTTTGGCCAGTTGTCATTGACTTGTAGTTTAGTAGTTTCTTTCATTTCAGTTTGACCAACACTTCCATCAGAGATGTGGACCCCCACTTTGACAACAGTGGGGCCAAAGTTTCTCTCATTGACAGTCCAGCTTACATGGTGAAGTGGGGCTGTGACTTGAACATCTTCTACCCAGACATGGTCCATATCCAATGCACTGCACATGGACTCCACCTTGTCTATGAGAAAGTCCAAGAGAAGTTCCCTGATGTGAACTGTTTGATCGCTGCTATGAAGATGATGTTTGTCAAATGTCTGAAGCACCATGCCGCCTACAAGGACAGCTGTCCCAATCTAAGTCACCCACCTTAGCCTATTCTTACTCATTGGGGGACTTGGCTGAGGGCAGCTGTGTTCTATGCCAAGCATTTGGACAAAATCAAGCCTGCAGTAGACAGCTTTGACAGGGAGGAGGCATGGAGCATTGCCTAAGTGGAGGATCTGACTGAGAAGGCAAGTCTGAAGTCTGACCTTGCTTTCATCCAGACTCACTTGAGTTTTCTTCCTGGCTCCATTCAGCAATTGGAAGAGGCTGGGGTCACTCTGACTGACTCACTTGGCATTGTGGAGGATGCCAAGAACAAGATTGACAGCATCCCAGGACCAAAAGAAGTCTTTTTCAAGGCCAAAATGGATGCTGTGCTGGAGAAGAACACTGCCCTAAAGTTCCTGCTAGAACTCCTGGTGTTCTGCAAGGCAAGGAGAGCACAATCTTGCCAGGAAAACTGAGCTCCACTGATGCTGCCAACCCCAAGTACTGTCCTCTGATCTCTGTGGATGTGGAGAGGTCCTTCTCAACCTTTAAACACTTGCTTACTGACCACTGCCACTTGCCTCTCAAAAACCTCCAAACAGCCTTATTTAGTCAACCTAAAAAAACCTAAAATGCCTTATGTGGCAACCTCATTACGTCATAATTTGGCTCACATTCTAACCTAAAATATTTAGCCCTAATTATGATTGGCATTTAACTGAGACATCAATGTTCAGGTGCTTGAACCTCACCATTATGACCAGAGAAAGACATTCTGCACGTGGCTGCTTCAGCAGGAGGACCACTTTGAGCAGTCAGTCATCTGGTCAGATGAAAAGTGGTGGACACTGCACATGTGCACAAATCCACAAAATAACCGTTATTGGGCACCAAAAAAACCACATAATGTTTTGGTGGATGAAATTTCCCATAAAATTACACCTCAGATGGATTCATGCAGCCATAGGAAATATTCATAAGCAAGCCACTTGGTGCCTTGAGGCTGAAAGAGGCCATTTTCAGCAATTTCAGTAGTCAAAATTGCCATATTGGCTGTCTCATGAAATGTCAGAAATATGTATGTAAGTGTCACGGAAACCAATGTTCAAGACAATATAAAATTGTATTGTTTCAGTTCTACATTGCAAGAGAGAGAACTAAAATCAATCCAGTAGGCACTGAGGTAGTGGGGGTCAAACTTCAGTATCTTTGGGACACAATGTACAATGCAAAACAGTGCTAATGTCCCACTATGGACTTTTTTGTCCCGCATTCTTCACCCATGGACTCTGTCACACCGCCGCACACAGAAAACGAATCGAGTAGTGAGCGGGAGTGGTGACATCCATGGGTGAGGCGAACTGTTCATCAGTCAGGACAAACATGCCCCAACTGTCAGCTGGCGAAACAGGCAAAATTGTCTGTTTCGGCGACCACTACATGGCTACTTCTGACCCATATAATTTGTGAAAGATATTTCTGTTTGCAAATGAAATGTGAAGGTTACAGTGGGTGAAAGTTGTTCTCAAGCCCATGATGACTTCATCTGCCTCATTTGGCTTCTCTCTCGGCAGCGACTGGAACAGTGGGCCAACTGGAATGAGAAAAACGTGAACTGGAAAGTTGAGACATTCCACTGGTATCGCACCCTTTATGTCCATTTTCTGGCAAGATTAAACCTGACAAGATGATCAGACGAGACATGTGAATACTCTTCCCGTAAGACAAAAGGATATCCATAAAACAGACAGTTGCTCGCAATGGTTGAGCCAACCGGAGAACTTCAACTCACAGGGATCATACACCACGATCGAAAGAAAAGTCAGTCAATATATTGCAATTTTCAAACCCCGGGATGAGAGGTGAGGTTCTTTTTGGCTTCGTTATGCAGTTGCCTCTTTCAACAGCTGACAAGGCACAGGCGTTTTGTCCCCTCACAGACAGAGCGTATGTTGCTTCTCCTCCTCCTACCTCTGATCATTGCTCGAGTAACCATTAGGACCGATCCAGGCAAGCCAGTTTTGCTGAGCTCGATGGCAGCAGTTCAAGCGACCAAAGGGACACAAATTACGTCTTCCCTACCCGGGGCAGTGGAACAATCGTCTATTTTGAGGGCCTTCAAGATCACGCAGAAGTTGACATTCCATACCTCCTTGAAACGCTTTTCTTCTCTCATCTATAGGGACCAATATCAGCAATTTTCTTCAAAATGTGCCGTTTTCAAGATATCTTGCGAAGAGAATTTTACAATCTTTCGTTCTTTTGAGCTATGTGGTAACTCTTCGTCGCCCTGCGCAGAAGGTGAAGAAGAAAAACAGAATTTGTCAGCTGTTTCTTCATGGCGTGCCGACCCGGGCTACCTCGTATGTCTCGCTCTCTTCTCTTCCCTGCCGTATGTTCAAGGTTCCAACGAAGTTGCCACTTAAGAAAGTGATCATTGCATCTCCCGTACATAAATTATGAACGGATTTCTGTGAAGTTCAAGTAGCATGATGTCATGATGCCCTTGATGTCTCAAGAGTCTCATCAGGCCTTCCAAAAGAGGCATCATGTCAGTCAGTGGCATTTGTGGGAAGAAAATGAGAGCGTATCAAAGTTGCCCAAGTTCTGCTCTGCCTCGCTTGGGTATTTTTCGTTTATCCCTTTGAACGCATGGAGCGCTGTCGTCGATCCCGGCAGAGCTGGCTTGCCCGGATCGGCCCTCCTAGGTAGTGGTTATTCTGTGCCTCAGTTTCGTTCCGCTGGGTCTAATCTGGTCTGGTCTGCCTGGTTTCTTTCCTTCATTTCATCGTTTGTGCTTCGTGGGCTGTTCGTCCTGCGGACTGAGCAGACCACTTCAAATTGCAGTTGACCCGGAGGAAGCACCCTGATTAAAAATCGCCCGGATTCCCGACGGAGACTCGCGTGCATTGCCGCGGCTTGGCGGCAGAATCGTCAATAAGACCCAGAGGAAATTTTCGCCTTAGACCGAGCACGCCATGGAGAGCATCTTCCACGAGAAGGTGAGCAACAGCCAATTGTATATTTCCCTTCCCGTCACGTCCCTGATCACCGTCGAAAATGCTCCCTTTGTGTGGGAGCTCCAGTTCAAAGGCTGTAGTTAAGATGGAGGTGATGGCGGGGGTCAAGTTCTGAGAGAGCCTGATTCCGGCAAGAGAACCCCATGGACGGTCTGGAGAAGGGAGGGGCGATGGCGGAGAGGCAGGAGAAGGGGTCGGACGTGTAAGGGAAGGAGGAAGGGTCGAGTCCTTGTCGGTTGGAAGTAATAGCGTCGAACGCTTGAACGAGTACACCATGTCTCCAACCCCTTCTGTCGCCTCTGTCGTTTCAGCGACCTCCGCAGACATGACGACAGCCTCCGTCGCCCCTGCCGCCGCCGCCGCCGTCTCCTTTCCCGGCTCCTCGTCCTTATTTTGCGACGTTGACCGACTCCGGCTGGATCCCCGCCATGACCTCCGTGGCCATCGCCCGCGACGATGACAGCCAAAGCGATGACGGCGGCGGCCACCCCTCCTTCAAGGTTGGAATGGAGAGCTCGTCCGAACGTCTCCACGAGCTACAATTCTCGCTGGTGCACGCCGCGGCGGAAGCCAGTCGGCATCATTATACTGGTGGTGACGGCGGATTCCTGCTGGATCCAGATGAAGACGGTGGTGAAGAAGATGAAGATGATCAGGCTGCCGATCCGGCGATCATTGCTGCCGAGATCGAAGAATTGGCAGTTCAAAGTCACGAGAATACCGGCGGCGGGAGTGGTCATCCTTCCTTCAACGTCCAAGAAACCATCTTCGAAGAGTACGTCGACGAAGAACAAAGGCAACAACACATACCTCTTGATGATGGAGCTGAAAATGATCTCCTACCCGCCATTCCAAGGCTGGACTCTCGCGAGGTTGTGTTCGACAATCGCGTTAAGAAGGCGAAGGTGCTCGAAGGTCGATACGTGATGGGAAGCGTGCTTGGCGAGGGCAGCTACGCCAAAGTTAAAGAGGCCGTGGATGCGCGCACCCTTTGTAGGCGAGCGGTCAAAATCATGAAGAAGAAGAAATTGCGGAAGATCCCTCATGGCGAGCAAAATGTGGCCGGAGAGATAGCTCTCCTGAAGAAACTTTCCCACCCGAATGTGATGGCGCTCATAGAAGTGTTAAGAAATGAGGAGAAGGGCAAAATCTACTTGGTTTTAGAGTACTGCGTAGCAGTGCTGAAGGACATGCTGGAAACAAGTGAGATGGGTCGGTTTCCACCATGGCAGGCGCACTTCTACTTTCTGCAGTTACTAACGGGACTTGAGTACCTTCATGGCCAACGAGTTATCCACAAGGACATTAAACCTGGCAATTTGCTTCTGGACACAGCCGGGGTTCTCAAGATTGCCGACTTTGGTACTGCTGAAGTCCTCGACCTTTTTGCCCCTGATGACACCTGTACGACTAACCAGGGCACCCCTGCCTTCCAACCCCCTGAGATAGCGACAGGTGAAGACACCTTCAAGGGTTTCAAGGCTGATGTGTGGTCAGCTGGGGTCACCCTCTACAACCTTGTCACTGGTGGATATCCGTTCTCTGGAGACACCATTTTCAGGCTCTTCGAGGACATTGCCCGGTGTCAGTATGAACTGCCGTCCGAATTGGACCCAGCCCTGCAGAGTCTTCTCAAAGGTATGCTGACAAAACTGCCTGATGACCGCCTGACGCTGTTGCAAGTCCGTCAGCATGACTGGTGTCGCAAAAAGCACCCGGTGTCGTCTCCACCTGTTACCGTGAGGCCACGTGACCCAGAGGACCCCGCCATCTCCACCACCGTTATCCCATACCTCTGTGACCTCCACTACGGCTCCCAGGTCCTACTTTCTGAGGCGGCGGCCATAGCAAATGATCAAGAGAACCAACGAGATGTCCCAACTGATCAAGGGGGTCTCATCACAGAGCACGAGCTGCGCGTTAGAAGGGAGCAGCAGATCGGGGAAAGGAGTAATGGGCACAAGGCCGAAGATTGTGAGAAACTTGATCAAGAAGCTGAAGAGTCATCTGAACGAGAGTCTTCAGAGAAGACTACCAGGTGTATTAAGGTGAAGAAAATGGGAGGATGCAGCCTCTGCTGAACAAAATGCCACTAGCTATAGAAAGGTCCACGGGTCTTTTTTTACGAGAATGCAAGGGTAAAATCAATGATAAAACGAGAAAAGACGGGGACGTCCGTGCCATAAACATCGCCGCTGCAGAAGGAAACACAAGCCAAGATTTGATTCTGGAGGAGGACACTGACAGTGTCCTTGAAGACTGTTCTGTGCCCAATGATTTTGATGGCTGTTTGACTACTGTATGTTTTCATACGTGTGGTAGTAACTTTTTGGGAATAATGCATTCTTGCAAATAGGAAGGGAGAATAAGCATCAGCTTTGTGGCTGCTGCCAAATAATGTCCCCTTAGGAATCAATGAATTTAATCATCATATCTGCAGTAGCTTACTGTGTGCATAGACTAAAAAAGACTTGATTGTTTGTAGTGGTTAGAGAGACACCACATTGGTAGAGTCGTTACAGAATATATTCTTAAGATATTTGCGGGAATTCATCTCGTTACTCTGTGCACCATTATGATATGGCAGTGCTCCACGTCATCTTCAGGCATTTCTCATATACTCTGTCTGCCCTGTTGCACCCACCGGTGCTGCAGGGAACGTTACAAGACCAGCACTCTTGCACTTCACCTGGTCTTTCATGTGCTCACAGTAATCACAACATGTCTTGAACAAGCTGAAGCGTTTGATGCCCCGTTTGATGTTGAACACACCGGCTATCTTGACGCAGTGTGTGGGGTGAGGTAGACATGGAAGCAGTCAGGGAGATAGGGTCATCATTACTGTCAACATTGGGTCCTACGTCTCGGGGGAGGTAAAGTTTCGTGATATGTCACACTCGAAGGAACTGATGGCAGCTTTTTGGTGACAATATCATGATAGCAGCAGCCACGAGAGCAATATGGCATGGTGGTCGTCAATCAATTGTCCTTTCGTAATATCACCCGTAAGACTCGGCTATTGTTATTCTTTTGACGTTTCATAATTCCACCCGCGGTTTAGGATGAGGTTGGTTGGTATGGGTACGACAGTGTGGGCATTTTCCTATCTGCTTGTTTGCGTGCTGTAGTTGATGCAGTACCCTTTGGTCCTGACCGTCTTTCTAAACCTTCCCAAAAGGCTGCTCCTAGTGGTCATATGTGCAGTCAAAGCTTGAGCAACTCTGGATGTCAGCACTTTTTAGTAGAAAAATTTGGGTCTGCTGTAAGGGGAAAGAGGAAAGACAACCTTCCGTGTCTTCTAAAACCAAAACTAACCTAAATTTAAGCTAACCTAATTTATCTTATCCCTAAACAACAAAGACGCGTTACCTCCTCTGAAAGCACCCCACAAGCCATATTAAATCCTGGAGCTCGACATGTTGAGGCATGCGTGGTGCGCAGCGCACCGCGCATGCCTCTGCGCACCGTGCGCTGCTTTGTTTACTGTGTCGACGTTTTAGAAATGGAAAGAATTAGGTTTGACAGCATGTAAGCATGTATCTGTGCTATTCAGTACGGAGTGGACAAAAAAACATATAAGTAAAGAAGGGGGGGGGGGTTGTTTGTTGCTTTGCCACATACAGTGTGTTCGGTTTTTTGATGGCAGATAGGTTAGGGTATTTTTAAGTAATTTTCTAGTTCTGTCAATCTGTTTTATGACAAACATGATTATATCACGCATGGCTTGGAACATTCTAGGGTAGTTCAAGCAGATGATGTGCGATGCTCATCCAAAACAACAGGGCCTGTCTGAGCGCATTTCCACAGATTGCATGACAAAAATGAAACTTGAATTTACAGTCCACAACAGCATTGAGGGTGAAAACTAATGACACATATCAGGATGTTAACATGCATCAGGAGGGCTTGTAATGCCCAATATGAGGGAGTGTTGGTGTTGCACAATTCATGTGGACTGTTATTCACCTTAAGAGCTATTCATGCCTGACCCCGAGGATTTACATTCATCATTGTCACAATCATCCTGCAGGTTGTTAATCTCCTCAATACATTCATCTTGAAAAACTGTATCAATGATTTCTGATATGTTCCTGCTTGGTCCTGCTGTGTTTTGGTAGCTTCTTGTCTCTAACTTGGATGGATGATGACACATTCACAGTGGTCGAAATGTTGGGTGGGATAGAAAAATGTTTTGTTGCATGGTACTTGACTACATCTATCATTTGGCAATGGTCAAGTCCTGGCTGGTTCATCTCCCTCCAAGTATCACCCTCCTACCTTTTCACCCTCAATGCCATCGCCAACTGTTAAATGCAAATAATGCAAATATAATTTTCTGTCTGGTGAATTAATTGGATGTGTGGTAAAACTACTCTATGTGTGGTAAATTTCATGACTGCAAGTTAAGTTTTTCCTTGCATGGTAAACTTGACTGCGGTAGAATTACTTGGATGTGCAGTAAAACTGATCGTTGTATGGTAAATTAAATGACTACAAGGTAACATGTCTTTGCATGGTCCAATAGACTGCATGGTGAAATTATTTGGATGTGCAGCAAAACTGATGATGCAGTGATGTCTATGATATGATATGTCTAACATTTTCTGTACATTGACCAAGTTTGTACAAGTTTGACAGTGTTTGAGTGTTGCAGTATTTAAGTGTGTGCTCATTCATGTATGCTGCATGGAAATGTTTGGAGTTCCAGTTCATGTTAGTCTCCTTATAATTTATGCAAGGTTTATATGCAGTCATTACATTTACCATACAATGATCAGCTTAACCGCACATGCAAGTTGATCCATGGAAAGACAAAAGTTACCTTTTAGTCATGAAATTTACCATTTGAATGACCTGACTTTTATCTCTTGAGGGAGAACGCTGGAAAGGTTGCCCAACAGTACGCAATAAGCATTTCCTTGTGAAAAGGGAATGCCAGATTAGAGAGGTCAGAGGAAACATCAAGATGCCTATGGAAGCCTGTGACAGGTTAAAGGACATCGGTCGGAAAAAGAGTGATACATGATGCAGTTCTTCTTGAATACTGTTAAATATTTACCAAATCGACTATTCAATATGAAGCTACTTGAGATACCTTACTAGACCTGGTAGCCGGCTAGGTCAGGTCACACCAATGCAGCACAACTCATTGAATATCACTACTCTTGCTGTTATCAAAGCATCTCCCGCTGCTAGGTCATCAAATGCATCTGGAGCAATCGCAACCAGTAGGAAAATTATCGAGGGATAACTCAGTAAAGAATCTGTCTCATGAGGAATGCAAAGATGTCATTCAGTTTTTGCTACAACATCAAAGTGATGGCAAGTTCAAAGTAAATGCAATCAATCAAGCACAGTAACTTTGCATGACTGCATTGGTTACCCCACATGAGAGCACAGTTCTCAGGATCGTAACCCACCAGATTGCACCCACAGGAGTGCAGAAGTATATATTGTTCCTAACCTTCCTAACCTACACCTAATTTTACCTTACGCAACGTATTTTTTGGACTATTTGGCACAATTGAAATCATGTAATGTTCTCAAAAATGAGCAGTGCGCCTTTTGATCCAATGCACATTATGTATGTAAATAGGATAAGAACAAATGTGAGAGTATTTCTACGGAACAAAATTGAGAGTTGTTTTGGCGGAGCTCAATAGTTTTAGTTTGCCTCAGGCTTTGCTTCAGTGCACCTTATGGTGACTGACCACTCTGGGTGGTGTGTCACTAGGAAATATAATATTTCTAGACTGTTGTTTTCTAGACTGTTGTTTTCTAGACTGTTGTTTTCTGGACTGTTGTTTTCTGGACTCTTGTTTTCTGGACTCTTGTTTTCTGGACTCTTGTTTTCTGGACTCTTGTTTTCTGGACTCTTGTTTTCTGGACTCTTGTTTTCTGGACTCT
>JAAUXU010099488.1_pt1 | contig 10197 bp, 4 predicted proteins | sample 7278151 | NCBI WGS metagenome assembly JAAUXU01 (sample SAMN14350113, study PRJNA611818) | marine sediment metagenome | isolation source: surface marine sediment (1.8m) | place: French Polynesia: Moorea | collected 2018-08 | reverse complement strand
GCACAGACGGACAGATAGATGCACAGACGGACAGATAGATGCACAGACGGACAGATAGATGCACAGACGGACAGATAGATGCACAGACGGACAGATAGATGCACAGACGGAAAGATAGATGCACAGACGGACAGATAGATGCACAGACGGACAGACGGACAGACGGAAGTAGAAGCATCCTGGGTTCCTCTTCTCGGAGCCGAAACTTTCTCCCTCTTCACATTCTTCTCTCTTTCCAAGTCTCCAATTCTCTTCTTGGTCCTCAATTCCTGGCCCATTATTTGTCACATAGCTGAATCACCACCGTTTGTCTTCTCTCTGTCTCTGGGGGCTCAAGACCAGTCCACATGTGCATGAACAAGAGAAACAAACTGTCTGCGCTGTCCAAAAGGGTCCATAAGAGTCCATCAGGGGCCGTAATGTTCTGATCTACTGTTCTCAGTGGTAAAATAGTAAGAGAAAATGGGCTTTCCTCCCCATTAGAATTCGAAAAGAAAGGAGTTTCTCTCTTGTGCACACACAAGTTTGCATAACTAGGAGCACTTCCAGCCCTAAGGGGAAAAAGTGACAATCGCACCAATTGTGTGATCTCTACTGGGCTTGTGCGATTAGCGAAAAAACTGATGATCCTCATTATCAATTAATTTAGTGCTCCGTACTTGCAATTAAGGTTAGGTTATCAATTTATTTTTGACCTCGAATATTAAGTTAGTATCATTCAGTTAGCGATGATTAGTCCTTCTTGATCTCATTTTACTAAATCTTGTCGCAGGATCTCTCTGAGTTCTGGCGAAGGTACACCAGAGTTGCCACATGCGCTGCACCCTGCTGGCACGTGGTGGCTGCCACAGTGTTGCCATTGACACTGAACAGGCACTCAGAGGTGGCACTTCCACTAGGTCAAGTCTGTCGAGACGACAAGAAAAACAAAAGAAGAGACTCTTTGTCTCCACAGACATCAACACTACTAGACGTTGCTCGTCCATTAATTGTCGGTTGCAATTGCTCATTGTTCCTGGATTCGATACTGTTATGAGTCACTAAATTAATCTTGATTGTAGATTCGACTACATTAAGTGCACGAGCCCAGTTTTCACATTGTCACCCTTCAGTTTAGTTATGGAGTCAACGTAACGCAGCAGACAAACGTGAAAGACGCGTTTGTAAGTATTTTTGTGTCTAATATCGCAGTCTTCATTTAACACAAGTCATTCTGGGTCTGCTCAGGGTTGGATCCAAACTTGAATACTTCAAACTCGAAGCACTTGGAAATAGAAAATAAGCTTTTCCCCCTGGGCATCTTCCTCACCCGTCACTCGTTCTCTCTCCTTCATCATTGCCATCATCTCGTTATCATCATGGATGTCGCCAAAAGGGTTTTTTTGGGCTAGTTTCGCAGCTTTCTGTCTCTGTTGCCTCCTTTTCCATCACATCATCCAAGTAGCCATTTCCTCTTCCATGCCAGTGTGTCTGTCTCCTGTAGGCCTCGGGCCCACGGTCGAGGCCCTTCAGGCTTCATCGCGTTGGGCCTCCCCTCTTCTTGTTTCCCTTTCTTCCTCTCGTCCTGTCATGGCATCAGAGTTGCCCCCCGGGCAGGATGTCTACCCAGAGAGATGGGCCAAGTCCGGGTAACTCGGGTTTTCCTCCCTGTCTCATCAACTGTAGCTTTTCCGCTCTCAGTCTTCTACATCTGGCTGGGCAATAGAGTAAAACAAAGCTTATTCACTCTGTTTGGTACAGGGTGGCTACGCAGTTTCCAGGATTCAATGTTTCCTGCTTTTTTCTCCTTGTGGAGACCCTCCATGGAGCTACACCACGTCACAAGTGGGAGGAGCACTTCATGTTCTCCTCCACCTACATCTGTAGATACAGTCAAAATCACTAGTGCCACATAGTTTGGGGAGGAACACCCTGTATTGAATGACATTCTACATGAAGGTTGTCGGGAGCTGATCGAAACTTCGTACAAGCTTGTCCAGCTACGGCCATTGGCATGTAGGCTTAAGCTTGTTATTCCGGGAACTTCGTAGCAACCCTGAACAGTGATGGGTGTCCACATTATGAGGCTGATCGATCACTCATTAAGTGAGTTACAAGGTGAAGTAAGTCAGATGGGTCATAACGAGTGCGACAGCGTCAAGATTGATGCATCCATTTCTGTTTTGCATATTTTTCGTCCAGGTGTGATCCCAGACTACCCTCGTTGGGGACTGGGGTACAGGGTTGCTATTAGAATTCGAAATTTTAGACTAAACCTCTTGAGAGTCCCTGGTGGGGCCAAAAATTTCATCGTAGAAGTGAAGTAGAAATCAAGAAAAAAGTGCAGCGGGCACTGGTGTTAGGAGAAAAAATGGGAATAAGTAATATAAACGCCTAGAGTAAAGGCCTAGATTCTACACCTGAAATTCCTAGGTCTTGCAATTAAGATGAATCTGGACAGACTTGAACATGTAGTCACATCTAATTCATTCTCAGTTCTTCTGTCAGAGAGCCCAGATCACTTTTGCAAACAGACTCAACGACAACAGTGACAAGTACATTGAAGCTCGTATTGAAGGACAGGTTTCTTCCTTGACTGAAAGCCTTGTTGAGTCGACTGATTACTGTATGAGGGGCCTGCAGACTGTTATTATGACTGTCTTCAAACAGTGCAATTGATTACAATTGCGTCCACAGCAAGTGAAAGTAAATACAACTGTAGGGATACCTAGCTGCGCTTAAATAACCCAACTCTGTGGCATGAAAGCACCTGCTTTGTTACCACTGATGAGAACTTAGTCAATTCTTACGCCATCTCGCCGTGAGACAGCAACTGCAGCGAAGAACAGCACCTTCTTGGGCTTCAGTGACCTGGTTTGAAATTCAGCCCCGTTAGAATTTCAGTAGCTGTGTCGGTGATCTCATCAAGACCAAGTCGAACTTGTGAGCAATCACGAAATCATTCGCATCAACGCTCCTGATTGCATTTGAGTGAGCATAAGAGAGTAGAGGAGGAAAGTTCCCTCCTCAGGGAGAGAGATAAAGAGAGAAAATGAGGGAGAGAAAGAGAAAGTGAGTGAGAAAGAAAGACGGAAAGAGAATGAAAGAGGGTGATTGAAAGAGGGAGCAAGAGAAAACAGGAAAAAGAGGAAGAGGGAGAACAAGAGTGATCAGGAGAGAGTATCAGAGAAAGAGAACATTGAAAGAGGGATGGAGAAACAGAATGAAAGAGAAAGAACTTTAGAGACAGAGAGAGAGAGGAGAGAGACAGAGAGAGAGAGGAGAGAGAGACAGAGAGAGAGGAGAGAGAGACAGAGAGAGAGGAGAGAGAGACAGAGAGAGAGGAGAGAGAGACAGAGAGACAGAGAGGAGAGAGAGACAGAGAGAGAGGAGAGAGAGGAGAGAGACAGAGAGAGAGGAGAGAGACAGAGAGAGAGGAGAGAGACAGAGAGAGAGGAGAGAGACAGAGAGAGAGAAAGAGGGAGGGAGAGAAAACATGAGAGAAAGAGATAACACGCGAGAGAGGGAGAAACAGAATGAAAGAGAAGGAATAAGAGACATGGTCCATTAAGGCTCTCACACATGCGTTATGTATGGAGTAGGATAACTGGAGTTCTGAAACTTTGAGTATGTAAGGGTGGATGCAGGGGGCGGCAGCAGGGGAAGCTGCTCACGCGTTCGAGTAAGATCTCTTTTAGGAGAGAAAAGAACTTAAAAGTCTTTTAAAGACGTTTCAAAGTGCAGACCCAGGTTGGAGAGAACAGTAGTTACTTACTGCTGGAATAAATGACGCCCGCCTACTGTCAGTGCAAATAGCGACTGAAGGCGCGGCCAAGGTCGAAAGCCTCCTCCCACAACTGGGATAATAAGGCCTTTGGGTGCTCCGCCAGGGTCCTGGACCACGCCAAAACCCTGCATTTGGCATTTACAAGACTTGAGCAACATTGAATGCGGTTTGCCCGCACGTACGGGAGACAGCCTTTTTATCCTCTGCCAAAAAATTTGAGGTTGCCAAAACATATGCATCTTGGAATTCATGAGGGTTAAATAACATTGCAACAGCAGTAAAGTTTGCTCTTGCCTGAGGCAAAACCTTCTTGTTCACTGCTATGATGCTCGATGAGGCCAAAGAATAATGGTTTCTTTTCCTCCCAACTGTTCCCGGATGAAGGACACTGGTCTCCGCTTAATCGGCACCACTTTTTTGCCCGGGAAAGGTCCCGTTCAACCGAGAATTCTGTTTTTTCGGAAGGGAGCTATATAGTTCTACATACAGATTGAGGTCCCCGGAAAAAGAAATCCCCTTCGAGCGAGAATTCCGTTTAAGCGGAGGCCAGTGCATGAGGCACTGTATATTCCTTCATATGACATTGAATAGAGGTTCTTACAGCGAACGTTTGACGTCAACCTTTGTCTTGATCTCTCAACTCAACATCTGGTCGAGCCCAGTTATCTGCAGGCACTTCTGCAGCCTCGGGTCTTAGATTGGCGCCAAATGAGACTTCACTTATCCCACGTACACCGGTGCTCAGCGTATTTACAGTTCCAGCCACTGATAACTCATTCCAGAGGAATGGGACATGTTGGACCGAGTCTCGGACTCGACCCGGACTTAGGACGCACCAGGTTCTGCAGGTCCAGTCCGTGACACCTGTGGTCGACGTGACAGATCACAGGACAGAGGAGGAAGGATTTGTTGACACACCAACATGTTGGTTGCTCTCGTCAACGTCACACAATATGTGGCAGCCTGCAAGTTTGCCTCGGGGTTGGCCTCCGTGCACAGGGTGTCTCAGCAATGCTGGCTCAAGCAGTTGTGTCTCTTTCTTCCGGCGTCCCCTCCATGGTGTCCGCGATCACACACAACAGCAACAGGCAGACGTTCTGCACCACCTGGGACAAGCTCAACCGCCACCTCCAGGGTGTCCAAGAGGATGTGGCGAATTGCCTGCCCGCAGTTACTTCTCTTCTGGCGCTCAAGTTTGCAGCAACTCTTGCCTTCTCAAACTATCTGCAAACTCTAGGGGCTTCTACTCCACCACGTAGTAATATGGGTTCCAGCGTATGTAGTAGGTTTTTCTGTTTGAGTCGTCGGCGCCGCCCTAAATACACAAACGTGAAGTAAATAACTTAAATTACTGGGGCCTCAAGGTTTCCAACAGTGCAAGAACGGTCTGCCGAGCTGCAGCATAGGGAAAGTTACGTTTTGTCACGCCAGGGGTTGCGAAGGCACCAGGATTGCTGCTCACAGACAAAACTGCTGAGCCTCATGGCCTCCACCATGGTGGAGTTGATGATGATGAACATTTTCCTGCCATCACTTCAGTACTTGGCTCAGGCCGAATGTTACTCTAACATGATATCACTAGATATCCCGAAAAGTGTTCTTAACCAACATCTGTTCCCATCTTTCCCAAAGGGGTGCGAACAATTTTGAACCGGAAAATTTGAGAAAGTTAACCCTTAAAGTTCCTTAAAGAGATGCAGAAGTAGATGTACGAAATAAATAAATGGGTGCCTTGGGCATGGAGGGAGTCATTCATAAAAAGGGCGCGTGCCCTCAGGTCATGTATTCAGAGTTATGAATTCACCTGACGGCCAGCATGATCATGAAGGAGCAGGCCTTCATGAAGAGGAAGACGAGGGAAAGGGACTCTTAGTTCATTTCCTACCTTCTGCATTATGCTAACATTCTACGTTGGACGCAAGTCTGCAGATGTCCCATTGTACAGCATCATGTTGATTGACTCTCTCCATCAGATGTTCGATAACGAATCGTAACTTGTGCATTTGCAGAAAAACATGTACTTTAGTCCTTCATTGTCAGAGTCACAGGCTCTTCTGCAACTTCAGGCCAAGGCAGCTGATGCCAGAATGCATGGGGCAGATGCTAAATATATCGGATTAACAGATCATCTGATGGCCTCACTCGTCAACACCGATCTCAGCATCTCCAGTACCGTAGTCACTTGGAAATATCCCCAATGTCACGGAAGAGTCCTCACATGCAGACAGTTCTGATGCTCCAACTTTTGGCTCTGCAGCCATCACTGCTCAAAATGTAACGCGTGTCATCTACAAATTTTGGTCCCATTTGAAGCAGTTCAGCAAGAAGAAGTCGTGATGTCAGTTCCTGTCCGGGGGTGGGATGGGGGTCAACCCCTTCTTGGGATGGAGGGAACGGGGGGGGGACCTTTAAAGCCAGTCTGTTCGGTATGCCTACTGACACCACGGGAAAGCCAAGGCTGAGAAAAACATTGCTGAGCACTTTGCAACATCTCTCTAGGACACCCTGTCCGTCTGAGGCCTGTGTGACTCATGGTCAGGCCAGAGGATGTTTGTGTCCATGGTGTCGCTCTCCCACAACGTATTGTGGGACAAACCTCAAGGGGAGCTTTTGGCACGCATTCACGCAAAGTCTGGCAACCATGGGACGTCGACCCAGACGCAACATGATGAAATATTTCACCTACCTCTGCTTTCTACTGACGGCCGCAGTAACGTGTACAACGAGACCCATGTACGGACGTGCACAGCAGAGTGGACTGATTCTCCGTCTCAACTTTGCTGGGTATCGTCTAACGCTGCTGTGACCTCTCAGTCCTGCTGAGGCTGGATCCTGGGTCATCACAACTGGAGGATTCCATGTCCAGTTTCTACTGTACGAAGATAAATAGCCGAGTGACTTGAAAATGTGGTTCTACTGCCTCTCCCGCAAATGCTCATTGTGACCAGGCTGTGACGCCAAATCTGACGAGAAAGCAACCAACTTTTTGGTGAAAACGTGGCCATGAGCACCAGAAAATCTGCCAATGTTGCTTCAGCGCTGGCAACCCTGGTCTCCATGGCCACCTCCTCCTCCTCGGTGCCGGTGCACAACTGCCTGAAAGGCAAGCGGACTCAATGTCGCCCAATTCGTCGCTCAAAATCGTTCATATCTTTGGGTCAAAGACTCTTTCAGTGCTCTCGATTGGTCGGAAAGAAGACTCGACCACAACAATGACAAGTACGTGGATGGAAAGAGGGGAGCAAAGGCTCTTGTACGCAGGGAAGTAAAGGGTTGACTCTCGGCCTCCTCGTCTTCAACGCTGTCTTCAACGTATGGTGAATGAAGAAGAGCAGGAAAATGGAGGCTTTTCTGCCAGCGTCTGTAACATCCATTCAGAGCCAGCGATGCAAGATACATAAGCAAAATCTAAGTGCATAAGACGTCTGAGTCCTGATTTACGGGGCCTTTGCGGTAAAGCCGGAGAAGGCGGAATTGCCATAATCGCCGGATATTTTTACATAGGCGTTTTATCAAAAGTGAATTTTTCTGTTTGGGCAACACGATCCATAACTGGGTTATTCAACAAGAGCTGTACATTTCTGCTGATCCTTCTTGTCTGCCTGTAAAAGTGTGAAGGAAAGCATTTCCATGGGCAACAGAACTTTACTCACATCCCCTCCAGACTGACAGATATAAAACCAGTGCAGCTCAAGCAATCAAACTGCAATCACAATCGTGTAGGAGCGCCAAACTTTGTTGCATCCTTCAACTCAGGGCCTGAGGACAACGCAGCCAAAGGACCTGGCAGTGGACGTCAAGGTCAGGTGTGGAGTCTGGTCCCAGGCAACAAACCAGATGCAGATTTGCTGGAGGAGGGATGATGGAGCAAAGAATATGATGGATTTGAAATTGTTGACTACAAGTGGGGGGTTGGGAAGGCTGCAGCCTTTATGGCGGAACAGGAGAAAATCATCAATGGTTTAAAACTGACCAGGAACACAGTAACCATACCAGGAAGTACGACATTGCTTCATATGTCAAGGCAAAAATCAAGAAACTGTATCAAGATACAACTTTCAGGCCGAAGCAAATCATTCCTGGAGTCAGATTTTGACACACACCAAGTAAGAAGTAGTTGTCTTAGAAAAGTTTGCAATGACATCCTTGGCCCCTGCTTGATCTCCTCCAGGGAATTGAAGGCTGGAGAAGCTGAAAATTCAACTATTCCAGGGGATGAAGACTGGACTTCTTGAAGGAAGCTACGGAGGACGACATAATGGTCAATACTTTAGGCAGTCAATGTCCACCTGGCAACTTCCTTCATTGGCTGGTCTAGGACACAGTATCCATGTTGGTGGGACCCTCGAGAACATCTGGAATGGTTTTCCTGTTCTCATCACCGCAACAACAGACAAGAGTTGGTGCATGCATCCTCTCACTCACAAGGCAAACAAATCAAGATTTCAAATTCACCGGGAAATTTCCAAAGCCCTGGGAGGAGAAGTCAATGTTCCCCTCCTGACCGCAGATGCAGCAGAGGCCAATACAAATGGTTACATTGCAGCGTTCGAAGCCACAATTTTGAATCGATTAGTGGTGTCACATGTTGGCCGCAGTGGACGCAAGATCTGCATGCATCAACGACGAAATCATCCAAGTTATGAGGGACATCAGCAGACGTCAGCTTGTACCTGTGGAGAAATTTTTCTGGCTTCAAACTGAAATGGGGGGGGATGAAGAAGTTAGCCAACTTCTGGAGTATTTCATTGTTTAGTGGCTTGACAGATATTTCCCCCCCAAATTTCCAGGGTGTTAAGGGGGGGGGGACTCTGGACTGGAAGTGAGGCAGTGCCCCAATCAGCCAGAACTGAGCTAACTTAGCTCTATGCTATGAGTCCTGCTGACTCGAGCCAGGGTCCATCCAAGGGACTACTGTACCCTCGACCACATCAGCTTCTTGATCATCAGATGCATGGGGAAGAAGTGGGGGAGCCACGAGAGCCACGACTGCAGCTGGGCTCTTGCTACTGATGTCCATGGGGACGTCAGACGAATCCTGGCAGATCCACGACCATAGGTCACTATCGTGACCTACTGCATGCATGAACAGGGTGTTGCAAGTTTTCAATGGGATTTGGGCAATTCTTTCTTTTGACATTTTCTTCAGACTTTGGGCTTTTCTGTGGTGTCAGCGGGGCTTTTTCGAATGACTCAATGAATTGGCGCACACGAGAGGGTTTGGAAACCCTGAGAAAACTCCAGTGTGACAGAAGGGAAAGTTCGAGCTTTCTCCAGCCACTGTTAAGATGTGCACTCATCATCTCAATGTCCTCAACCGCACACCAACAGTCTTAAGTTTGCCTCATATAACCGCTCCTTTTACTCGGGCATTTCAGTCATGAATGGACCCGATTCGCCTGATGCAAGCTGACCGATTTCGCACAATCATCCGAACAAGGAACAATTCGGGTACTTCAGATACTCTGAGAATGAAATCTTCAGAATGAAACCCCATAACAAAAAACCACTAGAACGATTTAGAAGCCTTTGGAGTCTGCAGACAGTTTGAGAAGGCCGGAGTTTCAACAGAAGTTACTGTGGGTGGGGAATTTGCCACATCTTCTTGGACACCCTGGTCGAACTTGCTCAAGGTGGTGGAGAACGTCTGTCTGAGTCTGTAACATCTGTTTCACCTCTTCAGAACTGTCACATAAAGCGCGAGGGCCATCTGTCTGTCTGTCTGTCTGTCTGTCTGTCTGTCTGTCTGTCTGTGTGTCTGTCTGTGTTTCTGTCAGACACACACACAGCTTTGGGTTTTTTCTACCCAACTAAGTGGGTAGCGCGTAAGTGCTTGTGTTATGTAACATTGATTGTACTGAGAGATTAGACTCCTCGCTGCTCCAGCGTCACAAGTCACAACACGAGAGAAACAGATCCTTCGTGTAGCATCCAGCCTCAGAATACTTACGGAAGTACGTAAGTACCGGAGTACGTAGAGAACAGACTGTGAAGATGCTTTCCCATTCTCGTACTGGATTAAATCGGAGGGAAAGAAACTATTCTTGGCATATAAAAACTGCACGTCGTGAACACAAATCGATAAAAATGCTCACAATTCGCAAAGAGTCGTTGATGCTCAATGACGTTGAAACGACTAGAGAAACTTGGAGTGAAGGCGAATCAGAGGAGGCACACAAAACAGAGTAGAATCGAGCAACAACATTGAGAACTCAAACTTACTCCTCAAGTGTCTTTGCAAATTTCCAATTTTAAAATTGACCTTTCGAGTCTCACTTAAAATGCTGCTAGTGTTAAGAGAGCAGTCCAAAGCTCTTGTGTGGATGTGTGTGCTGTCCAGTGCTCATGTCAGTGCAGTCCAGAGCTCCTGGATGTGTGTGCTGTCCAGTGCTCATGTCAATGCAGTCCAGAGCTCCTGGATGTGTGTGCTG
>JAAUXU010021154.1_pt1 | contig 10197 bp, 9 predicted proteins | sample 7278151 | NCBI WGS metagenome assembly JAAUXU01 (sample SAMN14350113, study PRJNA611818) | marine sediment metagenome | isolation source: surface marine sediment (1.8m) | place: French Polynesia: Moorea | collected 2018-08 | reverse complement strand
ATAGATACACGGACAGACGGACAGATAGATACACGGACAGACGGACAGATAGATACACGGACAGACGGACAGATAGATACACGGACAGACGGACAGATAGATACACGGACAAACGGACAGACGGAAGTTGCTTTTACCCCTTTTGGTAGAAACGTCAGCTTGCTAAATCAGAGAGAGGGAAATAATGCAGTCATTGCAACAGAAAGCAGAAACGTGCAAAATCATTATTCCTCTTGGCTGTGACGTCCTGAGAGGCAGCTCAAATTAATCACGATCACGCGAGTGATTAATCACAAGCCACGTTATTCCCATCTACTCAAGGCTGAGGTCGAGGTCGAGGCCGCCGCCAAACTTCCATTAATTGTTTGCACTTGAGAAGACCACATTTTTTCCCCCAAGAATGTAATAAAGATTTTCCACCGAAAGCACTCAGAGTTGCAGGGTTTTTTGTTACATGTGCAACAAATGTTGTCAGGTCCTGCAGAGCTTTTATCCGTGTTTGCACTCGATGGGACCCTTTTTTCCAAATTCGGGACTTTGCACGAAAAAAAAATCAAACTTTGCACCAGAAGCACCCAACTCTGCAGGGAGGTTATTTTATTGAAAACACGTTCCACTCTCTTCAAATTTTGTCGTGCCTGCAGAGAAAGGTCTGTATTTGCACTCGACAGGACCTTTTTCCTTAAATTTTTTGCACCAGAAGCACTCAGATTCGCAGGATTTTTATTGCTAAACACGTGCCACTTTTTTCCTTAAACGCTGTCATAGCTGGCAGGGCTTTTTTTCTCTGTATCACACGTCCGTCTTATTTTGAAGCGTGTTTATTGCGCTCCAGGGAACAAGTGTGATTGAATGAGTGTGTGTGTGTGTGTGTGTCTTTCTCTCTGCATGCGTGTCTTACTTTGTCTGTGTGCGTCTCCTGCGTGTCCGCGTGTGTGTGTGTCTGCGTGTCCGTTTCTCTCTCTCTCTCTGCGTGTCCGCGTGTGTGTGTGTGTGTTTCTCTGCGTGTGTGCGTGCGTGAGCGAGTGGAATGAACTCTCCACATGCTTCTATTCTTGTGTCTGTGACAAATGAAGTCGTCGTCAGAGCTGCTCCTCTACCAGCTTCTGCACTTGTGCGACCAAATTGGGACTGGAGAAGATGCTTGAACAATTTTGGATGATTCTGCTTGGTCCGAGATCCAAAGCATCAGCATCACCTTGGGTTTGGCACTCACTCCACGCTTTCATGCACACGACAGCTGGTGGATAATTGGAAAGGTTAACTTTTTAAAGTTGTTAACAAAGTTGAAAGGGTATTTTAAACGAGCCACCGAAGTAGGGAAATCGGACCAGGACGAGTTGACGCAGGTTCAAACTCGTCAAGAGCAACGCGTTGCAGGGGATGTGGAGCACGTTGACGGTGAAAATGGTTGAATTCGGCCAGGACGGAGTTGGGGTTGATGATGGCGAAGCTGTCGTACTCGTTCTGGCCCCGTCCGACCACTTCTGCTTGTCTCAGAGGCTTAACTCTGTCTCGTCGGGCTTGATTGTTGCTGTCTCGGCGTTGGAAAAACCGATTCATCAATCTCTTAGTTTTGTCATCACTACGTATACAATTACGAAGTTGGGAGGATGACTTGAACAATGTATTTTAATATAATGACTTCGCCCCTTAGCGAAAAGTGAGATTAATTACAGTTGCCCTTACTTCCCCCGAGAGTGTAACAATAGCTAAATAGCTCTACCATGTGCATTGTACAGTACAGAGAACCTGAACTGGGGGTACAATTTGCACCTCTACTTAAGTAACCCAAGACATCTCAGACAATGTAGACATTGGTTAAGTGGATAATTACAATACTGATAGCGTCGTTTCTGTCTGGTCCAAGTTCAGATGATGCCCAGCTAGTTTTTGTCCACAGGAGATTGATCAGAAGCTCAATGTTGAGTGTAAATTGTCATGATTTCTGCAAGGCTGTGCAAAAAAACCGCAACATTTCTGTCTGCTGCTGCAATGCAGGAAGAAAAACAAGGTTCCCTCCTGACTGAATTTGCTGCGTTGAAGGACAGAAATGTTTTGCAGACTCAGAACATCAAAGCCTCGACACGACGAGCAAAAGCAGTGATTTTTGCACGATTGGCCCATCTGAGCTTGCGAGGAGCAAATGTACGTAGCAGCTTTTTGCCTGGGTGAAAAGCACAATCTTCTGGAGAAGTTCAACACTTTGGGCAGAGGAACGATTGAGTCGCCATTGAAGCATCCTTTGACAGTCGAAACTGTTTGCCAACGTCCACAGTTGTGTTTCGTAGAAGTGAAATAGCATTTTCAGCCTTTGCCTGCTATTCTGCATGTTCATCATCGCAATTGTTGCTCTCTATCTGTAGAAAATAAAGGACGTCTTACAGGGGAAACCAATTACAATTAGCATTGCAATTTGCCATCAGAGAGCAAACAATGGAGCAAATCTTCATACTGAGATGCGCACAGATCTGCACGGCCAACAGGGTGTCCAACAAATGCTGCTTGCACATTCTCAAGCCCCAGTTGCATCTCTGAAACTGCAGAATTTGCACCCATCCTTTGAGTCTGCGTGGCCTCGACGCTTTTTGCACCACCTGGAATTGCTTCATTGTCCAATTTTGCGAAATGACGAGTGCACAGTTCAAAGAAGTCCCACAGCATAAATTTCTTCTCCCCAACTTTCTCAGGGCATTATTTGTTTTTTTTTTCGGAGTCCTCAGACTTTCTCTGGGTTTTCGGAGTTTCTCCTCTGTTTTCCTTGGCAAGTGCCCCGAAATTGTCCTGACTCCTAAGCCGGCTCACCAGATGAGCCGTAAGCATCTGTAGATGATCCTCGATCAAAAACTTGAGCCTCTGACGACTCTTGTGTTGCCAATCGCATCTCTGAGGCCCCCCTGGTGGTCGAGGCCTTCGCAGAGACTCAGGCCTGGCTGGGGCGCCCACGTCCTCTGGATTGTCAGTCACAGATCTGGTACAGTTGTCAGGACGCGAATGATGTCTCACGTCTCTGCTCAAGGCTCTGGACAACAACACTGGGTGATAAAAAAAGTCCCTTAAAAACCAATGTCTGCCACTGCAGCAGCACTGAAAATTTGCCAAGCGTGAAGTTTGCAGAGGCTCCTGCTGAGGGCGCAGTTGACACATGCAAATTGGTCCGTGTCGACGACCAAGACGGAGTGGGAATTCCCTAAAAGATGGACTGTTCAAAGTGATCCTTTCTCGGCTCACGTCCGATCCTAATGGCGATTTTCACTTCTCCGAGAGCTGCAGAAATTGCGCTATTTCTTGAGGGGGGAAAACGCAAAGCAACTGAGGTGCGATAAGAGGAGTTGCAGCATTGGACTGTATTGGAAGAAGCTGGAGAAGATTTCTTTTCTCTGCTGCCTCCTCGTCATTTGGGTGATGCAAACTGTGTAGACAAAGCGCCATTGGAAATGCTGACGAGCTGCTCATATCCGGGATCAAGTGCTGTTCCAATTACTTTGGAGTGGATTTTTCTCTCAGCGATTGATCTAGCAACGTCGCTGTAATCACAGTCTGCGTAGCATGAATTCGAGCTCACAATAGGCTTGGCTTTCATCTTCTTGAGTCAGGACAAAAGCTCTCACTCGCTGCAGCCTCCGTCTGCATAGCGAATGCTGCTGGAGGCCTACGGGCACAAAGGCCCTGCTGTCTCACACGGGCGAAGCATCTGTGGGGCCGGGGACGCGGCTGCGCTGCTCGGCCTGGTCGGTCGACAACTGCTTGGGGAGCGCGTCCACGTGGGTGAGCGGGTACGCGTGGCCGTCCAACGGCAGCCACTCTTTGTTGCCAAGCGCCTCCCACAGTTGCCAGAACATCTCTGTGGCAAAGAGGAATCTGGCAACTTTCCCTCCTCTCCATATCAAGAGAAGTTCGAATTCGACCCAGTCGTGGAACTCCGTTCAAGTGCTTGTGTCCTCCGGACTTGAAGAAGTCCTTGTTCTTGGAGTCCACGGCGACGTTAGCGTCTGGCAGCTGGAGCGAGAGGACTGACGACCGAGAGTCATTGACGTGGACAGCTCGCGAGTCAACAAACTTTGTGTCTGGAGAAACAAATAAATGCCTTTTGAGTCATGGATCAGAGTGTACTTTGAGCAGGCCTCCTTTGCCCATCCGGGCGTCATTTGAGCCCACCTGGGCAGCTCCGACGCGGACGGGAAACCGGAGCTGTCTGGGTCCGACTCGGCATTTTCTTCATTTGATCAGACGTGGCAACAGCAACGTCATTTGACGAAATTGTGTCATGTCAGTGCAGCGATGTCATTTCCGTGGAAAGCTCTTATTTCAAAGCCTTCTGATGACTGTTTGTGCTCGCCAAGGCTGTCTGTCTTGGCCTTTTCCTGCCAAAGCTCCTACAAAAGGGATTGGAATTGGTCGTCTCTCTTTGTTTTCTCCTCGACCAAGGGCGGTTGAGGTGTTCTTATTTCAAGACGAGGACTGTGAAGGGTCCACTTGTGCAGTGCATGCAGACCACATGTGAAATGGGTCTCGTGGTGAGGTGAGAAACCTCGGGTGGAACAATGGGAGGAGGAGAGAGGAAGGTATTGGACGCAACAGGGTGGCCAACAAGAGGGGATTTCCCGGGGGATTTGCAGAATATTCCACGATCGTCGTCGTCGACGGAGGAGGAGGAGGAGACCGTAAAGTGTTCCGGGGTCGGGATTAAACGACTTCTTTATGGGCCTTTAGAGCCGAAGAAGGTCACAAATCTGCTCAGGCAGCTTTTGTGTCAACTTCATGCACGGGATGTCGTCAATAATGAAGTTCTGGGCCGAGATAACTTCCGCGGGACAAGGCTGGCCAGGGTTGCCACTCGGTCAGCCCCGAGAGGTGGGATTTCTCTTCATTGGGTGAGGTATTCCTAGACAGAGGCCTTCCTCGACGTCTGCTGCACTCCGAAAGATCAGACTGTGCTCATTGTCCTGCTCGTTCAGGTGTGATGTCACGCTTGGCCAGCGTCAAGGACTGCATGGACGAGCACCCCGACTCCTCCTGCCAGGAGAAGAACAGCAAACAACTCGACAACAGCAGGAGCAGCTTTGCACCACTGAATTATTCATGAGGAGTCTTTTTTATATCGTTTCATAGCACTTCACACTTAGGGGCACAAGCAGAAAAACAAGGCCGCGAAACAAGAGCAGCGAGGTCATGAAATGTGAAATGCGAGCTCTAATACGAATAAACTTAACGTATGCGCCCAAAAACCCTGCAAAGCTTATTATGGGACGTTGGGGGAAAAGTCGAATCTTTGCTCTCTCCACGCCTGAAATGCCTCCAAAAAATTTTGTTCTCCCCCCCCCCCTTTTTTAGCAGCTTAACCCCCAAACCGCAGAAGTTGTGCATTTTCCCCACCCTCAAAGTTGGCGAGATTGGCTGCGTCTGCGCAGGCGCGTTTGGCCGGGCGGATTTGGCGAAGCCACCTCTGAACTGCCCAAGCAGAGTCAGTTCTGCCATGTGTAAAGCGGCCCTAAGAATATTCCGTCTGGTGATCTCCTTCTTTTTGTTAATTGATCCGTGACGAGGAGGAAAAAAAGTTACTTGCGGAAAGTTCTTTCAGTTTTCTGCAATACCTGAAAAAAGTTGGGAAAAATGTTAATACGGGTTTTTCTTCTGTGAAATCGGCAAAAGAGAGCACGAGGACGATATTCGAAAGTCATCCCTTTCTTTTAGTGCTCTCGTCAGTGTCATAAAGGCCAATTTCTGCCCCAGATCGAGGCCATGATGGCCTTTTTAGCTCCGACTCGAGAAGAAGAAGCCATTCTTATGAAATTAGCAACTTTTTTGCAAAGTTACGCGGAGATAATAGCGTCTACAACAAAGAGAATGACGTAACAAGGGAGGGGGAGGTCATTAACTCATCATGCCACTGCGCGAAGGCGTTGATTGCATGATAATGAGTGCATGGTAATGATGTGTCTGTCAGTCATGACCGAGCCCGAGTATAACTTTCTTCCTTCGTCCTTCCTTCGTATAACTGTCGTCCTTCTTGCAGGTGACCAACCAGACGCTGAGCAACGGCTCCATCGTCGAGGTGAACGCCGCCACCTTCGTGGTGAGAAACACCGCGATGAGAACGAGCACCGCGTACGTGAGGGACTACACGCTCATCGCCAACTTCATCTGCTGCCTCCTGCTGCCCACGGTCATCATGTTGGTGTCCACGTTCTTCATCGTCAGGCACATGATCAGGCAGCCAGCGGCCCTCACCTACACCAACGCGCAGGTTCGTCTGCTCCCAGTCTGCACTGGCTCTGCATTGCCCCTCTGCAGCCGCAGAAGCTCTGCAACATGCAGACCGCGTCTCAATGAACCCTCCGCATTGGAGCTCCTGTGACACGTCCAAGGTCACGCAGGTCTGGTGCAAACTTCCCCATTAGCATCGTTGTTGTGTGAAAGCTTTTTCCCCCTGCTCCAACCCAACTGGCTGCATATTCAATGATTGCACAAATGACTTCAGAGGTGAGCCGAGGAAAGCTAATTTATGGCTGCGTCTTGACTTTGCACAGTCATCAATTCCTATAGCACTTAAGTGCACTGACACAACACGTGGGTGAGTCGGAGCAGGGGCAAAAAGGTTCACCCATCCATCCTGCGGGGAAATTCGGCCAGGCATGAGTAAACGCCTCTTCACGTGTGTGTGAACGCCTGAACACCTCCCCGGAGTCTGGGGTGGTCTGGAAGAACGTCTCCGACCCCGAGAAGTAGGACTCCGTGCACACCTGTGGAGGAGCCACCTCAACTATGGGCGGCGTCAGGGTCCAAAGGCGACCACGTCGACTGTGCCGTGGCAGCTGCTCCCGGACCTGGTGGAGTCGTCCCTGAGGCAGATCTGGCTCACTGTCATCATCTCAGAGTCTGACAAATGGGGTGCTCAACTCAGGAACATTTGTCAAAAAAGCGCATTTGGGAATTTTCGCCCCCCCCCCCCAAAAAAAACCCCAAAATCTTTTCCCTCACTGCAGAGAACTGAGCTAAAATATGATGAATAGGGACAGGATTTCACTTTGTCCTGCGCTGCTTACGCGACTGCACTGCACAGATCAGCAGAGAGCGGCGGGTCCGTGCGCAGAAGGAGTCCAAAGTGACAGCTGATTTTTGCCAGTGCAATTTCGGATGCTGCCACCTCAACGATCATCGAAGTTTGCACACCTGTTCAACACTGCTTGATTAGATCAAAGTCTTCAAAAGCACCCAGGAAGGACGCCAAATATTGTCAAAACAGCTTGGCAAAGTCAAAAATTTGGCTGGGAAAACCCATAAATGTGACGAAGCAGATTGTGGGAGAAATCGGTGCCACTTTTGGGTGGGAAACTCACGAGCTAAACTGTCTTCAGGAGAAAAGTGCGAGGAGGAGCGAGAAAAAAAAGCAAAAAAAACCCCACCTCTTTTTTTTAAGAAGTTGTTCGATCTTTTGAAAAGTTGATCAATTTTTTTGAGAAATTGTTCAATTCCTCAGAGAAATTGACCGGGATTTCTTTCCGGTCGAAGTACCTTCTTTGGAACACTGGGAAAATGGAGTAGAAAGCCCACTTTCTGCTAAATTACTCCTTTTTTTTGCAGTGCCAACTCTGTTTTTTGCTCTGCCAAATGCGTTTACTGGAAGCTCGAAGAGAGGTCGTTTCTGTATCGAATTTCAATTTTCATGAATGCACAAAAACTTTCATAAATGCGCATCTTTGGCATCTTGGCATCTTGGCTGTCATTGTAGCCAGTGCAATATTGCTGCGGTCCTGCTTAAGGTCCTGAGCGGCGTCGGGAAAATCTGCACTTTTGCGCTGCAAAATTTCTCGGGGTTGAAAGGAGTAATTTTTTTTCATCCTTCGCCTTGATCCTGGCGAGGATAGCGGAGAATGAAACGGTTTTTGCAGCCCAAAAATCCCTCAAAGCCTAAGTTTTACTAGACAACATCGAGAGTTGAATCCACTTTGCGCCGTTTGCACAATAACATTATATTTGTGTTATAAGAAGCAAAAGCTACTGCGAACTCAGCAGAGCTGTTGTGGACAGAAGAGGTTGAGCAAGTGAAACACACTTAACAGTTAAAAAGGTGAACGTGTGAGGATGCAAAAGCTGCTGCGCAACTCACAGGTCCATTGATTAGTTGTCCTTGTCGCCTCTCAACTCGGGGGTTTCTCAACAAAGAATTCGGTGAGTAAGAAAGGAAAAAGATCATTTTTCGCCAGTGCAGACGAAGAAAAACGATTGTGGACTCCGAGTGTCGATTCCCTACAGTTCATACATTATAACGATTCTCGCAAGTGCGCGAAATCCGAGTGTATTTCAAAGAAATAGCCAAAAATTATGACGTCGTCAAAGAGACTGGGTAGGAATGCGGAGAACGAGGATTCTTCACCGTCCTTATAAAAATTGGCGGAAAATCTGGCGCAATTTTTTCATTTTTTTTTCAAGTAGAATGAAAAAAAAAAAAATAAAGATTTGCTTTCTTTTCAGGAGCGCGCGCGCAAGAAGCGTAATCGCTCCATCACCCTGATGCTCATCGGCATCATCGTCCTCTTCTTCGTCTGCCACATCGGCGAGGTCTTCATCGCCCTCTACGAGATGGCGCTCTACGTGGTGAGTGAGTCGAGGCCCCCGTCCACACGCTGGCCCAAGTGCAGCCCGGACCTGGACTGGCTAAGGATATACATGTACAGGGGGCTTGAAGCTGGCTCGGCCTCGGAGTCCGATCCAGATGCTCTCTTCTCTCACTGATCGCTTTAAATTGTATATCAATACTGTCATCAGCTGCCTCCTCACCTGGGCTGATGACGTCATCTGCGACCACACGAACGTGTATTTGTCTGGTCCAAGGCAAACATTGGGTCTGGACGACGTTTCGGCCTCGAGATGGCTTCAAATTGGAGCTTCGAGGACTGCGAAAAGCTTGTTCACGCCATCAGCCCGGCCCACAGTAGGCCCACCTAGGCCCAGGCACTGCAGCGCTGCGTGGAACTTGCCAGTCAACCTGTGACCGGCCGCCTCTATGCTGACCGGTATCCGGAGCAGGACCAAGATGTGGCAGAGTTGATATCAGCTGATCCCTGCCCTGCTAGTGGACTGCGTTGAAGCTCTGGTGCACAACTTCAACATCCCTTCTTTCTTGGTGCACGTCCAGCTGTTCTTATGCATGGGACGGCAGTCACCCTTGGCAGCGAGGTCGTGCATCCGTCGCTGCGATATCGAGTATCGCGATATCGCGCCCTGCAGTGGGGCTGTTCTCAGGTTCGAGCCTGGCCCAAAAGCCCGAGGCTCAACCCAAGGTCTTGCCAGCCCGAGGTGGCCCGTGGCCCAAAGTTCAAAGCTTGAAGGAAATGCGGTAAAGAAATTCAGGCTGAAGATACTTAGTATGTAGCACATGCCTCACTTGGGCTGCTGATGCCTGCCCATGATGCCCGACACCATACCCATCATTGAACTGGTGGGTACAAGAAGGGAAATAGGAGTTTCCAGAATTGTGCAACTTTGCTTTGAGGTATCTTAGTGTACCAGAAACCTTGGTACCCTCAGAACGAGTGTTCTCTATGGTTGGGGAGGTTTTACATAAAAGAAGAAGATCGATTGATGATGAAAATTGAAAAATGTCTGGTCAAAAGGAGGTTGCAGTTCCAATGCTTAAGTTCTGCTCAGATGCCCATTGTAATTCATACCACTCATTCAGCCAGTAACTGTACATGGCTGTAAATGTAGCAGTCCATCTCCCCCTCTAGAGTGCTGTATACCCTCACCCAGGGTCTTAGAGTATTGTAATACAAGTATTGCAATACTGTATTGTTGGCTAAAGTATTGATATTGTATTGAAAAAAGGCTCAAAATATTGTATTGCACTGAAAAATTTTCAATACTTTTTTAAGTTTCCAGCCAAAAAGAAACATTGTGTAGCAATGCAAAACAAAATGGCTTAGGGGAGGAATACAGGCAAATTAATCGGCTGCACAACATTCATTTGAAGCACACAAAGAAAGTGAGCTGCCCTTTCTCAGTGGCTTCTGAGTTTTCCCCTGAAGTTAGGTTAAATTAGGTTTTCTTGCAGGGTATTGCACATATCCTTCAATACTTTTGGCAGAAAGTATTGAAATTGCATTCAATACTTTTTTGGGAAAGTATTGAAATTGCATTCAATACTTTTTTGGGAAAGTATTGAAATTGCATTCAATACTTTTTTGGGAAAGTATT
>JAAUXU010024092.1_pt1 | contig 10199 bp, 7 predicted proteins | sample 7278151 | NCBI WGS metagenome assembly JAAUXU01 (sample SAMN14350113, study PRJNA611818) | marine sediment metagenome | isolation source: surface marine sediment (1.8m) | place: French Polynesia: Moorea | collected 2018-08 | reverse complement strand
GACGAAAGTGTGACCAACGTAAGAGGTGTGTACAGAAGTGTAAATTATATCAATATATATGTTTGAGAGGCTTTGGTCACAGCCTGAAAGGAGACAGGGAATGAATTCACTACTAAGGAAACAATGTAATGTTAATATGTGAGGCTAGTTTGGGTGAGGCAGAGCAGACCCGAGGCCGCTACTATGAATGGAGGATATTGACATAGTCAAGTGCTCAGATGTGTTGAGACCTGAAAATCCTGCAACCAGAAGTGATCTATCATAACAAATGCAACTGTGGTAGAAGTGGAGTTTGGTGTTATGGACGAGTCTCCCACTGTAAGTTGCGTTTATCTAGGCCTGATTTGACAACAGCGTGTCATTTCTATTATTACAGACATCACACACAAGACTAGCATGCGGAGTCCCTTCACAGCTGGCGTCTCGAACCAGTGAAAGTCAAGGACGACCTCCAAGCTTTGCATATGTGACTTATGGGGTACACTCAGCATCTATGGTAAATATCCTTTCGTGAAGAGATGCTGTCGAAATAAAGCACTGAAGGAACACTTGTGGTTGAGATATTACCTGTGGTTTTGCTTCTGTGGCCTGCACCACTCCAGTAGCGTCAAAAGTGTACTTCAAAGTCAACGAGAGTTTTCAACTAAAGCCCTGAGCACAACTTCTTGCTCCCCCCCCTGTATACCTCAGGTCGAATATAAATATATATATATATACGAAATGTAACAAGTTAGTTATGTACAAGAAGCATATGACTGATTTCTGCCCCGAAATTGCCTGAAAAGAGGGCCTCCACAATCGGGCGAGCCCAAAAATCTTTTTCTCCACTTCTCTGGCTATTTGATCAGAGTCTGTTAACCCTCTAGGGGAATTCGAGCCCCGTCTTTTCTTCCGCTCTGAGCTGTCCGGACGAACCAATGTACATTTAGATGCTGAAGCTCCTCTCAGTGTTGGTATCCACCAAAGGAATGAACTTGAGCTTAGGGATGTCGTCCTCTGTGGTTGTTTTCAGCCGATTCCTGCAGAAGTCTCGGCTTGGCAGAACTTGCAAAAAAGAGTTTCCTGCAAATTGAGGGATGAAATGAGATTGCTTGAAGTAGCCAAGTCAGGCAACAGCAAATACATATGTGTGTGTGTGTGTGTTGTCACTGATGGATCACTTCACCTCACTCACTGAGTGCGTGCCATGGGCATCTCTGCAGCAAGACTGGCCAGAAAGTTACCTTTCAGTAACTCATAGGCGACTTCGAACAGGTACTTTTGTCGAAAATGATAGTTTTCGGGTCAGGTTTCGAGTTTTGGGCCCAAACATTGAGATTTCTCTAAAAACATTTTATTTTTAACACCTATCTGAAATGGGCACTTTTGCCTCCAAGTCCTATGAGATGCTGCTGAAGGGGGTACCCAGGGGGAGAAGAATTCCATGAAGAACCATTTCCGTCTGTCTTTGGCCTCGTCCACGCACTTGGCGCTCGCCTCGCCCTCGTTCCTCTCGTCGTCCATGTGATCCCCGCCCAAATCGGGTCCGTTTGGGTTTTGCTTTTGAAGCTGGCTGACTTTGTGGAGTGCACACTTGTTTTTTCAGCCGTGACTTTGGACTGGATAGAGCTACAGAAGGAGTTCATCCCTCTGTGGAAAGCTAAGAATGTCCTCCAACACTGAACTGATATACAATTTTTCCCATGGACTTTTCACTTGTTCACAATACAGTTAAACTTTTGCGCGGCAAACTCCTCCACAGTTCATAACTGTGCTCCTATATTGTGGAAAAATGAGCACAGCTGCATACGTGTTCATCAGTTTCGTTTCAGAGGAGCTGCTTTACTTTTCACAGAGCTGCATTTCTCAACACGTCTGCATCTTCATGGCATTAAAAGGTTTAACCTTTCTTCTCTCTGAGACTTATACTGTCTACTATATAAACAGTATAGACTATACTGTCTATGCTGCATAATAGTGAACTCACAGAATGACTGAGGTCTGTCTGGGAATCATTAAGTCCATTGCAGCTTCTGTCATGACAGGAAAAGAAAAGCATCGGGACCTTCTTTCATTCTTCGTCATTCATCAAGGAAAGAGGATTTTCAAATCTTTTATTTTTCTTCTTCCCCTCCGCCGATTTTGCCAACTTTGCAATATTTGTTCCCCTAACTGATAACTTTAAGAATGAAAGAAAAACCGTCGCACTCTAAAACATTCTTCTGGCGTGGGGCATTTTACCTTCTTCGATCGACTGATCTTGACATTATTCCCAAATGTCAGGACTAAAGCTTCCCATCGAAATTTGCAAACTTTGCCGCCTTTGACTTTACGTTCTCTCTCTCCACCAGACAAGTCTTTCCCCTCCACTTGAAGGGAGGCAGCAGAAATCTTCTTGAGCGTGCGTGGGTGTTTCTGAGGTTGTGGAAGACTCTGCGGAAGCCCAAATCGGATCTTTGTTTGGACTGACTACGAGAGGAAATTGCAAGAAAGTTGGCAAAAAGTTATCCCCTTCTCTCTTTTTCTTGTCCTTCTCCCTCCTTTCCAATCATCATCATTGGTTCTAAGTAGTGCTGCTCAGCCCTGCTCAGCCCTGCACAGCCCTGCACAGTCCCGCACAGCCCTGCTCTTCTTACTAAACCCCAAAAAACGACCGCCAAAACTTTGGACAAAAGACCCGGCGTAATTGTAGGACTTTCACAAGTCGAGTTGCTGCGAAAATCTGCTACATTTAGCCTCAATTACGGGGTGAACCGTACAAATTTGCTGACCTGAGACTGGGATGCTCTGGAATGCCGCGCCTGGGATAAAAGAAAATGCTGTCCTGTCCAGTAATTGAACTGGGTGTCCATATTCTCTGTTGGTAAGAAAGAATCTTGCTAGACTCGACGCGTTATAAGAGAAAATTATTACAATACATGTCTGAACGTAAACGAGATGACCTCGTTTTTAGATGCTACGAGCTGTCTTGTTAGATGTGTTGCGCAGTATTGTTACGTTTTGGGTTTCCAAATTCAACATTTCCTACTTCTGTTAGGTTCATCTTATTTGCACGCTGCCTGTGACTGGTGTGACACGACCTTTGTACTGCGAGTAGAGATAGGAATGACACAATAAAGATGTCACACGTCTTTTGCGCATCTCAAGCTAAAAGTGAGTAAGGAGCTCGTGTCAAAAAGTCATGTCACTTTCTATAAAAAAAAAAACCAGACCAAGTTATTTTGCGTGAAGAAGTTCCAAACTTTTTAAATGTTCCATGCAAGTGTCTTGACTAAACTGTGTTGGTGGTTACAGCTGACACTTTTTCAGATTCACACTGTGAGGAAGAGAGAAATGTTCAACACTTGCTCTCCTTTCAGTTCAGTACAATACATATTTGGTCTGGTTCATACGAAAAATGGAGTCGCTTTTAAAGGAACAAAAACCTCTTTAACTTTGTTCATCCATGCGCTTAGAGAACAGCCAGTTGTGGTAAAAATAGTGAGTACACATTAGCAAAGTCAAAGTGCACTAGGTCATCACGACAACAGATAAAGAGAACTTGTTGCAATTGTTGTGAGGAAGAAAAAGTTTATCCCAGGACCATGAAGGTGACAGAGAAGTTGTGTTGGGCGATCCACAGCATCAACTTGGGCACTGAAGCTCATTCACTTTTGACCCCTCTTTTGCATGCAAACTAGTGATGTCGGTGGAAACTAGTGTGTTAGTGAGAACTGAGCCCAAGTCAGTCATATTTTTTTTAGAAATGTGCAATAACTGGGGTCTGATTTCATTTCACACACACACACCCGAGCCTGCACCGGAGGGCAGAGTTGGCAAGGTTGCCAGAGGAGGCTGGCAAAAACGAGCTGACCTTGTTGACTCTGACCGGCCCGTGGAAGGTGTCAGGGTCAAAGCTGTCGTGGAGTCAGCCCAATCCATGAGCCAATCGTGGATTGACTCATTGACTTGGACCTACAGGCAACATTGAGACATGCTCGTCTTCCCATAGCAGCTGACATGATCCCCAATCTGGCGCAGAAATGCAGAAACACATTGGAAGAAGGTGACTCTGTTTGTCTGCCTGATGACGAGCAGCCAGAACTCGTGTTCCAGACATGCCAAAGAGGAGACAAATTTGGCAAGGTCAACAAACAAAAATCTCCTTCGGCAGAAGCCTTGGGAGAAAGAAAAGGGGACCCCAGTCCAGAATTCTGGCAGATTCGGGCTTTTGTCTTTCCCAAGAAAATTCTTCCTAGACAAAGGGTAAAAATTGGAATCTCCAAGGCTTTCTCAGTTTTCTCCTTGGTGAGCAACAGACTATGCTAATATGGACAGGGGATGACCGGTGGTGCCTCGAAGAAGTTGCATAATGCTAAGAAAGCTCTTGCTGAGTGTGCGGATGACTCTACACCGGGAGTCACCAGGAAAGCTTTTCTTGAGTCACACTGTATTCGCCACCAACCTTCAAGATACGACAGAGCCAGCAGCTGCAACAGTCGCACAACACGGGTTGGGCTGATGTCACTAACCCACCAGTCTTTTCTAAGGCTGGAGATTTATGGGCCAACCTTGATAGGGCCAAGACCACAGCCTTTGCAGGTTGTGTCCATAAAAAAGCTGGTCTCAGTCATTAGGAGTGGGCGGGCAACTTTGCTAAAAGGAAAAAAAAAGGCTTTGCCATATCTCATTTAAAAAGGTTGCTTTTCCATTCACTTTTGTCAAAAAGTCTCACAAGTTGAGAAAAAAAGCCCATCCATCCTCAAACAAAGGACACACTGCACACAGCAAGGAGAGGGAAGAAGCAGAAACTTTGTACGAACCCTGAGCAGTGCTTCAAAACACATGTGGGAGAGGGATTTTGAGGCGGTTACCAAGTCTGTACAGACCCAAAATCTGCCCAACAACAGGGAGGCTCAAGCTACAGGGCTTTCATTAAGGTTGTGCCGTGGAAAAGCTCTGTAACTTACCTTGGAGGCACTCTGAGATTCCGCTCAATCGACGGGCAGCCCACTGTACTGTGGGTTCCACATCAAATTCTACGCTATGGAGGTATTTTCGGTCCGCGGCTTAGGGTAATTTGAAGTGTTGCCAGTCGCAGTGAAAACCTTCAACTTTCACTGTTTGCTTCAATTTGGTCTGCGTCTACAGCTTCCTGTGAACTTCCTAGTGGAGGGCTACGTTGATCGGCGTCTTCAACAGCTATTGTCCACTGTGATCATGAACGAGGATACGACCTTGTTGCGAGCAATGCAATCAGATGGCAACTCTGGCCGCCGAAGCGTGCGCAAACCGAAAACGGCGGCGCGGCGGGAGAAAAGTTTCTTTAAAAGCAATCAACAGCTTTCAAAGCATTTGCGCAGATGCGTAATTGTGCTTTATTACACCGTCAAAGTCAAATGGGGTGGCAAGGCTTGTTGGACTTCTTCAAGGAACAAAATTGCACACAGTGGAACAATCTTGCAACACCTAGATCATTTTCCATGGGATACGAAAGTTCAGAGTTAGGATGGCAAAGATAATGGACTGATTGATGCGTTGATTTAATGATAAATTGATTTTGTCAAAGGCTGCTTAAACCAATGTACCGAATGACCCATCCATAATACGGAACTGTGCAGTTTGAGCAGTGTGTGACAAGATCACTTAAAAAACCAGGACCGACACAAAATAAAGATAACTGAAAAATTGCTTTTGAATTAACACTTTGGAGTTCATCACCATGTCACAGAACTAGAAATTTTTACCATTTTCCCCCTATGAATTTTATCAAGCTCCCAGCCTGCTCCACCTGCTATAACCCTCATAATCTGCAGATCCCCACTAATCCTCCCTTCCTTGACAGGAAAGCTCTATCATCTGTCGTTCGCAGATTTGATTTGAAAAAATTTATAAATCCTCACAGACTTGCTTCCTTTGAATCCCCGACCGGATCCACAATAACTGATCTGCAGGTCCCTCCTGATCGTCCACGCCTTGGCCGCGTCCTCTGTCTGGACAAGTTTGGAAGACTTCCTGTCATGCTCTGGCTACACGGACCCCACAACACTGGTCACCCCCTCCTGGTCAGTACAGACTGTGAAGCTTTTTTGTCGGGGTCAAATAGCAGCAAGGATGTAAAATACCGGGGTCTTCGGGCCATAGGATTATAAGGCGCAATGTCAGTCAACGGGTCTCTTTTCATATATAAGGAGTTTAAGACGCACCGAAGCAAAGCATAAAGCAATATGAAAACTAGTGAATCGAGCAGAGGGGCTTCATTTGTTCGAGGTCAGTAAGATTAAGCATTGAATGTGCTGGTAGATTCTTGACAAGACATTTGGTAATGAAAGGTTACTTGTGTTTCATGCGCAGAAAAACATCTACTTCAGCACATCGTTGTCACAGTCACAGTTTCTTCTGTAACTTTCTTTGTCAAGATAGTTAGTGCCAGAATGTTTAAAGCATTGACATGCCTGGTAAATGGATCATCACATGTCAACACCAATCTCAGGGTCTTGAGCACCGCAGTCATTTGGGCCCGGTGGTTAATGTTCCTAATGTACCTAATACTTGGAAGAGTCTAGCTGACCCTTAATTGCAGATACTTCTGAGATTGCAGCTGATTCTTCTGTAGCCACCACTGTTCAATATGCATAATGCGCTATTCACAGATTTCAGTCCAAAGATATGACCATTTCAGTCACCCCAAGAAGTTTTGGACCACTAACCCTAGATGTTATGGTAGTTGTTGGCCCCCAAAGAGTACTTCGCTCACGATCACCCAAGACTATATCAGGTATCACAGTATAGAGAAACTCCTTCCTCTGCAGTACCTGAGGCAACAAAAAGCGGGCAAATTGAGGCCAATTCCTTTGAGCTACGAGATAGTCCTTTGATTTTCAATGGACTTTCCTCATGTCCAGGAAAGCTCAAGTCAAGTGGGAGGAGAGTGAGAAGGAGAAAAATATTCTCAACAAATCAACATTTCGTTGTATTTTGTTTGCTGCTGTAAAACTTTCATTCAGAAATTCTTACTGTCGAAACTCTGACACCCATTTCTTGATAGCATAAAAACTTTTCTGTTATTGACAATTTCGGTTGCGGTCACCATTAACAGAGCATTGATGCAGTGTCACCTAGTCCACTATGGTGTCAATTCTCACTGTGAATATTCGTAAGGGTGGAAACTTTAAAACTGTCACAGCTTTGTCATAAAAGAAGAACCTCACGAGTACAAGTTGAGTCATAATTACTGTGACGTCAGATTTTTTCTTTACTGTCCACTCGTTCAATAATCAAAGTCCTCTGAATTTGACCTGTCTTTGGACTATTACAGCCCTTGATCTATGCCCTCGGACAATAAAATATCTCGGACAGGTCAAATTCCTCGGATTTTGACCACTGGAAACTCGGAAAATAAAGTGCTACTTTTTACGCCTGCAATATACAGTCATGAAATTTGATCGCTTAGTTTCAGCCTGTTCCTCTTTCGCTAATGAACTTTTTAGCTAATTTTTGGCATGGCGTTGGCAAGTTGCTGCTAAGGGCACCATTGGTGCTGCTAAGAGTAGAACTTTTTATTCATTGTAATTCAAGTTTAGTCGACTTCCATCGATGAAGGAATAAAAAATGTGGTGGAGGACGAGATAGTGGAGCAAGAATTTATTTCTCTGTTTGCGTGCAAATGTGTACAAAGAACCCGGCCCTTTGAGAAGCAGTACAAACTGCAAAAACACTGCCATTCCAGCAAATTTCTGTGATGAGATTAAAGCTGAGCAAATTGTTCTGCATTCACGCACAGGTCCATGTTGACACTGCCCGCACTCTTTTAATTCTCTCATAAACTGAACGGTTAACGTTGTGCATCACTGTGAAGGCAGTAACATTTATGCCCTGAAATAGGCCTCGTGGCACAAAACAGTGAAATCTTGCAGAAACTTAACAAAGCATGGTGGAAGTACAGAGTGAAAGGTGGGCTTTTGATGGCCTGCGATAAAGTCTGCTTGGTCTGTGATGTAAAAGAAGCCATGTGAAAACTGAACAAAATGCCTGGGTTTTGTTTGTCTTCCCCTCCTCCCGCAGCTCCTCCCTTGGGTCATTCGACAGCCTCTCGGGGATGGATGGGTCAGGCCCGGGCCCGGCTCGAGTCGCTTCGACGTGCGGAGCAGAGAAGCACAGCCCAAGCTTTGCAGACTCTTTTGCCTCCAGCTTGGAATGGGGTAGACAGTGTTTATGCGGTGAAATTCTTACGCACTCTTTTTTGGATCACCCTGCCTGCCACCCCACCTCCCCTGTGAGTTCTTTGTGCAGTCCTGAGTGAGTGTGAAAACTTTAGGGGCCGTGGGGTAGGCAGTCTAGGCTACGTACTTGCCACCTCAAGTACCATCGTGTGCAACGTGTCAGAGCAACAGCTCTTTTTTATTCAGACCAGCCTATATGAATAAACAACCCATGAACTAGACAGAAATTCTCTGTTCACAAAGCTTGATTATGTCTTCAGGTGTTTGCACATCTGAAATTCGTCAGTTTATACCGTAAATGGGAAGAGGAAGCACCAAGGTTGCAGTGCAAAATGCAGCTGGCCAAATAAAAAGTGAATCAGTAGCACAAGTATTTTGCGAGCAGAGCTTTTTTCGAGTTCTGTGTGGTGCCTCTGCTCGTTGGCCTCGTTGTTCTTGATGAAATCGAACAAGTGGCATCGAGGCCCTGCAGCGTGGGCGTCAAAAGGTTGAGCTCAATAGTGTTACGCAAGTTTGAAGTCGATCAGCACAGGACTACGAGGTCTCCATATGACCTGCACAGGCTGAGCGTGGTTTGGCTTGAGTCTGAGCTCCCCATTTCAAGTGAATCTGCCAGCAACTCAAATACAGTTTTGCCTTGAATCGCTTGTGCGGAACTCAGCAGAGGCTTCAATGGCGCACCTTAAAGTTATTGTCTACTGAGAGCACCTTTCAAGCACCATGTGAAGCTGAACATACGTGAATGAATGCTCAGCATTTATGTGGGCGCCTCTATAGTACCAACAGAAACGGTCAGACCGTTACAATTTGCTTCTAGTTTTGACTCAGTTGAGCCAATTCAAATTTGTTGAAATATCGTGCCTGACCTGTACAATGATCATACAAATCAGTTGGACTTGATCTTGGACCAACTTGGACTCATTAAAGACTGTCTCCCCATATTGTTAAGAAGGCCATGGCTTGAAAAATAGCAGCTAATAATTTTGAGATATTGTCGGTCTCCTTTTGAATTTCAGGACTCAAAGAAGGAAGAAGTTGGTGGAGTGAACTAGAAGTGTCTACCAACAGACACTCTTATTTTGACACAAAGTTTTTCTGTGATCCTTACGTTCTGTGGAATTGCTCTCTCAGGAAAATGACCATTTTCTCCCCCAACGTGGTCAACTTAATGAAGTCTCTGATCACTGCTACTTGAGATTCAGGAGATGTAACTGTATGCAAAAGAAGATCAAATACATCTCCATCTATATATATAAAGCGAGAGAGTCCGGATCTACTCTGTGTGTTGGTGTGTCTGTCTGTCTGTCTCTCAGGTCATGGGCCACTGCACCGATCATTGCCAAACTTGGTCAGCAGGTCCAAAGTTGCATTTATTATATTTACTACCTATGTCATAGATAGCCAAGCCAATAGGTACAGGAATTACACTATAAAAATTCTACCAATGCTTTCAAAAAATAATGCCATCTGGCAACCCTGGAGAGGAGACGGAGTGAGGGGTCGTCCGGATCAGCACAAAGCAGAAAGGGGAAGAGGACTCGGCTATCTTGCATCCTGGGGGCGCACAACGGCGACAGCAGCGGCGGTGGCGGTGGCCACCGTAGATTACTGAGTACAGTAAGCGGCGTATACATAGCATATGCTGTAGCAACTGTAATAGCAGGACTGTAGTTTGCGTTGCGATGGCGCCATCAGAGTTGACAATATTATTGGTCATCATTTCGGGCGCTCACGCAGTGCATTTTTTGATCACAAATCAGCTTCAGCTCAACCTCTGCATCAACAACATCTACTCGTACATCATCTCTCGTAACTTCTACCTACCTCAACATGGTCTATCATTCACCTACTCATCTGTTGGACCCTACCACCATTCCCCAGCAGCCTCAGGAGCTCATCCAAGACTGAACTCTGAGGAATGTCCTTAGCTACAACCACCATAGAGGATGCCATCAAGTTTCTGGTGAAACATAAACTTCTGGCCAACTGCAGCACACGTACTGTTTGCCACAGGTTGAG
>JAAUXU010019931.1_pt1 | contig 10199 bp, 3 predicted proteins | sample 7278151 | NCBI WGS metagenome assembly JAAUXU01 (sample SAMN14350113, study PRJNA611818) | marine sediment metagenome | isolation source: surface marine sediment (1.8m) | place: French Polynesia: Moorea | collected 2018-08 | reverse complement strand
CTCCTGTTCCTCGTGCTCCTCCAGGTGTCTCTCCTGCTCCTGCTGTTTCCGCTGGTTCTCCTCGGCCACCCTGGCGCTGGCGCGGACAGGGCGAGGCGCAATATCCTTGGCGCCCTTGGCGCTCCTCTTGGCGGAGACGGCGGAGGAGGGCCGCGAGGAGGAGGCGCCGCTCTCGCTGGAGGTGGCGCGGCGCTTCTTCTTGGTGGAGGGGAAGCCAGTGCGGTTGGCGCGGCGCTTGCGACGCTTCACCTTTGCGCCGGGTGCGCCAGACACATCACCCTCCGGTTTCTTGTCCTCCGGGTCCTCTTCCACGGCCTCCGGGTCGTCGGGGTGCGTGTCCTTGTCGCCGGCGTGGTTCACAGACGCCTTGTTTTTGTCTTTTGCGCATGCGCCGTCCACAGGAGGAGAGGGAGGGAGAGGGGAACTTTTGGCGGGAAGTTCAAATTCCCCTCCCTGGCTTTTCTCGTTGGCCGCCGCCTCCTCGTTCTCTTCCCGGACGCTCCCCGGCGGCGACGGAGAGGACTCCACGATCTGCTTCCGCGTCAGCTTGTGCACCCTGACCGAGCACTCGTGCAGCGCCATCTCCCGCGAACGAGGGGAGAGCCCGGACAGGTCCAGCTTGGCGGCGATCTTGCGCAGGATCCTGGGCTTGATGATGCGGTTGCCCTGCTGGTCGTACTCGCTCGAGCACGTGGAGCTGTGGTCGTCGTCGCTGGCGCTGCTCTTGTTCGTCTTGCCGTTGTCCTTCTTCTTCTTCTTGCTCTTGACGACGAGGGGCCGGATGTCGCGGTCGAAGTCGATGTTGGCGGACGCCATCAGCATGTCCCTCTTCTCGGAGGCGTCGGCCATCGCCGCGGCCGCCGCCGCCGCCTTCTCCGCGCTCCTGGCCGCTCTTTCGCTCAGAGAGGCCAGGGTGGCCTTGAGCTCCTCGGCCGACAGCTTCCTAGCTGGCAGGAGGGGAGCCGGCTTGGGAATTACAGTAGGCTCGGGAAGGGTTGAGACAATGGTGGCGGTTTCTTTGGACCTGGACCTGCTTCTGGCCTCCTTCTTTTCCTCTTCTTCTTGGTCGGATTCGTCCGACATCACTTGTCTCTTCCTCCTCCTGCGCTTCTTCTTGATCGTCGGCGAGGGCTTCCTCCGCTTGGCCAAAGGAGCCTCGTCAGCCTCGTCGCTGGTGGGATTCTTGCCGGCCGCAGCCTCCATGGGGATGGTTTTGACGGGCTTCTTGGGGGCGCTTTCTTGCAGTCTGTTGAAAACGTCCTCCTGTTCCTTCCTCCTGCTGTCCTCGGCTGCGGCGTTTCCTCCACCTCTTTGCAACGGGGGCGGTGCCTCGCCAAAGTTGTCGTCGTCGGAGATGTCGCTGTACTTTGGCTCGTGCCTCTTCCTCTCCACGTTGGCCTTGTCCAGGGACGGAGGGGAGGGAGACCGGTGCGCGGGGGAGAGCCTGGGAGGGGAGTTCTTGGTGGGGCTGGGAGAGACGGCGGACCCAATAGAGGGAGGAGTCGGGGTCTTGGAAACCTCCAGCTGGGGCACCCGTTCGCTGTCCTGCCTCTTCCTCGGCGTTGCCTTGAAAAGGACGGGAGGTGCGCTGGGCTCGTCGGACGAGGCAGCGTTGTTCTCCTGCTGCTGATGCTGGTTCTTCTTCCTCATCTCCAGCAGGTGGCGCTTCCTCGGAGACTTGACAGACGAAGGGGGAGGCTGGGTTGAGTTGTCGTCGTCGACGGTGACCGTCAAGGGCTGGGACAAGCTCTTGGCCTTAGTGGCGGGCAGTGGTACGACGGCGCTGCCGCCCCTGTCGCTCCTGGTGCCGCTGCCGCTACTGCCTCGTCCTCCTCCAGCAGTGTATTTGTCAATGCAGGCGGCGAGACTGTCCACGAAGTTCCCTGGTCCTGCCGCAGAGCTGTTTGTGCTGCTTCCAGCGGAGGTGGCAGCCGCGGATTCGTTCGGTGGAATCGGCTTGGTGGGAGAGAGGTGGCTTCCAATAAGGGAGGAGGAGGAAATGGGGGAGCTTTTGCCTCCTCGCGCATTTCCGCCGCATTTTCCCAGGATCTTCTCGGAGTTTTCCTCCAAAATCTTGAGGGTGGATTTTTCTGCCGGAGCCTTGCTGGAAGAAGAGGAGGACGAAGGCACCAGATTCTGAATTCCCAATTTCTCCACCAGCCTGTCGGCGGCCGTGGGCTTTCTTCCTCCTCCGCCGGCGTAAGCCGGCGTGGATGCGGAGGTGGCGGTGGCACCCCCCTCTGACGAATTCTTCTCATGAATAATGCTGATATCGGACGAAGACGACTTCGAAGCCTGCCTTCGCGAAGAGGAGGATGAGGTAGTAGCAGCAGGGGAAGACCTGTTTTGCATTTCGGAATTTTGAGACGCTGATGACGCCGAGGCGTTTTTGGAAGAGCTGCCGCTTCCCCTCCGGCCCGTCGTCGCCGTTTTCGGCAGGGGCGAAGGGGAAGACTCCGCTCCGCCGTTGTCCGCGTGCTGCTTGGAGATGCTGTGGTGGTGGTGCCTCTTTTTCAGCGGCAGCCTCTGCTCCGCCGAATCCGCGGCACCAGATTTTCCCTCCGAACCCTCCTCTCCCTTGGAGCTTCCCGGCCGTGGCTCGTCTCTGGACTGCCTCTTGCTCCTGCCCCTGCCCCTCCTCTGAGGCTGCGGCTGCTGTTGCTGCTGTTGGTGTGCGTCGCTCTCCACGGACGAGGCCGCCCTCCTCGACCTCGAAGGGAGGATCCTCCTCTTCCTGAAGATGGACGGGACAGAGTCGTGCGGACGGTCTGGCCAGAAGTCTGACGGCAGCTTGGGCTCGATCTGGCAGGAGGCCATGTCCTGCAGCACGTGCTCGACCTCGGACAAGAACACGGGGTCGATCACGTTCTTGTGCTTGCTCTTCCAGGCCCCGCCGGAGGAGGAGGAGGAGGCCGCCACTGCTGCTGCAGCGGCCGCTGCGGCCTTCTCCCTCTGCTTCTTCTTCTTGCTCTTCTTGCTCTTGGTCTTGTACCCCTCCGAGCAGTTGAGCATGTCCGCGCTGTATTTGACCACCTCCCGCACCTCGCTGCCGCTGATGTTGGACCTCGGCGAGAAGGGGGACTTGCTAGAGTGGCAGCTTGATCCGGGGGAGGCGCCCCTACGCTCGAACCAGTCAGATGTGGGGGATGGTGCCGCTGCCGCCGCTGAGGCAGAGGAGGAGCTCCCTTGCCCCTTCCTCCCCCTCTTCTTCCTTCCCGGCTTGGACTTCATCTTGTTGGCCTCCGCCAGCACGCTGAGCATGGTCTTGGTGGAGGCTCCGAAGCCCCCTCCTCCCATCTGGTGAAGGCTGGACATCTCCTTGAGCGAAGCCTTTGTCAGCACTCTGGACGACTCCGCAGAGGAGGACCGCTTGGAAGGGTCTCCTCCCACTCCCACGCTTCCGGGCTCGCTCTCGCTGATGGTGACAGTGGTGGCCAGAGAGGCGTTGGAGCTGGCTCGGCTGGGCGACCGCCGCCAGAATCGGTCGGGGCGGAGGGTGTTGTAGCTCGAGTCGAAGACGGGGCGGACCTCGCCGTTGGTAAAGGAGAAGTCTTCGCCTCCCGACAATCCGTCAGTCTTCTTGCTGTTGGCGCCGCCGAGGAAGGAAGAGGTGGAAGCTGAGGCGGCGAAGGCGTCGTGGCGAGACAGGCGCATCCGTGAAGAACTGCTGCCTTTCGGTCCAGGGCTGTGGCTGGAGTCTCTCCTATCCACTTTTGGAGTCACCGAGCGATGGTGTCTTCCCACCTTCGAGGAAGACGACTTGGAGGAGGAGTGGTGGGAAGACTTCTTCTTCTTTCTCTTTGCCTTTTCCACCCTGGAGGCGGACACATAATCCGCGTCCTCATCCACGTCTTCTTCGTGCTGTTGTTCCCTCTCCCCCTTCGGCTTCCTTCCCCTCTTCTTCTTCCTCGGTGACTTGGACTTGGATCTCGACCCCTTCCTGGACTTGTGTCTTTCGTCCTTCCCCTTGGACTTCTTGATCACAGCCTCCTTCCTGGCGGCGGCGGGGGACCAAGACTGGTCGTCCAGGTCCATGTCGCTGTCCTCGCCGACGGACTCCTCCGAGGTCAAGGTGATGACTTCCAAGCTCTTGTCTCTCTTGGAGGAGGATGAAGGGAACTTTTTCAGGTACTGCTGTTGCTGCCTCTCTTCGATGAAGTTGGCCATGCTCTTCTTGCCGACTGATGATGAGGAAGAGGATGGGGATATCTGTGGCTCCAGCATAGGCGGGTCCTTCCGGGGCCTCCCGCGCTCCCCCTTGGCCGCCTTGCCGCCGGATCCCACGGCGGGAAGTGTGGAGGAGGCGAACTTGGTGAGGGGCGGCGGTAGGGATCCGCTGCTGCCCGCGCCGCTGCTGCCCCCGTCGCTGTCAGAGTTGTTGCTAATGGGGCCGGTGGAGACGCCGACGCCGACGCCCATGCCGAACCCTCCCAGTCCGCTCCCCCCGGCCAGGACGCTCTCGTCCGTCTGAGAACCGCACTCCATCGTCACCTTCTTGACCTTGTTCTTCGAGCCCTTGGGCCGTCCTCTCCCCCTCTTGACCAGGACGGGAGAGGTGGGGGAGTCCATCCCGGGCGAGGCCGCCACCGACACGCCGACGGAGACGGAAGCCGAATTCGGCGACGAGGAGGACGGCGCCGCCGCCGAGGGGGTGGCCGCGGGGGGAGGGGCGTTGACGGAGGGCACCAGGATGGGGGGAGGGGTGTCGGGGCGAGGGGTGGCGGCGCCCAGCGGAGGAGGGCGGATGACGGCCTGGTGATGCTGCTGATCCATTTGCGGAGCGCCGCCCGCCAGCCGCTGCGCCTGGATGACGACGGGGCCGTTCTGGTGCTGCTGCTGCCCGTGGTGGAAGGGCTGGAAGTTGTACTGCTGCCCGCCGGTGGGGGACAGGAAGGGGCTGTAGAAGCCGCTGCCGGACTGCTGCTGGTGCTGGACGGCGTTCCACACGTTGAGCTGAGCAAACGGCTGGCTGGGCTGGGGGCCCTGGGGGTTGTGGGAAGACGGGCCCGTCGTGGCCACGTAAGAGGAGCCCTGGAATGCAGGATGGAATCCCTGGTGGGGGTGCTGGCCCTGTATCACAGCCGGGTTGCCAATCACCAGGCCGCTCCCCGCGGCCGCAGCGGCTGCGGCCGCAGCTACGGCCGCTGCGGCGTGTCCGACTGGTTGGATGCCGTTGCCGCCGGCCCCCTCCCCAAGGTGCATGGGGGAGTTGCTGGCGACTCCCTCCGACTGGATGCCGGAGTCAGGGGAGACGTTGGAGCCGGCGTTGGAGCTCATGTACACCTGGTCCATGTCGCCGCCGGCCCCGCCCTGGTTCGTCATCAGTAACCCCTGTTGTGGCTGGATCTGCGGGAGTGTGCAGTGGGGCTGCAGCAGTCTGAATTCTTGCTGCTGAGGTGGAGGAAGAGGAGGAGGGTGAGGGGCGATTGGAATGTTGTTGGTCACGGGGAACTTTCCCCTCCCCTTCTTCCGCTTGTTAAGCATCCTGGCGGACAAGACCGCCGAGGGGGATTTGGAAGGGGCAGGATGAGGCACAGAAGATGAGGAAGAAGAAGTGGAAGCCGTAGATGACGAGGGCCATTTTCGGTGGTGTCCTCCGCCGGAGGAAGACGGCGACGGGTGGAACTGGGACGGGGCCGAGGTGGGGGCCGAGGACGTGGAGGAGGCCGTCGACTGCTGGCTGGCGTCCCGGTGGGGAGGCGCCGACGACCTGTGGTGGTGTCTGTGGTGGTGGCCGCCGCTGCCCTCCTCATCTTCCGAAGAAGAACCGTGGTGGTTGTCCTCGTTTTGCTGCTGCTGCTGTTCGTGCTGCTGCTGCGACGCCTCGGCGACTGCGGACTCGTTTGAAGTGACGTCCTTAAAGATTGCCAGCAGGTCGTCGTCGTCGATTTCCTACAAAAAAACGAACATGAAAAACGTTGAAAAACTGACAAAATGGAGATGATATTTTGCCGAAAGACATACCGCCAACGGATTGATGCCGCCACCTCCGGAGGAGTTTGACTCCTTTTGGTGGTGGCCGTAGTGATGTTGCTGCTGTTGCTGCTGTTCCTGCTCCGAAGGGACCGAGGAAGACTGCTGCTGGCCTCGGTAGGGCGAGGACGAACCGCTGCTGACCTGGAAATGAATGGAGACATTGAGAAAATTAATATTTCGCTCGTGCGTGCCCACTTTTCCCGAATGCAAATGCGCTATCCCAAAATAGATCAACCAATCATTTCTTTTTTGCCTTTTCTCCCGAAATATTCTGGTCCTGCGACTGCAGCCGCATTCGGAGCCGCAGGCCGGACCCCCTCCCTATCTTTTCCCGCACTTTCGAGAGGCGTTTTCTGGTATCAGATAATAGAATAATTATACATTCCCTCCCCCCTGGCCATGGCTCCGGGGGCCGACGGCCGACGACCGTGCCTCCGACGACGGAGAGGAGGGGAGCCTGCTTCTTCCCTTCTCCCTCCCCCTCTGCCAGCCTGCCTGCCAAGCCCCGACTGAGATGGATCGATCCCTTGCCAAAGCTGCGTGAGCTTCTTTTCTCCCTCCCTCCAACCTCCTCCTCTTCCTCCTCCTCCTCGTGCTTTTCCCCTTCCCTTCTTCCTCCTCTGATCGAATCTTAGTCGTTTCCAGTGTGCTCTCAACGCATGTGTGCTGAGAAACGAAACGATAGCAATGCACAACATTGGCATTGGCGATGAAGGTCTTTGACAAAAAAAACCATGGCGTGCCTTTCATAGGGAGAGATTTCGTTCTTGTTCGGGACCCCCGGTGCCAGTTGTTCCCTTCCTCTCTTTTTTTTTCCGCGGCGGAAGGGGATCCCCCCCCTCCTCTCCACCTCTCCCTTTCCTGCAACCAGCGATGTGTAGTTGGTTTGGAGGGAAGAAGAGGGAAAGGGGCTTCTTCCCTCTCGCGCGCGCACCGGCTCAGTATACGCTGCAGCCAGACTCTCCCAGAAGTGATCCATCATTCGGCCGTGTCTTGACAGATTCAACCCGATATCAGGAGAGGGGAGAGGAAGGAAGCAAGTATGAGAGAAAGAGAACGGGGAAAGGAGGACCAAAAAAAGAGGAAGACCCTTTGCGTGCGTCATACGTCGTACGTGTACAACATCCACCTCGTCCTCGTCCCTAACCACCTCAACTTGGAAAGCTCCTCCTCCTCCGTCTTCCCTCCCCCTCCTTTTTTTTTCAATCCCAATGTGTAACAACGCCGCATTATCATAATGGAAAAACTAAATCTTGCTAGACCTGCTCCGGTGGAGCAAGGGGACTATAGCGTCGTCGGCAAAACGTCCTTTCGAAATGGCGTGCGTCCGCATCTGCTTTTACTTGCTTTCCCTCTAAAAACACCCGGGGAGGAGGAAAAAGAAAAGGGAGAGTCAATGTCGAGCGCGGAGAAACTGCAAGTCACGCACGCAGCAAGAAAGAGAAAAGGCGGACAGACACTGCTTTCGAACGGATGCCAATTCTTCTTCTTCTCCCACACCCTGCACCTACCGCCCAAAACAAACTGAAATCGATCACTTCCACTCGTTTCCCCGTTTCAACGGGCCGCCATCTCGAGGGGGGAAGAGCGATGGGATCGAGTCTAGGCGATCGCCTTTCAGTCTCTCTCTCAGTTTTACAAATTGACTCCGACTGTGGCGGAGCGGCGCCATGCCACCACCACCACAGCCACAGGCGGAGAGGAGTTAGCACGTCATCAATCGATTTTTGGCATTTTTCTTTCCTCCTTCCTTTTTCCGTGCGACCATCATCGCTGTGGAGGACCATTATTGAGATGGATTGAGTGACTTCTTTCCTTTGGGGGCATTTCTTTTTCCTCTTCCACCACTGTCGTCTGGCTTCGGGCGGCGCATTTTCGGTACGTTTTGTGGCCATTTTTCCCCGGCCGCGTTCGACATAACTGCGATCGCTAGAAGAAGTCTTGAATACGTATGATTGGCTCTCCTACACCAGGAACCAAAAGAAATATTTGCCCCACAAGCGATCGATTCAGACTTTGCGGGATTGAGACGCCCTGTGACGAGACCGCGGCGTTTCGAAACGATTTTCGTGATTTCCGCGCTCCAGAGTCGAAAAGGAGGGGGGGAAAGACAGAGAAAGGCACAGAAAAGAACCATTCGGCTTTTTTTTCAATTTGACGGCTCGGGGGCAAGGAGGGAGGGGGGAAGGAACTCCTTCCAGACCGAAGAAAGATCATCAACATCCAGCCTCTCTTTTCCAGCGTCTCCCTCCTCTCCTAGGGGCATATTTTCCACCCAGCGCGCAGCTACCGCACGGAGGCGGGACGAAGACGTACTCGTAGAGTCGGAGAGGGAAAAAAATCAAGACTTTCCCCCTCCGGCGGGGTATTCCTTGTTTGCATAGGTTTTCACTTAGCGGCGGCGTCTTGCATCCCCGGCATGAGATGGATAAGGAGGGTGCCAAGGAAATGCGGGACTTCGTGCTAGCTGGAGTTGCATTCGAGGCAAAGAAGACCCATGCGAGAAGGATATTTCGGGAAGGGGGGAGGAGAAACCGAATTCACCCAATTTCGCCAGCCCGAAATTTCGTAGCGCCTCCCAATTCTGGATTCCCCTCCTTCGGCCATGGGAAATAGGAGGAGGTGCATTCAAGGCAGGGGCGGAGAGAGGGAGGGAGGGAGTGAGGGAGGCGCCTCTTGTGCAGCAGGCAGAAAGCGGAGGGGAAGGGGAAGGGCAGGGCCTGTAATTACCCATCATTAAAGTGGGCTGGACTGACTTGACTGACGGAGGAATAGTATAACGCCAAACCAGCCAGAGAAGGGAGGGAGGGAGGGGGTCCCGCCAGTGCAGCAAGAGGAGGAGTGAGGGATGGATGGATGATTGCGCCTCCTTCTCTTCTTTCGGAGTTAATGGCATGGCTTCATTTTCCCTCTTCTCCCTCTCCCCCCCCCCTCTCCTGCTTCCCAAAAACCAGCCGCGAGAGAAGAAGAGGAAGAGAGACAAGAGAGATGGAGCCAGAGACGGATATGTACGATGGAAACATTGAGTTACTTCTGATCGAACAAGCAGAGAAGAGGAGAAACGGCGTAGATGGAGTATAGTACGCAGTAAAAGTTTACTTGCGGCACTTACTTTTGAGTCATCGGGCAGCGCGGAGGAGCCAAATTTTCGGAATGGGAACCCCCCTCCCTCTTCCAGAGTCGTACTACACATTGTGACCAAAGGGGAGGAGGGGAGGGGGTCGAGAGAGGAGAAAACCCGGAAACGTCGGCAACATCCATTAATATTCCTTGGACACAGGAGAGGCTGTCCCTTTAACTCAATCGAGCACTCAAGTGGGTACTTCTCTCCCTTCCTTCCCCCGAAAAAAGGAAGATTGTTTGCCATAATACTTAACGGCCCGAGAATATATGTACGCGGCGGCAGTAAATATGACGTAAAGCACGCCCCACTTGGCGATACTCCTTGTCAATCATCTTGATTGGCTGGGGAGCACGAAGGAGGAGGAGGGGGGGGAAGGAAACCCCGTCCACTTTGTGCAGTACTTGAGAGTTGAAGAACTGTTACATTGCTTTGTTACGGGAATAAGGAAGGAGTATGATGCGTCGTCGGTCGGTTTGGTTCACAAGGGATCGAGGGGGAAGGAGGGGAAACCCCTCTTTTTCCTCCTCCTGGTCCATGGGAAAGGGAACTCTGTAGGTAGAGAAACTCCCCCCTTTTTCCCAAACAATCGAGGTGGAGAGGGAAAAGGATGCACACGTACAACAAGGAGCGCCAAAAAGAGAAAATGTTTTTTTCTCCTCTGCTTTCCAGTTCTCATCAACCCCAAGGGAGGAGGAAAGGAGCTTGAAACAAGGATCGGATAACTCGACGAAGTGAGGAAACGCCGCAAAAAAAGTCTTTTACCTACAATGGGATCTTGGCTCAAGAAAACTTTCTGCCTGGGAATAATATGGCTTGCTCGCTTGCACAACAGCCAGCCCGCCGACGACGACGACACAGGTTTTTCGGATTCGGCGGCGGAAGGTTGGCCGCCGCCATTGCTCTTGGTAGTGGTGGCGGTGGGAGTGGAGGAGGAGGAGGAGGAGGAGGGAAAGAGAGATCTCTTCTTCCCTCACTCGGCGGCGGACGGAGGGAGGGAGAGTCCCTTTCGTTCGTCGGTCGGCGGTGGTTGCCTGCCTCTCCCTCCCCTCCCCGCTGGTGCAGGATGATTCATGGATTCTTGCTCGTCAGGCAGGGGGGG
>JAAUXU010044120.1_pt1 | contig 10200 bp, 11 predicted proteins | sample 7278151 | NCBI WGS metagenome assembly JAAUXU01 (sample SAMN14350113, study PRJNA611818) | marine sediment metagenome | isolation source: surface marine sediment (1.8m) | place: French Polynesia: Moorea | collected 2018-08 | reverse complement strand
GGTGATGATCGTCGGCCAGGCACCCGGAACTAAAGTTCATGCCAGCGGCATCCCCTGGAACGATAATTCCGGTCTGCGCCTGCGCGACTGGCTGCAGACCGAGCCCGAGACCTTCTACGACGAGACCCGCATCGCCATCGTGCCGATGGGCTTCTGCTATCCCGGCCGCGAAGACCGCGGCGGCGACAAGCCGCCGCGCCCGGAATGCGCGCCGGCCTGGCATCCGCGCTTGCAGGCCGCCTTGCCAAAGGTCGAGCTGACCCTGCTGGTCGGCCTCTACGCCCAGGCCCGCTACCTGGGTAAGGCGCGCAAGGCGAACCTGACCGATACGGTCCGGGCCTGGCGGGATTACCTGCCCGACTACCTGCCGTTGCCCCATCCGAGCTGGCGCAACACGGCCTGGCTGAAGCGCAACCCCTGGTTCGAGACCGAGCTGCTGCCCGACCTGCGTGATCGGGTCAGGGGGCTGATCTAGACCATCTTGACCTGCGTCATGGTCCCGGACCGGAGGCCGGCGTCTTCTGAAAGAGCACCGCCGCCAAAGCCGGGAGACCGCCGATGACACAGCCATCGAAGATTACCGCGCACGCCGGCGCCGCCCTGAGCGCCGAAGAGATCCGCCGGATCGCGGGCGAGATCTCCGACGCCAGGGTCCTGGCGATCCTCGACCTGGACGCCACGCGCGACGAGCTCGAGCAGGCCGTCGCCTGGGCCGAAGGGCAATCCGACGTGCTCGGCGAGCAGGAGCTGCCGCTCTCCGGGGTGGTCGGCGAGCTGCACGAAATTCTCACCGCCGGCGAGGAGTGGGAAGAGGAACGTCAGGCCGATTGATCGGGACGGTAGGCGGGCTGCCCACCGCTGCCCCTCCGTCCGGCGGTCCGATGGACGGAGGCGGTGAAGCAGCCCGCTCCTGCCGTCTCGGGTCCTGGAGTCTCAAGAGCGGTCTATCCGCCCCTAAGCTCCATCCACCCTCGACTGCAGCCCGCAACCGGGCTCACCGGGGCAGACCTAGTGTCGTCGCCGCGACCGGCGTCGCCGCCGTAAATCGACGACCTTTCAGGAGCCTATAACAGGCCTGGAGCGAAAATCGTGATCTGCATCATGGTCTCCCGTTTCATCCGCCGGCTGGAGCCCTAGCCGGATGGAGATCGCGGTCGAGTGCTACGCCGGATACCGGGGCGAGGAGACGCCACGCGCGCTGAATTTCGACGGGCGAAGGGTCGAGGTCGTCGATGTCCTGGACCGCTGGCTGGCACCGGATCACCGCTACTTCAAGGTCTTGGGTCGCGACGGCGCGCGCTACATCCTGCGCCACGACACCGCGAGCGGGCGCTGGAGCGTCACCTTCTACGACCGGACGGCGCCGCGCTGACAGGCCCGCGGCGGCTTGATCTCCCTCAATGCGGAACGCAGCGGCTTGCGCGCCAATACGAGGGTGAACGCAAGGACGACATCGCTTAGCCAATGGCCTGAGGCGCTTGCCGCAGACGACACCCTGGCCAAGCGCGGTTGGTCGCACGAGGCTCATGATGCAGACGTCCGTCTGCGAGCCTGGGGGCCGACCTCGGCCGCAGCCTTCGAAGAAGCCGCCACTGCCATGACCGCAGCGATCTGCGAGCCCGAGCGAGTCCGGGCCCGGACCGCGGTCCGGATCGCCTGCGCGGCGCCGGACCAGGAGCTGCTGCTGGTCGAGTGGCTAAACGTGTTGGTTTACGAGATGGCGACCCGCGGCATGCTGTTCGGCCGCTTCGACGTGATCATCGACGATCATCAGCTGCGGGCCATCGCTTGGGGAGAGGAGATCGATCGCGAGCGTCACCGGCCGGCCACCGAAGTCAAGGGTGCGACCTATACCGCACTCGAAGTCGGGCGCCAGGACGACGGCACCTGGATCGCGGCCTGCGTGGTCGACGTCTAGAGATCTGAGCGGCGAACCATGGACACAAGGCGGCTGATGCATATCAACGACTTCGAATGGCAAATCGCGCCTTTCGGCAATATGCGTGTGCCTGCGGTCATCTTTGCCGACGAGGACCTGATCCAAGGTATGGACGAAAAGGTATTCGAGCAGGTCACCAACGTGGCCTGCCTCCCGGGGATCGTGAAGGCCGCCTACGCCATGCCGGACGCCCACTGGGGCTACGGCTTCCCGATCGGCGGCGTCGCCGCGTTCGATCCGGATCTGGGCGGGATCGTCTCCGCCGGAGGTGTGGGTTTTGACATTTCCTGCGGGGTCCGCTGCATGCCGAGCGGACTGACCCGCGCCGCGATCGAGGCACGGCAGACCGAGCTGGCCGACGCGCTTTTCGTGGAGGTCCCGGCCGGTGTCGGCAGCCACGGAGAGATCACCCTGTCGGACGAGGAGATGACCGCGATGCTCTCGGGCGGCGCCGCCTGGGCGCTGGAGCGCGGCTACGGCCGGGAGGCCGACCTCGAGCGAATCGAGGAGCGGGGGTGCATGCCTGGAGCACGGCCCGACTTCGTGTCGGCGCAGGCGCGCAAGCGGCAGCGCCGCGAGATGGGAACCCTGGGCTCGGGCAATCACTATCTCGAGGTCCAGGAGGTGACCGCGGTCCACGACGCCAAGACGGCCGCCGCCTTCGGTCTGGAACTAGGTGAGATCGTGGTCAGCATCCACTGTGGCTCCCGCGGGCTCGGCCATCAGATCGGCACCGAGTTCCTGCGCGACATGGTGCTGGCCGCGCCCGAACACGGCATCGACCTGGTCGACCGCGAGCTGGCCTGCGCGCCGATCCATTCGGAGATGGGCGAGCGCTACCTGGGCGCCATGCGCGCCGCGATCAACTGCGCTCTCGCCAACCGGCAGATCATTGGCCACCTGACCCGGCAGGTGTTCCGGCGCTTCTTCCCTGAGGCCGACTTGCCGTTGCTGTTCGACGTCTCGCACAACACCTGCAAGGCCGAGATTCATCGGACCGACGGCGAGCGCCGCGAACTCTACGTTCACCGTAAGGGCGCGACCCGCGCCTTCGGGCCTGAGCACCCAAGCCTGCCGGCAGCGCTGCGCGGAGCCGGACAGCCGGTGCTGATCGGTGGTACCATGGGTTCGGCGTCCTACGTCCTGGCGGGCGCTGTGGGCAACGAGCTTCGGGGGTTCTCGTCCGCCTGCCACGGTGCCGGGCGCAAGATGAGCCGGCACCGAGCGCGCAAGACCTGGCGCGGGCGGGCTTTGGTCGACGAGCTGGCGGCGCGAGGCATCGCAATCCGCAGCCCTTCGGACCGCGGTGTCGCCGAGGAGGCGCCGGGAGCATACAAGGACGTGGTCGGGGTGGTGGAGGCCGCGGAGAAGGCGGGCTTGGCGCGCAAGGTAGCGCGGCTGGAGCCAGTCATTTGCATCAAGGGTTAGCAGTAGGGGAGCAGGAGATGGACGTTCCTTTGGAGTTGAGCTTTCGCAACATGGATTCTTCGGACGCGGTGGAAGCCCGCGTGCGCGAAAAGGTCGAAAAGCTGGAGCAGTACTTCGGCCGCATCAACTCCTGTCGGGTCGTGGTCGAGGCGCCGCACCGCAGGCACAACAAGGGCAAGATTTACCACGTGCGGATCGAGATCGGCGTGCCGGGTCGGGCGCCGCTGGTGGTCAGCCGCGACCCGGGGCAACGTCACGACCACGAGGACGTCTACGTCGCGATCCGCGACGCCTTCAACGCCGCCAAGCGGATGCTCGAGGACCACTCCCGCAAGAGCGCCGGCAAGGTCAAGGCCCACGAGGCGCCGCTGCACGGCAAGGTGACCAACCTGCACGACTTCGAGGGCTATGGCTTCGTCACCCTGAGCGACGGCCAGGAGGTCTATTTCCACAAGAACGCGGTGATCAATGGCGGCTTCGAGAAGCTCGAGCTGGGCGACCCGGTGCGCGTGGCGATGATCGAAGGCGAGAGCGAGAAGGGCGCCCAGGCGACCGCCGTCACCCCGATCGGCAAGCACCACATCGTGGAGTGACGGGACGGCGCACCTCGCTGGCAGAACGTGGCTACGAGCCCCGAGCCGGTGCCGACTTGCAGGTCTCGGGAAACATCCCCTCCAAACCTTCCTACATCGAGGGGCGCGTGCGCGGGGTGGGGGTGGCTCCTTGATCTATGCAAGCCAGAACGAGGCGGGAAACTAAGGAATAGGGTGGCTGTTCGCACCTATCGACAAGCTGCCCAAGCCTCGGGCGTGAACTCATCAACGGTGATCAAGCCCGCGACAGCCGGACATCGGCTTTCGAGGCACGTCCGGACGCCACGTCGCCGAGAGACTATGGGGCAAACTAGCCAATCTCGGACAAACTCTCAGACCACTTCGATGTCCGATACTCAAGGCGCCTGAAACTGCATACCCATTCGATCTAAGCAAGAGAAAGGCCGAAAGAATCCCGCTACTAAGTTGCTACCATCGGAAATGGAGCCTCCTTGGCCGTTGAATCGATGTGCAAATCCCGCGTACTTGGCATTCAATCGGGAGAAACAATTCAAGGTTGAGCTCAGGCAAACTCCATCGGATCGCTGAGGGATCGGAGAGGCAGGATGGACATCGTGACTGCTCTGGCGATCGCAACGATCGCGATCGTGCTAGTATTCGACTATACCAACGGCTTTCACGATGCCTCGAACATAGTCGCCACGGTCATCGCGTCGCGCGCCATGACGCCGATCCAGGCGGTCATCCTGGTCGCTATCTTCGAGTTCCTGGGCCCACTCCTGGGCGGCACTGCCGTAGCCAACACCATCGGCAAGTTCATCGACGTGAGTGCGCTGGCCGGGATCACCTCGCTCGGCATTATCTTGGCCGGCGTGATCGGTGCCATCGTCTGGAACCTAGGGACCTGGTGGTTCGGCATTCCCTCTAGCTCATCCCATGCTCTCGTTGGCGGTCTGATCGGCCCGGTCGTGGTCTCGGCCGGTTTCGACTACGTGGTCTGGGGCTTCAGGGAACTGTTTCTGCACGGCCATGTGACCGGCGTGACCAAAGTGTTGCTAGCCTTGATTCTCTCCCCAATTATCGGCTTCTGGGTCGGATTCGCCCTACAGCGCTTCACCGGCTTGCTGCTGCGCGGGGCCCGTCCATCTCTCAACCGCTACCTGCGCCGATCCCAGATTGCGACCTCCGCCTGGCTGGCTTTCTCACATGGCACCAATGACGCCCAGAAGAGCATGGGCATCATCACCCTGGTGCTGGTGACCGGCGGCCTGATCACCAGTTTTGAGGTGCCGTTCTGGGCGATCCTCGCGTGCGCCGCCGCGATTACTTTGGGCATACTGTCAGGAGGCTGGCGCATCGTGCGCACAGTCGGCTTCGGCATCTACAAGGTTCGGCCGCTGCACGCGCTAAACGCCCAGGTGAGCGCAGCAGGCGTGATCTTCGGAGCAGCTTTGGTCGGCGGGCCGGTGTCGACCACCCACGTAGTGAGCTCGTCGATAATGGGGATCGGTGCATCGGAACGCCCAAGGTCCGTGCGCTGGGCGAAGGCCAAGGAGATTGTCTCGACATGGTTGATCACGATTCCGGGGGCGGCCACGATCGGCGTCCTAGCCTGGTTCGTGGTGCAGGTGCTCCTATAATGCCACGATGGCCAACCGAATCGGACCGCAGATATTTCGCGCCGTGCAGCTTGGAGGAAATTGCAATGACTGGAGGTTCGGGGAACGTCGTAACGAAACTGGTCGATCGCGTTTTTCCACGCATGCCGGACTTCTACGGCCTGATGAACGACCAGTGCGATCTCCTCGTGACCGCGATGGAGGAGTTCGTCGAGTACATGCGGACTGGCGACCCCAATACCGGCAAGCAGATCGCGAGTGTTTTGGAGAAACATGGTGACGAGCTGAAAAGGCGCAACATGCAGGTCCTCAACAAGGCCTTCGCGACGCCGATGGACCGCGAGGAGATCTATCGTGCGATCGAAGGCATCGACCACGTCCTAAACTACGCTAAGACCACGGTGCGCGAGATGGAGGCATTCGACGTCGACCCGGACGGCCACACCCTCGATATGGCCATCCATCTGAAGGATGGATCCCAAGCCTTGCAGGCGGGCTTCCGCAAAATCGCCACTGCGCCAGCGCAGGCCGAGTCAGATGCCCAAGCCGCACGCAAGGCTGAGCGTCAGATCGAGAAGTGCTACCGCCGAGCGCTGGCCGAGCTTCTCAAAGCCGAGGCATGCCACACTAAGCTACAAGAGAAGGGCGGTGGCACTGGCACGGAGGCGCTGCGCTGCATGACCGAGATCCTGAAGCGGCGCGAGATCTACCGCCACCTGTCCAACGGCGGTGATCGACTGGCGCATGCCGGACAGACCCTACACGACATCATAGTCAAGATCGCCTGATGCTCAGCTTCTGATTGCGTGGCCCGACGGCGCGTGCCGTCACCATCGCCCCCTGGCGGCGCAATCCGAACGAGACGTGGAGCGGCATCATTAGTCCCGTGCACGGGACGAAAGCAGCAAAGTAGGCTCTCGCAAATCTGGGACACTGGCAACTTCGAGTGACTCTCCTCGCCTACAGCCAAGCCCCCTATCCCTATCCGCTCTCGGCTGGCTCCGGATCTTCGGTGGCGGCGGGTTGCGGGCGCCTGATCGTCACCCGGCCAATCCGCCGCGGTGATGCCTCGGAGATCTCTACCTCCAGGCCACTAATGATAAAAATAGCGTCTTTCTCAGGAATCGAATCGGTGCGGGTCAGGATCCAGAGACTCACCGTATCGGTGGGTTTACCCGGAAGCTCTAGGCCGAAGAAATCTTCCACGACGCGCAGCTCTGTCGATCCGTCGACGGCTAGCTCGTGCTCGGAAACCTCGGTCGCCATGGCCTGTGCAACGTCACTTTCGTCGTAGATTTCACCCACCAGTTCTTCGAGGAGGTCCTCGAGGGTCACGATGCCCCGGATCACGCCGTATTCATCCACGACTATGGCAAGGTGGCGCCTGTTTCGCAGCAGTTTCGAGAATAGCTCATCGATGTCGTGGTACTGGGAGACGTACAAGGGGTCGTGGGCGATCTCGTCGAGCCGAGCATTGCCCCTGTTCTCGGCCACTGCGGTGAGCAGATCGCGCAGATACATTATCTTGTAAAGGTTGTGTCGATTCTCGTCGTGAAGTGGAATACGGGTGTATGAGCCTTCCGCCACCGAAGGCAACGCCTCGGTGACCGTTTTGCTTCCTTCGAGCGCGAAAACGTCGCTAAGCGGCGTCATCACGTCCCGGACCTTGAGGTCATGAAACTCGAACACGCGCTCGATGATTTTGCGCTCGCCGTGGTCTATCGTGCCCTCCCGCTCCCCGTGCCCCAGCATGCTGATCAGCTCCGACTCGGTAACCGTAGGGTCGCCCTTTGCGCCGGTCCGCTCGTGTACCCAAGTGGTGAACTTGCCGAACATCCAGACGAGCGGGAACATCAAGCGCATGAAGGCGAGCATTAGCGGTGCGATGGCGAGCGAAATTCGCTCCGAGTAGCGAGTTGCGAGGCTCTTCGGCGTAATTTCACCGAAGATCAGAATCACGAGGGTCAATGCGCCGACAGCGATGCCGGGGCCCGCGCTGCCGAACCATCTCGATGCGAGAACCGTCGCCATGACCGAAGCCGCGATGTTCACGAGATTGTTTCCGATAAGTATCGTCGTCAGCATTTGAGAGGGGTCTCGCTTCAGCTGATGCAGCGCGCGCGCGCCGTGCCGACGCTCCTTGACGAGGCCTTCGACCCGAGCGATGGATAGGTTAACCAGGGCCGTCTCCGACCCGGAGAACACGCCGGAGAGGATCAACAGCACCAGCAGTATGACGAGCTCTATCATGGATTCAACCGACCGCCCCCTCGATCGCGGGCCGGCCGGCCGACCTGCCCCCTTCGGATGGTGCCAAGCACTAGTTTAGACTTCCAGCGGTTTGGCGAAAGCGTCGATCTGTCTGGGGCCAATCCAGAGTGCAGGACGGATCGACGCGGTGGTGCCGGATGGCCGCCGGCGCTGACGGCAGACAGTCCGAAAGGGGTCATCTTGCAACCAACGTTTAGCCTGGATGTAAGACCGCTCTCGAAAGTGCATAGGACATGGCTACGCCGCGTTCCAGCTATGGCTTCGCGTGTGTGAGTGCACGGTCAAATCCGCCCCGATTCAGCGGGCCGCTTCCTCGATGGCTTCCATGTCGTCGTCGGAGTAGCCGAAGTGGTGGCCGATCTCGTGGATCAGGACGTGGCGCACGACGTGGGTCAGGTCCTCCTCGCTGTCGCACCAGTAGTCGAGGATCGGGCGGCGGTAGAGGTAGACCATGTCGGGCTGCTGCGGCGTGTCCGAAACGCTCTTGCGTGTCAGGTCCACGCCCTGATAAAGCCCGAGCAGATCGAAGGCCGACTCGCATTCCAGCTCCTCCAGGATCTCTTCGTCGGGAAAGTCCTGGACCCGGATGACGACGTCCTTGGCGTGGACCCGCAGCGCCTTGGGGATCGCGGCGAAGGCCTCGCGGGCGATGCTGTCGAGCTCTTCGACCGAGGGCGGCGGACCGAAATGCTTCATGGCCGCGCCTTTCCGAGGCCGACCCCCGGCCCGAAGCCTTGACCGCTCGCGCGGCGGTCACCACTGTCTCCTGACGGAGAGGCAACCGGGAGGCGGGCAAAAATGGTCGAGAAACTCTCAGCCGAGGCACGGGCGGCCGGGCTCGCGGCGCTTGCAGGCTGGCGCGAGGTCGAGGGCCGCGACGCGATAGAGAGGTCCTTCACCTTCAAATCCTTCACCGAGGCCTTCGGCTTCATGGCGCAGGTCGCGCTCCACGCCGAGAAGATGGATCACCATCCGGAGTGGTTCAACGTATACAATCGCGTCGAAATCACCTTGTCGACCCACGATTGCGGGGGGCTGTCCCAGCTGGATCTCGACCTCGCCGGCAAGATCGACCGGACCTACGGCTCGCAAGCCTGACCGGGCGACCGCGGCTCAGCGCGCCTGCATGCGCATGGCGCCGTCCAGGCGCACGACCTCGCCGTTCAGCATGACGTTCTCGACCATGTGCATGACCAGGCCGGCGAACTCGCCCGGATGGCCGAAGCGGTGCGGGAAGGGCACCTGGGCGGCCAGGCTGTCCTGGATCTCCTGGGGCATGTTGAGCAGCAGCGGGGTGCCGATCAGGCCCGGCGCGATGCCCAGCACCCGGATGCCGGTCTTGGCGAACTCGCGCGCCGCCGGAAGGGTCAGGCCGACGATGCCGGCCTTGGAGGCGGCGTAGGCGGTCTGCCCGATCTGGCCCTCGTAGGCGGCGACCGAGGCGGTGGAGATCACCACCCCGCGCTCGCCGTCGGCCAGGGGCTCGGCGGCCAGCATGTCGGCGGCGGCCAGGCGCATCAGGTTGAAGCTGCCGATCAGGTTGACCTGGATGACCCGGGCGAAGTCCTCCAGCGGCATCGGGCCGTCGCGGCCGACGATCCGCTTGGCCGGGGCGATCCCGGCGCAGTTGACCAGGACCCGGGCGGTGCCGTGGGCCTCGCGCGCCTGGGCGACCGCCGCCTCCGCGGCCTCGGCGCTGCCGACGTCGCAGGCCAGGCCCAGGCCGCCGATCTCCTGGGCGACCGCCTCGGCCGCCTCGCCGTTCACGTCCAGGACCGCGACCTTGGCCCCGGCCTTGGCCAGATAGCGGGCCGACTCAGCGCCCAGTCCCGATCCGGCGCCGGTCACGATCGCCCCCTGCCCCCTGACATCCATCGCTCATCTCCCTGTGCGTTATCGGCAAAGACGGCGCTCTATATCAGATGCCCCGGGCCGGCCCAAGCCCCGGCGAAGCACCGCCATCATCGGAGCTTTGGGGATGGCGCGGGCATACCCATATATCGCTCATGACCGGCAAAGAGATCGTCCCCTACGATCCCGTCAAGTACGAGCGGAACCGGAAGCGGGTCGAGGCCGGCTTCTGGCCAAAGGTCCGGCGCAGCCTGGGCAAGGTACCCTTCGTCGAGGACGCGGTCGCTGCCTACTACTGCGCGATGGACCGCCAGACGCCGACCTACGTCAAGGCGACCCTGATGACGGCGCTGGCCTACTTCGTGGTCCCCACCGACCTCCTACCCGACGTGGTCGCGGCCTTCGGCTACACCGACGACGCGACGGTGGTCGCCCTGGCGATCAACGCGGTGGCGCCGCACGTCAAGGAGCAGCACCGCGAAAGCGCCCGCGATTTCCTGCAGAGCGCCGGGGCCGAGGCCGGCTCCGGCGAGACCGC
>JAAUXU010044851.1_pt1 | contig 10202 bp, 9 predicted proteins | sample 7278151 | NCBI WGS metagenome assembly JAAUXU01 (sample SAMN14350113, study PRJNA611818) | marine sediment metagenome | isolation source: surface marine sediment (1.8m) | place: French Polynesia: Moorea | collected 2018-08 | reverse complement strand
CCGCCACATCAAGATCGTACGTAACTCCCAAAGAATGGGGGGGGCGGGGGGGTAATACCCCCCCCATTCCCCCCCCCCTTGGCCACCTATGGTCGACAGCGAGGTGGCCAAGGGGGGGGGGAATGGGGGGGGAATTCCCCCCCCAACCACCCATTTCTTATTGAGTAACGTACGAACTTTTTGAGACCCTTATGTACTGTGTTCCCCCCCCAAGCACTAAAACCCGTGGCCACCTATGCTGTCGACGCTCTGGTAGCGCAGGACGTTTCTCACGGATGCGCCGCCGCCGCCTCGGCCGTAGCGCTGGCGCTCGTGTTGCTGCTCCGCTACCATGGGAGGCCAGAACAGCATGAGGAAGAAGAAGTATGGCTCCGGAAAATCGACCTCGTCTTGCACGAGCTGGCGGCAGAAGTGCTTGATAAGTTCCACTTTCAGCTGCCGGCACTCTTCCGCCTTTCTGTTGTAGACGAAGGCGAAGAAGACGTTGGCGTACGAGATCTTGTCCTCCGTCCACATTGGGGCATCCTTGCAGGCCAGTTCCGCCATGGCTGCCAGGTGCTCCCGGTGGTCTCTGAGAATGTCCGGCTGGCGCAGCTTGATCCAGCCGAAGCTGTTGGTGATTCCGGCTGAGAGGTGCTTGCGCAGAAAACTCATCTTCTCCTTGGACGACTTGCCCGATTTTCCGGCCAGCTTCCTCCAGTCCCCCCCGGCCTTGACGCCAAACATGTCGCCAAACTCTTTTGTGAATCCCTCCAGCATCTCCATCTTCCACATGTTGGACTTGGACTGCAGCCAGAAGTGGTTGGCGTGGGTGTAAGTCAGCTTCCTGGTCACGTTCTGCAGGCACTCCGCTGTCCTTGACAGCAGGTCGCTGATGAAGTCGTAGTACTCGGCCCACGGCCAGGTGACGTCGTCGCGGAACAGACTTGGGAGATCGAGGCCCTCTTTCTCCTTGCGCAAAAACTGCAGGAAAGTCTCTTTCTTTTCTCCCTGCAACATTTTATCCTTTTATCACACATAAAGTCTTCTTTTGATTCAGGTGTACCTGTTCCAGGTCTCTGGTTCCCAAGATGTGTCTCGCCACCAGCAAGTTTGTCTCGATCTCCCCAAAGAGCCCCGGGTTGTCTGAAGAGTAGGCGTCCTGGTCCGTCACGGTCTTGTCGTATACCTTCCCGTCCTGCCGAAATTTTTTTTTCATGGCGACAAAGAGATTCTGGGCCTTCCTGAAGTGCCGGGAAGCCAGGCTGCCCGCTCTCAGCACAGCGGCGCACTCCCGCATGTAGTAACCACTGTCAGACCGAGCCTTCTGGTCGTCAATCAAGAACCTGTGGAGAAAAAAATGTCTCGCTACTTGTTGTGTTCATGATATCGCAGAAATTCCCACTTGAGGTGCCTTTTGTAGACTTGTCCCTCTGTGTCGATGATGGCGAACTTGTCCGGCGCCAACTCGGAGGCGCGCTCCGCCCACTTTGTGGCCTTGCCTATCTCCTTCTTGTCGGTGTAGTGCATTCGCGCCATGGTCTGCGCAATGTAGGCCTTGTCGTCGTTGCTCGATAGCGCCTCGTAGCCGACCTCCAGGAGGTTGGAGGCGTCCTCTCTGCTCTCAGTGTCGAAGATGTACTGGATCAGGTTGGAGAAATTCTGTTTTCTCTGGTTCTCCCTGAAAGGCTGTCTTCTCTCCAACGGGCGGTTGCTGGCATGGGTGGTCGTGGCTTCGGCAACTTCGGTACCGGAGAAGAGCGAAAAGCTGCCGCTCACGTCCCTCCGCACGAGCAGCTTCCTCACGGTGCCGTGGATGAGGTCCTTCATGTAGCGCCGCTTCATGAGAACCTCCTCTTCCATCATTTCTCTTACAATGTCCACCAGTGTCCTGCCTTGGCGGAGCTCGAGGAAGAGCTGATAGGCCAAAGGCACGTGGCTACGATATAAAAAAGGTCGACATCAGCTAGTTCAAGGAACTTGTACTGGTACGTAACAAGTTATATCTATCGTAGAAAACCTCTGTACCTAATTTCCATAAACTCATAGTTTGCGGCGTACGAGTTCCCGTGGGCCGTTTCCCTCCCTTCAGAGTAGGAGATGAACATCTCCGCCTGCGGCGAGAAGTCCCTCCACATGGTGGCTAGCTCTTTTGCGGCGGGGTTGTCCGACTTGCACTTGAAGGTCCCATCGCCAAAGGCAAATGCCAGCTTCTTGCAGTGGTGGACGGGGAGGTGGGCGTTCCCAAAGTACTTCAGGATGGAGAGGTACAGGAGTACCTTGCGCTGCTGCGGGTAAATCTCCCTCATGTCCATGAGGGCGCTGCCCACCAGCTTCCTGACATATCCAGAATCCTTGTCGAAGTTCTCCGCCATTATTACGAAGGAGAGCATGTCTCTGGGTTCAAAACCGTGATTCTTTTTCAGATATCCAAGTCTTGTATTGAATGTGTTCCTTTCCTTGTCGGTGAGCTCCTGCTTTATGAAAAACTTTTTGGAGTCCTGACTCTCTCTCAGTGTGTCGTCTTGATTGAAGGAGCACTTGAGGTACATCAACAGAAACATGGTTTTCTTGAAAGTGATGCCCTTGTTCTCGACCCTCTTCTCCAGGAAGGACGTCAGAAGTTGAGCCATAATGTCATTGCAGTTGTCAAACAGAATTAGAACTGTCGGACAAGAGAACTCCTCGGACTTCCCCTTCACCACTTCGTTTTGTTCACTGTAGGCTCGTAGAAGAAGAATCTTGTCGGCCGCTCCCTGCAGTTTCGCCTGATTGTATTCCTCGCCCTTTTTGTAGTTTCGACCGTCCAACATGAGGCAGCGCATCTTCCGTCTCGTCTCCCACAGGATGGACCTCCCAATCGTGGTTGCGCCTGAGCCTGGATAGTGACTTATGCAAAGGCGGGCAACGCACTTTTCGTCGTTCTTGGATAGCTCGTCGAGGCTCTTTACAATCTCGGCTGTTATGTCCCTCTTTACCACTCCTGGGGGCATTTCCTGCACAATGGGCGCAGATGAAGTATTGGTGTAGAAAAAGACGGCCCACTCGGGCTCTTTGCCACCGAGGAATTCCAATATCTTTTTCTTGCCGTCCTCGCAGCATTTGATTTTTTCTTCTGTCGATTTGCTTAGAATATCGTCACATTGGTTGCTGGGAAGCACATGAAGCCCTTCCTCCTTGAAGAGGGATAGAAACTCGGATTCCACGCTGATCATGGCTCCGCTGCTTCCAAGGAGTTCATATCCTGAAAAGATTGTCTTCACCGTCTTGTCATTCAAGAACTTGTGCAACTGGGGCCAACTAACTGGGATCTTCTGCTTCTCCCACTGCTCAGTTCCAAAGACGTGTTCCACTTCCTTATCGATCAAAGCGAGTTTGCCCCTGTCTTCGAACATGCAAACGAACTGGTCGGGATTCACCACCTCCGCCATCTTCCTCACGGTCATCGAAATTTCTTGAAGTCTGGTGTCTCCGCCAATAGCCAACATAATCACCACGTTGTCAATGGAGCCGAGCCTCTGGGCATCGAGAACGTGGGAGAGGAGGACGGAGAGACCCTTCATGACCTCTCGGAACCACTTGGGCGTGTCCGAAGACCTCTTGGAGCCGCACTGGATGAAGAGGCTCCTTTCGCCAATGCGGAGCTCGTTCAGGAACTCCACTACAGACTCTTGGCTGTTTTCTGCGCCCAGAAATTCCGTCAAGTCTTTTCCTGTGAAGTAGGAAGGCTCCCTGATTTTTCCATCCATAAAATGAGCCAACAAATTTATAGACGAATCGTCGTCGCCAGGTTCGTCGTTGTCGCCGTTCCCACAAGGGTTGTCTTCGATGCTGAAGTCAAGCATCAAGTACCAGTTGGTCTTGGCAATCCACGAGGCCTTCTCCATGTCGGGAAGGCCGTTGCAGAGAAGCACGTACTTGTGGTCTTTGTCGTTAAGATTGTAGCACGATCTCCCTCGACAGAGAAGTCCCCAGAGTCGCTCAACAGGCTGTCCTTTTCCGTGAACTTTTGTACTCTTTTCATCGCTGTCTCTTCGACGTATAGCAGCCTCCACTTTCAAAGAGAATTCTGCCAGTTGGCTCTTTTCCTTGTATGAATTAGTGACAGCTCCTTCCCGCAGGAAGTAGGTTCTGTCGTACGAAACGGTATCGTTGCCATGCTTCTTTTTCTTGGGCATTTCTTTTCTGACACTCATGTAGAATCTTATGTCCTTGCACACAGCAGCAGCCGGTTCCACCTCCACCTCAACCACATAAAGATTGGGAGTGATTACACCCTTGCTCACGGGGACAAACTTTAGGGGTCTCAAGCAATTTTGCACTGCAGCCCGAGACTCAGCATCTACTCCTTTCATACTCTTAGGGTTTGGTCCCACGAAGTGTAGATCCATGAGACTCTGAAGAAGTGTCTTATCTTCCTCTGTCAGTTGAACCCCGACGATGCAGCCGTCGTGGTGCTTCCCCTTGTAGCTGTCCCCGATGCCAAGGTAGAGGACACCGTTGCAGCGGGCGTTCAGGCAACCAAAGGCGAAAATTCCCACTCGTTTGACAAAGGCCTCCTCCGTGGCAGCCTTGTTCTCCATGAGCGTCCGGTCAAACTCCTTGAACTCCCTGGCCGGCTCCGGGTAGGAAGACACGCCAGTCTCGGTGCCGACAGTGTTGCCGCTCGTGTACTGAAGAGTGCTGTCTACTGGTTGGCCGAATTTCCTGACCTTTTCCAGCTTGATGGATCCTCTTCGAGGCTGCAGATCTAGAAATAAACGTAGTCACAGTACAGTTGGAAAGTATTCAGCACAAAGCATTTGCTCGCCCTTCTTACCATGCTCTTCCTTCGCGTCCCTTAGTAGTTGTTCGCCACCAGTGCCCCGAGTTTCCGTTGATGCCTTTGTTTCGCTCACATCATTAGGGGCTCCTTCAACTCCTTCCTTCATAGGGACGACTTCGCCTCTGCTTCGCTTTCCTTTCTTATTCTTCTTTGGCTTTGTCCCTGTCGGAGATAGCTCTTGTGTCGTGGAACTTTCGACTTTGGTTTCGGCCTCTCCTGCATCTTTTTCCTCGTTTTTCAAGGGCTGCACGGGGCTAATGGCATTCCCAGAATTTTCCCCGAGCTCTTCTTGTACATTCATCGGGGTTGGCGTAAGAGCGATTGAATTTCTTCCATCTGCTTCCTTGGCCTTGTTTTCCGCCTCCAGCACCTCCTTGAACCACCCTTCTTCCTCAATGTCCTTTTCAGGTGCCAGAATTTCCTCTTCTGTCGGACATGGAGGAGGAGCGGGCCACCAGTTTTCCTCCTGCTTTCCAGCGAAGAGGCCCAGAAAGCGAGAGAAAGAACCGTCTCCAGACTCATTGTTGCTGGTTCCTCCTGCGCCGCCACTGTTGTTGTTCCAGGAGTGGTCGCGAGTGATCTGGCCGAAGTCAAGGCTGGCTGGAGTAGCCGTCTCCCACGTCTCTGTCTTGGCCTGGTTGTTGAAAACTGCGACGGAGTCGTCCGAGTCTGGAGGAACGACTGTCAAGTCTTCGTCACGTGCCGAGAACATCTGAGTTCTGGGAGGGGTCGGCAAGCGCGCTAGCCCTCCTTGAGAAGAAAGCGGGAGAGGGAGAGGCCGGTTGTTGTCGCCGCAGCCGCCACTGATGTTGACACTGCTGTGATGTCTCTCTGCCCCGGCGCCGCCGTCCTGTATCATTCGCAGGATGTCGTCCGGAGGCCTCATCTTCTTTTGCAAGTCCCTGGCCCTGAATTTTTATATAGAAAGTTTCATTGAAGGTATTACTATCAACATTGATGACAGTGTACTCTCACTTCAGAATTGTGATTATCGTGGCCGTCTTGAGGCTGGCCCCGGCTCCCTCCGGCTCCTCCTTCACCAGTCGGCGGTTGTCCTCCATGTCCCACTCCCAGAACATCTTGCCGTTGAAATCCTGTCGGTACAGGGCCTCCGCTGCGGTAGGAGGCACCCCCAGGGAAAGCAGGAGCTCCAGCGTTTCCATGGGATTTAGCTCCCATAGTTTCCGAGGCGATGATGCTTGTTTGGCGCTCGATACTAAGGTTGAATCCAATGTGTGTGTTAGCAGCTTTTCGGACACAATTTTTTATCCGATCACATAGAGCTTGTCATTGGATTTTTTTAATTATTTTTCAACTACGTACATACTTTCGAATATTTTTTTAAAAATATGTTCTTACCCGCACTGTTGTCGCCCAAAGCAGCCGAAAAAGCCTCCATCCTGTAGTCTGTCGCTTTATCTCCAAATTTTCATGTTCGCAAAGAGAGGCAGACTCCCGACGCCCCCTCCCAATTGGCGTTCTGCGACTGCGACGGCTTTTGGAGAAGCTTTTTGTGCACGGGATACTAAGGCACGCAGAGCACAGATAAGACAAGCTTGCAAGTGGCGGCGGCGGGCGCCCTCATTCCTCGTGTCTTTTTAATGGGGAACTCGTTTCTCGTTCTCCCTTTATCGCACTACAGCACCCACCAACTTTTTAACTGCCTTATGCCTTATGCCTTCTTCCGCGGGCCTCAATCGTTGTTGAAAAATGCTTTGACTCTTTGTATCCCTTGACGTTTTCGCATGAAAAAAATGATAACTGAACACCTTTCCAGGCAGAGTTAGTTTGAAGAGCAAACAGAACAGAACTCCTGTGACATCTTAACACCTACCAAATGAACACTGCTTCTAGTTTGCAAAACTAACAGAACAGAATGCCTTAGACATTGAAAACTCCCTCAGCAACAAAAAATGCTTTCCTCTGTTTGTTTTCCCGAGCGGCGCTGGAAGTCCCCACACCCTCTGCACGCTTGGCCGCAAAATCTCGTTTCGTTTCGGTCGGCTTGAGTTGCTCGATCGCAGGAGGGCCCTTCAGAATTTGTTTTCGCACAAGCCTCCGCCTTCGGATTAAATGTGATTTTTTTTTTGGCAGTTGGCGACATTGACACTGAACGTTCCGCAGAACTCTGGCTGCTGTTATTAGAAAGGGCCTTTCGGCTCCAGAAAGTTATTTTTTCTCCTTTCCTCTTTGTTTTCTCTCAGCGGCCGCTGTGGACTGCGATTGCCCAAAACCCAAAAATCAAAATCCATTCGTTTTACCGCGGGGCGTCGCCAAAAAGACAGAAAAAGCAAGCGACGTTTTTTGCCAGCCGAAAAATGTGCAACTGGTTTCTATTCCTGAACTTGGTCTTGCTCCTCAATCCCACCAGGCAGGAGTAATTCCGGCGATTCACCCTTTTCCCCGTCCTTCCCTTTACGTTCATAACGTTTCCCCCCCAAAAAAAATCACACACACACACACACTAATTTGCGAGGGGGGGAAAATCGATATTGGGCTACGAAGGACCTCCTGCGTGCAATTTGGCATCGATTTCTTGCTTGTGAGTTCTCATTCGCAAGGATAACATTTTTTCGCAGAGTGACCCTAGGTCCAACCCTGCTTGCTAATTTATTAATTTTACGTGCACAGCAATTTTGGTGAGCGTTACCATATGGAAAGCTGTTGGCAATATTTCTATACAAAATATTAGAATGGTAGGCCCCCGGGGGCAGATTCTGGGTGGCAATAGGAATGTATTTAATTTGGAGCAAAAGGGGGGGAAAGGGTTATGTAACGTACTGTACAGAGTGTGAGAAATGGAGAAACACACCTCTTCTTTATTTGCGTTCTGCATCAATAAAATGTTTATCTTCTGTTTTTGGAAAAGTATTTTCCCCTCGTTTCTCATTGTTCTTCCTTCTCGAATTCGAGCAAGAGCAGGCTCCTCTTTGTGGAGGACGTCTGGAAGACGCACTGGTACCTCTCCGGCTCCGTCGCCGAGCTGTCCTGTGGGTACCCTCTCTTTATGGCCGTCTGTCGGGGAGGAGGTGGCGGCGGCGGCAGCGCATTTTCTTTGAGGACTGCGTCAGAAGGCTGTTGCTTCTCCTCCCTCATCTTCCCTGCCATGTCGACGTAGTCCTGCAGGGTGGTCGGCCCCGTGCCGCGCCTCACGTTCAGCCTGGCGGCGGCGAGGTCCCTCTCCCTCCTGGTCAAGCTCTGCTCCATGAAAGAGACGCCTTCCTCGTGGCTGGCCCCCTTGTCGAAGGTTCGCTCCAAGTTGAGGGTGTGGAAGAGGGGCCTCCGCCCGCAGCCGCTGCAGCGGATGCCCCTGTTCCCCATCTGCTTCTCCAGCTCCTCCTTCAGCTGGAGCGCCAACGTCTCGTCGCTGTTGTCGAAGAGGATGAGGACGGACGGGCACCTAAGCTCAGCCTTGCCTCTAGCCACCTCTTCGCTCTCGCCAAAGGCCCTTAGGTCCAGGAGCTTCTTGACTGTGTTTCTCAACTTTCCTTTGCTCCCCAGCGCCTGATGGGAAAAGTCGTTTCCGTCGAGAAGGACACAGCGCATCTTGCCCCTCATCTTCCACAGCACCGTTCTGCCGACGGTGGTGGCCCCGGAGCCCGGCTCGTGACGGACGCGGGAGAGGGTGCAGGGGCTCTGAGAGAACGTCTTCTGCCTGAGGTCCTTCTTGATGCGCCTTGTCACGTCCCTTGGCAGCGGCTCCGGGGGCAACCCTTGCACGGCGGCCGCGGCTCCTGTCTCGGTGTGGAAGAGCGACAGCCAGTCCGACGCCTGGCCATCGCCGCCCTGGAAGAACTTCACCCTTCTCTCTGGGGAGAGGTAAAGGAGTTCGTCGCACTGGTTGCTTGGCAAAACGGTGATGTTGTGCTCTTTGTAGCTTTTCTTCATTTCGGGTGGGAGAGAGACCAATGCGCCTGTGCTGGCCAAAATTCGATCTCCTGGGAAGGATTCCGTGTCAGGGTCTCTCATGATTTGGTCATTCATAAATTGGTTGAGCTGGTCCCAAGTTACGGGAACTGCTTGCTCCTCCCAGGCAGAACCGAAGACTTCAAGAGCCACTTGGTTGATCATCTTTGTCAAAGCCTTTTCGACGTAGACGCAGAGAAACTGGTGCCTCTCCAACTTTCCTACCATTTGTTGAACAAGCCGGGAAACTTCCAGCAGTCTGGCGTCTCCTCCGATCACCATCAAGATGTTGGTCTGTGTAGGGTCCAAGTTCAAGTCCATTGAACTGTCCTCCCCACACTTGATGTGGATCCTTTTGTTGCGGGATTCGGGAGAAACTATCTTCGGTCCGTCATCCTCGTACGAGAAGTCCCAGATGGCGTGCCAATCGATGTCTTCGATCCAGCTGGCCCCTCCCCTGCGTTCCTTCGGCAGGCCGTTGCACAGGAGGACGCACTTTGGGAAACGGTCTTTGACGGTGCCGCCGGTCCTGCCCCTGCAGAGGAAATTCACCAGCTTCTCCGCGCTGCTGGTCTCTGGGCAATCGCCAGTCTTCTTGTGACGGTTCTCTTCCCAGTACTTCCTCCTCCGGATGGCCGCCTTCACCTTGACATCCACCTCCGGGCCGTCCTCTCCCTCCCTGTAGGTGTTTGTTTCCGTCCCCTCTCTCAGGAAGAAGGTCTTAGCGTAGCTCATGTCCGAGCGGTCCGACCCCTTGTTCCTTCTCTTGGGCTTGTCTTTCCTCTCGCTCAGGTGGAAACGCAGCTCTCCGCACCAGGAGGAAGCGGGCTCCACCTCCAACTCAATGATGTACAGATTGGGTGTTTTGGTGCCCCTCGAGACTGGGATGAACTTTGGTGGTTTGAGGCAGTTCTGCAGTGCCGTTTGGACCTCCACGTCAATTCCCTGCAAGCTGCCTGGATCTTTCCCAAAGAAGCGGCGGTTGAAGACTTCGTGAAGGTGAGCTTTTCTTTCGTCGTCCAAACGAACTCCCAAGATGCAGCCATGGTAGTGGCGCCTGCTGTGGCTGTCACCTATTCCAAGGTACATGATTCCATTCACCCTTGCGTTGCAGCAGGCAATGGCGAATGGTCCATAGCGATCGACAAAGGCCTTCTCTACCGCACCGTCATCTTTCATCTGGGCAATATCAAACTCTTTGAACTCCTTGGTGGGCTCAAGCAATGACGAGGCGCCCGTTTCAGGGCCGATGACGTTTCCTTGGGTGTAGGCCAGGGTGCCCACTGGCTCTCCGAACTTCCTAATCTCCTCCTGTTTTACCGGTGTATTTCGAACCAAGAGGTCTGGAAAAAAACATTAGCTTTGTACCTGTGTGTGTTCCGAGCACAGATGGAAATGGGGGGGGATATTTTCTTACAGGGGTAATTTTCAGGGTTGAAAAATCAACTTTGAGCTACAGGGCTGCAATTTGGTACACAAGTAGGGGGTACCT